>Ga0209698_10004030_pt1 | contig 16233 bp, 14 predicted proteins | sample LitLauG_LLR_2012_FD_187203 | JGI IMG/M metagenome (GOLD analysis project Ga0209698, IMG submission 187203) | Freshwater sediment microbial communities from Pennsylvania, USA - Little Laurel Run_MetaG_LLR_2012 (SPAdes) (version 2) | ecosystem: Environmental > Aquatic > Freshwater > Creek >...
AAATGGTGCCGCCCCGAGGAAGAATGCCGCCCACGGCCGACAGATCCAGCGCCATGGTCTTGTCTTCCACCAGTCCGCGCCAACCCTCCATGAATCCCACGAACTCGTCGCCGTAGTGAAAGGTCCCCTTGCGTACGATCGCTCGGATCACCGCATTCAGACCGGGACAATCGCCACCGCCGGTCAACACGCCTATCTTCATTGCACATTCCTCGTCAGTAGATATTTGCCCGCCCTTGCGGCGGATGGAACCCGCCAGCATGTGTGAAGAGATGGGCTGGAACCAATAAGATTATCATTTTCTGGCTCGCACGATTGGCTGCACGGATATTGCCGGTTGCACTGGCACGGCCTTTTCGCCACAATACTCGCCACCGGACTACAAACCCCATGCCGAAAATCTTAGGTGTCGTTCTCTGGGTCGCCATCAGCCTGCTTGGAGCGCTGGCGCTCGCGACCATCGCCCTGCACCGCGGCGAGCAGATCAATGCCATGTGGCTGGTCGTGGCTGCGGTCGCGACCTACGCAGTTGGCTACCGTTTCTACAGCAAATTCATCTCCGCCAAAGTGCTGGCACTTGATCCGCTGCGCGCCACTCCCGCCGAGCGGCTCGACAACGGACGCGACTTCGTTCCCACCAACAAGTGGGTGGTGTTCGGACATCACTTCGCCGCCATTGCTGGCCCCGGCCCCCTCGTTGGCCCCGTGCTGGCGGCGCAATTCGGGTATCTGCCGGGCACGCTTTGGATCATTGCGGGGCGGTGCTTGGCGGCTGCGTGCAGGATTTCGTGATCCTGCTCTTCTCCGTACGCCGCGACGGCAAATCGCTGACGGAAATGGCGAAGTCAGAAATCGGACGTCTGGGCGGATTCGTAGCCTATGTCGCGGTCATCAGCATCATCGTCATTTTGCTCGGTGCCACCGCCTTGATCGTAGTCAATGCGCTCAAGTCGAGCCCGTGGGGAGCGTTCACGATCGCCATGACCATGCCCATCGCCGTGCTCATGGGCCTGTATCTGCGGCGCATCCGACCCGGCAAAGTGCTCGAAACTTCGCTCGTCGGTTTCGTGCTGGTCCTGGCCGCTATTTTCGGCGGACAATGGGTTTCGCAGACGCCGTCCTGGGCCGCAGTGTTCACGCTCACGGCGCCCACGCTCGCCGCCCTGATTATCCTCTACGGATTCGCCGCGTCGGCCCTGCCCGTATGGCTGCTGCTGGCGCCGCGCGACTACCTGAGCACCTTCGTCAAACTCGGCACCATCTCACTGCTCGCCGTCGGAATCGTGGCGCTGCGTCCCTCGCTCCACATGCCACCGCTGACGCGCTTTGCCGACGGCACCGGTCCCGTGTTCGCAGGCAAGGTTTTTCCGTTTGCGTTCATCACCATCGCCTGTGGCGCGGTCAGCGGCTTTCATTCGCTGATTTCGAGCGGCACCACCCCCAAGCTGATCCGCCGCGAAACGGAAACGCGCATGGTGGGATACGGTGGCATGATGGCCGAGTCCCTAGTGGCCATCATGGCGATGATCGCCGCGTCGGTGCTTCAGCCGGGGGTGTATTTTGCGGTGAACAGTCCCGCGGGCATCGTCGGACAAGCCCCGGACGCCGCTGCCTCCACCATCAGTGCCTGGGGATTTCCTGTCACCGCCGCCCAGATGTCCTCGCTCGCGCACGCCGTCGGCGAGCAGACATTGTTCAATCGCACCGGCGGCGCGCCCGCCTTTGCCGTCGGCATGGCAAGCATCTTTTCGAACACCCTGGGAGGCCAAGCCGTGATGGCTCTTTGGTATCACTTCGCCATCATGTTTGAGGCGCTCTTCATCTTGACGATTCTCGACGCCGGCACGCGCGTCGGCCGCTTCATGTTGCAGGACGCGCTTGGCCACCTGTGGAAGCCAATCGGCCGTATCAGTTGGTATCCGTCGATCCTGTTTACCAGCGGCATGATTGTGGCCATGTGGGGATATTTTCTCTGGCAAGGCGTCAAAGATCCGTTGGGGGGAATCAATTCACTCTGGCCGCTGTTCGGGATTTGCAACCAGTTGCTGGCCACGGTCGCCCTGTGTGTCGCAACGACCATCATCGTGAAAATGGGAAGAGTGCGATACGTGCTAGTCACGATGATTCCGTTAGTCTGGCTGGTCGCGGTGACATTCACCGCGTCCTATCACAAGGTTCTCGATCCGAACCCACGCATCGGATTCCTCTCGCACGCCCGTCAACTCGCCGGGGCCGGAGCGAATGCCCGCCTGATCTTCAATGACCATCTCGACGCAACCGTGACCGGAGTGCTGGTCGTGATGGTGGCGATGATCCTGATCGAGTCCGGGCTGGAGTGGGCGCGCGTGATCTCCGGAAGCAAAACGGCCGAAGGAAAAGAAGTGCCGTTCGTCAAGACGCAGCTGGCTCTGGAGGAGCAGGGATGAATCCGTTCCGAACATCTCTGTCAACCTGTCATCCTGATAGAAGCGCCCTGCCTTCAACAGCCTGTCATCCTGAGCGAAGCGGAATGCCCGCGCAGCGGGCAACCCGCGTAGTCGAAGGACCCCTACATGCCATCCGCAATCTGTGGGAGCGGATGGTCGCCGGACGCAAACTAGCGGCGGCCGCCCTCCGAGAGATCTTCGACGAATCCGCCTACGAGCGTTTTCTGACGCGGCAACAACTTCCTCCCGGCGTGGCCGCGTATTCACAGTTCTGCCGCGAGCGCGAAAAGATCAAGGTCGGTCCGAGCCGGTGCTGCTGAGCTGCTTGGCGGTCCCGTCCCTTCCATTTCCTTTGGTCACTCCCACCACACAAGATAGACTGCCTTAAAATACCCCGGTTCAGAGGTCAGGTGGTGCGCGAGGCCAACAACCTTCTCGTGGACCTGAACGTGAACCGCGATGTGGTCGGCAAATTGGGTTACGGTATGGGCATCAACCGTGGACATTCTGGTAAACCGTCCGTCGATAATTTCTAGATACTTGAAGGTCTTGCCTGCCGGTTGCGCACCAGGAGCCGTCACTGTTACATCCTTAAACGCGCCGACCGGCCCCACCCTGGTCCCGTCCGAAACGTTTTCCCAGATCGCCAGCGATACCATTTTCACGGTTTTCGTTGGGCTTGGGGGCGGATCTACCACTTCAATCCAGTCTGGAGGATGCATCTCGAGCCAGCCTCCGAATCCCGGCATGATCCATTCCCACAAGGATTTATTCGGGTGCGAGAAATCCATCCAGATTGTTCCTTTCATGCGCACATACGTGCCAGCTTGGGGCGGGCTGGCGCTCTTGTCAGGCTTGTCCGGGTCGTAAGCCCACCAGCAGTCCGAGTCGGTGGTGTGTGCATCACCGAATGCCTTATTGATCCAGCCTGCCGGCGCAGGACCCCGTTTGGCCCAGTTGCGCGCGTCGAGGTCGTTGGTGCCCTGCGCATGCCAGCAATTCAATTCGCCCTGAATGTAGAGCACCGGGTTGTCAACCTGATTGGGAATAATGAAAGAATTCAGATCGATTCCGCGAGAACTCCCGTCGACCTCCGAAACGTCTTGAAATGGGAGTGGTGACGGTGCCGGACCGCCGGTGTCTGCCAATCGCCCTGGCAGCACGGCGCCGGTCAGTGGAGTGTCGATCGTCGCGTCACCATAAAGCTGCTGGATGAAATCAGGGTCCAGCTTCAAAATATAGTGGATGTCGTCCACACATCGAACCGCGCAACTCACGGTCGGAGCGGTATCGAGCCAGCCCGCGACAACGACGTTGCGCGCAACGATTGATGTCGACGGTTTGCAGTCGTAGAACCACTCTCCCGTAATCGTGGAGTCCATATCGTCGTCTTGCCCGCCACCACAATCGAAGAAAACATCGCTCGGCTCGGTAATCAGCTTGGCGGCGGACGTGATGGCCGAAATCTTCAAAGGATCGCTCACCGTTGGCTGGCCCGCTGCCGGGTTGATCGCGTGGTTGATAATTTGGATTGCCACCCTTGGTCCTAGCCGCTTCGCGGGAGGCGGAACTGCGTAGACGTCGAAGGAGTTCGACGTCATCACTACGTAGTAGAACCCCACGCCGGCAGCCGACAGCTGACTCTGTTTCTGGGAGTCATTCCAAGCCACCTCTTGAACGTCTGTGCTGTCCATGCTCACCTCCAAGCCCCCAGGATAGTTTGGCAAAGGCGGAGCAAGGCGGATGATCACAGACGCAGCTGGAAGAGCTTCAAATTCCCCTCCCAGATCATGGGGCACCAGCATCGGCTTCGTCCCGGGCCGGAATACTGCCTGAAGTACCGGTTTATTGGCAGGCAGTGACGTCGGCTGCGTCGGAGGGCAGCTTCCCAGCAACAGAAGCATGGCGAAGCAAGCGGCTTGGTGCACATTCTTCAGGACACGCATGGATTCCACCCAGACTGCTCTTTCATGTTTTGAAAAACGGCGGCCATTCTATACCCATGTGGCAAGTTCCTGGCCCGCAATCTGCGCGAGTTGCCCGTACTCAGTTCGATTCCACCGGCTTGAGGGTTCCTGTTTCGCTGCTGCTTCATCGGTTGGCTCGGGAGTACTAACCGCTCACCTGCTACACTTTCGCCATGCGCGTCTTGGGCGTTGACTGCGGCACGGAATATACCGGATATGGCGTGGTCGAACTGCTCGCCGACGATCGCCTCATCTGTATCGCGTGCGGCGCCATCAAAGTTTCAGCCCGCGATCCGATGCCGGTCCGCTTGTCCCGCATCTCGATCCGCTTGCAGGAACTCATCGCTGAGCACCGCCCTGAGCGGGTAGCAATCGAAGATGTGTTTTATGCCGTAAACGTGAAGTCGGCGTTGAAGCTTGGTCAGGTGCGAGGAGTGGCCATGCTGGCCGCCGCCAGTGCTGGCCTCGACGTCGCCGAATACTCGCCGCTCTCGATCAAGTCCGCCGTCGTCGGATACGGCAAGGCCGAAAAGCACCAGGTGCAGCAGATGGTGACGCGTCTGCTGAATCTCGACCAGGTCCCCGAACCCCCCGACGCCGCCGATGCGCTCGCCATTGCCATCTGCCATCTGCACACCGCCGCGACCAGGGAGCGCCAGGGCGTCGCTCGTTGAGGACTAAGAATATAGAGCGACGGGCGCCGTCGCCCACCACGCACTCTGAGCCACCTTGACACTTCTCGCTGCCATCCCCAATCATGGCAGCAGGCCATGCTGTGCACATCTCAGGTTTCCTGTCTCGTTCTTTGGTCGGCGCTTGCGTTTTCACAACCTCCAGAGCAGCCGGTCATCACCTTCACTCTCGATTTTCCCGGATCCCAACCCGAACATTACTCTCTGCGCGTTCAATCCGACAGCGCGGCACACTACGAATCGACCGGGAAGATTTCTGCCGATTCTGACGAAACCGACACCTTCGATCTCGACTTCACCGCCTCGCCGGCGATGCGGCAGAGAATCTTCGAGTTGGCCGCCAAGGCAAACTACTTTCAGAAGGACCTGGATACCCATCACAAGAACATTGCCTTCACCGGCAAAAAGATCCTCAGCTACAAAGACGGGAAGCGCAGTGGCGAGTCCACCTATAACTATTCATCGCAGCCGGCGGTGCAGGAACTGACCAGCCTTTTTCAAAACCTGGCGGCCACCCTCGAATTCGGACGCCGTTTGCACTACGATCATCGCTACCAGAAGCTAGCGCTCGAGGAAGAGCTGAAACGCATGGAAGAAATAGCGCGCTCCAGTCCGATGGTTGAGTTGACGGCGATTGCTCCCATCCTGCAAAACATCATCGGCGATGCCAGCGTCATGAATGTCAGTAGAGCCCGTGCGCAACGCCTGCTCGATCACGCCGGCATTCACTAAATAGGTTGCGGAAGACTCTGGTTTCGTATCAGGGCATCGCTTCAGCGGTGCCGAAAATGCTCAATTCAACGCTCCTTGAGGGGGGAGCGGTTTCCTGGCTTCGATTCTTCCGCGCGGCCTCCTGGTCTCGCGGCGATGGTCAGTCGGCGAATCGGTTATTTTTGGCGCGACCAACTCGATCATGCCCACCCGAGCGGGAAGAATTGCCTTGACTTGGCCGCCCCAGGCTCGCAAACTCAAAGCAGCGTCGGACAAGGGGATAAAGAAACGCTAAGTGTTGTCTTTTGAACGTTTTGATGGCAGATGCTAGATTCTTCAGGGGCTCTGCTGAAATCTCCTGCTAAGTCCTTTGTATTCTAGATTTTGTGATTAAGCTATTTGGAATCATAGATTTGGAACAGGGTCGATGGTTAAGCCCATGATTCCAATAGATCGAGGGGGAGGGGGTACCCCCTCCCCGATAAAGAATTTTGAGGCCGGAAATCGAGCCGCAACGTTCAAGTTTCTTGCGGCAACTTATCAACTTTGCACGTGTTCTAACCGTCAGGGAGTAATCCCGGGAGGCACATATGTTAACCGGCAGACTAGGCAAGGCGCTGGCGATTGGGGCGGTGCTGGTGGCGACGTGTCTGGTGGTTCCGGCCTCGGCTGAGTCGAAGGCGCGCATTGTCCGCTTGAGTGACGTTCAAGGAACCGTGCAGATCGATCGCGCCGCCGGTGAGGGTTTTGAGAAGGCATTCCTCAACCTGCCGGTAATCGAGGGCTCCCGGCTTAAGACAGGCGCCGATGGCCGCGCCGAAGTCGAGTTTGAAGATGGCAGCGCGCTCCGCATCGTCCCCAACAGCGAAATCGAGTTCACTCGCCTCTCTCTGGGCGACGACGGCGAGAAACTGAACACCGTGCAATTGAACACCGGCGTCGCGTACGTCAACGTGCGCTACAAGAACGGTGAACAGTTCACGCTGAATTTCGGGCACGAGTCCGTTACGGTTGCTGAGGCGGCACACTTCCGAGTCGATCTGACTCCCAACGCGGACGCGACCCTGGCCGTGTTCAAAGGCAAGGTAAGGGGAAATGGTCCATCGGGCCAATTCGAGGTTGCCGAGAAACATTCCGCGACGTTCGATCTCGCCAACAACGACAGCTTCGCGCTGGCCAAGAATTACGAGCAGGATCCGTACGACAGCTGGGATCGCCAACAGACGGAGTACCACGATCAGTACGCGACGAACAAGACCTATGACATGTCGTCACCCTACGGGTACGGTGTAAGCGATCTGAACTATTACGGCAATTACATAAATGTGCCCGGCTATGGCTGGGGCTGGCAGCCGTTCCTCAGTGGCGTCGGCTGGAGCCCGTTTCAGGATGGGGCATGGGCCTGGTATCCGGGCTTTGGCTACATGTGGGTGTCGGGATATCCCTGGGGCTGGATGCCTTACCGCTATGGCAACTGGATCTACGATCCCGGCTTCGGCTGGTTCTGGGCGCCGGGCTACTGGAACACCTGGACACCCATTCCGCCGGTCGTGCATCCGCCGGTGCGCACCCCAATCCCAACGCCGCCTGTGCGTGGACGCCAACTCGTAATCGTAGGACGTGGACTCACGGCCAACCCGGCGACGCCGCCCTCTCGGCTGACTATTAACCCTGGTTCGGCTGGCTTTGGAGTGCCGCGCGGAACGGTACGCCATCTCGACCGCATCGCGAAAGAAGCCGACCGAGGGACTCGCCCGGTGGTGGTTTCCCCTGCGCCGAACGCGCCCGTTCGGACTGCTCCTATGAGTGGCAGCAGAGATTCTGGGTGGCGGTCGGGAGGCAGTTCGGGTTCTTCGACGGGAGGCTCGAGAGCCGGCGGCGCGTCTCACACGAGTTCGCCGTCGCATGTCTCACCTCCCGCGCCCAGCCGGCCACACTAAGAACGTACGGTTTGGATTTTGGAAGAGGGCGGCCGAAACTGGCCGCCCGTTTTATTTCACGATGATTCCGGCGTAGCCGACGACCTGGTCGCGATCCCCCGAAATGTCGCCCGAAGTCGCGTATTTGACCAGTTCGGCCGAGGTCGCGCCCAGCCGCTGAGCGGCGGTGAGCATGACGATCGCGGGCCCGAATCCACACATGCTGACGTCGTCGTTCATGACGACCTCCCAGAGCCCGCGCGCATCCAGAGCCAGCACGCGCGCGATCGCTTTGTGGTCTTTGACGCGCGTGATCGCGTCAGACTCGTAGTGGTTCATGTCGCTGGAGGCGATGATCAGGACTTTTTCCGGTTGCGTGGAGATTGCCCCCGCAAGCGCCTCGCCCAGTTTTTGTAGAACCTCGAAGTTGCTCGTGCCAACCACGATGGGAACGAAGCTCAAGTCCGCGTGCCTCGCCTGCAGAAACGGCAGTTGCACTTCAATGGCGTGCTCGCTGCGATGGGCGGTGCCGTCTTCCGCGAGCGCAGCGAAGCGCTGCCGCAATTCCGCAGCTAGCTCCGCGTCGGGAGTCAAATTCCCCAGCGGAGTCTGCCACACCGCGCTCGTCATTGTGGCGAGTGGGACTCCCACGCCCGTATGGTTGGGACACAGGATCACACAGTGCTTTGGAATCTGCAGGCGGGAATACACGGCGCCGGCAACGTGTCCAGAAAACATGTAGCCCGCGTGCGGAGCGATGCATCCGATGGCGGCGATGCGGAGCGATTCGTCGTCGGGCATGTACTTGTGAATGTCCCGAACGAGTTCGTCGGCGCGGCGGGGATAAAACCGTCCGGCGACTGCAGGAGCTCTTGCGGCGGAAGTCATGCTGAGCCTCCTTCCGGAGACGATTGTGTGGCGCGGACACTCTTGTCCGCCCGACCTTTCGGCTAGCTCCAGGGCGGGCAGGAGTACCCGCCCTTACAAGCTAGGAACTACCGTCCTTCAGGGCGCGAAACAGAGCGGCGCTTTTTTCCAAGGGCAAGGCTTCGGCGCGGACTGCCGGTTTCACGCTGGCTTTTGCCAGGGCTGCGCGCAGCACATCTTCATCGTACCGCGTCTTGAGATTATTCCAGAGAGTTTTACGCTTTTGCCCGAACGAGAGTTTCAGAAAGGGGATGAAATCGGCCTCCTTGACTCGCAGGGATTCCCAACGAGGCTTGATTGTAATGCGGACTACGCTGGAATGAACCTTCGGGGGTGGCACGAAGGCGACGGGGGGAAGAGTGAAAACCTGTTCAACACGCCCGTATAGCTGCGCCGTGGCGGAGAGCAGTCCATAGTCGCGGCTGCCGGGCGAAGCCGCAAGGCGGTCCGCAACCTCCTTCTGCACCATGATTACAAGGGTTGAAAAGTAACGATGATATTCCAGCAACCGCAGCAGGATGTCGGAAGTGATGTAGTAGGGCAGATTGCCAACGACGTGTGCGGGTTCGGGCGCAAAGGTCAAGCCGGGACGAAGGCTGCCGGGTTTGGGTCCGAAGACGGTGTCGAGTTCGATCTTCAGGATGTCGCCCTCGATGATTTCCACGTTTGGCTGGGTGGAGAACTTCATTCTTAGTTGAGCCGCGAGCACACGATCCAGTTCCACAGCAATCAGGCGTCGGGTTCGCTGGGCGAGCAATTCGGTGATCGCGCCGCGTCCAGGACCGATCTCGAGCACAGTGTCATGCGAGGTCTCGCCCAGAGCTTCGACGATGCGAAGCGCCGCGGCGCCGCTCGCCAGGAAATGTTGCCCCAGTTTCGGCTTGCGTGGACGGGTGTGAGTGGCTAGGCCCTTCGTCACGTTGACCCTCTTTCTTTCCGGCATATAGACTGACAGAGATTATCCCATTCGGTCTCGCTTCTGGAGGCTTCATAAACTCATGCACATCGCTTTTGTGGCATCGGAGTGCGTTCCTTACTCGAAGACCGGCGGGCTGGCTGACGTGGTTGGCGCCCTGCCGAAAGCGCTGGCCGGCCTAGGACATCAGGTCAGCGTCTACCTTCCGCGCTATCGCCAGACGAAGCTGGTGGACCCGCAGGCGGTGGTTCGCAGCATTACTATTCCTTTCGACGACACCTACCGCTTCTGTTCGGTGTTGACGGCCGGCAGCAGCGCCGGAGTGCGTTTTTATTTGGTGGATTATCCACCGTATTTCGACCGCGAGGCGCTGTACGGGACTTCGGCGGGCGACTATCCGGACAACGCGGAACGCTTTGCCCTGTTCTCGCGGGCCGTGCTGGAAGCTTCCAAGGTGCTGGGTGTGCCGCACGTGTTTCACTGCCACGACTGGCAGTCGGCGCTTTTGCCAGTCATGTTGCGGACGCTTTATGCGGAAGATCCCGCGTTCCAGGAAGTGGCGACCACCTTCACGATTCACAACATGGGATACCAGGGACTGTTTCCACCGGATATCCTGCCGCTGCTCATGCTGCCCTGGGACCTGCTTACCATCTCCAAGATGGAGTTCTTCGGCCAGGTCAATTTCTTGAAGGGCGCGCTGGTCTTTGCCGATTTCATCACCACAGTCAGCAAGAAATACAGCCTGGAGATCCAGACGACCGAATATGGATTTGGTCTGGAAGGGGTGTTGCGCAATCGCGCCGCCACCGTCACGGGCATTCTAAACGGCGTGGACTACGACGAGTGGAGTCCGCAAACGGACAAGTTCACCATCGCCAAATACTCACCGCAGGACTTGAGCGGCAAGGAGCAGTGTAAGCAAGACCTGCTGAACGCCTTTGGCGTCACCAGCGCCGATCCCAAGGTGCCGGTGATTGGCATTGTCTCGCGCTTTGCGGCGCAGAAAGGTTTTGACCTGATTGCGCAGATCATGGATCGGCTGGCGCGGGAAGAGATGATTGTGGTGGCGCTCGGGGCCGGGGACAAGCCGTACGAGGAAATGTTCCAGCGTCTGAACAAGCAATTTCCCAACAAGATCGCAGTGAAAGTCGCCTATGACAACGCGGTCGCCCACAAGATCGAAGCGGGGGCCGACATGTTCCTGATGCCTTCCCGGTACGAGCCGTGCGGGCTGAACCAGATCTACAGCCTGAAGTACGGGACCGTGCCGATTGTGCGGGCGACGGGCGGTCTCGATGACACCATCGAACCCTGGGATGCGCGCACCGGCAAAGGAACTGGCTTCAAGTTCACCGAATACACCGGAGAGGCGCTGCTGGCCACCATCAAGCAGGCGTTGCTGGCCTTCCGTGACCAGTCGTCGTGGCAGACGCTGATGCGCAACGGGATGGGCCGTGACTTTTCCTGGGGGGCGTCCGCGCGCGAGTACGGCAAGATTTACGATCGCGTGCGGCAGGCGCGGGCGAATGGCGCCAACACCCGGGAAGGGGTCGGTGCGGCGGCGCACCCATAACTCAGCAGTTCGGCTAACTAATTGAGGGTGGCCCGTCCAAGCTTTGCTTGGGCGGGGGGGCCGTTGGCACGTACAGAGGTCAAAATCCCCACCCTAACGTCGCAAAAAGCGCGACGTTAGGATGGGGCACCCTCGGGGCTCTAGGTGGGCGCCCTAATCCAGAGGAGGCAGGAAGGCAAGAAAAAACAGGCGCCATTTTGGACAGCGCCTGATTCGCTTTCATCCGTTCTTTCTACCAATCGTCAAAGCATTCATACAAAGTGTTGTTGGTGAGCCTCTTCTGATTCGTTCCGTCGAGGCTCATCGAATAGATTTCCTCCGGGCTCCCAGACGTCACCGTGTCGCGCCAGGAGACGAAGACTATCTTGTCGTTGACGAACATCGGGTCCCAGCTCTTTCCCTCGGTGGTGAGTTGTTTTCCGTTGGTCCCATCGCTCTTCGCGATCCAGATGTCCTCGCCGCCGCTCTCAGTGGCTGGATAGCGGCTGAACACGATGGTCTTGCCGTCATGGGAAATCGCAGGGTATTCGTCAAAGTAGGCGTGATCCGGGTTCGTGAGCTGCTGATAGCCGGTCCCGTCGAGGTTCATTGTCGCGATGGCGTCGGTGTCTTCCTGTTCGAACAGGATTTTGCCATCGGGGGTGAAGGTGGGAGTACTCACGTTGAAGGAAGTGTTGATCTGGGTTTCCGTGCCGCCGGCGGTGGACATGATGAAGGCCTGCCCCAGTTCAAAGTCGCCGCTCATGACGCCTTTCACATAAACGACTTTCTTGGCGTCTGGCGAGATCGAGGCAGACCAATGATCCTCGTTGGTGGTGGTGAGTTGGGCGACCTTGGGGTTCTTCTTATCCGACAAATCAGCGTAGAAGACCTGATACCAGCCGTTGTCATCCTCAGCAATGCCCACACCCTTCAAGCCGTCAGATGATTCCTGGACATCCTCGAACCAGCCGGATTGATCGGCAATCACCATTTCGCCGGTGCCGTCGTTATTCATGAGGACGACTGAATTACCGGACGTAGTGGAGTAAGCCCACGATTTCAGACCTGAGCCCTCGCGCACGTGACGACTTTTTTGAAATGCCTGACGGCGCTCCGTCTGGAAATGCCGCTGCGCGGCAGACATCACGGTGCCGCCGCTCCCTGACCAACGAAGGAAGGCAAACTGACTTGTTAGCCCGGAAGTGTGGTCGTTTCCGCAATTCACCAAGGCTCCGGCGAACGCGAACATGGCAATGGGTAGAAATATAGATAAAAGCTTCTTCACGTCGCTCTCCGGGAGATGAAGAGAACTCGACTACCACGAAGAGGGGGACCTGCCAGCCCGTCCGGGAGATACCGAGCCAGGGTCTTCGTGCAGGCGAGAGCCGCACCCTTGCGCAGCTATTCACCTCACGCTGTGCAACAACGTACTCTAGACACGTAGTAGTGGCTGTGATGTGTTGTCCGAAAAGCGAAGTAAATTATTTGAACGCTTCCCGAAATGGTTCAGTGCCGAAATGGAGCACTTTCCCAACAGAGGAATCTAAGGGAGGAGCTGGTAAGCTTGCCAAGGACGAATTCCAATGCCAGAGGCTGCTCCCAAAACCATTTTCCACGTGGATATGGACGCATTCTTCGTGTCGGTGGAGGAATTGTTTGATCCATCTCTGAAGGGCAAGCCGGTGGTGGTCGGCGGGCAGCGGAACGAGCGCGGCGTGGTGTCGGCCGCTTCGTATGCGGCGCGCAAGTTCGGTGTGCATTCCGCCATGCCACTGCGGACGGCGGCCAAACTTTGTCCGCAGGCCATCTTCGTCGATGGCCATCCGGAGCGGTATCGGGAGTATTCCGGCAAGGTCCATGAAGTTTTGGGGTGCTTCTCGCCATTAGTCGAGATGGCGTCGGTCGATGAAGCGTATCTCGACATGACTGGGACGAATCGCTTGCACGGTCCGCCGATGCGGAGCGCGCACCGGCTGCATGCGGAGATGAAGTCGGCGACGCAGCTAAACTGTTCGGTGGGGATCGGGACCTCGCGATTGATTGCGAAAGTGTCATCGGCGAAAGCCAAGCCGAACGGCGTGCTGTGGGTGCTTCCCGGGCGGGAAGCTAAATTTCTTGCGCCGCTCGAGCTTGGCGACATTCCCGGCGTGGGCAAGGTGATGGAGCAGAAACTGCACACGATGGGAATCGAGCGCGTGGGTGACCTAGCGCGGCTGGAGGAGCGCGACCTGGAAGAGCGCTTTGGCAAGTGGGGCTTGGCCCTGGCAGGGAAGGCACGAGGAGAAGATGCGGGCGGATGGTTCGACACTGCCATCGGCGAACATACCGATCCAAAATCCATCAGCCACGAGCACACTTACAACGAGGACACCGCCAACCTTGAGAGCATTCAGTCCACGCTGATGCGGCTTTCGGAAATGGTGGGACGGCGGCTGCGCGAGGGGGGATATTTCGCGCGGACCATCCAACTGAAGCTTCGGTACAAAGATTTCACCACACTGACCCGCGCGCACTCGCTGGATCAGCCAACGCAGCTTGACACCGAGATCTACGAGCACGTGCGGCGATTGTTCGTCGACAATTGGAAGCAGGGTGCGCCGGTGCGGCTGCTGGGGGTGCAGACCTCGAATTTTGAGACGGGGTCTGCGCAGATGGACCTGCTGGGGCCCTCGCGGCAGCAGCGATGGCAAAACGCCCTGGCGGCCGCGGACCATCTACGCGACAAATTTGGGGAGTCGACCATTGGATTCGCGACCGGGATGAAGGGGGGATTCCGGGAACGCGTCCATGAGAATCCCGCGGCTTTGCCGGGGAAAAGCGGGAAGAAGAAGCCGGAAGCCGGTGCCTGAAGAGGTGTATCCTTTCCGAAAGAAACCAACTGCGACTTTTGATCGAGCCGTGACTCTCATGCAGGTGGGGTGATTGTATGAGGAAATACCTTCTCATAGTTCTGACCGCGTGGTGCATGTTGTCCGCACGGGCGGCGGATAATCTCAAACTCAATCCGCGCCTTGATTATTCGAGCGACAGCCAGGACGGGCCGCTGATCACCGGCGATCATCTGGATGATGGACCGACGGCCGGCAAACCCACCTATATCATTGTTTATCAGGAAGGCTGCTTCAATTCGAAGCGGCAGGCGCGACGGACGGTCGATCTGTACGAGAGGTACCGGGACAAAGTGCAGTTCGTGGTGGTCGATCTGGATCAGAGACGTTCTGCTGTGCAGAACGATCTGGTGAAGAGGTTCTTTAAGGGACGTATTCCGCACGTAGTGGTGCTGGATCGCGACGGCAAGCCTGCCTACAACGCCTCGGGTGAGGTGGACGAGAAAGAGATCTCAAAAATTCTTGACCGTGCGCTGCAGTAGTCGGGCGCCTTCACCCGTGGCGAGGGCGGGGCGCCCTCACGACAGCCGGCAAGGTGCCGGCGCTGCAGTCTAGGTGCTCTTTTCTTGTAGGTGGCTCTAGGGCTACAATCCCTGCTGCTGTCTAAGAGCACCTTCCGACTGCGATTCTCAAGGAGGATTCCATGCCTCGCCTTCGCAAGTTCTGCATTTTCGTCCCAGTTCTGTTGTTCCTGCTGGTACTCCCTAACTGCGGTTCCGAACATTCGGCGGACGAATACTACGTTCTGGTCTCGGTCAACATTCAGATTCCGTACTGGAAGGCGGCGGGTGCCGGTTTCTCCCAGGCGGCCTCCGTACTCAAGGTGAAGGCTGATTTTCTTGGGCCGGATGAATTCGACCCCAAGGCTGAGAAAGAAGCGTTTGAGAAAGCGATGAGCAAGAAGGCCACCGGGATCCTAGTGTCGGCGGCGGATGCCAAGCTGTTGAAGGACAGCATCGACAGCGCGATTGCAGCGGGCATTCCCGTGATTACCGTGGACTCCGACGCACCCGACAGCAAGCGCCTGTTTTCCATCGGGACGAACAACTATCAAGCCGGGCTGGCTGGAGGTCAGCGGCTGGCGACCGAGCTTAAGGGCAAGGGGAACGTGGTGGTGTTCACCATGCCGGGGCAAGCCAATATGGCGGATCGGCTGCTGGGTTACCGCGCCGCGCTGGCCGGTAGCCCCCAGATCAGGATTACCCGCGTCGTCGATATTGCTGGTGATCCCAGAATCGTTTTCGATACCACGACGGAGATTCTGGGCAAGGAAGCCAAGGCAAAAGACAAGAAAGATAAAACCGACGGGTTCGTGTGCCTCGATGCGCTGGGCGGAAAGGAAGTCGCCACCGTCCTGAGCCAGAACAAAGTGACTGACAAGGTTATCGTGGCGATGGACACCGATCCCGACACGCTGGAGTTCATTCGCAAGGGAGTGATCGCGGCTACCATCTCCCAGAAGCCGTACACCATGACCTTCGTCGGGCTCAAGATGCTGGACGATCTCTATCACCACAAGCTGAGCTCACTCACCACCGACTGGTCGAAGGATAGCTTTGCTCCCGTGCCGGCTTTCGTCGACACCGGTTCGTCGGTCGTGGACAAGAGCAACGTGGAAAGCTTTCTTCAGGAAAAGCAGTCGGCTACCGGCGGGCAGAAGTAGGTTAGCCCGCGTGATCAGTTGTAGGGTAGGGGGCCCTTCGGCTGCGCTCTGTGAGACAGGCCGTGGACCCAGGTTCGCGCCCAAAAGACGGGCGCGAACTTGGGGCACCAAATGTCACAGCCTTTGCTTAGGAAATGTATTCGCGAATGTAGTCATCGCGCGACGTCGCCAGATGATGGGCGTCACCGTCGAAGATGACCTTGCCGTCGCGCAGAATCAGAAAGCTCATGGGAACGTTGCAGAGCTGGCCTTTGGGGAGGGCGACCATCTGGTTCCTGTCCTTATCGAACTCGTGGGTCGCCATGGTGAATGCGTCCTGCAGGCGGTGGGTCACCAGGAGCGCGCTGGTTTTGTAGACATCGCGCTGCTTCATGATCAATTCGACGATGGTGTTGGAGGTTACCGGGTCCAGGCCGCCGGTGGGCGAGTCGTAGAGAATCGCCTCGGGTTGCGTGATGATGGCGCGTGCGATCGCTACCCGGCGGCGCATTCCTCCCGATAGTTCAGAGGGAAACATATCCATCGTGTGTTCCAGTTCCACAAAGCGCAGCGCCTCGCGCACCCGG
>Ga0209698_10004031_pt1 | contig 16232 bp, 13 predicted proteins | sample LitLauG_LLR_2012_FD_187203 | JGI IMG/M metagenome (GOLD analysis project Ga0209698, IMG submission 187203) | Freshwater sediment microbial communities from Pennsylvania, USA - Little Laurel Run_MetaG_LLR_2012 (SPAdes) (version 2) | ecosystem: Environmental > Aquatic > Freshwater > Creek >...
CGGTCGTCGTGCGCAACGAGGACGCCCCGCTGCTCACCGGCGCGGCCCGCTACCTCCCGGATCTGGCCGCCGGGCAGCTCCACGCCGTCTTCGTGCGATCGAGCTCGGCCCACGCCGTGCTGGGCGTCGTCGACCTCGACGGGGCCCGCCGCGCCAGAGGTGTGGTCGACGCCGTGGTCGCGGCCGACCTCTCCCTCACCCCGATCCGGGCGCACAGCAGCGGCGCCGTCCCGCCCGTCTTCGACCGGCCGCCGCTCGCCGACGGGGTGGTGCGCTTCGTCGGCGAGCCCGTCGCCGTGGTCGTCGCGGAGTCCCGGGCCGCCGCGGTCGACGCAGCCGAGCTGGTCGAGATCGCCTACACGAGCCTCCCGGTGGCCGCCGACGTGGCCGCCGCGGCCGCGCCGGGGGCGCCGCTGCTGTTTCCCGATCACGGATCCAACGTCGCGCTCGAGATGCGAGCGGGAGGTGGCCCCGGCGCGCTCGCCGGCGCCGAGGCGGTCGTGCGGGGGCGCTTCCTCAACCAGCGCGTGTCGGCCACGCCGATGGAGACCAACGGGGCGATGGCCGTCGCCACCGACGACGGCTCGATCACGCTCTGGGCGTCGACGCAACGGGTGCACCAACTGCGCGACGAGGTCGCCCGCTGCCTGCGCATCGATCCCGCGGCCGTCCGGGTGGTCACGCCGCAGGTCGGTGGCGGCTTCGGTGCCAAGTACGACACGGCGGCGGAGACCGTCGTCGTCGCCGCCCTGGCCCGTCGCCTGGGCCGGCCGGTCATGTGGTGGGAGACCCGCTCCGAGAGCATGGTCTCGATGTACCACGGCCGCGGCCAGCTCCAGGACGTCTCGCTCGGCGTGCGCCGGGACGGGACCTTCGTCGGGATCCAGGTGGAGCTGTGCGCCGATGCCGGCGGCTACCCGATGATCGGCGCCCTCATCCCGAGTGCCACGCTGCGGATGCTGGCCGGGCCGTACGGCATCCCCCTCGTCGACGGCCATGCGGTCGCCGTGGCGACCAACACGACGCCGGTCGCCGCGTACCGCGGGGCGGGGCGCCCGGAGGCCTGTGCCCTCCTGGAGCGGATCGTGGACCTGGCGGCGCTCGAGCTCGGCGTCGACGCCCTGGAGCTGCGCCGGCGCAACCTGCTCGACCCGGCTGCGTTCCCGTTCACGACCGCGACCGGCATGGTCTACGACGTCGGTGAGTACCGCCGGACGTTGGAGCTCGCGGCCGAGGCGGCCGGCTACGACGAGGTGCGGCGCGAGCAGCAGCGTCGCCGGGCGAGCGCCGCCACGACCCAGCTCGGCGTCGGCATCGCCATGTGGCTCGATGCGACGCCCCTCAACCGCCCGGGCGAGTACGCCGCCGTCGACGTGGCCGTGTCCGCCGAGGGCACTCTGGACGTGGTGGTGCGGGCGGGCACCATGGACCAGGGCCAGGGCCACGCAACGACCTGGGGCCTGATCCTGTCGGGCATCCTCGGCGTCCCCGTCGAGGCGGTGCGGCTGGAGCGCAGCGACACCGCGCGCGTCCCCAAGGGAGAGGGCACCGGCTCGGCCCGCTCCTTGCAGGTGACCGGCAGTTCGGTCAGCCGCGCCGGCGCGGCCATCCTCCACCAGGCGCGGGCCGTCGCGGCGCACCTCCTCGAAGCGGCGCCGCACGACATCGTCGTGGCCGACGACGGCACGCTCACCGTCGCGGGGTCCCCGCAACGGTGCGTCTCGTGGATCGAGGTCGCCGCGGCCGCGGCGCGGCCCGCGGCGCTTCCCGCCGACGTCGCGGGCCTGCTCGGCTCCGGCGGGCTCGCGTCCGTGTCCGACGAGGACAACCAAGGCCCGACCTTTCCCTCGGGCACCCACGTCGCCGTGGTCGAGGTCGACATGGAGACCGGAGGCGTCGAGCTGGTGCGGTTCGTCGCGGTGGACGACTGCGGCCGCGTCGTCAACCCCGTGACCGTGGCGGGCCAGCAGCACGGAGGCATCGCGCAGGGCATCGGTCAGGCCCTGTACGAATCGATCACCTACGACGCCGAAGGCAACCCGCGCACGACGAACTTCTCCGACTACCTGGTGCCGAGCGCGGCGGACCTGCCTGCGCTGGACACCTCCACGGTGGAGACACCGACGCCGTACAACCCGCTCGGCGCCAAGGGCATCGGCCAAGCCGGTGCCGTCGGCTCGACACCGGCCGTGCAGAACGCCGTGGTCGACGCGCTGAGCCACCTCGGCGTGCGCCACATCGACCTGCCGCTCTCACCCGAGCGGGTGTGGGCGGCCATCCACGCAGCAACCCATCAGCCAACCGACAGAGGAGCGCCATGACCGACCGCACATCCAGCACGCTGGTCTGCACCGTCACCCCCTTCGATGGCGATGGCGGGCTCGACGAGGGCGCAGTGCGCGTCCTCGTCGACCGATACGGTCGGGCCGGGGTGGGGACCTACCTGGCCAGCTCGTCGCCGGGCGAGGGTTTCGCGCTGTCGCTCGCGGAGACCGAGCGCCTCTACGGCGTGGCCAGGGAGGCCATGGCGGGCAGGGCGTCGGTGCGGGCCATGGGCATCGAGCCCCACACCCCCGCAGAGACGGTGGCGCTGCTGCGCATCGCCGAGTCGGTCGGCCTCGACGCGATGCAGCTCTACTGCCTCGACTGCAGCCACGGCAACCGACCCAACGACGTCGAGCTGGAGCGCTTCTTTCGCACCCTGCTCGACCAGATGTCGATCCCGGCGGTCCTCTCCACGCACTTCCTGCTCGGCTACATGATCCCCCTCGAGGTCCTCCAGCGGCTCCTCGCGGACTACCCCCACATCATCGGCATCAACGTCAGCACCAACGACCTCGGGTACCTCACCCGGGTGATCGATCTGGTCGACGGCCGGGTCGACGTGCACGTCGGAGGGCCGATGCACGCGCTGTCGGGCATGGCGATGGGGGGCCAGGGGTTCCTCAGCACCGAGGGTGCGATCGCCCCCCGCCTGTGCGCCTCGGTCATCAACCACCTCGCGGCGGGCGACCAGGTGGCCGGCTTCGCCGCGTACAAGCGGCTCATGCAGCTGTCGGCCATCAACGTGTGGCCGGGGGGCAGCGTCCGCTACATCAAGACAGCCCTGCGGCTGCTCGGCCAGCCGGGGTGGCACACCCGCCCGCCCTACCTGCCCCTCGACGACTCCTGCCACCCCCAGATCGCGGCGGGCCTCGACGCCCTCGGGATCACCGGGACCGAGGACCTGGCGCCGGCGGGCTGAGTCGGCCGCCGACCCGGCCGACCGCCGTGGTTCAGGCGGCGGTGGGCGGGTGGTGCTGGTCCCAGCCGATGGCATCCTCGAGCTGGCGCCCGACCCGGAACAAGATGTCCTCCCGCCCAGGCCCTGCGACGAGCTGGACCCCGACCGGCAGGCCGTCGGCGTCCCAGTACGCGGGGACCGAGAGCGCGGGTTGGCCCGAGACGTTGAACTGGCCGAGGAAGTTGAACACGCCCGGCCAGCTGCCTCCGGCCGAGGGCAGCTCGAACCAGCCGAGCGGCGGTACGACCCCGGAGAACACCGGCAGCACCAGCAGGTCGAAGCCGTCCTCCTGCCACCAGGTGAGCAGCCGCCGGGCGTAGGTGTGCAGGGCGGCCTCGGCGGCGACGTAGTCCGCGCCGGTCAACGTCCGGGCCCAGCTCCGGTACCAGCGGTTGACGTCCTCGAGCTCGTCGTCGTCGATCGAGCGGCCGATGCGCAGCTCCCAGTTGCTCAGCTCGGCTGCGACAGCCGCCGCCACGATGACCCGGGAGAACGCCCCGAAGGAGGTGTCCCGCAGCGCGTCGGGTCCGTCCGCGGTGACCTCGTGACCGGCCCCGGCCAGCAGGTCGGCGACGCGGCGCACGGCGTCCGCCGGCTCGGTGGAATGCCAGTCGCCCGTCGTCGGCCGCTCCACCACCCCGACGCGCAGGTGACCCGGGTCGGCGCCCACCTGGAGGCTGAACGGGCCGCCGGGTCCGAACGGGGCGTAGGGGTCACCGGGTTCGGGTCCCGCGATGACATCCAGGAGTGCGGCGGCGTCGCGGATGTTGCGGCTGAGCACCCCGGAGGTGGAGAGCCCGCCCCACGCCTGTCCGAGATCGGGTCCGGCGCTGACCCGCCCGCGGCTCGGCTTGGTCCCGACGATGCCGCACATGGCGGCGGGGAGGCGGACCGAGCCGCCCCCGTCGGACCCGGTGGCCAGCGGCACCATGCCCGCCGCGACGGCCGCAGCACTGCCGCCCGAGGAGCCGCCTGCGGTGCGCTCGAGGTCCCAGGGGTTGCGGGTCGGGCCGTACGCGAGGGGCTCGGTGCTCGGCCACGAGCAGAGCTCGGGCACGTTGGTGCGGCCGAGGATCACGAACCCCGCCTCGCGCAGGTGGCGGACCACCACCCCGTCGTGGTCCGCGACGAAGCCCGCGGCCTTGACCGCTCGACACCCGGCGTGCGACGGGTCGCCGGCGGAGAGCTGCTGGTCGTCCTTCAACAGGATGGGCACGCCTCGGAAGGGCCCGTCGGGGAGCTCGCCCGATGCCTCGGCCCGCGCCTGTTCGAAGCGGCGGATGACCACCGCGTTGACGGATGGATCGTCCCGCTCGATGCGGGCGATGGCGGCGTCGACCAGCTCGAGCGGGCTCACCTGGCCGTTTCGGACGAGCTCGGCGAGGGTCACCGCGTCCATCCACCCGAGGTCGGTGTCCGTCACGACGGGGAAAGGGGGCCAGGAATGGTTAAGACGAGGTTATGCACGCCGACAGCCTGCCGCATCGGCGGGCGGTGTGCCAGCCGCGCCGGTTGGGCGCCTGCCCTCGGCCGCGTCGGCGGCGCAGCGACCCGATCCGTCTCGGAACACTGACGGATCCCTCACGGATCGCTCACACCTGGTGGGTCTCCTGGAGGTGCGAGCACGTTCGGGGCTCGCCAAGGAGTGACGTGAAGATGACCAGGTCCGATTGCCCATCATCCCCCCGCACGACTCGCTCGGCATGGCCGAAGGTGGCCGCCGGCAGCCTCGTCGTGCTGCTCGGGATCTCCGGGTCCGCGGCCACGGCCCTGGCGGCCGACACGACGACGACGGCCCCCGGGCCTGCGACCACCGCGCCGGGCGCGCCGACCGCGGGCACTGCTAACCTGGCTGCGGCCAAGGCGCGCGCCGAGCAGCGCATCGAACGCCGCCTGGACGCCCTCGACCGACTCGGCGGCAGGATCACCGCCGACGCCGCCCTCAGTCCGACGGTCCGCGCCGCGCTGGGCTCGGCCGTCCAGTCGGACCGCCAGGCGCTCACCGCGCTCGGCACGCAGATCTCTGCGGACACCTCCCGCGCCGCGATCCGCACCGATGTGCAGGCCGCCAAGGATGCGGCCGCCGGGTCGGTGGGTCCCAAGGACCTGCGGGCGGCGCTCGGGGCCGGCCGGCTCGAGACCCGCCTCGACAAGCTGACCGAGGGCGTCCCTCGCCTGCAGACGCGCATCCAGGCGGCGCAGGCCGCCGGCAAGGACGTGAGCGGCGCCCAGGCGGCGCTCACCGATCTGCAGGCCAAGGCGGCTGACGCCACGCACCAGATCGACGTCGCGGTCACGGCCGCCACGTCCGGCAACGCCGCCGGCGCGGCGGCGGCCCGCACTGCCGTGACCGCCGACCTGAAGGCGATCCGCTCGGACCTGGGCACGATCAGGAAGGCGCTCGGCACGCCCAAGTCCGGTGCAGCCCCGACGACCGCAGCCCCGACGACGGGAGGCTGACCCGTCGAGGTGCAATGGGCGTAAGGTGGTGCCAGCGGATGGAGGAGTGCCGTGCACCTGGGCTCGCCGGAGGGATGGCGGATCATCTGGGTGATCGCCGCGGCGTTCTTCATCGTCGCCGAGCTCCTCCGGCGGCTCCGCTTCTTCTTCCTGCCCTTCGCCGCCGGGGCCGCGCTCGCCGCGGCCTCGGCGTTCGCCGGGCTCCTCGTGGCCGGTGAGTGGGCCCTGTTCGTGGTGGTGTCGGCGGCTGGCCTCGCGGTGCTGATCCCGGTCGGCCGCCGGCTGGCCGCCGAAGGCCCGCTCGCCCCCGTCGGATCCAACCGGTGGGTGCACCAGCAGGGCGTCGTGCTCGAAGCGGTGCCCGGCTCCGCCGGCAGCTCGGGCCTGGTGCGCATCGGAAGGGAGACCTGGCGGGCGGAGTCGGGCTACGGCGACGACATCCCGGTCGGCACCGAGGTGTTCGTGACACGGGTGGAGGGGACCCGGCTCATCGTGTTGCCGGTCGTGTTCCCGGCCTCCCCGACGGTGCCTTCCATCGACGAAGGGAAGTGAGCCATGGTCTACGTCATCGTCTTGGCGGTGATCGCCCTGTTGCTCCTCGCGGTGGCGGCCGCGTCGGTCAAGATCATCCGGCCCTACCAGCGGGGGCTGGTGGAGCGGCTGGGCCGCTACCGGGCGACCGTCGAGCCCGGGTTGCGGGTGATCCTGCCCTTCGTCGACCGGATCGTGCGGGTCGACATGCGCGAGAGCGTCGTGGAGATCCCCCGCCAGGAGGTCATCACCTCCGACAACGTCGTCGTGTCGGTGTACGCGGTCGTCTACTACGAGGCGACTGACCCCAAGCGACTGATCTACAACGTGTCGGACTTCATGACCGCGGTCACCAAGCTGGCCCAGACCAACCTGCGCAACGTGATCGGCGACATGGAGCTCGACGCGGCGCTGACAGCGAGCGCCATGGTCAACGCCCGGTTGCGCGACATCCTCGACACCGCCACCGACAAGTGGGGGACTCGGGTCGTCCGGGTCGAGATCCAGCGGATCGACCCTCCCCAGGACGTGGTCGCCGCCATGCACAACCAGATGCGCGCCGAGCGTTCGCGCCGGGCGGTGGTGACCGAGGCCTCGGGGGAGCGGGAGGCCGCCATCACCCGCGCCGAGGGCCAGAAGGAGGCTGCGATCCTGAAAGCCGAAGGCGACAAGCAGTCGGCCATCCTCCAGGCCGAGGGGCGCAAGCTCGGACAGGTCCTCGAGGCGGAAGGCGAGGCGGAAGCGGTCCGCAAGGTCTTCGCTGCCATCCACGAGGGCAAGCCGACCAACGACCTGCTCGCCCTCAAGTACCTCGAGAGCCTGGCGGTGATCGCCGACGGGCAGGCCACCAAGATCTTCCTGCCGACGGAGGCGACGGCGCTGCTCGGCGCCCTCGGCGGGATGGCCGAGTTGCTGCAGACCACGGTGCGCCCTCCGGCCAACGGTGCGTCGGCCCCGGCCGGGCAGGCGTCGCCCGGGAGGCCCTGAGAGCCGGGCGCCGCGGCGGTCAGCCCCGGTGGGTGTGCGGCCTGCCAGGCGACCTCGTCCATCATGCTGGCTGGGATCCCGAACCCGTCGATGCGGGCGAGGTCCTCCTCGGTGCCCACCCACGCCTCTGGGGTGGCGTCGCGGGCCACGACTCCCACCGCCTCGCCCAGGAAGACCCGGGCCGCTCTGCCCCCACCGACGGAGTAGACCTCGCCGTTGACCATCGTGGTGTCGTGGGTCAGCCAGACCACGAAGGGCGCCACCGCCTCCGGTGGGAAGTGGTCCTCGAGGAAGGTGCGGAACGCATCGACCGGCACCTGGGCGGTGAGCCGGGTGTACGCAGACGGCATCACCGCGTGTTGACGATCCGCCCGGCACCCGCGGCGGCGCCGTCGACCACGCTGTGGTGGTCGGCCACCGCCACGCCGCCCGCGGCCGCGATGGCGGCGGCGACCTCGTCGGCTGGGCGGTCGGATCCGGCCAGACCGGCGGTGGACACCCCGGCGTCGTTGACGAGCACCTGGCAGCCCCGTGCGGCGAGCAGTTCGGCATGGGCCCGGCCGAGGCCCCGCCCGGCTCCGGTCACGACCGCCACCTTGCCGTCGAAGCGCAACTCGTCCACGTCCTGCCTCCAGGTGTTGGTCGGTCCGGCGGAATGTAGCGTCTGGGATCGTCCGCACGTGTGGGCAGTTGCAGGAGGGTCGGTCCATGGTCAACCCGGTCATCGTCGAAGCGGTCCGCACACCGATCGGCAAGCGCAACGGCTGGCTGTCGGCCGTCAAGGCCCCGCAACTGCTCGCCGAGGCGCAGTTCGCGTTGCTGGCCCGCAGCGGGGTCGCGCCGGCGGATGTCGACCAGATCATCGGCGGCTGTGTCACCCAGGCCGGTCAGCAGGCGTCCAATGTGACCCGCAACGCCTGGCTGTCCCGGGGGGTCGACTACACCGCGGCAGCGACGACGATCGACTGCCAGTGCGGATCCTCCCAGCAGGCCAACAACCTGATGGCGGGCCTCATCGCGACCGGCGGTGCCCGGATCGGGATCGCCTGTGGCGTCGAGCAGATGAGCCAGGTCCCGCTCGGGACCGCGGCCCAGGGTGGCGGGGGCTACTACAAGGACGAGACGTGGCCCTGGTCGAACGAGGCCGGGAGCCAGTTCGAGGCGGCCGAGCGCATCGCGAGGTTGCGCGACCTGGGGCGCGAGGACCTCGAACTCCTCGGAGTGGCGTCCCAGGCCAACGCGGCGCGGGCGTGGGCCGAGGGGCGCTACGAGCGCGAGGTCGTCCCGGTCGAGGCGCCGGTCATCGCCGACGGGGCGCCCACGGGGGAGACGATGACGGTGGCCCGGGACCAGGGCCTGCGGGAGACCTCCGCGGCGAGCCTGGCCGGCCTGCGACCGGTGTTGGAGGGCGGCTCGCACACGGCGGGGACGTCCTCGCAGATCTCCGACGGGGCCGCGGCGGTGCTGTGGATGGACGAGGAGGTGGCACGGGTCAACGGTGTGCGCCCGCGCGCCCGCATCGCCTACCACACGATGGTCGGCGTCGACCCGTACTACCTGCTCGACGGACCGGTGCACGCCACCCAGAAGATGCTCGACCAGACGCCGTTCCGGATCGGGGACTTCGACCTCTTCGAGTGCAACGAGGCCTTCGCTTCGGTCACCTTGTCCTGGCAGCAGGTCCACGACGTGCCGTTCGAGCGGATCAACGTCAACGGCGGCGCCATCGCCCTCGGCCACCCGGTCGGCGCGACCGGCAGCCGCCTGATCACCACGGCGTTGCACGAGCTGGAGCGCACCGACGGAGAGCTGGCTCTCATCACCATGTGCCAGGGCGGTTCGCTCGGCATCGCCACCGTGCTCCAGCGCCTGGCGTAAGTGCCTGGCGTAGGTGCTCAGCCCGGCCGGCCTCGGCGACCACGCACTGGATCTCCCGCTCGTGGCCGTAGGCCTGCGATAGCGTGACTACCAGTGGCCCCCGCCGCCCGTGCCCCCCTCGATCTGCTCGACGGCGAGTTCTACGTCAACGACCCCTACCCGGTGTACGCGTGGTTCCGCGAACACGAGCCGCTCGCCTGGGACGCGGTCAACGAGCTGTGGGGGGTGTTCCGCTACGACGACGTCCTCGAGATCGAAAAGCAGAAGGAGATCTTCACCAGCGCGGACCGGGTCAAGGGCGGGTACCGGCCCAACCTGCCGGCCGATCCGTCGATCATCGGCTTCGACGACCCCCTGCACGCCAAGCGCCGCAACCTGATCAGCCGGCGCTTCACCCCCCGTGCGGTGACGGCCTGGGAGGGCCACGTGCGGGAGGTGGCGGCCGGGCTCATCGACGACGCCCTCGCCCGCGGCAGCGCGGAGATCGTCTCCGAGATCGCCTCGGTGCTGCCCGCCCGGATGATCGGACGGTTGCTCGGCTTCGCCGACGAGGACTGGCCCAAGCTGCGCGACTGGTCGGAGCGGACCATCCTGCTCGGCGGAGGCCCCCGGTACTTCAACGAGGACGGGTTCAACGCCGCGATCGAGTTCGGCACCGCCAGCCTCGCCCTGTACGAGGAGCGCACCCGGTGCCCGGCCGACGACGTCATGACCGCCTGGACCCGTGCGGAGATCGATGGCGCCCCGATGACCCCCGAGGAGGTCGGGGCCGACTCGCTGCTCGTGCTCGACGGCGGCGCCGAGACGACCCGGACCGTCATCGCCCGCACCATCCTCGACCTCATCGCCGCGCCCGAGCAGTGGGAGCGGCTCCGGGCGGGCGCCGACGCGACCGTCGCCACCGAGGAGTTCATCCGCTACGTCACGCCGATCCACAACATGTGCCGGACCGCGACGCGCGACCACCGCATCGGCTCGACCACCATCGAGGCCGGGCAGCAGGTCGTGATGCTCTACGCCTCCGCCAACCGCGATCCTGCGCACTTCGCGGAGCCGGAGCGCTTCGACGTCACCCGCCACCCCAACGCCCACCTCGCGTTCGGCTTCGGCGCGCACTTCTGCCTCGGCGCCGCACTGGCCCGGCTGGAGATCCGGGTGTTCTTCGAGGAGCTGGTGCGCCGGGTGCGCTCGATGCGGTTGGTCGAGGGCTCGGTGGAGGAGATGCCCAACGCCTTCGTGTACGGGCTCCGGCGGGCCACCGTCGAGCTCCAGGGGGGCTGAGGCGATGCCCACCGAGCCGCCGTCGGTCTTCCTCCCCGACCTGCTGTCGGGGCAGGTCGCCCTCGTCACCGGCGGCGGGACGGGCATCGGGCTCGAGATCGCCCGCGTGCTCGGGGCGCACGGCGCGCGGGTCGCGCTGGCCAGCCGGCGCCGGGAGGTCCTGGAGTCCGCCCGTGAGGCACTCGAGGGCGAGGGGATCACCTGCGGTGTCGACACCTGCGACGTGCGCGATGCGGCTGCGGTGAGCCGGGTCGTCGCCGGCTTCGTGGAGCGCTTCGGCTCGCTCGACATCGTGGTCAACAACGCGGCCGGCAACTTCCCCGCGCCGATGACCCGCATCTCGCCCAACGGCTTCAAGGCGGTCGTCGACATCGATCTGCTCGGCACCTACAACACCTCGAAGGCGGCGTTCGACGCCTGGCTCGGCGATCACGGTGGCAGCATCGTCAACATCTCGGCCCCCTTCGAGCTCAAAGGCGTCGCCATGCAGGCGCACGTGGCAGCCGCCAAGAGCGGCGTGGACTCGCTCACGCGGACCTGCGCGGTCGAGTGGGGCCCCCGCGGCATCCGGGTCAACGCCGTCGCCCCCGGCTCGATCGGCGGCACCGAAGGGGTACGCCGCTTCGCCGAAGCCGTTCGTGGCGGCGACGACACGCCGACCAACCCGCTGGCCCTGATGGGGCACGGCAAGGACATCGCCTATTGCGTGCTGTTCCTTTGCTCGGCGTCCGCCCGGCTGATCTCGGGTCAGGTGATCGCGGTCGACGGGGCAGGCTCCGTCGACCAGCTCAAGCTCGGCCCCGTCCTGCCGCCAGGTCCCCCGGCGGTCGGGTCCTAGAGGCTGAGCACGGTCCTGATGCCGCGACCGGCCCGCAGGTCGGCGAAGCCGTCGTTGATCTCGACGAGGGGCCGCTGGAAGGAGATCATCGACTCGAGGTCGACGACCCCCCGACGCCACATCGACAGGATGCGGGGGACCTCCCGGGTGGCGTTGCCACTGCCGTAGAGGCAGCCGACGAGCTTCTTCTCCTCGACCAGCAGGCGCACGGCAGGAGCGATCGTCATCGTCTCCTCGGCGCTCGGCGCGCCGACCGACACCGTGGTGCCGCCCGTGCGCGTGGCCGACAGTCCGGCCTCGAGCAGGCGGGCGCTGCCGGCCGCGTCGAAGGCGTAGTCGACGCCGAAGCGGGTGATGCGGTGGCAGGCGGCGACCACATCGTGCTCGGCCGGATCGAGCGCATCGGTCGCGCCGAACTTGGCCGCGAGGTCGCGGCGCTCCGCCACCGGATCGGAGACGATGATGCGCGACGCGCCGGCGAGGCGGGCGCCTTGGACCACCGAGATGCCGATCCCGCCGAGGCCCATCACCAGCACCGTCGCGCCCTCCTCCACCCGCGCGGTGTTGAGGACCGCCCCGATACCGGTCTGCACCGCGCACCCGATCACGGCGGCCACCTCGAGGGGCACGTCGTCGTCGATCTTCACCACGGCGTTGCCGGTGGTGAGGACCAGCTCGCCGAAGCCGCCGACGCCGAGGCCACGGTAGACGGGCTGGCCGCCCCGCGACAGGCTGGTGGATCCGTCGGGGAGCCGGCCGCTCATGAACGAGCGCGCCTCCTGGCAGCAGGTCGGCTCGCCTCGAACGCACCAGTAGCAGTGGCCGCAGGGCGCGACGGCGACGAGCACCACGTGGTCGCCGGGGGACACGGTGCGCACCCCCGCGCCGACGGCTTGGACGGTCCCCGCCGCCTCGTGGCCGAGGACCACCGGCACCGGCGCTGGTGCCTCCGAGTCGACGATGGTCAGGTCCGAGTGGCAGATCCCGCAGTGCTGCACCCGCACGACCACTTCGCCCGGGCCGGGATCGCGCACGGCGATGTCATCGACGATCTGCAGCGGGGTGCGTCCCGACTCGAGCAATGCTGCGCGCATGGGTCCTCCCTGGGGTCGGCCTGCGCGCAGTCTTCCACCTCGGTGCCGGAGGCGCCGACGCCGGGGCCGATGCGCCACGGGCGCCGTCGCTGCGCCTAGCCTGGCGCGGTGCCGACGTCACACCGTGCCGCCCGTTCGCCGGCTCTCGACGGCGTCCGGGGCGTGGCGGTGGCGGTCGTCGTCGCCTACCACCTTGGCATCCACCAGGTGCGTGGCGGGCTCTTCGGCGTCGACATCTTCTTCGTCCTCTCCGGCTATCTGATAACCGGCCTGCTCATCGACGAGTGGCGGACCCGGGGGGACGTGGCGCTGTCGCGGTTCTGGGGCCGGCGGGCCCGTCGGCTCCTCCCCGCCGTGCTGCTCATGCTGGCGGTCGTCGCCGTGCTGGGCCGGTACTGGTTGCACCCCGAGGACCTGCCCGGGCTGCGGGGCGACATCCTCGCGACGCTCTTCTACTTCGCCAACTGGCACGCGGTGGTCGCCGGCCACGGCTACTTCGCCGCGTTCGCGTCGCCGTCCCCGTTGCTGCACACCTGGTCGCTGGCCGTCGAGGAGCAGTTCTACGTCATCTGGCCGTTCGTCGCGGTCGTCACCCTGCGCCGCATGAAGTCGCCCCGCCGGCTCCTCGTGGTGTGCGTCCTCGGCGCCATCGCGTCGGTCTCCTTGATGGCCGCGTCGGCCATGGCGGGCGTCGGCAACGACCGCCTGTACTACGGCACCGACACCCGGGCCCAGGGGCTCCTGATCGGGGCGGCGCTGTCCTGCTTGATGTGGGCGTCGGGTCGCACCTTCCTCGGCCAGCCGTTCCGGAGGAGCCGGGCCGCCGGCAGCCACTTCCACTCCCGGTTGCGGGAGCATCACCCGGTCGCGGCGGTTGCGGGCTACATCGGTGCCGCGGTGCTGGTCGTCATGTGCGTGCGCGTCGACGGCCAGTCGGGATGGCTGTACCGGGGTGGCTTCGCGCTGCTGGCGCTGTCGGTGGCGGCGGTCGTCACCTCGGTGATCCTCCTGCCCCGAGCAACGTTGGCCAAGCTCCTGAGCCTGCCGCCCCTGGTCGGCCTAGGGGTGATCTCCTACGGGGTCTACCTGTGGCACTGGCCGGTGATCGTGTTCCTGACGCCCCAGCGCGCCGGGGTGCACGGCAACGTGTTGCTCCTGCTGCGGCTCGCGGTCACCCTCGGCGTGGCGCTGGCGTCCTTCTATCTGGTCGAGCGCCCGATACGCGCGCAGCGCTGGCGGGTGCCCCGACCCTTGGTCAGCGTCCCCGCGCTGATGGCGACCATGGCCGTCGCCGTCGCCCTCGCTCCGGTGCCCTCCGCCCTCGGCTCGACCATGGTGCAGCTCCAGCACGCCGGCCCGCCGCCGCCACCGCCAGCCGCGGCGGGGACCCTGAGCGCATCCGCGGGCGAGGCGACAGCGGGGCTCTCGACCACGACGACCGCGCCCGGTCCCCAGGTCACCGTGCCCGGTGTCAGCCACGCCGGGCCGTTGCGGGTCATGATCGTCGGCGACTCCGTGGCCTGGTCGCTCGGCAACGGGATCGCGCCCGTCGCCGCGCCCGCGGGCGTGCTGTTCAGCAACCAGGGCTACGTGGGCTGCGGCATCGCCCGTGGCGGCGCGACGAGCTTCAAGTCCTACACCCAGCCGGCCACGTGCCTCACCTGGCCGCAGCGGTGGCAGTCCCTCACCGACACGTTCCGCCCCGACGTGACCCTCGTCCTGCTCGGGCGGTGGGAGGTGCTCGACCGGGTCCACGACGGGCAGTGGATGCACATCGGCGAGCCGGCCTTCGACGCCTACCTCCGCTCGGAGCTGGAGCTGGTGGTGTCGACGCTCGCCAGCCACGCGGGCCGGGTGGCTTTCTTGAGCGCGCCGTGCAACGACCATGCGCTCGCCGATGTCGCGTCGCCCGGTCGGCTGCCCCCCGACGACGATCACCGCGTCCAGCTCCTCAACCAGATGATGGCCGGCATCGCCGCGGAGCACCCGGGGTCGACCGAGATGGTCGACTTCGCCGGCATGGTGTGCCCGGGCGACCAGTTCGAGCGTTCGCGCAACGGGATCCCCCTGCGCACCTCCGACGGCGTCCACATGGAGCCCTACGCCGGTCAGCTCTTCGTGCAGCAGCTGCTACCCGGCGTCGCCACCTGGACCCGTGCGGCCCAGCCGGCCAGCCCGCCGTCGGACTCGACGACGAGCGTCAGTGCAGGATGATCTTGAGCGCGAAGATCCCGAGCCCCATGAGGGCCCCGATCGGCACCTGAGCCGACAGGCGCAGGCCGCGCAGGCCCGCCCGGGCGCCGGCGACGACCTCGAGCGCCGCCAGGAGCGCGACCGACGCGGACATGGCGGCGGTCACCGCCGTCTCCCCGCTGACCCCGGACGCGTGGGCGAGCAGCAGCACCGCCACCGGCGCGGCGCCCCCCGCGAGGAGGGACGCCTCGTGGCGCAGCGCGCCCGCGACCTCCGAGAGGCGCAGCGGCGCCGGCCGCTCCAGGCGCCGGCCGAGCACGGCGGCGTAGGCGTGGGCGACCCAGTACAGCACCACGGCGATGGTCACCGCCTCGACGAGGTCGCCCACGGTCTCGTGCCGGCCGGCCTCGGCGGCCAGCAGGGCGCCTGCGGTGAGGGTGCCGTAGACCAACCCGCTCAGGTTGCCGCCGGGCACGAGCAGCCGGAGGGCGAGCCGGTGCGGGTGGGCGGAGTCGTCGCCTTCGTCCATGCTCCCATCTTGCTCGGGACGGGCGCGGGAGCCGACGATAGGCTCGGCCGATGGGTGACGATGCAGGCTCGCCGACGCGCGCCCCGCGGGTGCGCTTCGGCACGGGGACCACGGTCAAGGACTACGACTGGTACAAGACCTGGCTCGGGGTGGGCGAGGCGGCCGGTTTCGAGCTGCTCTCGACGGGGGACTCCCAGTCGCTGTGGGCCGATCCGTTCGTCTCCATGACCGTGGCGGCCGAGCGCACCAGCCGGCCGCGCATCGGCGTCACGGTGTCCAACCCCCAGACCCGGCATCCGGCGGTGGTTGCCAGCTCGCTCGTCGCGCTCCAGCAGCTGTCGGGTGGGCGCATCGTCTACGGCCTCAGCAGCGGTGACAGCGCGCTGCGCAACATCGGCGTGCCGCCGGCGTCGGTGGCGGCGATGGAGGAGTACGGGCTGGCGGTCAAGGGCCTCTGCGCCGGCGGGACGGTGCCCTATCAGGGCGCGGAGCTGGTCCTGCGCTGGGGGTCGCACCCGGTGCCGCTGTGGATGGCGGCCGAAGGGCCGCGCACCCAGCAGCTGGCCGGGCGGATCGCGGACGCGGTGCTCCTCTCCAACGCGTTCGACGCCGAGGTCCTCGCCATCGCCCGGGCCAACATCGCCTTGGGCGCGCAGGCTGCCGGTCGCTCCCCCGATGACATCGAGATCTGGTGCATGGCCGCGATGTGCCTCGCGGAGTCGGAGGAGGCGGGGATCCATGCGCTGCGCTTCCAGCTGGCGGGGACCGCCAACCACGTGTACCGCTTCCACATGGAGGGAAAGGGGGTGCCCGAGGAGCACCGGGAGCGCATCGTCGAGCTCAAGCGGCGCTACGACTCCCGCCACCACGCCACCCCCGCCACCGCGGAGGCCAACGCCCGCCTGGCGGAGGAGCTCGGCCTGGTCGACTTCCTGGCCCGCCGGTCGGTGATCGCCGGTCCGCCGGCGCGCTGCGTCGAGCGCATCCAGGAGATCGCGGCGCTCGGTGCGACCAACCTGATCGTGAGCCAGTTCGTCGACGACCAGCTCGCCTTCATGCGCACCTTCGCCGACGAGATCATGCCGGCCTTCGCCTGAGCGCAGGCGCCCGGCGGGGGCCAGGGCACTCAGGCGCCCGGCGGGGGCCAGGGCACTCAGG
>Ga0209698_10004033_pt1 | contig 16227 bp, 15 predicted proteins | sample LitLauG_LLR_2012_FD_187203 | JGI IMG/M metagenome (GOLD analysis project Ga0209698, IMG submission 187203) | Freshwater sediment microbial communities from Pennsylvania, USA - Little Laurel Run_MetaG_LLR_2012 (SPAdes) (version 2) | ecosystem: Environmental > Aquatic > Freshwater > Creek >...
CCCGAGCCACGGCACGGTCACCTCGGCCCGCCAGCCGTCGTGGGCGCAGACGCAGCGGGTCCCGCCGAACCCGACCACGATCTCCTCGGCCCGGTAGTCGGCGTCGACCGACGTGCCCACGCTCACCACGGGGGCGGTGCTCCGGGGGGACAGGTCCATCACCCGCGGGTCGTCGGCACTCAGGACGGCGAGGCCGTCGGTGGGCAGGTGGGCCAGGAGGGCCCCTTTCTCCCGGGCCACCCCCTCGACGTCGCCCAGTGCCACCAGGTGGGCGGCACCCACCGCGGTCACCACGCCGACCTCGGGCGGGGCCATGGCGCACATGGCGTCGATCTCGCCGAAGTGTCCGGTGGCCATCTCCACCACGGCGATCTCGTGTTCGGGGCGCAGGCCTCCGAGTGCGACGGCCAGGCCGAAGCGGCCGCTGTAGTTGCCCGGCGTGCGGAAGACGGTGAACCGGGTGGCGAGGACGTCGGCCACCAGCTCCTTGGTCCCGGTCTTGCCCACCGTGCCGGTGACGGCCACCACCCGTGGCGCCCAGGTCCGCACCACGTAGGCCCCGTAGCGCTCCATGGCGCCCACCGTGTCGTCCACGACCAGGACCGGCACGTCGTCGGGCAAGGACCCGGGGTCGTCGGCCAGGACGGCGCGGGCGCCGCGGGCGACGGCGTCGGCCGCATGGTCGTGCCCGTCGCCCCGTTCGGTCCGGACGGCCACGAACAGGTCCCCGACCTCCACCAGGCGCGAGTCGAAGCAGAAGCGCTCGTAGCGTCCCTCGTGGTCGGGGCCCCGCACGGCGAGGTCAGGGTTGGCGGCGACGAGGTCGTCCAGGCGGATCATCGGCAGCCCCGGCCCACTCAACCGGCCCGGCTGGCACGGTCACGACCGTGGGAACGGGCGGCGCGCTCGAGTCCGGCGTCCACGATCCGACCGAGGACGGCCCAGGGCGGCTGGGAGTCCTGGTCGGCCAGCCACTGCGAGTAGAAGACGGTCGCCTCGGTCAGGCCGCACAGCGAGTTGACCTCGAGGAGGTGGACGATGTCGTCGTCCTTGTCCCAGAACACGTCCAGACGGGCGTAGCCCTCGATCCCGAATTCCCGGGCGATCTGCTCCACCCGTGCGCGGACCGACTCGACCGCTGCGGGCGGCACGAAGAGGTCGAGCGCCAGGTTGGTGCCGACCCCCTGTTGGAACTTCTGCTGGAGGGTCAGCTCGTCGGCCGCCACCGTGACGCTGGGCACGGCGGCCACCAGGCCCCGTCCCGGGCGGTCGAGCACCGCCGCCGTGAGCTCGACGAAGCGCTTGGCCCGGAACCACGGCCGCAACGTCTCGAGATTGAGGTCACCCACGGGCAGCTCGACCGGTACGGGGTCGACGAAGGCCCGCTCCACCAGCCAGCGCTTGGGCGCGGGAACCGGCAGGGCCACCGAGAGCGTCCGCCCCCGCAGGTCGGCCCTCGTTTCGTCGCTGACGAATTCCGGGAGCTCGGACACGATGGCGGAAAAGAACCGCTCCATCACCTCGGGGCGCTTGAGGATCTTCACCCCGGTCGAGCAGCCGTCGGCCGCCGGCTTGCACACCAGCACGGTGGCGCCGAGCTCGTCGCACAGCTGCCGGTAGAGGGCAGCGGCGGCGCCGGGGGCGTCCATCCGGTCGAGCCACTCCCCCAGCTCGAACACGTCCACCGGTCGTTGGGCCGGTGCGTCGACACCCGGGAGTCCGAGGGCCCGCACCCGGACGGCGGTCGCCGACTTGTCGCCGGCCAGGTCGGCCGCCCGCGGTCCCGAGCCGTTGAACGGTCGCCCCAGGCGCTCGAGCGCGAGCTGGAGCCGGCCGTCCTCCCCCGGCCCCCCGTGCAGGGCGAGGAAGACGAAGTCGGCGCTCGCCACGGCGTCGGCCAGCGACGTCGGGCGACCCATGGCCAGGGCGGCCTGCGCGGCGGCACCGTCCATGGCGAACTCGGCCCGCACCACGCGGCTGACCGCCTCGATCGTCGACCGGCGGACCGGATCGCCCACCAGCGCCTGGATCTCCTCGACGTCGTGGTGGAGGACGTAGAAGAGACCGATGTCGGTGTACCGGCTCTGCAGGTCCATGAGGACGAACCGGACGTCGTTGCCCGTGGCGAGCAGCGACAGTCCGACGAAACAGCCGCTCTGCCTGCTCACCTGACGCTCGCTGGTCGGTCCGCCCAGGACCACGTGGATCCGTCGCCCGCCGCCCACCGATGCGGTGGCGTCCTGGGCCGTGACGTCGGACGTCCCCAGGGCGGCGCCGAGCAGCCCCATGATCAGTCGACGGTGGTCGAGTCCCACCATGGCGGCCTGCTGGAAGACGAAACTGGAGAATCCCATGCCGCCGATGCCGTTGACATCGGTGATCACGACCGTCCCGTCCGGGGTGCGGAAGCCGTCGACCCGGGCCATGTGCCGCAGGCCCAGCGCGGCGAAGGCCTCGGCCGCCCGGTGGCGGATCCCGTGCAGGACGACGTCGTCGACCCGCATCGGTGTGTGGTGGATGACGCCCGACCCGTGCAGGTACTTCTCCTCGGTGCCGTAGACGCGGCTCCCGGCGGGCTTCTCCACCTCGGTGGGGGCGAGCGCGATGGGCCGCCCCCCGGGACCGTCCAGCACCACCACGGAGAACTCGGTCCCGGTGATGAACTCCTCGACCAGGACGTCGCCCTCGGTGGTGGCGAGGGCCGCGTCCACCGCCCGGGTCACGTCGTCCGCCGTCGCCGGCACCACATCGACCCCGAACGACGACCCGCCGGCCAGGGGCTTGACCGCCACCAGGCGCCCGGCCCCCTGCACGTCCTCCGACAGGGCGGGCACCAGGCCGGCCAGTCCGGCGGCCAGTCCGGCGGGGTCGGCCGCCCACTCGGCCCGACCGACGGTGCGGTGGGCCGGCACCGGGAACCCGGCCGCGGCCAGGGCGTCGTAGCACCGGTCCTTGTGGAGCGTCCGTTCGAGGGCGTCCGGAGTGGAGAACACGTAGGGGACGCCCCAGGAGTCGAGTCGGCGCTGCAGTGCACCGTCCTCACCGAACGCACCGTGGATGAGGGGGACGGCCACGTCGTGGCGTCGGGCGAGCTCCGCCACCTCGTCCCATGCCAGTTCGAGGTCGAGGGTGCGAAGCTGGGACTCGAAGTCGGCACAGGTGTTGGCGTAGTAGTAGACCGGCGGCATCCGGTAGGCGCGCAGCTCCCGGTCGACGAAGACCACCGTGAGCTCAGCGGTGGGGTCGGCCTGGAGGTACGTGACCCACGGCTTGATCGAGCCGGCGCTGACGTCGCGCTCCTCGCTGGGCCCGCCGAAGAAGAGGAGCACCTTCAACGGACACCCGCCCCCTCGCCACGCAGCCGAGCCGCGAGTCGGTCGAGCCCCACGCTCCGGCTGGCCTTGACCAGCACGACACAGTCGACGGGCAGTGCGGACACGACGGCGAGGGCCTCGTCCTGGTCCGCCACCACCGTCCCCCCGTAGGCCCCGGTGCCCACCGCCACCACCTCGATGCCCAGCGAGTCGGCCAGCTCGGCCATCTGCCGATGGGCGGCACGGGACCCGTCACCGAGCTCGGCCATCTCGCCGAGCACGGCGACGCGCCGGGGGGCGTCGAGCTCCGCCAGCGCCCGCAGGGCGGCAGCCATCGAGTCGGGGTTGGCATTGTAGGAGTCGTCGAGCACCCGGAGACCCGAGGGCGTGCGCCAGAGTTCCCCCCGCAGCGCGCTCCCTTCGGCCCGGCCCACCCCGGCCAGGGCTGCGTCGAACCCGGCACCGGCGCAGACCGCTGCGGCGACGGCCGCGGCGGCGTTGGCGGCCTGGTGGTCGCCCCGGACCGAGAGCTGCACCTCCCCAACCCCCCAGGGCGAGTCGATCCGCACCGTCGGCCGCAGTCCCGCGTCACGTCCGACAATCGACGCGCGGACGTCGCCGGTGTCGGTCCCGAAGGTGAGGAAGGCGGCGCGGGTGCGGGCGCGGGTCCCCGGCCGGCAGTCGGCGTCGCGCACGATGGCATGACCGGTGTCGGGGAGGTCGTCGAGCAGCGACTCCTTCTCCCGCCGCACGCCGTCGAGGCCGCCCAGGTGTTCGAGGTGCGCCGAGCCGATCGACGTGATCACCGCGACCGTGGGCCGGGTCAGTTCGCGCAGGCGGGCGATGTCACCGGGGAACCGGGCACCGAGTTCGAGTACGACCGCCTCGACCCCGTCCGGGGCGTCGAGGAGGGTGAGGGGCACCCCCAGCTCGTTGTTGAACGAGGCACGGGTGGCGTGCGTCGCCATGGCGGCCGACAGGCCGCCGGCGACCAGGTCCTTGACCGTGGTCTTGCCCACCGAACCCGTGATCCCCACCACCCGGCCGGGCAGCAGGCTCCGGGCATGCGCACCGAGCGCCCACAGGGCCGCGGTGGTGTCGGACACGACGACCGCGGAGCCGCCCGTCGGGGCCCGCGAGGTCAGGTAGGCGGCCGCACCGGCTGCCAGCGCACCTTCCACGAAGTCGTGGCCGTCCCGCTCGGCCACGATCGGCACGAACAGCTGGCCGGGGGCGACGGTGCGGGAGTCGATCGAGGCGCCGTCGACGAGCGCGTCGGGGCCGCGCAGGTCGCCACCGAGTGCCTCGGCCAGGTGGGAGGCGCGCAGCTTCACCGCGGCGTCCCGGGTCGACGACCGTCCTGTCGTGTCCCGCGTGCGACCGGTCGGACCGCGCCGTGGGAGGGAGTGTGCTTGTCCGGACTCATCGTTGTGCGCCTCACGACCCCGGCCCTCTGCACTCCGCCGGACCTGGTGTCGGCCGTCGACTGCGGGCGGGTGACGATCGGACGATCCTACAGGCCGGACCCGGCCCGACCCGCGTTCGTGGGCACCGGCCCGGGGTCCGATCGGTCCCTTCCCCGGGCGTCAGGTCCGTGCCTCCGGCACCCACTCCGGGTCGACCTCGAAGAACTGGTCGGCCAGTGCGTCCATGCCCACCCCGAGGAGGGTCCACTCCTGGTCCGCACCGCCGGGGCCGGTCGGGAGCACGATGCTCCGCTGGCCGGCCTCGGCCCGGTCGCGCAGCGCACAGCCCTCGACCAGTGCGGTGCACGCGGCACTGAACCGGCGGGCGTCGAGGGGCGCACGGAACCGCAGTCCGAGGAAGTCGGCCATCGCCTCGGTGGCGGCCACGCTGCTCTCCTCCACGTCGTCCTGACCCGCCCGCATGGCCTCGTAGATCTCGTCGGACGTTCCGGTCCCCCGGGCGCCCGACGCCAGGGCCCACACGCCGATCACCGTCGCCCAGTTGCGCGAGGTCGTGCCGAACTCCAGGTTCGCCTCGGCGGCGAGGCGCATGACCTCGCGGAGGGTGGACCTGCGGGCCTCCGGGGTGGACCGGTCGGAGGACAGGACCAACGGGATCGTGGCCGACAGGACCGACCGTCCCTGCTCGTCGAACTCGTCCGTCGTCACCGTGGCCAGCACCGCGCTCTGGAACTCCGCCTGGTTCTGCCAGATCCGGCCGATGACGGATGCGTTGGTGACCCGCACGCCCTCCGTGACGGCCAGCCGTTCGAACACCCGCTTGAAGGTGAGCTGCTCGGCCCCGGTGCCGAGGCCGTCCTCGCGCAGGACCTCGAGCCCGGCGTCGATCAGCAGGGCCCGGAGCTCGGAGCGCGTCCGGCGCGACGTCGCCGGTGGGGTCTCCGCTCCGGCGGAGCCACCCGCGCCGAACGGACCGGTTCCACTCCCCCCGGATGCCGGAGACTCCTCACCCACCACGGCACCACTCCCGGTTCGGCTCCTGCGACCGGTAGCGCCCCCCGGGGACGGCCGCCTCCGGGGACGGCCGTCGGCCGCCGGTCCGACGCAGCGTACCCGGCGGCCGGCGTGCGGCACCTCCCGACCGGTACCTGTGGTCCGGGGCCCATCGGCCGGGACCTACCGGTACGTGAACCGGTCCGCCGTGGACGGCGAGCTGGCCCCGGCCGGGGACGCGACGGTGACGTCCACGGTTCCGATCCCACCCGCAGGGGCGACAGCGATGATCTCCTTGGACGACACCAGGGTGAAGCTGGTCGCGGGGATCCCCCCGAACGACACCGAGCTGACCTCGGTCAAGGAGGTGCCGGTGAGATGCACCACGGTGCCCCCGGCGACCGTGCCGTGCGAGGGCGACACCTTGCCGACCACGGGGGTCCCGAGGTCATAGGCGAAGGTCACCCCGGCCAGCGCCGGGATCGCCTGGTAGGTGGCCAGCATGTCGGCGCCGCTGATTCCCGGGAAGGCGATCCCGCCGGACCCCGGACCGGAGGTCACCTGGTCGGCGAGGAGCGAGGCCACCGGGTCGACCCCGGACTTCGTGAACGGTGCCGATGCCGGCGGGGCACCGAGGGCCAGGAGCGCCTGGATCACCAGTGCGGTCGAGTCGGGGTCGGTCGACCCGGGCGTGTGGGGCTCGTAGCCCCAGCCGCCGTCGCGGTTCTCCGCCTTCTTGAGGAACCGGAGTGCCGACGTGGCGGCCGCCGGGGCCAGGGCCCCCTGGGCCTCGAGGCCCTCCACGGCCAGAGCGGTCGAGTTGGTGTCGGGGCCGGCGTACTTGGCCGGCTTGCCGTTGCACGGATTGGACGTGGTCACGAGGCTCGTCCACCCGCCGTCGGGGCACTGCTGGGCGGTCAGCCATGCCTCGGCACTGAGCTCGGCCGGTCCGGCGATCCTGCCTTCAGCCGCCAGCGCCGCCAGGGACAGCCCCTGGCGGAAGGCACCGTCGAAGGTGGCGTCCTGGGCGCCGAACAGGCCGGCGTCCGGTCCCGCCGTCTGCTGGGTGGCGAGGAGCCGGGCCACCAGGTCGGTGCCGCCGAACGAGGTCGCCGGGACGCCAAGGGCGTGCGCGTCGAGGATGAGCAGGGCCAGCTGTCCCGGACCGTCGGAGCCGGTGTCGGCCACGTACGCCGCCACGTGGCCCTCCATGAAGGTGAGGGCGGAGACTGCGGCGGCGTGCGCCGCAGGTCCGGCTACGGCCAGGGAGAGGACGGCGTTGGCGGTCGCCGTCAGGTCCGGGGTGTTCGGTGTCGTGGCCGACGGGATGGAGCCGTCCGGTCCGAGTCGGGCGGCCAGCCACGACGCGGCCGAGGCGACGGCGGCCGTCTGGGGCAACGAGGGCGGCGTGGTGGCCCCGGCCGAGGCGGACGGCACGAGTGCCGCCAGGGTGAGCGCAGCGGCCAGTGCGGCCGAAGCGGCGAGTCGGTGGGTCGTCATTGGATTTCCTCTCCGGTGACACCCGGAGAACCGATGACCTGGAAGGGCCCCGACCGTCCGAGTCCCACCGCGTGTCTCGACGGATATGGACTCCCTGTCAGTTCCCGGTAACCCGACTTGTGACGAGCGGACATGCTCGGCACCCACGGTTGCGGACCAGCGCCGGACTTCGACCGGCTTCCCCAGGAACTGCCATGTACTGCGTGCAGCGTGGGTCAACGTAGCACCGGTGCTCGACCCGTGTCGGGGGTCGGCCGATGGGATCCCGCCTGCGCTCGACGCCAGGCCCTGCCCGCAACCGCACTTGTATTTGCTTGCGCAAGCAAGTAGAGTTCGCACGCAGGCGGTCTCCCGACCGCCGTCCCTCCCCCGTTCGACACCCGAGGAGAACCCACCATGACCGCATCGGACGCCGGCTCCGCCGTGCTCGCCCCCGCCGACTACCGGATCGATCCCGCCACCACGACGATCACGTTCACGACGAAGCACATGTTCGGCCTCGGCTCGGTCAAGGGGTCCCTTGCCGTGTCCGACGGGCACGTCGCCGTGGCGGAGCGGACCGAGGACTCGTCGGTCGAGGTGACCCTCGACGTGGCGTCGTTCGCCACCGGCAATCCCAAGCGCGACGACAAGGTGCGGTCGGCCACACTGCTCGACGCCGCCTCCCATCCCACCATGTCCTACCGGGCCGGTGCAGCCGAGCGCCGCGGCAGCTCCTGGGTCCTCCACGGCCAGCTGACGGTGCGGGGCACCACCGCCCCCGTCGATCTGGTGGTCAGGGACGTCGTCGCCACACCCGAGGGGCTGACCGCCACCGCCACCGGCCGCGTCGACCGCACGCTCGTCGGCGTGACCGCCATGAAGGGCATGGTCGGCCGCTACCTCGACGTCTCCATCGAGGTGACGGCCACGGCCTGAGGGACACGGCCTGACGGCCACGGAGCGATCGCCGGGGAACGCCCGGGACGCCGACGCGGCGAGTAGCGTCGGGGTTCCCGGCGGCGTCGTCCCGCCCCCGGGGATCACCGGTCGGGACGACGAAAGGTGTCGCAGGTGCTCGTTCGTTGGGCCATCCGGATCGGGATGGGACTCGCCGGCGCCGCCGTGGGCCTCCTCATTTCCTCAGCGGTCCTGACCGGCCTGTCGATCAGCGTCACCGCGCTGGTCGAGGCCACCGCCATCTTCTGGATCGTCCACCTCGTGGTGCAGTTCCTGGCGCTGCGGGTGCTGATCCGCCAGCCCTCGGTGGCTCTGGCCGGTCTGCTGGCCATCGCCTCCACCGTGGTGTCCCTCGTCATCGTCACCCTGATCGTCCCGGGGCTCCACGTGCACGGCGCGTCGACCTACCTGTTCGCCACGTTGATCATCTGGCTGTCGACGGCTGCGGCCGACTTCATCGGACAGCGCATGATCCGTGACCGCCGGATGGACCGCCGCGAGGAGCGCCGCAGCCGCTGACCGGACGCACCCGCCCGACGGCCGCGTGCCGGGGGGCCATCCGTCGGCCCGGATGCACTCCGGCAGGGGGCCCGGCCGCCTCCGGGGCGCCGTTGCTACGGTGGCCCCATGACGTCACCCGTCCTGCTGTGTGCCGACGGCTCCGAAGAAGCCCTGGACGCCCTGGCCGCCGGAATCGGACTTCTCGGGCCCCGGGTCAGCTACGTACTCGTGGCGGTGGCCGACGCACCGGACCCCGACGTCCTGTCCGGGACCGGGCACGCCGGAGCGGAGCTGACTGCCCAGGAGTTCGACCTGGCCGTCGGGCGTGCCCACGAGTCGGCCCGACAGGTGCTGTCCGAGGCCGAGGTGCGGCTCGGACTCGACGACGTCGAGGTGCGGGTCCTCGGTGGAGAGCCGGCCGCCGCCATCTGCGCCATGGCCGCCGACGTCGGCGCCCGGGCCATCGTGATCGGAACCCGTGGGCGCGGCGGACTGAAGCGGGCACTGCTGGGTTCGGTCTCGGACTACGTGGTCCGCAATGCACCCTGCACCGTGCTCGTCACCCGTGGCGGCCCGCCCGACTGACCCAGGCGCGACGGGCCCGACGGCCGGCCCGACAGCCGGCTTCCGCCGTCTCCATGACACCCTCACCCGAACGTCGTCACCCCCAGGGAGGATCCCCACGATGCATGCACTGAGCGGCTACCTCGAGTTCCCGGTCGACCGCCGCGAGGAGACCGTGGCCGCACTGCGCGAGATCGCGGCCCGCAGTCGCCAGGATCCCGGGTGCATCGACTACTGGTGGGCGGAGGACGTGGAGCGCCCGGACCGGTTCCGCTTCTTCGAGTGCTGGGCCACGGTCGAGGACTTCGACGCCCACCAGGCGCAGCCCTACGAGGTCACGTTCCTGTCCGAGCACGTGTCCCGGATCACCGGGGCGGACGCATACGTGCTCGACGTCACCGGGCGGCGCTCCGTCCTCGAGGGTTGAGCGGTGCCCCGGCTGGTCCTCTCCGGGGCCCGGGTGGTGGTGGGTGACGGGACGGCGCTCGAGGCCACGACCGTGGTCGTGGACGGCGAGCGGATCGCCTGGGTCGGACCCGACATCGACGGGACGGGCCCCGTCGGGGGGTCGCGCCCCGACGACCGGTTGGTCGAACTGCAGGGCCGCACCGTCATGCCGGGGATGGTGAACTGCCACTTCCACGCCACCTACCACAACCTCGGTTCCACACCGGCCCCCTTCGGGCTCGAGGAACCGATGGGCCTGCAGGTGGTCCGCGCCGTGCGCAACCTGGAGCGGCTCCTGTTGGCCGGATTCACCGGCGCGGTGAGCGCGGGTGCGCCCTTCGCCATCGACGCCTCCATGAAGGCCGCCATCGACCGGCACCTGATCGCCGGGCCCCGCCTGGTTCCCTGCAGCCGCGACCTGAGCACCACCGGACACGCGGGTGACCGGAGCTTCCCGTCCCACTGGGAGGTCGGCGCGCTGGGCGCCATCCGCCGCAGCGACGGGCCGGACGAGTTCCGCCGGAACGTGCGCCTCGAAGTGAAGGAGGGCGCGGAGATGATCAAGCTCTTCGTCACCGGGGGCCACGGGACGGTGGGTCCCCGCGAGATGACCGAGCTGACCCCGGACGAGCTGGCGGCGGCCATCGATGCCGCCCACCAGCGCGGCGTGCGGATCCGCGGGCACATCGCCAACAAGGAGGCGCTGCTGCTGGCCGTCGATCTGGGGATCGACATCGTCGACCACGGCGACGGCATGGACGACGAGTGCATCGAGCGGCTGCTGGACACGGACACGCCGGTGGTGCCGTCGATGCTCTTCCCGGCCCGGTTCCTCGAGTCGATGGGCGGCGGGGGGCTCGGGTTCACCGACGACATGCGCCACGACATCGAGGCCATGGCCGCCATCCTGCCGGTGGCCAACGCAGCCGGCGTCCGGCTCGTCCTGGGCGACGACTTCGGGGCGATCGGCCTCCCCCACGGCCCCTACGCGGCCGAGCTGGCCTACTACGTCGACGAGGTGGGGATCCCGCCCATGGACGTGCTCACCTGGGCGACCCGCAACGGCGCCGAGGTGCTGGGCCGGGGCGACGAGCTCGGCACCGTCACCGCCGGCAAGCTGGCCGACCTCCTGGTGGTCGACGGTGACCCGGTGGCCGACGTCCACGTGCTGGGCGACCCGTCGGCACTGCTCGCCGTGCTGCAGGGCGGCCGGGCGGTCACCGACCGCCTGCCCGACATCGCGACCGGCCCACCATCACCCGTCTGAGGAGGACCCGGTGGACACCTTCGACCTCATCGCCGTCGAGCGGCTCCGGCTGGCCGGCGCCCTGGAGCCCCTCGACCACGACCAGTGGGAGTCAGCGTCACTGTGCGCCGGATGGTCGGTCCACGTCGTGGCAGCCCATCTCAACGTGCCGTGGACCATGTCGATCTCCAAGATGCTGGTAGCCATGACCCGGTCCCTCAGCATCGCCGGCGGGTTCGACCGCGCCGCGCGCGACGTGGCCGGACGACTCGATCCGGCGGCATGTGTGCGTGGCCTGCGCGAACACGCCGGTTCGCACTTCACCCCACCGGGCTCCGGACCCGAGGCGCCGCTGACCGACGTGCTGGTGCACGGGTCGGACATGCTGGTGCCGCTCCACCGTGAGGTGGACCCGGCCCCCGAGGCCCTGGCCACGTCGCTCGGGTGGCTGGCGCAGGGTGGAGCGAAGGGGTTCGTGGCCAGGGGGCGGGTGGACGGACTGGTGTTCGAGGCCGGCGACCTCGACCGCTCCTTCGGCACCGGCACCGCCGTGGTGCGGGGCCCGGCGCTCGCGCTGTGCGGCGTGCTGTGCGGACGGGCGGCGCTGATGGACCGGCTCACCGGCGACGGCGTCCCGGTCCTGGCGGCGCGGCTCTGAACCGACCCGTCCCGACCTGGGACCGTCCGGCGTCAGCAGGTGGTGGACGGGGCCGACGTGCCCGGGCCGGTCTGGGGGTCGAGGACCACGCCGCCGCTGCCGGGCCGGAGGATGGCACCCAGGTGGACCACGTACCACTCCCCCCGCCACGAGATGAGCGAGGCGATCCCGAAGGACCGGGTGACGCCGCCGAGTGAGTAGACGATCCGCGAGTTGGCGACCTCGAAGTACCCGACCGAGTTCTCGCACTCGCCCGGCGGCACCCAGTGGCCGTACTGCTGGGGGACCTGGACCGACTCCAGGGTCGCCGAGGCCGCACCCGGACCGAGTTCGGCGGTGGCGGCGGCGATGTCCTGGTCGTACTCGGCCAGCAGGCGGTTCTGCCAGTCGGAGGCCGCGCCCTGGATGGACTTGAGCTGCACGTAGGCGGCCTCGGGGAAGAAGGCCCCCACCGCCGACTGCGGGGTGCCGTGGGCCACGGCGCCGAACAGGTCGCCCATCGACGACTGGAACTGTGCCGAGCTGCTCGACGGGAAGGTGGCCGTCTGCGGGAGCGCACCGTCGGGCGACGTCGTGGCCGTGGGCGGCAAGGTGGTCGTGGTCGTCGAGGGCGGGGTCGTCGTGCTCGTCGTCGTGGTGGTGGTCGATGCCACCGTCGCCGTCCCACCGCCGAGGGCGGACACGGCGAGCCAGAGGACCACGATCGTGGCCACCACGAGCGGCACGAACCGGCGCAGGAGGCGCTGGCGGCGGTCGAGGTGGGGAGCGGGTCCGGGCATGTCGCCGACAGGCTACGGGACCGTCGGGCGGCGGAGCGGGCAGGAGGACGGGTGGGTGCGCGAGGCCCCGCGCGGGCGGGTACCGTCGGAATCAGCCGGGCCGTGCGGCCGCCGTCGGACGATACTGGGACCATGAGCGACGTGGCCTGTCTCCTGCGAGGCGTGCGGTGACCACCGAGAACACCGACGGCGGCCGGATCTCCCGGCGCGTCCGCATCCGCTACCTGGTGATCGGGGCGGCCCTGGGTGCTGCGTGGGGAGTCAACGGGAGTCTGCCGGCCTGGGAGCACGCCGTGCGGCTCGGTCTGCTCATCGTCGTGGTGGTGCCGCTCTTCGCCCTGGGTAGGCGCTTCTGGTTCGCCCGCACGGGACGGACCGACACGGCAGCCTCGTCCGCCCACCTGCGGGGCTGGCTGATCGCCAAACTCGCGCTGGTGCTCGCGGCGTTCGGTGCCCAGGTCCTCCTCGAGCGGTGGATGGCGCAGCCGGCCGCAGCCGAGGTCGTCGGCCTGACGCTCTTCGCGTCGATCGCCGTCGCCGGTCCGCTGGTCCACGAGTGGCTGGTGGCCGGATGGCGACGGCCGGAGCGGGCGCCCGCCCATCGCTCGACCCTCTGACCGGGCGCCACCCACGGCACCCGCGGCACCCGGAGGCGCGGTCGATCCGTGCCGCCCACTCGTGTGGGCACCTCACCCCGGCAGCCAGCTGACGTGACGGCCCCCTCGCGATTGACAGGACGTCGGTCGGCCGTAATAATCAACTTGTTGGTTGATCAACTATTCGATTGAGTACAGATGGCCACCGATGCACTGAGTCTCACGTTCGCCGCACTCGCCGATCCGACCCGCCGGGCCGTCCTGGTCCGGTTGGCGGAGGGCGGGGCGACGGTGAACGAGCTGGCCGAGCCGTTCGACATCAGCCTCCAGGCGGTCTCGAAGCACCTGAAGGTGCTCGAGTCCGCCGGACTCATCTCCCGGGGTCGGGACGCACAGTTCCGGCCCTGTCGACTGGAGCCGGCACCACTGGACGAGGCAACCGACTGGATCGAAACGAACCGACGCATCTGGACGGAGCGGTTCGACCAGCTCGAGCAGCACCTGAGGCGACTGACCGATGAACGAGACGAGGAGAGGAACGCATGAGCGACGCACCGACCGAACTGGGTGAGCTGACCATCACACGGATCTTCGAGGCCCCACCGGAGGTCGTCTTCGAGTGCATGACGACACCGGAGCACCTGACCCACTTCTGGGGGCCGATCGGCATGAGCACGCCGCTGGACGGGATCACGGTCGAGCCCCGTCCCGGTGGACGGTACGAGTTCGTCATGGTCAGCGACGACACCGGTGACCGCTACCCGACCCGTGGCGTGTTCGTCGAGTTCGACCCGCCCCGCACGTTCTCGTTCACCGAGGCGGACGTCGCCGGTGGCATGACCACGTCGATCACCTTCAACGACATCGGCGACGGCCGCACCGAGACGGTCACCCATCAGACCAACGTGCCCCCCATGTTCCTCAGCCCCGAGGCCCAGGCCGGCATGGAGACCGCCTTCGTCAAGATGGACGCCTACCTGGCCACCCTGTAGAGCGCCTGGGTCCGGCTGTCGCAACGGGAGAGGGAGTGGCCGAACGGCCTCTCCCTCTCCTCGGTCGGTGCCGGCGCCGCCCACGTCACCTGGCGATGGGCGTCAGCTGTCAACTCGCATCCGAGATGCCGTGCGAATCGCATCCGAGAATCAGTTGGTGGATTCAGGCGACGGTCAGCCACTCCAGGATCCAGAGAAGTCTCCAGCCGCGCAACGCCGCCAACGTGTTTCGCTCCACGGAACGGTGCGGACTCATGGCGCTCCGGATTGAGCGGGGTGCACCAGATCGGTCGACCGAGCGCTCCCGAGAGTTGCCTGCCCTTCGCCAACATATCTGGGCGACAACAGGACGGCCGAGGATGGTGCGTGAACGCTGCACTCACGCACGCCGGAGTGACGTCCGATGTGGCAGTCGAGCCGTTGATGCAGCGCCGCGGAGGGAGCCACCATCAATCCGAGGTGGCCCCCTCCGAGTTCACTGATCGAGGGTCCGTGGACCACTCTCCGGGGATTAGCCCGTGAAGACGATGGTGATGGTGCACCCGAACTTGAGCGGCGGGTAGGAACCCGTGCACTTGATGGTGATCGACTTGATCTTGTAAGTGCTGAGTGTGCCGTTCGACGTCTTGATGGGAGAGACACCGCTCACGATCCCGTTGATCACCTGCACGGATCCGCCGGTCGTGAACGGAACGTTGTAGTTGCCGCTGGAGTCGGTCCCACCGGCCAGCACCGCGGCATTGGTCACCTTTCCCTTGGACGTTCCCAGGCCGGTGCCGGTGCCGATGGATCCATCCATTGTGATGTCAGAGGATGAGCCGTCCGAGAATGTGCCCGTCGCCACAAGGTGCACGTGGCCTGCGGCATCAATGGTGCCGTCAGTGAACGCAGTCGTCTGCGTGCGCTGGATGATTGTGGCCGACGCGGAACTCGCATTGACCGCGATGCCGGACAGACACAGGGCCAGTCCTCCCGCAAGGCTGGCGCGGACCAGCTGATGTCGCATGATGTTCTTCATGTCCTTACCTTTCGCTGTTCATTCATGAGTGCCCGCATCATGGGAAACGGCGCCTCCCCTGTGCCACAGCAGCAAACCAAGTACACCCGCAGTGAGTCCACGCCTTCGTGGTCACGGGTGCTTCCTGCCCTCCCCCTTGCTGAACTGCCACACCTCAGGTTCCAGTACGCCATCATCGACGTTCCGTGCGCTGAGAGGACTTTCGAACCCTAAGCCACGGGCGCGTCGTGCGCCATCGACTCTCGGACTGCCGCCTACATGTCGGAACAAGTCCGCTCCTGATCGGGATTGGCACTCGGTCACGGCGTAGCTGGGTGTCCAAGATCGCCCGGTCAGGGTTCGGGGTGTCACGATCACAAGGCCGTCCCGCTAGCTTCGGTCTGGAACGACACAAGGAGGTCATTTGATGACGTCGGCGGTGCGCTTTGACCACTACGGGGGACCGGAAGTCCTGCAGGTTGTTGATGTGGACCCACCCGTTCCAGGTGCCAAGCAGGTCGTCGTGCGCATGAAGGCGGCCGGACTGAATCTTGGTGAGGCAAAGGTTCGTCAGGGGCTCCTGCACGAGCGCTTTCCGGCCACATTTCCGTCGGGACAGGGAAGCGACCTCGCCGGTGTCGTTGAGCGGATCGGTTCAGAGGTGACGACGTTCCGCGTGGGCGACGAGGTAGTGGGATTCACTGATGACCGAGCGAGCCATGCGGAACTCGTCCTCGTGGAGGAGGACAATCTCACACCGAAGCCGCACTCGGTCTCATGGGAGGTTGCCGGCTCACTGTTCGTGGCCGGCACGACGGCCTATGCAACGGTTCGCGCCGTCGGCACCCAATCGGGAGACACCGTCGTCGTGGCAGGAGCGGCTGGAGGGGTTGGCGGAATCGCGTGCCAACTAGCGCGGGCCAAGGGGGCGCATGTCGTCGGGATCGCTTCGCCGGACGACCATTCCTGGCTCGAGTCAATTGGTGTTGTCCCTCTGGGATTCGACGGAGATATGACGACCAAGCTCCAAGAGGTGGCGCCGACGATCGATGGTTTCATCGACACCGCGGGACACGGCTACGTGAGGTTGGCCATCGAACTCGGAATCGCTCCGGACCGGATCGACACGATCATCGATTTCCCGGCCGTCGCCGAGTATGGCGTGAAGTCCGACGGGAATGCCGCGGCGGGAACTGCCACCGTGTTGGCGGAACTGCTCGACCTTGTCAGCCGTGGAGAACTTGAGATTCCGATCGCAGCGACCTACCCACTTG
>Ga0209698_10004034_pt1 | contig 16225 bp, 12 predicted proteins | sample LitLauG_LLR_2012_FD_187203 | JGI IMG/M metagenome (GOLD analysis project Ga0209698, IMG submission 187203) | Freshwater sediment microbial communities from Pennsylvania, USA - Little Laurel Run_MetaG_LLR_2012 (SPAdes) (version 2) | ecosystem: Environmental > Aquatic > Freshwater > Creek >...
CCGAGATGGGCATCGTATTGGCGAAAAAGAAAACCAGGGCGGCGACCATCAGCAGGATGGGCCTGTTCGATGCGAGCCTGGCGGTAAGCCAGTGATAGCTGAGGTAGGTGAGCGCACAGGCATTGGCCATCATGCCGCAGACGTTGAAAAGAACCTTCACCGGATCCAGACGCTTGCGCGCCTGCCACACACTCTGCACCAGCGTGGCCGCGCAGCCGATCACCAGCGTCTCGGGCAGGCTGAGTTCCATGACCCCAAGCAGGATGAACAGGAAATTCACCGACATCGTGCCGTCGATGCCCGGGAGTTGGACCTTCAAGCTCGAGGCCAGAAGAGCGACGGCCAGATAGCAGAGGAACCGCACCAGGTCGTGGGACTGCCAATGCCACAGGGCAAAGCTCAGCGCCACGCCGCCAACCGCGGCAGCGGTCCCGACGAACGCCTTGGTCGAAACCGATAGACTGTCCGGCGCTGCCGTCATCTCGCCCCCGGCGTCTGGCGGACGCTCACTGCTAACATCCTTTCGACTCCACAACTTCGCATTGAGATCGGTGTAACGCTTCCGGCGGACGCTCGCTTGGCATCCGCACTTCGGCCCAAAGACACACGCATTCCGAGCCTTAGCGCTGATGGTATGGGAAGGAGGAAGGCCTCAGTAGCTTACTTACGTAACCGGAAAGGAAGACACGACTCTGGCTCGAATTGAGGGGGCTGACTACAACCGGGAAGCAAATTACCTTGGTTACTCTCTGCCGGGTGGGCTTCTCCTCGGGGGAGCCTCGCATGTGTCAACATCAACGCCAAAGGCCAAGATGCCGACTTCAAACCACAATCCTCAACCAGCCGCGGCGGTTACCACAGCCAGCCCCGATCCCCACCGTGCGCAACTCGAGTCCCTGGAACCGGGACAACTGGCGGTCGCGTCGCTCGATCTGCGCGGACGATTGCTGGCCTGCAATTCCGCTTTCAGCCGGCTTTCCGGATACGCGGCGGAAGAACTCGGCGTCCGCGAACTGGGAACAATCTTCGAGTCCAATGCGGAGGCCGACGTAAGCGGCACTTTCGAGTGGCGAAAGACGATCGTTGATCAGACGGTCGAGCATGGTGAATATCGCTGTTCCCTGTTCGCCCGCGCCCAGGGCCACCAGCGCATTCGCGTGCAACTCTCTGCGACGCTGTTACACTCTTCCACCTCCGCCCCGCCCACCATCGTGGTTGTAGTGGTTCCGGTCGAGGCGGCTACGACTTCGAAAACCCGGTCTGCGAAGCCATACCCTGCCGGCCCCGGCATTATTTCCCGCAAGATCGACGGCACGCAATTCATCCTGGCCAGTCCCGTGATGCACAAGTTCATGGGGCTGGTCGACCGGGTAGCGGGACACACAGAAACCGTTCTGATCACGGGAGAGACTGGCACAGGCAAGGAATTGATCGCGCGCACAGTTCACGAAGCCTCGTCTCGCCGCAGCCATCCGTGGGTCGACATCAACTGTGCCGCCCTGCCCGAGAATCTGGTCGAGAGCGAGTTGTTCGGTTACGAGAAGGGTGCTTTTAGCGGAGCCGATTCTTCAAAGCCCGGATTGTTCGAACTCGCGGACAAAGGCACGCTGTTTCTCGACGAAATCGGCGAATTGCAATTGCATACTCAAGTCAAGTTATTGCGCGTGCTCGATGGCCAGCCTTTTTATCGCCTCGGCGGGCACCGTAAGATCCGGGTCAATGTGCGAGTGGTCGCGGCCACCAACCAGGATCTCGAAGCTGCGGTGACTACGGGGCGCTTCCGCCAGGACCTGTTTCATCGCCTCGGACAGTTCCAGTTGCGGGTGCCGCCGTTGCGGGAGCGTCCGGAGGACATCGTGGCGCTGGCCGAGCATTTCCTGCACCTGAAAGCGCCGCACAAGAGGTTCTCCGCGCAGGCGATTTCGGCCCTGCTGTCGCACAGCTGGCCGGGCAACATTCGTGAATTGCGCAACCTGGTGGCCAAGGTCGCCGTGGAATCGCCCGGGCCGGAGATCGACTTCTCGAGCCTCAGCGCCGCACTGACGGGAGAGCCTTCGGCCCGCCGCCAGACTGCGTCCATGCCGGTCGGAAACCTGGAGAGTATGGAAGAGCAGATGATCATCAAGGCTCTCGAGCGCACCGGCGGACACCGCACCTTGGCTGCCGAACAACTCGGCATCTCGCGCCGCACGCTCAGCCGCAAGCTGCGGGAGTACAACATCAACTTCGCTGCGGGAGAAAGCGTGGCGCCCCTTGGTTTCGTCAGCACCGAGCAGCAGAAGTTCTTCCGCGCCCGCATCGAGATTCCGGTGACGATCCGAAATGCCCGGGGGGAAGAAATCACGGGAAAGGGAGTGAACCTGAGTACCGGCGGCATCGGGCTCGACGGCTTGAAGGAACCGCTGCGCTTTGCCGGAATCCTGGAGGTCAGCTTTGTGCTGCCCGAAACAGACGCGCACTTCCACGCCAAAGCCCGCCTGATGTGGGTTGGAGAGGAAGGCCGGGTCGGCCTTCGCTTCACCGTCATCGAACCCGCCCTGTTCGAAAAACTACAGCACTGGACCAATCGCAAAATGCGGGACGAAGGCTGGGACTTTCCCGCCAATTAGCTGCAAACATACCTTGCCCAGGAGTTGTTCCTGCCTGATTCTGAGTGTCTTGGGGGTTGGAGTTTTCAAACCCTGATTCACCGACAAGGTAAACGAAGGAGGCCCAATGCAGCGGAATCAGCGCTTCGTTAGGTTCTCGAAATAGCGGCTGTTGTAATACGCGGTGGACTTCTGCACGAACTCCAGGATCTTGAACATGCGCTCGCGCCCGTCGCGATTCATCTCACGGAACTGAACGGCCAGACCGCTTCCCGGATCCAGCCGCGCCACCACGCCCTCGGCGAACAGCGAGCTCTCCTCCATCGAAAAGATGATTTTCAACTTGCTGCCCGGTGCCAGGATGGTGCTGGTTTCCACGTAGCAGCCGCCCATGCTGAGGTCGGTCAGATTGGCGAAGACTGGGGTTCCAGCGGCATCCGTCTGTAATTCGATGGCGACCCGGCATTTCAAGCGCGGATGCACACGGCGGTCTTTGTACGCCAGCTGCTTCTGCTTTTCCAGATACATGCGGCGGTCGGCTTCTGCCAGGAGCTGCTCGGCATCTTTGCCGTCCTCAGGAAAAACAGCCCGCCCCACGCTCAATGACAAAATTTCTTCGCCGCAAACCTCGGCGCCGGCCTGCCGGGCCAGGATGCCCATCTGCTCGGCCTTCTTTAGAGCCGCGTCAGCGGCCAGGCCGGGGGCAACCACCACGAATTCGTCGCCGCCCATGCGTGCGACGTAGTCATATTCGCGGCAGCTATCCTTGAGCGCCTGGGCAAAGAGCCGCAGCACGCGATTCCCTTCCAGATGGCCAAAGCGGTCGTTGATCTGCTTGAAGCCATCCATGTCTGAGACCATGACGGTTAGAGTCGTGTTGTCGCGCTTGCAGCGGGCCAGCTCGCGGTCGAGTTGCAGGAACAACGAACGCGCGTTGGGCAGCCCTGTGAGATAGTCGGTGGTAGCCGAATTCTCCGCCTGCTGGTACTTGAGAGCATTTTCGATGGCCAGGGCCATCTTGCCGCTGACCGCCAGCAGAATGCGCAGGTGATCGGTAGTAAAGGAATCGCGGTCCCCGCGATACAGCGCCAGCACGCCGATGACCCCGGCGACACCCTCCAGGGGCACGGCCAGAGCCGAGCGCAGCGTGCTGAACATGGAAGGATCGTTCAGATAACCCGGCTCGACCGAAGGATTGCCATTGATAATCGGTTTCCGATTCTGCGCGACCCATCCGGAAAGCCCCTGCCCCAGCGGGATGCGCAACGACGAAAAGAGGCGGTAGTTGTCTCCGTTCACATACTCGGGGACGAGTTCCTCGTCGCGAAGCACGTAGATGGCGATCGCGTCGTAAGGAACCATGGGCTTCAGCTTGATGGAAAAGACGGAGAGGGTCTCGCCCAGACTCAGCGACGCGCCCAGGTCCTGGCTGAGTTCGAACAGTGCCTGCGCCTCCTGCCGGGCGGCGGCGATCGAGGAGAGGAACGTCGCTTCCTTTCCCACGTGGTCCTTGGCGGCGGCCTTCTCGAACCCTGCGGCCGGTTCCTGTCCCCGCTCGATTTTAATCGCCGTGGAGAGCGGACCGTTCGGGTCCTGCTGCGACTTTGCCTGCGCGATGCGCTCCAGTTGCTCGTAGCGGCGCTGCAGAATCTCGACCACTTTGGGATCGAACGACTTGCCCGACTCGGCGCCTAGTTTCTGCATCACTTCGCGCAGGGGAAGGGCCCGCCGGTACTGCCGATCCGAAGCCAGAGCATCGAGGTAGTCGACCGCGGAAAGAATGCGCGCCCCGACGGGAATCTCCGCCCCTTTCAAACCCAGCGGATAGCCCGAGCCGTCCCACTTTTCGTGATGGGCGCGCACGATGGGCACCACGGGATACGGGAAGCGCACGCGTTCCAGAATTTCCGCGCCTACCAGCGTGTGTATCTTCATCTTCTCGAATTCTTCCGGTGTCAGCCGTCCCGGCTTCGAGATGATGTGTTCCGGCACAGCGAGTTTGCCGATGTCGTGCAGGAGCGCGGCGGCGTGCAGCGCTTCCAGTTCCGGCCCGTTCACCCCCAGATCTTTCGCCACCTCGATGGCGTAGATGCGGACGCGCTGCAGGTGCTCGTGCGTGGTGTGATCTTTGGCCTCAATCGCCAGCGCCAGCGCCTCAATCGTGCGCAGGTGCAGGTTCGCCATCTCCTCCACGTGCCGCTTCTCGTCTTCCAGCTTGCCCAGATACAGTCGGTAGGAACGGTAAATCAGGTACACCACCGGGACCAGAAGCAGCGAGGTCTCCCAGTTGGACCTCTGGTTGAGCCAGGCAATGCTGCCGGCGATCGCCGCTCCCACCAGGTAGTAGGGGAACGACCAGAAATAGCAGTCCACCACGATGCGGATGAGCGGCCGCCGTTCCGTCAGTGAGATAACGGCGGCAATCGATCCGGCGTTTGCCACAAAGTAGACGGTTGCCGCGACACCCAGCAAGATCGGCCTGCTGCCGAACAGAAGGATCGCCAGCGGGTGGTGATAAACCAGATAGGCCAGCGCTGTGGAGAGAGCGCCGGCGCAGATATTGAATGTTACCTGTATGGCGTGCGGCCGCTCCCGATAAACGCACTGTGCCAGCATCGAAACCGCGCCCAGAATGAGCGTTTCCGTGAAGCTCAGCTCGATGATGCCAATCAGGATGAACAGGAAATTCACCGACAAGGTGCCGGTGATGCCCGGCAGCGTCACCTTCAGGCGCGATGCCAGGATGGAGATTCCCAGATAGCAGATGAATTCGGCGATGTTGCGGCTCGTCTGATGAATGCCGCCGTAAACAAGCGTGGCCGTGCCGCTGGCGACGATCAGACTGATGAACAGCCTGGCAGACAGCGACAAGCCTCGCCACGAAGGCGTGCGAGAGACAAGTCCATCCGCGATGCGACTGGCACCGGTCATAGGTCTTTGGTTCCGAACACACCGCACCGGAGAGACGAACCGGTCCCCGGGCAAAGCCCCAAGCTCTAGAGATACCAGTTAGAACTGCATTAGACACAGTGATTTGAAGGGTTTAGGGCACACTTCGGTAACCTGCGATTGAGTACCTCGGGAAGATGGAATAGCCCCGCTTGACGCCCGCCCGGCAAATGTGTATTCTCAGCGAAACAAGTTTGCCCTTCGGGGCGGACCTGAATTTCATGCAGAGTGGCTGAGGGACGAGCCCTAAGACGCCACGGCAACCGATCCCGGATCATATATCCCGGATGTCTGGTGCCAACTCTCTCCTGGAAACAGGGAACATGGGATTCGGCTGCGAGCTTCACCAGCATCCGATAGCCTCTTTTCCTTTTCCTGGAAAAAGAGGCCATTTGCTTTTATGGCCGCTTTTTCCGGCTCGTCCTCAGCTATTCGCGAAGTGCAGGTTTCAAAGTGGCAAGGTTTCGGAGGTTGCTGCGGTTTGAGCAAGACCCTGAAACTTTGACACCTCTGAAACCTTGAAGCTTTGAGTTTTCAAGAAAGCGAGTAGCCCATGTCTCACTACGAACTGCGGTGCCGGGAATGCGGTCGCACCTGGGGAAACCAGCCCCGGTCGATCTGCGACGACTGTTTCTCTCCTCTGGAAATCGCTTACGACTATGACGCGCTGCGGTCCGCCAGCGGCCACGGAGCGCTGACTCGTGAGCGCATTTCTCAGCGGGCACCGAACATGTGGCGCTACGCCGAGCTTTTGCCCCTCCCCCAGGGGTTCACACCGCGGCTGCCGGTGGGTTTCACTCCGCTGTTTCAGGCCCCACGTCTGGCCCAGCAGCTTACTGGGACCACCGCCGCCGCGGGAAATCTCTACATCAAGAACGACGCCGTCTGCCTGCCTACGCTGAGCTTCAAAGACCGCGTGGTCGCGGTCGCGCTGGCCAACGCGCGCGAATTCGGATTCGACACCGTTTCCTGCTCCTCGACCGGCAACCTGGCCAACGCCGTCGCCGCCCACGCCGCGCGCGAGGGCCTGAAAGCGTGGATCTTCATTCCCTCGGATCTCGAGCCAGCCAAGATTCTCGGCACGAACGTCTTCGGCGCGAAAGTCGTGCGCATCGCCGGTAATTACGACCAGGTCAACCGTCTCTGTTCGCAGATCGCGGACGAGCACCGCTGGGGCTTCGTCAACGTCAACCTGCGCCCCTACTACGCCGAAGGTTCGAAGACATTCGGATTCGAAATCGCCGAACAACTTGGCTGGCGCTTGCCCGACAACGTGGTCTGCCCTATGGCCGGAGGCTCGCTCATCACCAAGATCAAGAAAGCATTCGACGAACTGACCAAGCTGGGTCTGGTCGAGCCCAAAGAAGTGAAGTTCTTTGGCGCGCAAGCGACGGGCTGCTCCCCCATTTCGACGGCCATCAAAACTGGCGCATCGGAGATCGAGCCGCAGAAGCCCAATACCATCGCCCGTTCGCTCGCCATCGGCAATCCGGCCGACGGCCACTACGCGATCAGGACCATCAAGGGCAGCGGCGGATGGAGCGAAGACGTCAGCGATCCCGAAGTGGTGGACTCGATCCAACTGCTGGCCGAGACCGAAGGTATCTTCACCGAAACCGCAGGCGGCGTGACAGTCGGTTCTGCGGGCAAACTGTACCGCCAGGACCGCATTCTGCCAGAAGAAACTACCGTCCTCTGCATCACCGGCAACGGATTGAAAACGACCGATGTGCTGGCCGGTGTGTATCAGACCGAGCGTCCGATCGCTCCCAAGCTAGCCGAGTTCGAGAGCTACCTGCAGCGCACGCTCGATGTGGACCAGGTTCGGCAGGATCAGGTTCGGGAGGTCGTCGCCGAAGCCGCAGTCAGCGCGGGAGTATAGCCCATGCCGATCACGATACAAATCCCCACCGCACTCCGGCGTCACACCGCCGGAGTCGGCTCGCTTACCTGCACTGCTGCCAATCTTTCGGAGCTCTTCTCCGTGCTCGACGAGAAGTTCCCCGAACTCAAGCCCCACCTGCGCGATGACAAGGGCCAGATCCGCCGCTTCCTCAACGTCTACGTGAACGAAGAGGACATCCGCTTCCTGGGCGGGCAGGGATATGCTTTCCAGGAAGGCGACGAAGTCCTTCTCGTTCCCTCCATCGCGGGCGGCTGCCGCTAAATCACAAAACACTTCGGCTCACACCCGATGTGAGCCTTGTTGTACGGCGCGGTGACTGTCCTGAAAAACCGCGGCTGACAAGTGTCTGCATCCGCAGTGAACCTGCGTGATGATGGGACCCACTCTCCTACATAAAAATTGACACGCTCGTGATCTCACTCCTGCTAACGACTCGCGACGCTCGCGCGTCTCAGTCCCACGTTGTTGCACAGGCCTTCGCTGCTTCCGGTGACAGGCGACGAATCGGTTCCTGACAGCACTGCAGGAGCGCGTTATGAAGATTCGCGTGTGCGCTGTTCTTCTCTTACTGGTCGCTTCGGCGGCTGCGCAGTTCGATGGCAATGTGATCATGATTCGTCGGGTGCGCATACGGCTGACGTTCGTCAGCGGCGGCTGCGAAGTTGACACGCACGTTGTCCTGGTCGGCAACAATGGACGCGTTGGCGAAAGCGTCGCCAACGACGAGTGCTTCGTGGACTTCCTGAACGTTCCTGAAGGCACTTACCAACTGGATATCTCCGGGCCGAATGTCACCAACCCCAGCGGCGCCATCCTCTATGCCTCCATGGGATCCGACGAGTTCGAGGTGAAAGTGGATCGCTCAGGGAGAACTCTTCATGGAGACGCCGCCCGCCCCTCGGTATCGGTGACCGGCCTCAACGTACCTGTCAAAGCGCGGAAGGACTTCGACAAGGCCAACGATTCGATCCGGAAGGAAGACTTCGCCAAGGCGATCGAGAGCCTGAACCGCGCGGTCACGGCCTATCCGGCTTATGCCGAGGCCTACAACAGTCTCGGAGTGAGCTATGCCCGCCTGGGCGATCCAGTTCATGAGGAGGAAGCCCTGCAGAACGCGATCAAAGCCGACGATCACTTTGCGCCCGCGTACGTCAACCTGGCCAGGATGAACATCAGGAGTAGCGATTTCCCCAGCGCAGAGAGCAGGCTGAACAAGGCCGCCTCGCTCGACCCCACCGACGCGCTGACGTTCGTCCTCCTCAGCTACTCCGAGCTGATGAATCGCCACTTCGATTTGGCAATCGTTTCTGCGAAACACGCGCACACACTGTCCGGAGGACATGCCTACGCGCATCAGATCGCCGCTCGGGCTTACGAACAGAAGCGGGACGGCGCCGGCGCGGTCGCCGAACTCGAACTGTTTCTGAAAGAGGAACCCACCGGCGCCCGAGCGGACGGCGCGCGCAAGGAACTGCTCACCCTGCACTCGCTGCTGTCATCGCTGCCGTCTGCTGGAGCGTCTCAGTAGGTTGACACTTGGCCGTTCGGCAACCGCAGCGTCTTCGCGAGATCGAGAACCCACTGCGGAAAAACGGGTCCTGCCTGCGGAATTTTTCCCTGCGTGATGGCCCATTGCTCGAGCCAGCCCGAGCCTTCTTCCCCGATATAGGTATTGGGCAGGCTGTAGGCGGGATCTCCGAGTGCATCCTCCAGCGTGATAAATCGGTACCCTCGTTTGCGCAGCACCTCGAGCAATTCCCCGATGTGGTCGGCTTCCAGGTTGCTCGCATGCAGCAGCAGGATCTGCTTCGGTTCGTATCCCATCACCTTCACGGCCAACTGTTCGGAATAGGCAAACGACGCATCGTGGTGCGCGAGATAATCATTGACGAGCCGCTGTTGCAGGTCGGTGTCGTTGCGCTTCCTTGCGTCCTCGTACACTCCGGCGAACATCCAGTCCCACCCGTCGAGCGTGATGGGCGCAATACGATATCCGCGGTCAGTCAGGAAGGCGTCGGCCTGCTGCCGCGTCAGCAGGTCGCGCCCGGTGTCCAGATACGGATGCCGGAAGTAGCGTAATTTCATTTTCCGCGGAGCGAGCAGCAACTTCGTGACGTTCTCCCCCTGGATCACGTCGTCCTCCCAAGCCTTCAGGCCGACCTGGTTCAGAGACGAGTGGCTGTAGGTGTGATTGCCCAGTTCGAATCCGTAGTCGAGCCACATCTGCAGCGCCTTGATGCGCTCATCGACCTCGCCGGGCTTGAAGAGCTTCTTCTCGTTGACGAAGCCGACCACGGGGATCTTCTGATCCCGCAACGTGCCCAACAACTTCGTGGTCATCGCAGTGATGTCGGAAGCCGGGAGGCGGTCGGCCATGCCTGCGGGCAGGTCGTCGATGGTGATCGCCACCTGGCGATCGGGAGGTTTGGCGACTTGCGCGAACGCGATACCGGGAACCAGTATCAATACGAGTGCCACAACCAAGGGAAAGCGAGCCTGCATAAGGATTCCTCGAGTGATTAAACACAGCATTAGAACACGAGCCGATCGAACGGAGCGGTCCGCTCCATTTTCTGCATCCCGGAGGAGGAGCGTATAATCTAACTAACCGGTTAATTAACCATGCCTCGACTGCTGCGCCACCGTCATGTCCTGCATCGCCGCATGGGTTCCCGCGGCCAGCCGGAAGAAAGCCGCGCCGCCATTCTCGAGGCCGCGGCCCGGGAATTCGCCGAACACGGTGTTGCCGGCGCCCGCACCGACGCCATTGCCCGCGAAGCCCGCGTGAACAAGGCTTTGCTCTATTACTACTTCAAAGACAAGGAAACTCTTTACGGCGCCGTGCTCGATGAAGCCTTCACCGGCCTGAAGAACACGGTGTTTACCGTGCTTGACACGCCCGCCCCGCCGCGCGAAAAAATGCTGGCGTATGTCGGCGCCTACTTCGATTTCATCGCCTCGAACCAGCTTTACCCGCGGCTCATGCAGCGCGAGATGATGCGCGCCCGCGAAGGCCAGTCTCCCGTGATCGACAAAATCGTCAAGCAGTACTTCCAGCCGATTTTCGCCCGGGTCAGCGAACTGCTGAAGGAGGGCATCGCGGCGGGAGATTTCCGGCCGGTCAATCCCATCCACTTCGTGCCTTCCATGGTCGCCATGATCGTGTTTTACTTCAGCAGCGCGCCCATGATACAGAAGATCGCCGGCTTCAACCCGCTGACGCCGGAGCGCATCGCCGAACGCCGGGCCGCGGTGCTGGACTTCATTTCCGCCGCGCTGTTCCAACCCAAATACACTGCCAGCCAAGGAGCACGCTCATGAGCGCGCGCAACCGCTTCTTCATCCTTCTCGGCATCATCTTTGTCATTGCCGCAACCTACTACTTTTTTTCCGCCGATCACTCGCGCGATCTGATCCTCATCGGCACGGTCGACTCCAATCAGGTCATCGTGAGTGCTCAGGTGGAGGGCCGCATCCAGAAACTGCTGGTCGATGAGGGCACTCCGGTGAAGGCCGGAGATCTGATCGCCCTTCTTGACCCCTTGGAGTTGCAAGCCCAGGACGCGGCCGCGACCGCGACCATATCCAGTCTCGAGCACAAGGTCGCCGAGATGCGGCACACCGAGGAGTCAACGTCAGGTTCGACGACCAGCGATGTTGCCAACGCGCAAGCCAAGGTCTCTTCCGCGAAGGCTCAGCTCTTGCAAGCTCAGGCCACCCTTGACCGTACCGCCAGCGACAGCCGCCGTACGGTCGAACTGGCGAAGGCCGGCGTTGCTTCCGATCAGGAACGAGTGCAGGCGGAAACCAACCTGCAAGCCGCGCAGGCAACGGTGCAGGCGCAGCAGGATCTGGTGAAAGCCGCTGAGGCGGACTTGAACTCGGCCATTGCCCGAACCCATCAGGCCAATGCGGCGAAGAGCACGGTCGCGGCGACACAAGCCGACCTCAAGAACGCAATCGCACAAAAGAATCAGGCGGAGGTTCGCCTTGGCTATACCAAGGTCTTTGCGCCCGTGTCCGGCACCGTCTCCGTGCGCGCCGCGCGCCAGGGAGAAGTCGTCAACATCGGCGCACCGATCGTGACCATTGTCGATCTTAGCGACACGTGGGTGCGCGCCGCGATTCCCGAAACCTACGCCGATCACATCGGCTACGGTGACACCCTGCGCGTCCGTTTGCCCGGTGGCAGCGTCACCAGCGGCAAAGTGTTCTTCAAAGGCGTCGAAAGTGACTTCGCTACCCAGCGCGATGTCAGTCGCCGCAAGCGCGATATCAAGACCATCGTTCTCAAAGTTCGGCTGGACAATCCCAAGGGCGCTTACGTGCCGGGCATGACCGCGGAAGTGTTGCTGTCGCCCGAACAGATCAACGCTCCCACCACGCAGAGCGCGGCCGCCACGGAGCAAAAATGATGACTCCGGCGAATTCGAACCCGAGCGCTCCGGCCGCCGAAAACGTCCAGCATGCCGCGCTGGAAAAGCCCGTCTACGATCCCAAAGCGCCGTCGGCCATTGAAGTGGAGCACATCGTCAAGAAATACGGCGACTTCACCGCCGTAGACGATGTTTCCTTCAGCGTGAAAGAGGGCGAAATCTTCGGGCTGCTGGGCCCGAATGGAGCCGGGAAGTCCACCCTCATCCGCATGATGACCACGCTGATCCCCATCACCTCCGGCAAGGCGCGCATCGCCGGACACGACGTGGCGAAGGAACCCAACGCGGCACGGCGCATGATTGGCGTCATTCCGCAGGCTTTGACCAGCGATCTCGACCTCACGGTTGAGGAAAACATGCGAATCTACGCCAAGCTCTATGACGTACCGGCCAAGGAGCGCAAGGAATCCATCGACGAGTTGCTGCGCCTCGTAGATCTGGAGAAATGGCGCGACGCGCAGACCAAAACGCTCTCCGGCGGTATGCGGCGGCGTCTGGAGATCGCGCGCGGCCTGGTGCATCATCCGCGGATCTTCTTTCTGGATGAACCGACAACGGGTCTCGATCCTGTTTCGCGCGTCGCCGTGTGGGAGATGCTGGGCAACATCAAAGAGAACCGCCAGCTCACCATCCTGATCACGACCCACTACATGGACGAGGCCGACCGCCTGTGTGATCGCATCGCGATTGTGGATCACGGGAAACTCGTGGCTCTCGATGCCCCCGCGGCGCTCAAGGCCAGCGTGCCGGGATCGAACGTGATCGAAGCGCAGTTCGAGAATCTTCCTGCCGATTGGGAGCAGCGATTGCACAGGTTAGATTACGTGACCTCGGTTCAACACGAAGGAGCCGGCATGTATCGCGTGCTGACCAGCAACGGCTCACGTACGACGACACAACTGGTCGAAATGGCGGTGCAAAGCGGAGTCCCGGTGAAATCCCTTTCGGTGCAGAACACCACGCTGGACGACGTGTTCGTGCATTACACCGGACGCCAGTTGCGCGACGAACTGCAGAAAGCCTACGCCTTCGTGATGCCGCAGCGCCCGGGCTTGCAACCGTAGCTAGTCCTGTGTCCTGAGTCCTGAGTCGCGAGCCGGTGCGGATCGATATGAGCCAAAGCAGCTACAAAGATTTGATAGCTTGGCAGAAGGGGATGGAGCTAGTGGCTGCGATCTACGACGCAACCGAAGGATTCCCGTCGCAGGAGCGATACGGCCTCGTCAGTCAGCTCCGCCGTGCCGCCGTCTCGGTTCCAAGTAACATTGCCGAGGGGAAGGCTCACTACTCTAATCGTGATTTTGTCAGGTTTCTCCGCCATGCGCGGGGATCTGTTGCCGAGATCGAAACGCAAGTCTTAATCGCCCGACAGCGCCAGTACATTTCTGCCGAATCCACGGCCACTTTGACTCAGAAGCTCGACGAACTCGGTCGCGTATTGAGCGGCATCAACTCTCTGCACGAGCACGAGGAATCTCAGGACTCAAGACTCGGGACTCAGGACTCAGGACTAACTATGAATCGCATGATGGCCATCGTCGAGCGCGAGATGCGCAAGTTCTTCCGTTCTCCGGCGCTGATGCTGGCGTCGATGATCTTCCCGCTGGTGCAGTTGATCATTCTCGGCAACGCCTTCGGCGGCAAAATACACGACGCCAAAGTCGGCCTCGTCGATCAGGATGGCGGCCCGCAGGCCGTGCGGATCCGCGAAGCGTTCGACTCCGTGCGCGCCAACATCCGCACCTTCTCGCCCATCGAATACGACAGCGACAAGCAGGCCATGGAAGACGTGCGCAACGGCAGGCTGCAGGGCGCCGTCATTATTCCGCCGCAGTATTCCCGGCGCGTTTACGAAGAAAACCATCCCCGCATCGCCGTCGTTGTCGACAATAGCGACAACTTCATGAGTGCGGCCATCGAAGCTGAACTTTCCGACCTGACCAACGCGTTGAACCAGCCCACGGTCTCTCCGCGCATCCTGCAGCAGACCGCGCTCGATATCGTCGAACTCTATCCCTACATCGAGTACATGAAATATCTGCTCCCCGGATCGCTCGTGCTGGCCATGTTCGTGTCGGTCATGATCGGCGGTGGCATGCTCTATATCGACGACAAGGCGCGAGGTGTCCACGAAGGCTACCTGGTCACGCCCATCACCAAGCTCGAACTTGTGTTGGGATTGAATCTCGCTGGCGCCATCAAGGCCGTGATGACGGGAGTCATCATCGTCGGCATCGGCTCGATGCTGGCCGGCGTCGGGTCGATTTTCAATCCTGCGACGGTGCTGGGCCTGATCATCATGATCGTTCTCACCTCGCTGGCTCTGAACACGATGATGTTTTTGCTGATGGTACGCATCGAAGATCCGCTGGTGCCGCGCGCCATGTTCGGCATTCTCAACACGCTGCTGTTTTTCCCCAGCGGCTCGGTCTATCCTATTCAGGCGTTCCCGCCCTGGCTGCGAGGAATCGCAAGAGTCGATCCCTTCACCTACGCCGTGGACGGCTTTAAATGCCTGCTGCTCAAAGAAACGTCACTCTCCGCCGTTGGGGGTGACATGTTGTTCCTCTCGCTCTTCGCGGCGGTCACGTTGGGGATTGCGATTCCGCTGTTCAAGCGAACCCTGTGAGGTTTGCGAAAACGAAACCCGGGAACTTTTGACACCACCCCTGTGTCCGTTATGCTAGAGGTGTATGACTCTGCTGGACGCCAAAGAGATCAACCCCGAGTTGGCCCGGAAGCAAAGGCGGCGGATGATCGTCATCATCGCCGTCATCGTCGTCGTGCTCGCCGCTGGCCCGATCGGTTTCCTGATGGGCCACGGCTGGTGGTTCTGGTATTTGCCCGAAGAACACCGGGCCGGCCGCTTTTTCACCGCCCTGCAGAACAAGGACTTCAACGCCGCCTACGGCATCTGGTGGCACGACCCGGACTGGAGGCAGCATCCCGAGCGCCATGCCAGTTATCCCTTCGGTGATTTCTACCGCGACTGGGGGCCAAGCGGTGAATGGGGAGTCATCAAGAAGCAGAAAGTATTCGGAGCCAGTACCTGTCCCGGCGGCGGCAGCGGAGTGGTCGTCGACGTCGTCGTGAACGACCGCGCCGAGCATGCCCAGATCTGGGTTGAAAAATCCGACAAGACGCTCAGCTACCCGCCCTGCGAATTGATGTTCCGCTGAACCGTCCCTGGAGCGGCGGACGCCCTCGTCCGCCGAGGGGTGCCACGGGCCCCTCCCCCTGAACCATCTCTAGTACGGATTCCCCGGACGAGGGGGTCCGGGGTTCCATTCTTCCTGCCGAGTCCACTTGCCCTATCCTGCGACCTTCGCAAACGATTCTGCTGTCTTGGCCATCGTCGCCGCATCGCTCGCGTTCAAACTGGTTCTTGACCGGTCAATCTGCCGCATCAATCCCCACAAGACTTTCCCCGGCCCGACTTCGATGAATGTCTGCACGCCGTTGGCGATCAGCAGTCGCACGCACTGATCCCACTTGACCGACCCGGTGACCTGGCGCACCAGCGTGTTGCGAGCGCGCGATCCGTCGCTGACGAGTTCTGCGTCCACGTTGCAGGCAACGGGATACGCAGGATCATGCAGGGTCAAGCCGTTGAGATCGGCCTGCAGTCGATCCTGAGCCGGCTTCATGAGCGAACAATGGAAGGGAGCACTGACCAGGAGCAGTTTGGCTTTCTTGGCGCCACGCTCCTCCGCGAGTTTCACCGCGCGCTCGACCGCGCTGGCATTCCCGGAGATTACAATCTGCTCGGGCGAGTTGATGTTGGCCGCCTCGCACACCTCGCCTTGGGCCGCATCGTGGCAGACCTCAGCGATTCTCTCAACCTCCATGCCCAGAATTGCAGCCATCGCCCCCACGCCGACCGGCACGGCCTCCTGCATGTACTTGCCGCGATTGCGGACGGTGCGCAGCGCATCGGCAAACGCGACCGTGCCGGAAGCCACGTGCGCCGAATACTCTCCCAGGCTGTGCCCAGCCACGAAGCGCGGTTTCGGAATCCGCGTATCGAGCACGCGCAACACGGCCACGGAAGCGGTCAGGATCGCCGGTTGCGTGATCTCCGTCAGCCGAAGCTGTTCCTCCGGCCCTTCGAAGCACACTTGTGAGAGTCGGTAGCCCAGCGCGTCGTCGGCTTCCTCAAACGTTCTCCGGGCTTCGCTGAATTTTTCCGCCAGGTCTTTTCCCATCCCGACCGCCTGCGAGCCCTGGCCGGGAAACAGGAGTGCAATGGAATTGTTGGATTCAGTCATGGTTTCCGAGGATAAGTAGTCGCGGGCTCCCCACTGCTCGCTGCCGTTGCGAGAAGTGGGATCTCAGCCTTGTAAGTC
>Ga0209698_10004035_pt1 | contig 16224 bp, 13 predicted proteins | sample LitLauG_LLR_2012_FD_187203 | JGI IMG/M metagenome (GOLD analysis project Ga0209698, IMG submission 187203) | Freshwater sediment microbial communities from Pennsylvania, USA - Little Laurel Run_MetaG_LLR_2012 (SPAdes) (version 2) | ecosystem: Environmental > Aquatic > Freshwater > Creek >...
CGACAAAATCTTACATCAGAGGAAGCCCTTCCTCCAAACATTTTCTTTACTTTCTGCTTTAAAGTGATTTGTGGCCCTCGGCGTTTTGCAAGTGGCTCTGGAACTGGAATGCGGGGCCTACTCCACGTGTTCAACGGGCTTGTGCTGGCTGACAGAGTCGCCGTCTTCGGCCTTGAGGTCCCAGAAGATGAAAGTGGAAAGAATTGTCAGGCCGCCCATGCAGAGCAGGGCGCTGTGAATTCCCGAAATCATTTCGGCGGGTGTGGAGTGGAAGCGGTCTGGCACGAACATAGCCGTGGCGAGAGAGGCCGTGGCGATGCCGAAGCTCATGGACATTTGCTGCATGGTGCTGGCGATGGTGCTGGCGCTGCTGGTTTGCTCGGGAGTGACGTCGGAATAGACGAGCGTGTTCATGCTGGTGTATTGCAGTGACGTGATGAAGCCATAACAGAAGGCTTGCATGACGATGAGCCATGCCGGAGTGTGGATACCCACGGTGGCGAACAGCATGATCAGCAGGCCGAGTATGACGGTGTTGGAAATCAGCACTGCTCGGTAGCCAATGCGAGCGAGAATTTTGGGGATGGTGAGTTTGAGGCTGATGGCGGCGATGGCTTGCGGCATGAGCAGGAGTCCGGATTGGACGGGCGTGTAGCCAAGGCCGACCTGATAGAGCAGAGGAAACAGGAATGGAATGCCGCCTGCGCCGAGGCGCGTCACGAAACTGCCGCTGACGGCGGCGCGGAAGGTACGAATGCGGAATAAGTTTAGGCGGAGCAACGGGAACTGCGTGCGCGTAGTGCGGAAACCGTAGCCGGCCAGCAAGGTAATCGAAAGGGCGAGCATGACCAGAATTTCGCGGCCGTTCATGGCGTGTTCGCCAAAGACTTCAAGCACGTAAGACAACAGGCCGATGCCGGAGCCGAAGAGGAGCAAGCCGGGCGTATCGAGTGGGACGGAGTGCTCTTCGCGATAGTCGGGCAGGTGCAGATAAACCATGACCAAGCCGAGGATGCCGATGGGGATATTGACGAAAAAGATCACGCGCCAATGGAAGTAAGCCACGATCAATCCGCCTACGACGGGACCGAGCATGGGGCCGACGAGACCGGGGATGGCGACGAAGCTCATAGTGCGCACGAGTTCGGACTTGGCGAAGGTGCGCACGAGCGTGAGGCGCCCGACGGGCACCATCATGGCGCCGCCGCAACCTTGCAGAATCCGGCAGGCGACTAGAACATGAATGCTGGTGGAAATTCCGCAGAGCAGAGAGCCGAGAGTGAAGAGACCGATGGCCGAAGCGAATACGCGGCGAGTGCCGAAGCGGTCGGCAACCCAGCCGCTTATGGGAATGAATACCGCCAGGCTTAGCGTGTAGCTGGCCAGCACCGACTTCATGCTGAGAGGCGCGACTTTCAAGGCTGCGGCGATGGTGGGGACTGCGGTGTTGAGAATCGTTGTGTCGAGCGATTCCATGAAGAACGCCACGGCAACGAGCCATGGTAAAAGTCTTTTGGCGCTGAGCGAAGGTTGTGAAGGCGGGGCCACGATGGGGTTTGTCATTTGCTGTGGGTGGCTTTTTCGATTATTAGCACGGTGAGGGGAAGGTGGATAGAGTAGAACAGATGAACCGACGTCAGTTTCTTTTGAACGCCGCTACGAGCGCGGCCGGACTTTCGTATGCAATGGGCGCTTCCGAAGCGCAGGTGAAGCGCGTCTTGGTGATGTTCAAGTGCCATCTTGATGTTGGATTCATCGACACACAAAAGGCGATCATCCGAAAGTACTTCGATGTGTATTTCCCGCAGGCGATTCAACTGGCGGCGGATTTGCGCGCAAAGGGCAATGAACGGTATGTGTGGACAACGGGATCGTGGTTGATTTATCAATACCTGGAGCAAGCCGCGCCGGCCGAGCGCAAACGAATGGAAGACGCGCTGGCGCAGGGAGACATAGCTTGGCATGCTCTGCCGTTCACGTGGCAGACGGAGTTGCTGGATACAAGCGCGATTGAAGGCGCGGTGGGATTTTCGCAATCGTTGGACAAGCGCTTTGGCAAGAAGACGACGGGCGCGAAGATGACCGATGTGCCGGGGCATTCGCGGGGATTGATTGAACCGCTGGCGAGGGCGGGCGTGACGCTGCTGGATATCGGCGTGAATTCGGCGAGTACGCCGCCGGATGTGCCGGATGCGTTTGTTTGGAAAGACATGTCGAGCAACGCATCGCTCATCATGATTTACCACCAGAAAAGCTATGGCGGAGTGGTGCGAATACCGCGCTCCGATCTCGCGATTGCGGTGGAGATGCGGGATGATAATGCGGGGCCGCACACGATGGAAGAGATTCATCAGATTTACGCCGAGCTGCGGCAGCAGTTTCCTGCAGCGTCGATACAGGCGGCGAGTTTGGCGGAAATTGCGAACGCGGTGGAACCGTTTCGGGCGAACTTACCGGTATTGACGCAAGAAATTGGCGACACATGGATTCACGGGGTGGCGAGCGATCCGCCTAAACTTGCGCGGATTCGGGAGTTGGTTCGTTTGCGCAGCAATTGGGTTGGGCAGGGCAAATTGAAGGTGGCTGATTCAACGGATCTGGCTTTTCTTGCGAAGTTCGCGCTGGCGGTGGAGCATACGTGGGGCACAGATACCAAGACATGGCTCGATTTCGATCACTACACGCCGGATGATTTGGCGAGCATGCTGGGCGATACGAAATACAGAACTGTGACGGGCAGTTGGGTGGAGAAGCGAGCCGACATTGATGAGGCGGTGGTTTGGCTGCCCGCTGACTTGCGTGCGGAGGCGGAGAAGCGGTTGGCGGGGTTAAACCCGGTGGGGCCTCCCGATACGTCGAAGCTCGCCGCACATGAGCCGGGGACGCCGTTTACGACAACGCACTTCCGCGTGACGCTCGATCCAGCGACGGGCGCGATTACAGAACTGACGGCGAAGAATCGGAATTGGGCGTCGGCCAAGCATCCGCTGGCACAGCTTTCGTATCAAACGCTGGCGAAGAGCGATTACGACAAGTTCCTGGCCAGTTACATCACGGTGCAGACGGATTGGGCGCCGAAGGATTTCGGCAAGCCGAACATGGAGAAGTTCGGGGCGCAGAGCCGTGTGTGGGTGCCGAAAGTGACTGGCTGCTGGACCGGCGAAGCAGAAGAGGGTCAGCGGATGGTGGCGCGGTTGCAATTCGAATCGGAAGAGCATTCGAAGGTTGTGGCGTGGCCGCAGGATTGCTATCTCGAACTGCTCTTTCCGCGGGAGCAAAGCGAAGTTCACGTACATCTGAAGTGGCTTAACAAGCGGGCTAACCGATTGCCAGAGGCGCTGTGGTTCTCATTCAATCCAGCGGTGTTTGAGGCGCAAAACTGGACGATGACGAAAGTAGGTCAGCGTGTTTCGCCGTTCGATGTAGTGAGCGGAGGGAACAGACACATGCATGTTGTCTCTAACGGGCTAACGTACAAAGACGGCCGGGGATCGCTGGAAGTTGACACGCTGGATGCGGGGTTGGTCTCACTGGGGGAAATGTCGCCCATCTATTTTTCGAAAGCGCAGCCGGATCTTTCGCGCGGAATTCATTTCAATCTTTTTAACAATGGATGGGGCACGAACTACGTGCAGTGGTTTGGGGAAGACATGGGATTCCGCTTTGTCCTTCGGGTGGCTTAAATAGGTATATAGTAAGAACAAAGGAGGGGCGAAATGATCGCTTCTACCCGAGTCCTCATCACAAGTCTTTGCGCTCTGGCGTTGACAACGTCGAGTGGTGCGCAGCAGACTGCGACAACTGCCGCCAGTGGCTTCCGAAATGTTCCGCCGCAACCTGCGGCTACCAACGATGCGCCGAAGACCGCATTGTCGAACGAAACGCGGGGCGACATCTACATGGCGCGAAAGATGTACCGCGAAGCCATTGACATGTACCGTCAAGGACCTGCCAATTCGGCGATTTTAGCGAACAAGATCGGTATCGCTTTCCATCAGATGTCGCAGCTCGAGTTGGCGCGGAAAAGCTACCAACGGTCGGCCAAGCTGGACCCGAAGTATCCGGAAGCCATCAATAACCTAGGGACGATCTACTACGCGCAGAAGGATTATGGGCGGGCCATCAAGTGTTATAAACGGGCTTTGAAAATAGGCCAGGAGAGCGCTTCGATTTATTCCAATTTAGGGTCCGCCTATTTCGGGCGCAAAGATTACAAAAACGCTACAGAGTGTTACCAGCATGCGTTGCAACTGGATCCGGACGTGTTTGAACACCACAGCAACTACGGCACGCTGATGATGGAACGGGATGTGGAAGAGCGCGCCACGTACCATCTATATATGGCCAAGATGTACGCAAAGACGGGAGCGAATGAACGTGCGCTACTCTATTTGCGTAAAGCATTGGAAGAGGGAGTAAAAGACCGCGAAAAAATTCCGAGCATACCGGAGTTCGCGGCTTTGAAGAAAGATCCCGCTTTCGCGCAATTGCTTGCCGAAAATCCAAAACCGTTATAGAGGACCTTCTGCATTTCACATTTCGTAATTTTACCGGGCCGATTCTGATTTTTACCTCAGGAGCGATCTTCCTTTCCAGTTGTGCAAAAAAGCAAGAGATGACGTTGCGCCGGATGGTGATCGCGCCGGCGAATGTTCTAATGAGCGACCCCAACGCAGATTGGATGAAGATTGGCGTGCCGCTGGTTTTGCAGCAGGATCTGATGTCGTCGCAATACACGTCACCCGCGATGGTAAACGACGAAACGGCGGCGGCGCAGGTGGGAGCGCAAGATATTTTGCGGCTCAAGCTGGAAGACCGGCAAGGGAAGATCCACATTGGCGCAACGGTGGTAGACGCGAAAACGCAGAAAACAACGATTACTCAGGACGTGGAGGCGAGTTCGATCGGCAACTTGATTCCGACGCTTGACAAGCTTGCCAAGGAACTTGATCCGACGGCGGGAGAATTTTCGACGAAGAATGTGGATGCGTTGAAGTTGCTCACGAGCGCCGGTTCGGAGCAGCATCCGCAAGAGCGGTTCGAAATCATCAAGAAGGCCGTCGCTGCGGATCCGAATTTCGGCATGGCTTACTTTCTGCTTTTGGAAATGGAAGCACAGGGCGGCCCCAATGTGTACAAAGACACGTTGGCGCAGGTGAACAGCCACATGGCTAATTTTCCGCCTTACGAACGGGCACGTTTACAACTTTTGCAAGAACAGCTAACCCGTGCGCCGCTGAAACAGCGGACTAGCGCGGTAGAAGCGTTGCATAAAATCGCGCCGAATGATTTGGACGCGCTGTCGATGATTGGCAGCTTGCACTTTTTGAATGGCGATGCCGACGGTGGTGCAGAGGCTTTGAATAAAGCCGTTCGACTGAATCCCGGCAATGCCAACTTGAAGGCGCAGTTAGCTGAAGGCTTAGTGCAGAACAAAAAGTTTGCCGACGCGGAAAAGATACTTGCCGGGTTTGACAAAGACCCGACGGCGATGGCCGAACTGGCAACGGTGATTCTGCTGGAAGGGGATGTGAAACGCGCCAGCGATACGGCGGATAAGCTGATTGCGACGGTTCAACAGCCCGATTATCAGGCGCTATTGCGGGCCACCTGGAGCGAACTCGCGGGAGATCGCGCGAAGGCCGTTGGGCTGGTGGAGAGTACTAAGTTTGCTCAGCCGCAGGCGCTGGGCATGGCGATGAGCGAGGCAACGGTGTGGCAACTGATGGCCAAAGATATCGCTGGAGCAAAGAAGACTGCGGAACTCGGGATGAAGTCTAGCCCGACTCCGAACGCGATGACGATTGTATCCTCTTTATTGGTGACCGGGGACCAGACGGCTGCAGATTGGCGGAGCAAAGTGGAAGCGTCGCCGATTAATCCCGCGATGAAGCAGACGATCCTGGCGTATGGATTCTTCTTAAACGGGCACTACCCCGAAGCAGCTAAAGAATGGCGCACGGCTTATGACGCGACGGAAGGGGCGGATTTGCGTGTGCGGACCATGCTTGCGGCTTCGCTTGATAGGGCGGGTAATACGGCTGAAGCGCAGAAGATTAAAGTTATGCCGTTTCTGATTCGTGACTTCGCGGACGTTTATGGCGCAGTGGCGTTTTCGGAGATGCGGCGCTTGACGGGGTTGGCGCATTAGGCAAGAATCGCTGAGGCGATGAGTAGCGCGAAATGGGGACACCCATGCATTTCGGACGGTTGTGGGGTTATCTTTGCTTGCCCCCGATGTCCCCATTTCCCTTTGCTACAGGCCAGTGGCAAATAAGGCGAACTCCGATAGAGCGGGGCAGGCGGCGCTTTCGGTGATTCGAAGGCGCACGCGATCGGATTGCACAGGTTGAGGCGCACGCAAAATACGACAGGCGCCGATACTGGTGCCTGTTCCGAAGTTCGCCCAGGCGTTTTCTTTCCAATACTCAACGGTGAAAGCGCCGATACGCTGGCCAAGGGCGATGGTTTCACGTACGCGCACTAAATCGAAGGTAACGGGGCGCGGCAAAGTGAAGACGATGTCGACTTGCGTCACGTTGTCGTTTGCGGCCCAGTAGGCATGGCGGTTTTCATCGAGCAAATGAACGGGTTCGTAACCATGGCGCGTATTGGTGGCTTTGGCGTTTGCTCCTGCGGCTAAATTGCGGGCGAAGGCGGCACGCATGATCCGGCCAAATCCGCGTAAGCTATTCGCATCGGCATCGTGAATCTGGCCGCGGCGGTCGGGCGGAACATTCAATAAGAAGCTGGCGCCGCGCCCGGTGGATTCGCAGTAGAGATCGAACAATTGTTGCGGCGTTTTGACTTTGCCGTTTTCAGCGGGATGCCAGAACCAGCCTGGGCGGATGGAGACGTCGCACTCTGCCGGCAGCCAAAGCTTACCGTTGCGCGTACCAACGGTGGATTCTTTTTCGCGAACATCTCCGGGCACGGCGGGTCCGCCATTTGTCGCGAGCGGTGAATACGTTGCCCAGCAAGTTTCGCCGGCAATTCCTTTTTCGTTGCCAACCCAGCGGATATCAGGTCCCACGTCGCTAAAGATGACGGCGTTCGGTTGGAGTTGGCGAGCGAGCGCCCAGGTGGTGGGCCAATCGTAGTAGTGCGCTTTATCAATGGTGCGGGTCTCGCGCGCACCGCCATAGAAGCCGCTGCCGCCGTTTGCGCCATCGTGCCAAATTTCAAAAATTGGTCCGTATTCTGTGAGCAATTCGCGCAACTGACGTCGATAGATATCGAGATAGGCAGGCGTTCCGTAGGCGGCATTGTTGCGGTCCCACGGCGATAAATAGACGCCGAACTTCAGACCTGACTTGGCGGCGGCATCCGAAATTTCGCGCACGATGTCGCCTTTGCCGTTCTTGTAAGGGCTGAACCGGATGGAATGGTCGGTTGTTTTAGTGGGCCAGAGGCAAAAGCCGTCGTGATGCTTGCAAGTGAGAATCACGCCGCGGCTACCGGCGTCTTTTAGAACGGCGCACATGGCGTCGGCATCGAACGCGGTTGGGTTGAAAATGGCGGGATTCTCGTCGCCGTCGCCCCATTCTTTGTCGGTGAACGTGTTCACGGTAAAGTGCAAGAAGTTATAGAAACCAAGTTCGCTCCAGTGGAGTTGGGCTTCGGTGGGGAGCACGCCATAGGGCGCGGGGGCCTTGGCGGCAAAGGCAAACGCGGAAGAGGCACCCGCTAAACCCAGCAATACGGAACGGCGTGACGGCTGATATATCATCGTTGAGGCCATGACAACAGACTATTCGCGAAGGCACCTGTTTGGCAAGCTTGCTGGTGGAATCGCCGCAATTCCTTTCTTAAGCGCCGAGGTATCAACGATGGAAGCACGCACGTTGCAAATGCCCATTGGGCTGGAACTTTACACAGTCGGGAAGGAAATGGAAGAAGATCCAGCGGGGACGCTGAAGCAAGTGGCGGCCGCTGGCTACAAAGAAGTAGAGCTTTCGCCACTGTCAAAATTGAGTGCGAAGGAACTCAAGAAAATGCTCGATGATGTGGGATTGACGAATCCCGCCGGGCATTATTTACTGACTGATCTGATGAAAGATCTAGACGGCAAGATGGCCTTCGCAAAAGAAATGGGCCAGCACTACATGGTTGTCACAGTGCCGTGGATCAAGGACATGTCGCGCGTACACGCCGACCCGAAAGACGGCCAAATGGCCTTCTTCATGGCGATTCTGGCCGCTTTCACGCTGGATGATTACAAGTGGAGCGCGGAACAATTCAACAAAGTGGGCGAGCAGATCAAGAAGGCCGGGTTGCAACTTGGCTATCACAACCACAATTTCGAGTTCAAGAAATTCGAAGGTGGCGTTACGGGCTATGACGAGTTTCTTCGGTTAACAGATCCGGATCTGGTGAAACTGGAAATGGATTGCGGATGGGTGACGGTGGCCGGACATGATCCGGTTGAATATCTGCGCAAATTCCCCGAGCGTTACAAGCTACTGCATATCAAAGATTTCAAGAAAGGCTATACGCCTACCAACAAGATTGGCGAGACGGGCGAGGGTGCACCCGTTCCTACGGAATTGGGGCGCGGCAGCATTGACTATTCGCGGATTTTTACGGCCGCGAAGAAATCACACTTAGATCACATTTTTGTGGAACAAGAGCCGCCGTTTAAAGAGACGCCCGCGCTGGAAGCAATCAAGATCGATTACGAGTATTTGCACAAATTGCATGTTTAAGACAATTTTGATTTCGATGTTCACGTGCGTGATGCTGTACGCCCAGGCCGATCAGATTGGCCGCCAAGAGAAGAAGCCGGCTGCTGCGCCTGTAATCAGCATGAATGGCGCGCCGCCGGTGGACCAAGCTGCGGCAGATAGAGGCAAGGCACTCTTCCAACCTGCTTGCGGCTTTTGTCACGGCCTCGACGCGCGCGGAAAGGGCGGGCCTGATTTGTTGCGGTCAACCCTGGTACTGCACGATGAAAATGGGAATCAGATTGGGCCCGTGATTCGCGCGGGGCGTCCGGATCGTGGCATGCCAGCCTTTGCCGGCATGACGCAAGCGCAGATCTCCGATATATCCGCCTTTCTGAAAGCAGGTACGCTGGCGATCTCAAACAGGTTCGGCTACGAGATTAAAGGTCTTCTCACGGGCGATGCGAAACAGGGAGAAGCGTTCTTTAACGGTGACGGAAAGTGCGCCACCTGCCACTCGGTGAAAGGCGATTTGGAACATGTCGCCAGCAAGTATGAGCCGGTAGAATTACAGCGCCGCATGCTGTTACCAGCGCCGAACATGATTGACGTTTTTATGGGGAAGAAGGTGAAACCGCCGGCACCATCGAAAGTAAAGCTCACTCTTCCTTCGGGCGAAGTGCACGCGGGAGTTTTAGTGCATGCCGACGAATTCACAGTAGCGATGCAGGAAAACGGCGCGATGAAAACGTTTGACCGCACGCCAGCCATGAAGGTTGAAATTGATAATCCGCTGGCCGCGCATGAAGCGATGCTGGCTAAATATACAGACGACGAAATGCACAACATGCTGGCCTATTTGGAGACGTTGAAATGAGATCGCTGAGGTTGGCATGTTTGTTGGTTGTTGCGTCACTGCTTGTGGGCGCGCAGGAACTGAACCCTGCGCTGTTGAAGAAATTGACCACCGCTAGCGGTTGGCCAACATATAACGGCGATTATTCGGGGCGGCGGCACAGCCCATTGAAACAGATTGACACGAAGAACGTGGTCACTCTCACTAACGTTTGGACGTACAAAGCGAGCAATTACGGCGCTCCCAGCTTTGGCAACAGCCTGAAGGCTACGCCCCTGGTAGTGAACGGCGTTCTCTATGTAACGATGCCTGAAAATGTCTGGGCGGTGGATGCGCGTAGCGGAAAGGAACTCTGGCATTACAAGTCGCCACCGACGCCCGGGTTTCATATTGGACATCGCGGCGTTGCGATGTGGGGCGATTGGCTGTATTTCGAAACGCCGAATTGCGACTTAGTTTCGCTGAATGCCAAAGACGGTAAAGAACGCTGGCGGCAACCGATCGCCGATCCGAAGTTGGAATATTTCTGCACGATGTCGCCGCTGGTGATCGGCAATCATATTGTGGCGGGTGTTGGCGGCGATTCTCTCGATCAACCTGGGTATTTACAGTCGCACGATCCGGAAACCGGAGCGCTGCAATGGCAGTGGAACACTGAGCCTAAGCCCGGCGAGCCAGGTAGTGAAAGCTGGCCCGACGCGGATTCGATGGGACACGGCGGCGGGATGACCTGGATTACCGGCACGTATGATCCGGAGTTGAATCTTTTGTACTGGGGCACTGGGAATCCGAATCCTGTGCACGCCGGCGAAGGGCGAAAAGGCGACAATCTTTGGACCTGTTCTATTGTGGCGCTGAATCCCGACACCGGCAAGATGGCCTGGTATTACCAAGTTTCGCCGCATGACACGCATGATTGGGATGCGGTACAAACCCCTGTTTTGTTCGACGGCGAGTTTCAAGGTAAGAAACGGAAACTGATTGCGCAAGCCAGCCGCAATGGATATTTCTTTTTGTTAGACCGGACGAATGGCGAACATCTGCTGACTGTGCCGTTCATTGATCTGAACTGGAGTCTGGGGCTCAACGCGAAAGGGCAGCCGATTCCGGATCCGAAGAAAGAGCCCTCGCGTAATGGCACACTGGTTGCGCCGAGTTCGAATGGCGCGACGAATTGGTTTGCGCCGACGTATAGCCCGGAGACTGGTTTGTTCTATGTGACGGCTTCGCAAAACTACAGCGTGTTTTATCTAACGGCGGAGGGCAAGGCGGAAGGGTTTGCCGGACGGGACGATTTTCTGACGTTCTCCGGCACGGTGAAGGCAATTGATTATCAGACGGGCAAGGTTGCGTGGACGCACGATATCGGCGGCTTGAGCGCGGGTTTGCTGAGTACGGCGGGCGGACTTGTATTTGCCGGAGATTCTTCGAAACACATACTGGCGTTGGATGAGCGCACAGGCGAGACGCTGTGGCACGGGACGATGGGTGGCAATCAGATGAATGGGACGATCACCTATGAATTGGATGGGAAGCAGTATGTGGTTGTAGGGGGTGGAGATTCGCTTTACGCATACGCGTTGCCTGGGAAGTGAACAGGGATTAATCGAGTGTGCCGTCACCTTCCACGTTCGGGAACCTGAAGTAGTCCTCACACAAGTGCCCTGTCGCAAGCGACTCTGAGCGCAAGCGGCGTTTCAGCGCAAGAGCAATCAATATGAACGCCCTAGGACTTCTCTGTAGGGATACTTTGCGAAAACAAGCGGCCGCACGCTACATTGGTAATTGAAGCTTTTCCCTTCAAATTATACATGTGCGGCATCGCGGGTTTTCTTTCAGCAAGTAAAAATGTAGACCGGGATTTGCTCCGGTCGATGACGGATCGCATCGCTCATCGCGGTCCCGACGGCAGCGGGTTCTTTTGCGACGATTTTGTCGCGCTCGGCCACCGCCGGCTCAGCATTATTGACGTGGCCGGCGGCCATCAACCCATGGGCAATGAAGATGGGCGTCTGCAAATCATCTTCAACGGCGAGATTTTCAACCACGCCCAATTGCGGCCCGATCTGGAAGCCGCAGGCCACCGCTATCAAACCCGTTGCGATACGGAAACCATTGTTCACTCTTACGAACAATACGGAGAAGATTGCGTCACCCGCTACCGGGGTATGTTTTCGTTCGCCATTTGGGACACGGAATCGAAGACATTATTTTGCGCGCGGGACCGGTTGGGCATCAAGCCCTTCTATTATTGGACGGATGGCATAACCTTCGTCTTCGGCAGCGAAATTAAAGCGCTGTTGATGCACCCAGCGGTGCGTGCTGAGTTCGACGAAAAGCACTTACCGGAGTTTCTGGCATTCGGCTATTTGAGCGGCGAAGAAACGATGTTCCGCGGGATCCGCAAGCTGATGCCCGGATACACCATGAAAGTGGAGGTGACACCGGCGCGCAAGTTAGAGATCACGCAAAAGCAGTACTGGGATGTTCCTGCGCCTGTGGCCGGAAGCAGCGCGCAAGACGATCAGGCTTGGATTGACGAATGCCGCAGCCGTGTGGAAGAAACCGTAAAGATGCGGCTGATGAGCGACGTGCCGTTGGGTATGTTCCTGAGCGGCGGTATTGATTCGAGCACCATCGCTGCGTTGATGAAGCGCATGGTGGCCGACCCCAGCCAGAAGATCAAAACGTTTTCCGTCGGGTATCGAGAAGTGGAATATAGCGAACTCGGGTTCGCGCGGGAATTAGCCACAGAAATTAATACCGATCATCACGAAGTCACGCTGGGCATGGAAGATTTCTTCAACCAGTTGCCCAGCCTGATCTGGCATGAAGATGAGCCGATTGTGTGGCCATCGAGTGTGTCTCTCTATTTTGTCTCGAAACTGGCCTCGCAAGAAGTGAAAGTCGTGCTGACGGGTGAAGGGGCAGATGAACTCTTCGCGGGGTATGGGCGTTATCAGCACCATGCGACCAACGAAGGGCACGCAGCAGTGTACAGCAAGGTTCCCGCTGGCATGCGCAAAGGGATTCGTAATCTAGTGGCGGGATCGAGTTTGCTGCCAGCAGACCTGCGCCGCAAGGCGCAACATACCATCGTCGGCCGTGACCTGGCGTTCGAATCTTTGTATCTCGACAATTTCTATTCGGCGTTCTCCGCGGAAGAGCAAAACGGGCTGACTAAACAGCATTTTGCGAAAAGCAGCGCTTATGCCTCCTACATGGACTACCGGGCAAAGCGCGAGGGATCAGATCCGCTGACCAAGTTGCTCTACGCCGATCAGAAAACGTACCTAGTCGAGCTATTGATGAAACAGGACCAGATGAGCATGGCGTGCTCGATTGAGAGCCGGGTGCCGTTCCTGGATCACCCCCTTGTGGAGTTCGCCGCGCGAGTGCCGGCGAACTTGAAAATTCGCGAAGGCAAGGGCAAATACATTCTGCGCAAGGCTGTAGAGAGCCTCTTGCCGCAATCGACGCTCACCCGCAAGAAGATGGGCTTCCCCACGCCCATCAAGAACTGGCTGCTGGATGCACGCGCCGATGCGCTTTATAAAAAGCTGCAAGAGCCGAATGGTTTCATCGCCTCTTACTTGGATATGGGTCGCGTCAATGGGATGATTGCTTCGCACCGCAACCGCACAATTGACGCTACAGACCGCATCTGGCGGTTGCTGAATCTCCAGTACTGGGGAGAGATCTTCTTGTCGGGTCGAGACCAGGCGCAAGATCTCTCAGCGCGAGTCTTAGAGCCCGTTCGCTAATCTGCCGCTTTTTGCGGATCGATCTCAACTAATTCTTCTTCGTCGTCCGCATCCCGCGGAAGAAGGAGCCGGCATCCATTGGCGAGCCCGAACCAGAAGAAATTCGAAATGCCGTAACCCTCGCTCAAAAAAAACATGCAAGTGCATGTCGCGGTTAAGGATACGAGCAGACCGGCTGCGAGACGATGAAGCTCTGGATTGGGATGCTCACCGTCTGACGAAGTCTTTCGCAAGACGCTGATCACGCTGTGAATGGAAAGGCCAATCATGGCTAGGAGGAGAAGTAAGCCGGGAATGCCCGTCTCGGACGAGACCTGCGTATATGAATTGTGGGTGGTGAGGTCCATCCAGTTGTAGCCTTGCAAGCGGCCAAATTCGGCAATCGTGGGTCCGAAATTCCCAGGCCCTACGCCCAACAACGGATAGGCAAGCGTGACGTTCACGCTGGTCATTAAGAGCGTCTCGCGCGAATCTACAGAGACCGAGTCGGCAGTTTGGACCGCCTGATTGCCGCCCAGCGACGAGACGCGAGCTGCGGCTGCCAAGCGCGTGCGCCAAGACTCCGGGAGAAACGCCAGGAGCACGACGACGGCCAGAACAGCAACGCTGGCCATCACAACTCGGGTCTTAAGGGACGCTAAAAAGAATAGGACGGTCAGCATCACAAGAATGGCCACAAAGGCGCCGCGCGACGCCGTTCCCAGTGTCAACAGTATAGGGAGTGCGGTTGCAAGGGTTGCGCAGATTCGCACCCACATTGGTTTTGTCGCAAAGGAAACCCAGACAATCGGGGCCAGCCCTAGCAGTGCCATGGCGAAGTAGTTTGGATCGGCATACGGCCCCCGGCGGAGCGCAAAGCGACCGTGGACGCGGCCACTCCAGATCACCCCCAAAATGCACAAGAGGAAGGCTGCGACGGTGAGGACTCGCAACATTTTTTTGAAATCGGAAACAGAAGCGAGCAAGCCGCAGGCCGCCGAGAAGAGGACAGCGCCTTCGAGCACGCTGGTCACGTAGAACGTGCCTAGCGCCGTGTGCTGCGACAGAAAGTACGCGACCAAAAACCATGCCAGCATGAAGGGCAGCACCCGCCCTGCGCCGCATTGCCAGAATGCGAACACGCGCCGACTCACCACGAGGGCGACCGCGAGCAAAATGAGCAGTACAGAAATACCGCGCGCCGTAAAGAGGTCGAGAATCCGACTGGTTTCGATGAAGACTGTCACGAAAAGCAGTACGAGTGCAACTTGCCAGGAGCGGTTCCCTGCCATTACAGGTGAAAAAGAGAAAGAGCCGTGCTCGGACAGCGCCGATTGCTCGGAAGATGGTGAGATCATACTGGACTTGGTCTTCTTCAGCGTGACATACCAGCACCTTGTAAACAAGACCACGTAAACAAGACCACGCGAAACGGCTAGACTTGTCGTTATGGGCCTAGATCAGCGGATTGTTTCGATCGACCGCGTCAAATCAGATTCCAGACACAGACCCGATGCGCTCACGCCGGAAATCGTCGACCCTCGGATCGCGGATGTGGAAGCGTTGGCACGCTGGATGGATTATGCTTTCACGCTTCCCGGTGGTTTTCAATTCGGCCTGGCGGGAATCGTGGGACTTGTTCCCGGTATCGGCGATGTACTGGACGCCGTGCTTTCGCTTTACATCATTGCCCGGGCGATCAAACTGGCGATCCCGCGGATTGCGATTGCCCGAATGCTGGTAAACGTCGGAATTGAAGCACTGGCCGGAGCAGTTCCTTTTATCGGCGATCTTTTCGATGTCGCTTTCAAGGCAAATAAGAGAAACTACGAACTGCTGAAGAGCCACCTTTACCAGGCCGAGCGGCAACGCCGCGCAGATTGGTTATTCTTGATCGCCACGCTGGCGCTGGTGACGGTAAGCCTTGCTCTCCCCGTTGTTGGATTGATCGAACTGTTCAAGCACGTTCATATTTGACGGTTCTTGGTCTATCCTAATTCAATTTCCACTTCGTCGACATAGCACCAACCCCAGTTCTCGCCGGGTTGGAACGATTTCATGATCGGGTGTTTGGACTGATGAAAATGTTTGGTGGCGTGCTTGTTCTTCGAGGAATCACAGCAGCCCACGTGTCCGCATTCGAGACACAGGCGCAGATGAACCCAGGCGTCGCCGGTTTTCAGGCATTCTTCGCAGCCCTTCGGAGTGCGGGGTTTCACGTCTTTGATTTGGTCGAGGTGGGTACAGGCTTTCATGTTTCTATCCTCCAACTTTTGATTGAGGACAAAACGCCAGTGAGTTGGTAGCATCCGAAAGATATGCTTGCGCGCTTTCTCCTAGCGGTCTGTTCGTTGGCGTCATTGGGCTGCTTCGTCTTCCCGCTTTACGCCATTCGGCCCTTCCGTCAGCAAGGCCCACGGGAACTGGCTGCAGCTTTGTTTGTCATGCGGATAAGGCCTGCGCTTTCTGTCATCTGCGTGTTGATTGCGCTCGCGGTAGTGGTAGCCACTTGGCGGAGCGTGCGCGGAAAATTCAGAAAACTTGCTCTGGTGGCGGCGCTCGTCTTGGCGCTCGCGGGAGCAGTTCTATCTCGGGTGAACGTCTATGAACGCATGTTCCATCCATTGGCGACGCCGCAATTTCAAGCCGCCGGCGACACCCACATTGACAAAGACGACATGGTGATTTCCGTAACCGTGAACCGTGAAGCACGCGCTTATCCGGTTAGGGAAATGGCCTATCATCACGTGGTGAACGACACGGTCGGCCGCCAGCCGATCGTGGCTACCTATTGAACGCTCTGTCACACCGGTCTGGTGTGGTCGCGAAGTGTTAAAGGATGGGTGCTCACGTTCCATCTCGCCGGCATCAATAATCAAAATTTTCTGATGCGCGACGATCAGACCGGCACCTTCTGGCAGCAAATCAGCGGCCGGGCAATTTCGGGTCCGCTCTCCGGAAT
>Ga0209698_10004036_pt1 | contig 16221 bp, 9 predicted proteins | sample LitLauG_LLR_2012_FD_187203 | JGI IMG/M metagenome (GOLD analysis project Ga0209698, IMG submission 187203) | Freshwater sediment microbial communities from Pennsylvania, USA - Little Laurel Run_MetaG_LLR_2012 (SPAdes) (version 2) | ecosystem: Environmental > Aquatic > Freshwater > Creek >...
CTGAACTCGGTCGACACCGCGATCACGAGCGCGCCGAGGGTCGCCGACATCGGGTTCAGCGGCACGCGCACCACGAACAGGATCAGCGCCGACCAGCCCGACGCGAGCGCGACGGGCGCGAGCGGCACCAGCGTGCGCCGGCGATCTCCGCGGAAGGCGAGCCCCAGCACCAGCGCGACCGCCGCGAGGCTCGCGAGCAGCGTCTGCAGGCGCCGCCACGGATCCGCGACCTGCGCGCTCGACGCGGCCGCCAGCACCGGCAGCCCCACCAGGCTCGCGCTCACGCCGTGCGGCGGGTGCAACCGCGCGCGCATCGCTTCGATCACGCGCTGCTGCTCGGCGAGGCTCATCAGCCTCACCCCGAAGGCGAGCGTCGCCTCGTGGCGATCGGCGCTGATCACGTCCTGCGAGAAGTAGGGCGGGATCACCGCGAGCAGCCCGTTCACCTCGGCCGCGGTGAGCTTGCTCGCCGCGCGGGAGCCCGCCGTCGCGCCCTTGAACAGATCCGGCAGCGAGAACGCGGGGCACAGCTGCGCGCGCCCGCAGCCCCTCGCCGAGCTGTAGCCGAAGTGTCCGAGCACCGCGCTCTCGTACGAGCTCATCCAGCTGATCGTCGCCGGGCTCGCCACGTTCCTCGCCGATACCAGCAGGTCGATTTCCCCGCCCACGCCGGTCAGGCGCTCGAGTTCGTGCAGCGCGCGCAGGGAGAGGAGGCTCTGCGGCACGAGCTTGGTGAGGTCCGTCTGCACCTTCGTCTGCGTGTCGAGCCCCCAGCCCACAATCGCGAGCGCGAGTCCCACGCACAGCACGCGACCCGGCCGGCGTACGGCGCCCACCAGCGCGACGCGCGCCACCGCGCGCGTGAGCGGGTTCTCGTGCAAGAGCTCGCGCGCGCCCCGCCACGCCGCTGCCAGCTGCACGCCCAGCGCCGCGATCGAGCCCCTCTGCCGCGAGCGCGCCGGCACGCCGGCCGCGCCGCGCGAGGAGCGCGCGGTCAGGGCGAGCGCCGCCGCCCCCGCTGTGAGCGCGCACAGCAGCGCCAGCGCGAGGCCGACCGCTAGCAGCACGCCGAAGCCGCGCACCATCGGCACGGGCGAGAGCGCCAGCACCAGCATCGCCGCCGCGCTCGCCGCCGCCGCGGTCGCGATCGTGGGCGCGCCGAGCGCCGCCGCGCGCGCGATCAGCCCCGCGACATCAGCCTGAGCGGGCCCTCGCGCCGGCCCATGCGCGGCCCCCACCTCACCCTCGAGCGCCTCGCCCACGCGCGCCTGCAGCTGGATCGAGTAATCGACCGCGAGACCCACGAGCACGGGCAGCACCGCGATCGAGGCCATCGTGAGCGGCTCTCCCGAAACGGCAAGTGCAGCGAAGGTGAGTGCCGCCGCGAGCGCCGCGAGCGCGAGCGGCAGCAGTCGCGGCGCCCCTGAGAAGATCAGCGCGAGCGTCGCCGCCATCACCAGCGCGACCGCGACCAGCAGCAGCTCGAGCGAATGCGTGATCGCGCCCGTCAGGTCAGCCACGATCACAGGCTCGCCGCTCACCAGGTAGCTCTCGCCGTGCTGCAGATGCCAACGCGGCATCGCCACCGCCCTGCGGATCAGCGCGATTGTGCGCGTGCGCTGCGCTTCGGTTAGCCCCGCCTTCATGCGCACCGACACGAGCGCCGCGTCGCGCGCCGGGAACAGGTACGCAAAGCGCGCCCGCGGCGTGCCCGCCCGCCTGCTCGGGTCGAACACGAGCGCGGACACGAATCCGCGGTCCCCGAGGCTCGGGCGCGACGTCAACCCGTACCGCAGCGCCAGGCTCACGAGGCTCTCCTGAAAGCGCGCGATCCAGATCTTGTGCGCCTGTTCGCCCAGCGATCGCGCCTGCGGGCTCGACAGGCCGCGTTTGCGCGCCGCGCGCGTGACCACCGCCGCGGCGCGCGCCGCTTCCGCTTCGGCGCGCTTGGTCTGCGCGGTCAGCTGTTCGTCGATCTCGAGCGCGGCCTCGTTGATGAACGTGCCCGGCCCGAACACCACCTTCACCGTCCTCAACGCCGCGAGCTGGCCGCACGGGCCGCCCTGCCCACCCTCCGCCGCGAGCGCCCTCGCGGGCACGTTGCCGGACAGGCACCCCTCGAGGCCGAGCAGGCGCGCGATGTCCGAGCTCAGCACCAGGTCCTGCAGGTTGCCCCTGACGAGCACCTCGACCGGTTCTTCGCCGAAGCTCGCGTAGTAGCGCTGCGTCGCGGAGTACGTCGAGCTCGAGCTCGACACGAGCGTGCTCGCCGCCGCGCTCGTGCGCAGCGACAGCGACAGCGCCACGCCCACCGCCGCCAGCACCAGCGCGAGCGCCAGCGCGAGCCGCGGGCGCCGCGCAGCCGCGCCCGCGATCGCCGAGAGCACGCGCGCTGGCGCCGCAGGCCTGCGGCCGGGGTGCGGGCCACTCATCGATGTTCGCCGGCGAGCGGGGCGTTCACTGCCACGCAAAGGCTAGCCTCGCGCCGCCCCCGCGGCGCTCGCTCGATCCCCGCCCGCAGGGGCGGGCGCGCGCGGGCGCTCACTCCATCCCGAGCGGACCCGCCGACTCGCCCGAGAGGAACTGGCGCACGAACGGGTTTTCCGATGCGAACAGCTCCTGCGCCGGCCCCGATTCGACGATCCTCCCCTTCCACAGGACCGAGATGTGCTCCGCGACGCGTCGCGCGCTCATGATGTCGTGGGTGATCACCACGTAGCAGCCGCCGTTCTCGGCGTGCACCTCCTTGATCAGCTCGCACAGCAGCGCCGTGCGCACCGGATCAAGGCCCGAGTCGGGCTCATCGAACAGCACGATTTCGGGGTCGAGCACGAGCGCGCGCGCGAACCCCGCGCGCTTGCGCATCCCGCCCGAGAGCTCGTTGGGCATCTTCTCGTTCGCGTTGCCCAGCCCGACCTCGCGCAGGCGCCGGTTCACGATGTCCGCGATCTCCTCCTCGCCCTTCTCGGTGTGCTGGCGAAGCGGAAACGCGACGTTGTCATACAGGTTCAGCGAGCCGAACAGCGCGCCGTCCTGGAACAGCACGCCGAAGCGGCGGCGCAGCTTGAACAGCTCGCTGTCGGACAGGCTCGGGATCGACTGCCCTTTCACGATCACGTCGCCCTCGTCCGGGTACAGCAGCCCGACGATGTGCTTGATGCACACCGACTTCCCCGTGCCTGACGGGCCCAGGATCATCGAGATCTTGCCTTCGGGCAGGCCCATGTTCAGTCCGCGCAGCACCTGGTTCTTGCCGAACGCCTTGTGCACGTCCACGAACTCGATCGCGTCCGGCACGCCGGAGCTGCGGATCACCCCGCTGTGGAACTCGAACTCCTCGCCACCGTCACCGTCACCGTCACCCGGCGAGGATCGCTCGCGCTCCCCGGTCGCCATGTCCCTAGCCTCCGATCGGCGCGCGCGGGTTGCCGCCCCAGAAGACCTGCGTGCCGAACATGTCGATCAGGTTCACGAGCACCAGGTTGAGCACCATCGACTTGGCCGTCGCGCGCCCCACGCCCACCGGCCCGCCGCTCGCCGTGTAGCCGTAGTAGCAGCCGACCAGCACGATCGCCGTCGCCATCGTCATGCCCTTGATCAGGCTGTACAGGTAGTCGCCCGGGTTCTGGAACTGCCAGAAGATCAGCAGGTAGCCGCCCTGCGAGACGTAGCCCACCTGGTGCACGATCGCTATGTAGCTGGCTAAGAAGCCCACCCCCACCGCCGCGATGTACATGAACGGCAGCACCAGCCACGCCGCCAGCAGGCGCGTCGCGCAGAGGAAGGTCATCGAGTTGATGCCCATCACCTCCAGCGCATCGATCTCGTCGGAGATGCGCATGGCGCCCAGCTCCGCCACGATGCCCGTCCCCACCTTCGCCGACATCATGTAGCCGAACACGATCGGCACCGCCTCGCGCAGGTTGCACCACGCCGCGAACACGCCCGCATACGCCGGCGTGCCGGTCGCCTCGTTGAAGTACGCCGCCTCGATCCCGCACGTGCCCAGCCCCGTGATGAACACGAGGCTCCAGATCACGAGCGTCGAGTAGATGATCAGGATGCCCGACTGGCGCAGCGCCTCGCCGAAGAAGCCGAACACGTGCCCGCTGACCACATCGCGCACGATCACGCTGCAGAAGCGCGTGATCTCGCCCGTCGAGGCGAGCCATTCGCGCGGCAGCGCGAGCAGTTCGTTCATTTGATCACCAGGATCTGCGGGTGTGTCGCGAGCAGCGTCTGCGTGAAGACATAGTTGAACGCGCCGATCCCCAGGAACGAGATCACGACCGCTTCGTTGACCGCGCGCCCCACCCCCTCCGCACCGCCCGAGGCGGTCATGCCCTTGTAGCAGCACACGATCGCGATGATCGCGCCGAAGATCGTCGTCTTCAGCACCGAGCCCCACAGGTCCGTCACCGAGGAGTTCGCGAACAGCGTGTTCCAGAACGGTCCCAGCGAGCCGCCGCTGTAGAGCTCCGCGAGCAGGCCGCCGAACAGGCCGAACAGCACCGCGTAGATGTCGAACAGGCCCGTCACCACCATCAGCGTCAGGAAGCGCGGCACGACCAGGTTCTTGACCGGGTCCACGCCCAGCACCTGCAGCGCGTCGAGCTCCTCGCGCACCTTGCGCGCACCCAGATCCGCGGTGATCGCCGTGCCCGCGACGCCCGCCAGCACGATCGAGGTCACGAGCGGCCCGATTTCGCGGATCGCCGCCAGCACGAAGAAGCCTCCCAGCCTGTCCAGCGCGCCGAACAGCGTCAGGAAGTCAGCGGCCTGCAGACCCGGCGCGCCGTAGGAGATCGCCACCGTGGAGATCAGCAGCGGCAGCCAGCACAGGCGCAACGTGAAGAGGAACTGCGACACGAGCTCACCGCCGTATGGGTAGGGCGGCGTGAGCGCCGACCAGACCGTCTTGCCGGTCAGGATCATCATGTCCCCGAATTCCTCGAGCACATGGCTGACCGGCAAAAAGGCCCGCTCTGCGGCGGTGCGAACCATCCTGACCTCACCCCTCCTCGGGATCACTGCTGAAGTGCAGGCCCCACTCTACGACATGGCTTTGCCCCGCGCACGCGCGCCCGCAAGCGCGCCGCTGGTATAAGTGCCGAGAGTGAGGGTGCCGCGCAGAGTTCCGCAGGTCATCGCGCCGCGCGTGCGCGCGGGCGCGACCAGCCTGGCCGCCATGCTGTGCGCCGGCGCGCTGCTCGCCGCATGCGGAGGCGCCCGCCGCCAGGACGTCGGCGAACCTAAGGCCGACTTCGAGATGAAGGTGCTGCGCGCGAGCTTCCCCAGGGCGCAGGCCGTCGCGCGCCCGACGGCGCTCGAACTGGTCGTGCAGAACACCGGCACGCACTCCGTGCCCAACGTCGCCGTCAGCCTCGACTCGCTCGAGTACGCCTCCGCCTACCCCGGCCTCGCCGACAACAAAAGGCCGATCTGGGCGATCGAACGCGGGCCCGGACCCAAGGCCGAACCGCCCGTGCAGACCCAGGAAGTGAGCGTGCCCGGCGGCGCGCAGACCGACTACGTGAACACCTGGGCGCTCGGCAGGCTCGCGCCCGGTCAGACCCAGACGTTCGTGTGGAGGCTGGTGCCCGTCAAGGCCGGCACGCACACCGTTCACTTCACCTTCGCCGCGGGGCTCGCAGGCAACGCCCGCGCCGTGCCCGCAGGGCGCCCCGTGCAGGGCTCGCTCACCGTCGTCGTCGCGCCCGCCCCGCCCGCCGTCCACGTCGACCCGCAGACCGGCAAGATCGTCAGCGGGACCTACCTCGGCGGCTCCTCCTCGTAGGGCCCACCGTGCGAGCGCGGCGCGCTCTTTGGCCCCGTGTCGAAAGATCGCCTGCGCGCTTTCGCCAAGCGGGTGAGCCGCCGCCCGCCGCTTCGCATTACGATTGCGTTCGGCTCCCGATCCCCGGGGCCCGCAGACCCCAGCCCTTCCCAGGAGGAACCTTCCAAAGCCCATGCCAAGGACCCGTCAGCAGAACGTCACCGCAGCCCAGTGGAGCGCCAACGGAGCCGCGCTCGGCTCGCCCGACCTGACCGTCGCCGGCAACCAGGTCTTCGGGTCCAATGTCTTCTCCCCCGCCGTACAGCGCCAGCGCCTGCCCAAGCACGTCTACAAGGCGCTGCAGCGCACGCTCGAGCGCGGCGAGGCGCTCGACACCTCGCTCGCCGACGCCGTCGCACAGGCCATGAAGGAATGGGCGATGGAGAAAGGAGCGACCCACTACACGCACTGGTTCCAGCCGCTCACCGGCTCCACCGCCGAGAAGCACGACTCCTTCTACGCGCCCGCAGGCGACGGCAGCGCGATCGCAGAGTTCTCCGGAAAGGAGCTCATCCAGGGCGAGCCCGACGCCTCCTCCTTTCCCACCGGCGGCATCCGCGCCACCTTCGAGGCGCGCGGCTACACCGCGTGGGACCCCACCAGCCCCGCCTTCATCCTCGAGAACCCCAACGGCGCGCTGCTCTGCATCCCCACCGCGTTCACCTCCTGGACGGGCGAGGCGCTCGACCACAAGATCCCGCTGCTGCGCTCGATGGACGCGCTCTCCGGCGCCGCGATCCGCGCGCTCGCACTGCTCGGCGTCGAGGACGCCGCACGCGTGTTCACGACGATCGGCTGCGAGCAGGAGTACTTCCTGATCGACGAGCAGTACTACTTCGAACGGCCCGACCTGCTCACCACCGGGCGCACGCTGTTCGGCGCCAAGCCCCCCAAGGGCCACGAGCTCGACGACCACTACTTCGGCTCGATCCCCGAGCGGATCCTCGCCTACATGCTCGAGATCGAGCTGGAGCTCGCCAAGCTCGGCGTGCCCATCAAGACGCGCCACAACGAGGTCGCGCCCAACCAGTACGAGGTCGCGCCGATCTTCGAGAACTCCAACGTCGGCGCCGACCACCAGATGATCACGATGCAGATCATGCAGAACACCGCGCGTCGCTACGGCCTGGTGTGCCTGCTGCACGAGAAGCCGTTCTCCGGCGTCAACGGGTCTGGCAAGCACAACAACTGGTCGATGGGCACCGACACCGGCCTGAACCTGCTCGACCCGGGCGACACGCCCGCCGAGAACCTGCAGTTCCTGTTCTTCTGTGCCGCCGTCATCCAGGCCGTCAACCGCCATCAGGCGCTGCTGCGCGCTTCGATCGCGAGCGCCGGGCAGGACTTCCGCCTCGGCGCCAACGAGGCGCCTCCCGCGATCATCTCGATCTTCCTCGGCGCCGAGCTCGAGAAGGTCTTCACCGCGATCGAGGCCGGCAAGGTGCAGGCCTCCAAACCCGGCTCCTTCCTCGGGCTCGGCACACCGGTGCTGCCCCCGCTGCCGCTGCACGGCGGCGACCGCAACCGCACGAGTCCCTTCGCCTTCACCGGCAACAAGTTCGAGTTCCGCGCGGTCGGCTCCAGCGCATCGCCCGCGTGGCCCAACACCGTGCTCAACACGATCGTCGCCGAATCCGTCGACGACCTCGCCGAAATGCTCGGCCGCGCCCTCAAACGCCCCGGCGCCAACCTCGAGAAGGCACTCACCAGCGTCGTGAAGGATGTGTGGGCCGCCAACAAGCAGGTCGTCTTCGGCGGCAACAACTACTCCGAGGAGTGGCACGCCGAGGCCGAGAAGCGGGGGCTCGCCAACCTGCGCACCACCGTGGACGCGCTGCCGTGGGTGATCGACAAGCAGACTCTCGCCGCCTTCAAGAAGTACAAGGTCCTCTCAAAGCGCGAGCTCGAGTCGCGCTATGAGGTGTTCACCGAGCAGTACTCCACCACCATCAACATCGAGGCCGAGACCGCAGCCGCGATCGCACGCACGATGCTGCTGCCCGCCGCCGTGCGGCACCTCAACGAACTGAGCGCCAGCGGGATGGACGAGCTGATAGCCGAGTTCGAGCCCGTGGTCAGGGAGCTGCACTTCGCGCTGCTGAAGCTCGAGGACGCGAACCTCGACGCGAACCACCCTCACGGCCCTGCCCACCGCGAGGCGCTCTACATGCGCGACACGGTGATGAGCGCGATGGAAGACGTGCGCGAGGTGGCAGATCGGCTCGAGAAGCTCGTCGCGGACGACCTCTGGCCGCTGCCGAAGTACTCGGAGATGCTGTTCATCAAGTAGGGCGGGGCCCGCGGTCCCCGCGAGAGGCCCGGGACGGGAGCGCGGAGGCGGAAGAATGACCGCGCCTCCGCGCCCGTCCAGAGGAGGGAGACCTCAGGGTTGGGGCACTCCCGCTCGGCGACCTCCTTGACCTACCCCGGCTGCCGCCATCGGTAGCACTGCCGCGAGAGAAGCCACGGACGCGAGCCAACGGCAAGAGTCGGAGCTATGGAGCACCCGCCGTCCAGTGTGCGCCTGCAGCGCCCCGAAGTCCAATACATCTTCTGCCGGTTGCCATAAGCCACGGGTATCGCGGGCCGCGCACGCCCCACGTGCCTACCCCGCCGGCGCGCCGAGCAGAGGCGAGGACCACATCGACTGATCCTCCTCTCCGAGCCGCCAGAGCCCGACGCGGAGGCCGTCGGCGCGGGCGATCGCGAGCACGCCGAGCACCGCGCGCGCGTCCATGTACCAGACGCTGTGAGCCACCCCGGAGCTGTCCGTGTACGCGAACGTCATCTCGCGCGATTCCGCGTCGCGCGTCGCGCGCACCCCCGACGCGCCCAGCAGCGAGCGGATCCCCGAGTACTGGTAGGCCTTCCCGAAGCCCGCGGGGCCCGTCGGCGGCGCGCCCGAGCCGGCGGGCAGCGTCGGGACACCCTGCACCCAGTCGATCCCGTACATGGGCGCGCCGATCACGAAGCGGGAGCGGTGCGGCAGCGACGCGATGTGGCGCACCACGCCCGCCACATCGGAGAGCGGCGCCAGCGGGCCGGGCGGGGAGCCTGCCCAATGCGCGCCCCAGGCCAGCACGAACACCGTGTCGGCCGCCGCCGCGAGCGCGCTGTCGTCGTAGAACGCGGTCGATGAGCCCGGCCGTTCTTCGCTGACGCCGTCCACCACCACCGTCAGGCGCCTGCCGTGCGCGTGCAACTCGCGCGCGAGCGCCGCGACGAACGAGCTGAGCGCTTCGCGGTCCCTCGCGCCGTCGTTCTCGAGATCGACGCATACCCCGTCGAACGCGTGCCGAGCCGCCAGCCGCGCGAGCGCCGCGAGCGTCGCCGCGCGCAGCACCGTGTCGGTGAGCAGCCTGTGCACGGTCGCGCCGTCCTGGCAGGTGAAGCGCGGCATGAGCGCGATCCGGTTCGCCCGCGCGAAGCCGTCGATCGCCGGCAGGTCCACCCCGGTCAGGCGCCCGCTCCCGCGCTCGCATTCGTAGTAGGTCGGGTACACCACGCCCACCTGCGCCGCGTGCGCGCGCAGGTCCGCGAAGGAGTCAGGAGCGCTCGTCAGCAGGAACGCCTGCGCGCGCGCGCGCGAGGCGCGCGCCGCTCTCCCGTCAGCAGCCCGCGCGTGGATCGCCGCCGCCCGCGGCGGGTGAGCGGGGGCGGCCCCGGCCACGGGAGCGCGCGCGGCCGTTAGCGTCAGCGCGAGCGCGGCCACGAGGGCCGCCGTCGACTTGCGCGGCGCTGCTCGCACGAGCGTGCTCGCCCTAGCCCTTCCCACCGAGCTGCGGCAGTTCCCAGATCCCCGGGTCCTCCTCGCCCAGGCGCCACAGGCCGACCTGCATGCCCAGCGAGCTCGCCAGAGCCGCGCGCGCGGACACCGACTGGCGGTCCACGTACCACACCTCGTGCGCCACGCCCTCGGGGTCGGTATAGGAGAAGTGCGGGCTCTGCGCCGTGGCTTCCCATTCGGGCGTGATGCCCAGCGATGCGGCCAGCCCCACGACCGCGGAGTACTCTAGCGCCGTGCCGGGATGTTCCGGCCCGCCGCCGGACGGCCAGTCCACCCCGTACATCGGCATGCCCAGCGTGAACTTGGCGAGGTTGGGCAGTGTCGCGGTGTATTCCGCGACCCGTTTGAACCAGCCGAACTCGTCGATCGAGCCGGGGGTCGACGTGACCCAGTGATAGCCCCAGTCGAGCACGAAGATGTAGTCCGAGGGAACCGACAGCGCCGCGTCGTCGTACATCGCCGCACGGCCCGTCGGAACGTTCCAGTACTTCGCCGTCACCACCGTCGAGAGCTTGTCACCCTGGGAGTGCAGGCGCGCCGCCAGCGCGGTGATGAACGCGGTGAACGGTCGGCGGGCCGCGGGCGGCGCGTCCTCGAAGTCGATCTGGATGCCCGAGTAGCCGTGGGCCCTGCACAGCGCCGCGAGCGCTTCGATCGTCCGCTGCCTGGCGGACGGATCGTTGAGGACGCTCTGCTCGTACGCGACGTTCAGGCAGTTCACGCGAGGGAGCACTTCGATCTTGCGCGCCAGCGCCCAGCCGGTGATCAGCGGGTCGTCGTGCCCCGTGATCGCCCCTTCGGGGCCGCATTCGTAGTAGGTCGGGTAGACGACGCCGACCTGTTCGTAGTGAGACTCGAGATCTTCGAAGCTCCCGTCCGTGGAGGCGAGCACGTAGGCCTGCACGCTGCCGTGCGTCGGGTTCGGCGGGGCCGTCTGCAGCAGCAGCGGGGCACTCGGTTCACTGACCGCGCCGAGCGAGTCCACCGCGCTCACCGTGAACGTGTATTCGCTCGACGGCGCGAGGCCTTCCACTTCCAGTTCGGTGCTGCTCGTCTGCCCGACCACCACTTCGTTGCGGAACACGCGGTAGCCCACGATCGTGCCGCTCACCGCCACGCTCGGCGACCAGATGAGGCGCGAGGAGTGGCTCGTCACCGAGCTCGCCGCGAGGCCCGCCGGCCGCGCTGGCGGTGTGTGCGTGGTCAGCACCGTCAGTTCGGAGGAGGACGCGCTCAGGTAGCCGAGGGTGTCCATCGTGCGCACCGTGAAGGTGTATGTCCGCTGCGACGCGAGCGTGACCGTCACGATCGTGCCCTGCACCACCCCGACCGGCTCGCCGTTCTCGAAGAGCAGGTAGCCCGCCACCGACCCCGACGTCGCACTCCCCGCCTGCCACGAGAGCGTCGCCGAGGTGTCGCTCACGCGCACGGCCGAGAGACCCGCGGGCGCACTCGGAGCCGTGTGCGCGGTGCTCAGCTCGAGCGCCGCGCTGCGCGCGCTTTCGCTCCCGTCGGCGTCCACCGCGCTCACCGTGATCGCGTACTCGTGGCCGGAGGACAGGCGCGTCAGGTGCAGGCTTGTCGCCGTCGACTGTCCGACCAGCGCGCCATCGCGGTAGACGCGGTAGCCCGCGAGGCTCGCGCCGCCCGCCCTGCTCGCCAGCCACCACACGGTCGCTCCCGTCTCGCTCACTTCCGCGGCGCCGAGGCCTTCCGGAGTGCTCGGCGGGGCGCCCTTCGCGATCGCTGCCCTGTCGGGCGAGATCAGCAGTTCGCGGCTCGGCGCGCCCACGCGCTCACGCGTGTCGACCGCTACCACGCGCACTCGGTGCGCGCGCGCCGCGCTCAGGATCAGTGTGTAGCGCCGGGTGCGCGTCTGCCCCGCGACCGCGCCGTCGAGGCTCACGCGGTAGCCGACGATCGGGGCGTCGCCGCTGCGCGCGCCGCGCCAACCCACGACCACCTGCGAGGCCGTGCGCGAGATGACCCGCAGCCCGCGCACGCGCGCCGGCAGGCGCACCGGGACCACCATCGTCGTCCGTGCCGAGCACGTCTGAGCCCCGCCCGCGTAGCGCGCCTGCACCGTGAAAGTCGTGCGCCGTCCAGGCGTCACCGCGAGCTCGATCCAGTCAGTGCGTGTCTGCCCCACGGTCGCGCCTGCGCGCAGCACGCGGTACACCACGCCTGCCGAGCTCGCCGCCGCCGCGCTCGCCGCCGCGCTCGGAGCGCGCCAGCTCAGGCGCGCGCGCATCCGCGCCAGCCGCCTCAGCCTCAGGTGCGCGACCACCCGCCCCGCACACGCCGAGCCCGTCGCAGCCGGCGTGCGCATCGCGCGTGCCGGCGTCTGCGCGACGGCCGCGACGCCGCCGCTGACCGCTTCGAGGCTCGCGACCCTCGCTATCGACGCTCCGGCGAGCGCCGGCATGCCGAGTGCCGTCACCGCGCACGCCGGCGCCGCCCACACGCGGATGATGCTCCGGGCCGTGGTCCGCCTCATCGCGCCTGCGACCCCGTGCGCCCTGCTCGCCGTCGCGACGCTCTGCGTGCGCTGGGGACGGTCTGCGTGTGCCTCGTCCACTGCGTGTGCCTCCTCGACAGTGTGTGCCTCCTCGAGTGCGCGCGCGTCCGCGACTGCGCGTGCGTGCTCGTCTGTGTGTGCCTCGTCGGCTGCGCGTGCGCGGTCGCCGCGGCGCGAGGGGCGCCGCGCTCGAGACGCGCCACGTCGGCCGCCGCACGCCGCAGCAGCGTCTGCGGGGCACGCACGATGCCCGGCCCGAGCGCCAGCACCGGCACGATCGAGGCGGGCAGCGCGGCGATCGCGACGCCGCGGCGGAGCTCGGCCAGCGGACCCTTCGAGCGCGCGCGAAACGGCGCGCGCGCGTCGCGCGTCGCGGCGCTCACCGCCCCGCCCCGGTGCCCATGCCCGCCGTCGCGGGTCGCGTGCCCCACGAGGCCGTGCGACACGTCGCGATCGCGTAGTAGGTCTGCCACAGCATGATCCCCAGGTAGAAGAAGACGAACAGCACGCCGTACACCCATACGAGGCTGTACTCCTCCTGGAAGATCACGTAGTACAGCGAGTACACCATCGCGAGCGAGTAGATGCCCGCTATGTAGACCAGCGGCAGCGTGCCTCCGTGGGCGATCGGCCCCCACACGATCGCGTGCAGCGCGGCCGCGGGCGCGATCAGCGGCAGCGCGATGCTGAGGTAGGTGAAGAACGCCGCCGCGGGGTGCTTGCGCCAGATGAAGCGCGCCACCAGCAGCGACTCGCGCGTCCACGAGCGCTTCCAGCGCGTCTGCTGGGTCACGAAAGCCCGGAAGGTGTTCGGCACGATCGTGTGCGAGACGGCGCGCTTCTCGTACACGACGCGCCAGTCGCGCAGCACGCAGTTGGTCAGTGAGCGATCGTCGCCGAAGGTCGACTCGACCCCGAGGAAGCGTTGGTTCTCCCACCAGTCCATGCGCGGCAGGATCGCCTCGCGCCTGTAGGCCGAGAAGCACCCCGAGCAGCAGGTGACCGCGTTGAAGACCGACTCCGCCGCCTTCACCACGCGGAACGCGACGAAGTAGCGAACGGCCTGCATCCGCGTGAGCCAGCTGTCGCGCAGGTTCAGTACGTCCGCGTGCCCGCACACCGCACCCACCCGCTCGTCGGCGAGCGGTTGCACCAGCCTGCGCAGCGCGTCCGCCTCCACCACCGAGTCGGAGTCCACGAACACGATCACCTCGGCCTCGCTCGCGCGGATGCCTGCCGCCATCGCCGCGCGCTTGCCGCGGTTCTCGGGGAAGTCGATCACGCGCACCCTGCCGTGCGATTCGCGCGCGACCCGCTGCATCTCCTGCAGCGTGCAATCGGTGGAGCCGTCGTTGACGGCGATCAGCTCGAGCTTCTCGCGCGGGTAGTCGAGCTCCAGCAGCGATCGCAGCGACGCCGCGATCGCCTCGCCCTCGTTGAAGGACGGCATCACGATCGCGGCGCGCGGCTCGATCCCCGCATCGGGCATCGAGCGGTAGAACAGGCTGAGGATGAAGCGGCTGAGGATGTACGTCGCGACGCAGACGCTGTACGCGCCGAAGAACGGGTTGGAGAACATCAGCCCGATGAAAGCGGCCTTGTAGGCCATCACGGCCACGATCAGCCCGACGAGATAGATCGCGGCGAGCCCCTTCAGGGCGCGGTTGACGGTCATCTCGCTAGAGCACCTCGCGGCGACGGCCGCCCTGCGTGCGGTATGTGCAGTCGAGCACCGTGCTGCAGCGCGCCAGCCAGCCGTAGTCGAGCCCCGGATGGATTGTGACCACGATCGCCAGGTCATAATCCTCGGGCCCGAAGCCCGAGCGATCGCGTCGCGGGTCGGGGTCCACGCCGACCAGCAGCTCGCCGTCGAGCTCGATGCTCGCCACGAGCGGGTCGTGGTAGTCCACCCGCGTTCCCTCCGCGCGCAGGCGCCGCATGATCTCCAGTGCGGGCGCCTCGCGGCAGTCAGCCACGCCCGGCTTATAGGAGACGCCCACGACCAGCACGCGCGCCTGCGCGATCGCACGACCATCCTCAACGAGCATCTCGTGCGCGCGCCAGACGACGTGGCGAGGGCGCCCCGCGAGCTTGCGCATCGCCTCCTCCGCGACCGTCGCGGGGCGCCCCGACTCGCGCAGCGGCGCGAGCAGGTAGTGCGGATCCACGCCGATGCAGTGGCCGCCCACGCCGGCCGAGGGGTGGTGCGCGAGGAACCCGTAGGGCTTGGAGGCCGCGCCCTCGGTCACCTCTCGGGGGTCGAGCCCGTGCGCGCGGCACGCTTCAGCCATCTCGAACGCGAGCGCGATGTTCACCGCACGGAACGTGTTCTCGTAGAGCTTGACCATCTCCGCCGCCTCCGGCGAGGAGACACGGTGCAGGCGCTCGCACGTGTGACGCAGCACCTCCGAGGCGCGCCTGAAGCAGCTCTCGCTCACCGCGCCGATCACGCGCGCCGTCTCGCGCTGGGAGTGCTCCGCGACACCGGGGTCGATGCGCTCCGGAGCGAACGCCACGAACACGTCCTCGCCCGCCCGCAGGCCGCGCGCCGCGAGCGGCTCCACGAGCAGCTCGCGCGTGCTGCCCACATACGTCGTCGAGGTCAGCACGATCGTCTGCCCCTTGCAGGCGTGCGCCACCACGCTCGCGCACGCGCGCCTCAGCACGCGCGCATCCGGACGGCGGCACTCGTCCACCGGCGTGGGCACGCAGATCATCACGAGGTCGGCCGCCTCCAGCGCCTCCGCGCTCGCGGTGAGCGAGAAGCCACCCTGCTCCTCGAGGTAGCGCTGTAGATCCTCCTGCTCCTGCGCGAGCAGCTCGGCCGCGCCCGCGCGGATCTGTGACAACCGCTCAGCCGAGGTGTCGATGCCGATGATGCGCGCGCCCGCACCGCGCAGCGCGATCGCGCTCGGCAGCCCCACGTAGCCGAGGCCCACGACGGCCACAACCGCCTGCTCGGCGCGCACCTCCGTCGGGCGTTCCCGTGAGGGCTCACGCACCGGCGCTGCCTGCGGCTGCTCGACGAGGACCTGCGTTGCTAGCTGCGGCGTCATGCGGGGCTCCCCCTGCTCGTGGCTTGATGTCGGTGTCGGCCGCTGAAGCCAACGCCCCGGAGGAGCGCTGCTCGACGGCGGATCGCGGCCCAGTCTGCACGGCTCCGCGCCGCACCCCGGAGTGTCTGGACGTTTGGCCTAGGCCGCGGCACGAGGGGGACGACGGCTTGTAGTCACAAGCGGGAAGCGCCCTGCCCGCATGTGCCGCGAGGGGCGTCACCTTTGCCGGGCGCCCTCCGTGCGCGCGCCAGCGCCGAGCGTGCGCGTTGTTAGTCTCAAGCAATGCGGGATTTCCTTGATTCGGTGCGCAGCGGCGTCGTCGTCTACGACGGCGGCATGGGCGCCACCCTCGAGCAGTTCGACCTCTCGAGCGCGGATTACGGCGGCCTGCCCGGCAAGTGCCACGAGGCGCTCGTGCTGAACCGCCCCGACGTGATCGAGGGCGTGCACGAGTCGATGCTCGTCGCCGGCGCACATGTCATCGAGACGGACACCTTCCAGGGTTCGCGCCTGAAGCTCGAGGAGTGGGGTCTCGGCGAGCACACGCTCGAGATCAACACGCGCGCCGCGCAGATCGCCCGCAAGGCGGCCGGCGAGCTGCGCTTCGTCGCCGGGTCGATGGGGCCGACCGGCCTGCTGCCCGCCTCCGAGGACCCCAGCCTCGGGCAGATCCGCTTCGCAGAGCTCGTCGCGGTGTTCGCCGAGCAGGCGCGCGGATTGATCGACGGCGGCGCCGACCTGCTGATCGTCGAGACCGCGCAGGACATCCTCGAGGTCAAGGCCGCGATCTTCGGCGCGCGCGAGGCGTTCAAGCTGACCGGGCGCGCACTGCCGATCCACGCCTCCGTCTCGCTGCTGCCCAACGGCGGCAAGATGCTGCTCGGCACCGACATCTCCGCAGTGCTGTGCACGCTCGAGGCGCTGGGGGTGCAGGTGATCGGGCTCAACTGCTCGACCGGCCCCGAGGACATGCGCGACGCGATGCGCTTCCTCGGTGAGCACTGCCCGCTACCGGTCGCCTGCA
>Ga0209698_10004038_pt1 | contig 16214 bp, 15 predicted proteins | sample LitLauG_LLR_2012_FD_187203 | JGI IMG/M metagenome (GOLD analysis project Ga0209698, IMG submission 187203) | Freshwater sediment microbial communities from Pennsylvania, USA - Little Laurel Run_MetaG_LLR_2012 (SPAdes) (version 2) | ecosystem: Environmental > Aquatic > Freshwater > Creek >...
GTGTCTCGGTTTCAAGTGTTGGCAACAGGGTCGTCCTGAGCAGAGCCGCTTTTCAGGCGGAGCGAAGGATCTCCCGCACTCAGAATGCAACTTTCTCGGAGATTCCTCGCTCGGCTGAAGAACGCCGAGCTTCGGAATGACGCCTCCGAACGGGAAGACATTTCAAACTGAGACACTACCTCTGAACTCTCACCCGTGCGTGCCGTACTGATCCGCTATGAGATAATCGAGTGTTCATTCGCAATGCTGAGGCGGTTCCTGGTGACCACAATCCGACGTTCCATCCTGATCCTGCTCCTGATTTGCCTGGGCTGTGTGGCCCAATCTGCGCCTCCCGACCTGGCACGCAAGATCGAACGTCAGGTGCGATCGTTTTATACGATCCCTGCGAGCGTAAACCTCACGGTAGGCTCCATCACTCCCAGCAGCGACTTAGTCGGCTATGACGCGGTGTCTGTGGCCATCGACCAGGGCGAGGGCAAGTCGAAGGACTTGAAGTTCTTAATTTCCAAGGACCGCAGCAACATGGTGCGGCTGACGAAGTTCGACTTGACCAAGGACCCCTTTGTCGAACTCATGAGCAAGATTGACGTGGCAGGCCGGCCGTCGCGCGGGGCCAAGGAAGCGAAGGTCGTGGTGGTCAATTTCGACGACTTCGAATGCCCCTTCTGCTCGCGGATGCACCAGACCCTGTTTCCGGAAATTTTCAAGGAATACGGCGACCGCGTGAGTTTCATCTACAAAGACTATCCGCTGGCGGAGATTCATCCGTGGGCCATCCATGCGGCGGTGGATGCAAACTGCCTGGCCGCGCTGAACCCCGATGCCTACTGGGATTTCGCCGACTACATCCACGCCAACAAGCGCGAGGTGGATAACGAAAAGACTCCGGCGGCGCGCCTGGACGCGATCGACAGGATGGCTCAACTCCACGGACAGAAGCACAATGTTGACGTGGTGAAGTTGCTGGGCTGTATCAGGACGCAGAATGAGGATGCCGTGAAGGCGTCCGTGAAAGAGGCCGACGGCCTGGGAGTGAACGCGACGCCGACCCTGTTTATCAACGGCCAGAAAATAGACGGCGCAGTTCCCATCAGCGAGGTCCGCGCGGCACTCGACAGCGCTCTGAAAGAAGCAGGACAGCCGGTGCCAGCACACGCATCCTCAGCCCCGGCGCCGGCTTCCAAGTAACGGCTTACCCAAAGATGCACCGTGCTGGGCCGCTCTCTCGGCCTGGATTGTCACTTGTGGCGAAGTTGTTGAGACGGGAGACATGCTCTTGAAAAGACACTCGTTTTTCAGCCGGGCCGCTGCCGCATTTTCGGTAGCGATACTGCTGGCAGCAGTGGTCGCATGCAACACAAAGGTTGGTGGCGACGTAATGGCCACCGTGGACGGCCGGAAAATTTTCCGCTCCGACGTCGACAAGTATTACGAGAACCAGGTGGCTTCCGCGCAACAGGCGCCAACGGGCGAACAGGCCACCGCCCTCCGTCTGAACATTCTCCACCAGATGATCGACGACGAAATCCTGATGCGGCGCGCCGAAAAACTCGGACTCCTGGCGACCGACGAGGAAGTGGACCGCAAGTACAACGAGATCAAATCCCCCTTCTCACAGGAAGAATTCGACAAGCGGCTCGCGGATAAGAAGATCACCCTGGCCGACTTCAAGCGTGACATCCGCCGCTCCATCACCGTCGACAAGGTGATGAACAAAGAAGTGTCTTCCAAGATCAACGTCACCGATCAGGACATCACCGACTACTACAACGCCCACAAAGGCGAGTTCAACCTGATCGAACCGCAGTATCACCTGGCGCAGATCATTGTCACTCCCGTGCCTAATCCGCACTCCCAGAACCAGAACGAGAAGGCGCAAAACGAAGCCGATGCGCGCAAGAAGATCCAGATGATCGCCAACCGCCTCGATAGCGGCGACGATTTCGCCACGTTGGCCATGAAGTACTCCGAAGAGCCCGAGACATCGGGCAACGGTGGCGATCTGGGAACCGTGCCGGAATCCTCCTTGCGCAGCGCCGATGCTTTCACGCGCGACGCGGTCATGAAACTCAAGCCCGGGCAGTACAGTCCCATTGTCAGTGTGGTCGATCCGGCCACGAAGAAAGTGGGATACCGCATTGTGAAATTGGTGTCGAAAGAACCGGCGGGACAGCGCGAGTTGGGCGATCCCCGAGTACAGCAGGCCATTCGTTCGCAGCTTCACGACCGCCGCGAGCAGTTGCTCAAGGCCGCGTACTATGAGGTTCTGCGGGACTCTGCCAAGGTCGAGAACTACTACGCGAAGAAGGTCATCGACAGCAACGGCATGGAGAAATAGGGCATTTTGACAATTGGTGTAGACATGGCCGACGACAGTCCCTCAGGGGCTTAAAGCCCACATCATTCGCGGCTCGAGTGGCACGGCTGAAGCCGTGCCCTTCCCAAACCCGGCTCGGCATGGACAAACTGTGAAAATGCTCCAGAGAACAAAAGCAGTCACTCCACGATCGCCAGTACATCGCCGGCATTGACCGCGGCTCCCTCGGTAACGACAATTTTCTGGATCTTTCCCTTCTTTGGGGACTTGATCTCGTTCTGCATTTTCATCGCCTCGACCACGAGCACTCCAGCTCCGGCCTCGACCTCGGTTCCCTGGCTCACCAGCACGCGAACGATCTTGCCCGGCATGGGGGCTGTCAGTTTCCTGGGGCCGTGATCGTCTACTGCACGAACGCGGCCGCGCAACGATCGCGGATCGCGAACTTCCGCGGCAAAGCGGGCGCTTCCGACCCACAGATGCAGGTCGTGCGCCACCCGTTCGCACTTCACTTCGTAGGCCTTATTGCCGATGCGAAGCGAGAGCACGTCCGGCCGGGCCAGCACGGCGTCGACCTCGATCTCGCGACCGTCGAGGCGGCATGCCCAGCGGCCCTCGGCGAGAACAAGTTCGAGCCGGTAATTCTTGCTGTCGATGCTGACGTCGTAGGTCATCTGGGCCAGTTGTCAGTTGTCAGTAGCAAGTCGTCAGTCGCGGGATTTTTCGGGCCGGTGCAATCCCTAACCACTCCTTGCATTCTCACCGCATGGCCTCCCGATGGGCGGCGCTTTTCCAGTGGGACGGCGCTTTCGAAGCACTGCCCCCGGTTCCGTCGGCCGGAACGCGCTCGCCTGGCCCAGCCCCGGCGGGGCCCAGCACGGCGAACATACCAGCGGCGATCACCGCGACTTCGATGGCAGCCGGATCGGTCTGGGAATCCGACCGCAGATCGTCCTTCTGCTTCAACATGCGATCCAGGAAGCCGGTATCCAGCTTGGCCGCAAGAAAATCCGGATGGCGAAGGATTCGGCGGAACAGCGAGATATTGGTTTTGATCCCGCCCACAAAGTATTCGTTCAAGGCGCGCGTCAGCCGGCCGATCGCCTGATCGCGGTCTGTGCCGTAGCCGATCAGCTTGGCCAGCAGCGGATCGTAGTCCATGGGCACGGTCCAGCCCTCGTACATTCCGCTGTCCCGGCGGATTCCGGGCCCCGAAGGCGCGAGTAACAGCGTGATCTTGCCCGGGCTGGGGAAATAGTTGTTGTCCGGATCCTCGGCGTAGATGCGGCACTCGATGGCGTGGCCGCGAATCTTCACGTCATCCTGCGTGAAGGACAAACGCTCGCCGGCCGCAATGCGAATTTGCAGGTGCACCAGATCGAGACCGGTGATCAACTCGGTCACCGGATGCTCCACTTGCAGCCGCGTGTTCATCTCGAGGAAATAGAAATTCTTCTGCTGGTCGACGAGAAACTCCACCGTACCGGCGTTCGTGTAGCCGGCGGCCTGGGCCACGCGGACCGCCACTTCGCCCATCTGGCGCCGCATTTCGGGATCGACAATGGGTGACGGCGCCTCTTCGACAACTTTCTGATGTCGCCGCTGCAGGGAACATTCGCGCTCGCCGAGATACACCGTGTTGCCATGCTCGTCGGCCAGCACCTGCATCTCGATGTGCCGGGGATTAATAATGGCCTTTTCGATGTAGACCTCGTTGTCGCCGAATGACCGTTCGGCTTCGCTGCGAGCGCCCTCGAGCGCGGACTTGAGATCCTGCGGCGCGTGCACCAGTCGCATGCCTTTTCCACCGCCGCCCGCCGCGGCCTTGAGCATCACGGGATAACCAATCCGCGCCGCCACCTGCTCGGCCTGCTCAAACGATTCCAGCCCGCGCGAAGTTCCGGGCACGAAGGGAACGCCGGCGTGTTCCATGGCCTGCCGCGCCCGTGTCTTCGATCCCATGGCGTCCATCGCCGCCGCTGTCGGCCCGATGAACTTCACTCCCGCGTCCACGCAGGCCCTGGCAAATCTCGCATTCTCCGACAAGAACCCGTAGCCTGGGTGGATTGCGTCCGCGCCGGAGCGGGCGGCAACATCGAGGATTTTGGGAATATTGAGGTAAGATTCGCTGGCCGCTGGGGCGCCAATCGGATAAGCCTCGTCGGCTTTGCGAACGTGCAGGGCCGCGCGATCGACGTCGGAGTAAACAGCCACGGCGGCAATCCCCATCTCGTGGCAGGCGCGGATCACGCGGACAGCAATCTCGCCCCGGTTTGCGATGAGAATCTTCTTGAACATGAGACAGCGTCGGGTCGGGCCGACAGCTACATTCGGCAGCCTCGGCCAAACCCGCTATTGTAATGTGGGACGGACACTCTTGTCCGTCGCTCCTGATTTTGCTCTTGGTTTTGCCGTCGCTCTTTTACGAAGTACTGACCTGAACGGCAAGAACAACAACAACATCAAAGTCAAGGGCGACGGACAAGAGTGTCCGTCCCACACGATGATGAACGGCCCTCGCCTACGCGGACCGGCTCTTCTCCGACGACAACCGTGAAAAACTTACTGCAAATGGAACCTGCGGCCGGTCCGACTCGGGACGCGCCCACCGGCTGCACGGCACAAAGCGGTACCGGATCAGGGTCCAGATGGCCTGCCACCCGTCGGAGTGACGAATCTTCTTTCCTTCCACCGCAGACCGCGGATTGTAGGAGATGGGAACCTCCGCGATCTTCTCTCCCATGCGACACAGTTTCGCGGTAACTTCCGGGCAGAATTCGAAGCGATGGCACTCGAGCCGCATCCGCGACAGCAATGACCGGCGCACCACTTTGTAACAGGTGGCTTCGTCGTGAATGCCGGCGCCATAAAGAAGATTCGTAAGATGCGTCAGCAATTTCGCGCCGAGAAAGAAGCGCAGGCCGCGCTCCGGGCGATCGGGACGCACGCCGTAGACGACGTTTGCTGTATGGTCTTCGAGCGGCTGCAAAAGGGCAGGATAGTCTCCCGGATCGTACTCTAAATCGGAGTCCTGAATCAGCACGTACTCGCCCCGCGCGTAGGATAGAGCGGTGCGAATGGCCGCTCCCTTCCCGCAGTTGTTTTCGTGAAAAACAAGGGTGACATCTTCGAGGGGTGGCAGAGCCTGCAGCTTCTCGCGGGTACCATCGGTCGAACCGTCGTCCACGATGATGACCTCTTTCTTCACCGGTGAGGCGTGGATCGCCCTCAAGAGCTCGTCGAGGTGCGTGGCCTCGTTGTATACCGGCACAATCACCGACACGCATCCCTTCCAGCGATCATTCATCGCCGGCGGGCCCTCGCGCCGGGCCACTGCTTGGGGTGTCACGTCGGGCTCCATGAAAAATGCGCGCATTCAGACAAATCTCCTTGCATAGTATCATCTGAAATTACCTGATCCGTTGCCCTGAGCATGCCTCCACCCGAAGCCCCGGTGAACCACAGTGCAGGCGGTTCCACCTTCACGTCAGATTCGGTTCGCTCAGCGCACTGGTTGACGCTCGGGTTGCTATTCGCATCCGGTACAGCCCTGCGGTTGGTGGCTCTCGCCTCGAAACCCTTCTGGTTTGATGAGTGTTTCAGCGTGGAAGTCGCGCGAATCGACTGGCGCAATTTCCTGCACCTGCTGTGGTGGCGCGAAGCAAACATGAGCCTGTACTACTTGCTGCTGCGCGCATGGCTCCACTTCGGGCAGAGTGAGTTTTTTGTTCGCGGCCTGTCGGCGGCGATCGCCGTGGCGACGATTCCGCCTATCTACTGGCTGGCCAAACTCCTGTATGGCCGGCGGGTCGCGTTGATCGCGGCTGCACTGGTCACCTTTAACGCGTACCACGTTCGTTACGCGCAGGAAGCCCGCAGCTACGCGCTCTTTGTGCTGCTGGCGACGCTCTCGTCGGGATTTCTGCTCGCTTACTTGCGTGAGCCGGTACGGCGCAATCGATTGGCCTACGTTCTGACCAGCATTCTGGCAGTCTATGCGCATCTCTATGCGCTGCTGCTGGTGGTGGCACAGTGGCTCGTCCTGAGTTGGCTCGGCAGCCCTGATCTTGGGTCGAGTCAGGATCGCGCCGCGCTTTCCGCGGGAATGCGTCGCGCCTGGAAGGTCATCGGGATCGCTGTCTTGCCGCTGCTGATTTTTGTGGCTAAGACCGGTGCGGGACCCATTCGCTGGATTCAACGACCGAGCCTCCATGATGTTTTGGAGTTCTTCGAGCACCTCGCGGGAAGCGACAGTTGGCCTCTCCTCGCGCTCTATGCCGTCGCCTGCATCGTGGCAATTGTTCCGGTCGGCAGGAAACTGCTGGCGCGCGACCAGACTTGGGAGACTTGGCGCGCCCAGTTTCTACTCGTCTGGCTGCTGTTTCCCGTGCTGCTGACGGTGTTGCTGTCCCTCGTCCGGCCCGTATTTCTCGGCCGTTACATGATCTTCTGCCTGGCCCCACTCGTCATTCTTGCGGCCGCAGGACTGGCGCGGCTGCGCCCGTCGTGGATGCTCGCGGCCGCGCTTACCATAATGCTGTTTCTTTCTCTGCGCGGGGTCTTCTTCGTCTACGGCCACGATTTCGACAACGAACGGGATGGCTCGGGCGCCGCTTCTAACTTTATCCTCGATCATACGCAAGCGCGAGACGGCGCCATCTTCCATATCGCCGAAGCCCGCGTACCCTACGAGTTTTTCCGTTCTGTTCGCGCGGGAGAGAGTTCCGCCAGCCCCGGATTCACCCGTCAACTGGGGCCGGAAATCCTCTTCCCCCAGCACGGCCCCGGCCTCGACTATCGAGACTTCACGGGCAAGCCCACTGCTGACTTTCTGCGTACGATCACACCGAGCCACTCCAGAGTCTGGGTCCTGTTGATTGACAACGGACCGCCGGGAAACCTCGATCCAACCACCGTCCTGCTGACTCAGACTCTGCCTCAGTTTTTTCCGAAAAAAGTGGAGCGATGGCAATTCCCCAGGGTAGAACTCCGCCTGTATAGCAAATAATGCTGCCACCGCAAAGTTCCAAGTAAAAGGAAAAGCCTCATTCACGTTGATGCGTGAAGGAGGCTTTAAACTTCTGCCTGAAGCTCTACTTCGATTGATCCACTGTAATGCCGCCCGCCTGGCTCTGGGCGGCTTTCTCGGCCTTCGCCTTCTTGACCCGCAGCGTTTCGTCGACCCAGTGGTCGGCGGTCTTCAGATCGTCGGCGCGGACAGCAGCATCGTCGCATTCCACATCGGCCTTTTCGCGATACATCAGGTTCATATACGCCATCGCATCGTCGTAGTCAGGACGAAGTTGGATCGCCTTGTTCAGGGTGTCGATGCCCTCCGAAATGGCAGGCGCGTTCTTCACCTTCAGTTCGTCGCAGATTTTTTTCTGATCCTTGTTCTTTGGGTTCAAATGCTCTTCCGGCTTCATCCCCTCTTTGGCACGCGCTTCCATGCGCGGCTGGTAGCAGGCCGTCCAGTCGATCACACCGACGGAATAATAGGGTTCCGGATCGTTCGGATCCATGTCCGAAGCCATGCGGTAATACTTCTTGGCATCGTCCCACTTCTTCTGGTTTAGGTACAGGTAGGCAACCCCCTTCGCGCTGTTTACCTTTTGGTCGCGAGCAGCACTGGGAGTATCCAGCACCTTCTGATATTCGTCGATCGCCTGCTGGGCGGTGCGTATGTTATCCGGCGAGTCCACGCCGGGAATGTATTGCGAGACAAAAGCCGTGGCCAGATACATACGGGCATTGATCAAAGCTGGATCCAGCTGAACCGCCTGCTGGAAGTGATCGATGGCCTGCTCGTAGTGAGAATTCTTGTAGGCTTCGACACCTTTGTTGAGTTGATCGCGGGCCCGCAGCTTGTTGCAGCCCACAGAGGAGATGAGCGCCAGCGTCACAGCCGCCAGCGTGAGCATTCGTAGACTCTGATGATTCCGATTCTTATTCATTGCGGTATAAGTCTCCCTCGCCACAGCATCCTAGGCCTAGAGACAGCGGTTTGACAAGTTTAGTCAAGCACCGGCTGCCGCGGGAACGGTGCAGTGCCTCGCTGCGGCCCGAAACGATGCGCGTTCCGGGCCGTACCGGACGGTGTTCCTAGTTGCCCGACTCGATCTTCGCGGTGATCAGGCCAACCTTGTCTACACCGGCAGCATGAGCGATATCAATCACATTGGCGACGTTGGCGAAGGGGATGGCGTCATCGCCCTTCACGAACATGACCTTTTCTGCCCGCTGTTTGTAGATATCTTCCAGGCGCCCCTGCAGATTATCCCAGGTCGCGTCTTCGGTGTTGACCTTCACGCCCGGCTCCTGGCCGGGGCCGCGATCGATCAACTGCACAACGATGGTGCGGTCGGGTGTATTGTTCTTGGGCGCGTTCGGCGGAGGCGGCTGGGGAACCAGCGCATCCAGTCCTTTCGGGGTAACCGGTGAGATCACCATGAAGATGATCAGCAGTACCAGCAATACGTCAATGAGCGGGGTGACGTTGATGTTTGCGCTTTGGCCTCCGTGCCCCCCGCCAAGTGCCATTCCCATGATAGTTCTCCTCTATTGCCCGGGCGCAGCCGCAGCTGGCGGGGCGCCTGGAGCAGTTTTCTTCTGATCGGTGAGCAAGCCAAGGTCATCGACCCCGGCCGCGCGGACGCCGTCCACGACAGCAACCACGCCACCAAACCGGGCCCGCATGTCCGCTTTCACGTACACACGCTTGTCGGGCTTGTTGGTCAGGCGATCTTTGACCTTGTTGGTCAGAGTATCGACGTCAATTCGGTCGCTGCCCAAATACACCATGCCGTCCCGTGTGATTGAAACCAGCAAGGCATCTTCCTTGTCCGCGTCCGGCATTTGTTCCGGATTGTTCACCTTGGCCATGTCCACGCTGACGCCCTTCTGCAACATCGGCGTGACCACCATGAAGATGATCAGCAGGACCAGCATCACGTCCACCATAGGGGTGACGTTAATGTCGGAGCTGATCTTGGAGCCTTCGTCTCGCTTTGCAATTCCCATAACGTTGTCTCTCCCGCACTTCTCCCGGCTTTCGTTCCGCTCAAGTTGGGAAGGCCCGGCGCTGGAGAAACTCCAGCGCCGGACAAGCAACTCGCAGTAGCCGGTGGGTGCCCCATTCCTCGCGCGTTCTGTGCGCGAGAAGTGGGGATTTACCGGCGAACGTCGCCGCGCTTCTTGAGGAAGTAGTCGATCAGTTCGCTCGACGAGTTGTCCATTTCCACGTCGAACGCTTCCACGCGACCAGTCAGATAGTTGAACATCATCACGGCAGGGATGGCCACGAGCAGCCCGATGGCCGTCGTAACCAGCGCTTCCGCGATACCGCCGGCGACGGCCGCCAGACCGGTGGCCTTCGTGTTGGCGATGCCCGTGAACGCGTTCAGAATGCCCATCACCGTTCCGAACAGTCCCACGAAGGGAGCGGTCGAGCCGATGGTCGCGAGGCCGCCCAATCCGCGCTTCAGTTCGGCGTGGACGATGGCTTCGGTGCGCTCCAGAGCCCGCTTGGAGGCTTCAATGGTCTCGCCTGGGATCGCCCCCGGGCTATCCTGGTGGGCCTTGAATTCCATCAAGCCTGCGGTGACGACCTTGGCCAGGTGGCTCTTCTTGTTGCGCTCCGCCACCTTGATGGCTTCATCAATACGGCCATCGCGCAGTGCGCCCGCGACCGCGGGAGCAAACGCCCGAGACTGCTTACGGGCGGCGCTGTAGGCCATCCAGCGATCAATCATGACGCCGATCGACCAACCGGACATGATGAACAGAATGACGACTACGGTTCGGGCGACCCAGCCCATCTGCTTCCACAGGCCTAGCGGGTCGGTCGGCATGCCGCCGCCTTCCTGGAGGACCCAGGTGGCTGCGGCCGGAATGTGACTGAGAATGACACCTGCTACGTGAGCTGCGAACATGAGTTGCTTTCCCTCCTCGGAACTCTATTACTTAGACACTCTGATGCGGTTTGCTGTGCCCGGCGGTTGCTGAAAACCCAAACGCCAGCATGCCGCAATTGCGGCATAGCCCAAGCCGGGGCTGCTCCTACCTGGTAAGGAAATGGAAGAGGCAGCGGCCGAGCCCGGGCTTTTGAAGAGCCCCTCCCGGCCACCCTTAGTTGGGGGGAAGAGGAGGGCCTATCCACGCACACTTCTTCGGACGACTTCGAATCACTCGACAGCGGCCCGGTTTAGCCTCCGGCGAGGGTAAAGTTCACCTGCACCTGCGTCTCGACTTCGACCGGCTCACCGTTGAGCAGGTACGGCTTATACTTCCACTGCTTCACGGCCTCGATCGCGGCCGGCGCCAGCATCGGATGCCCGCTGATCAGCTGCAGGTTTTCGATATTCCCGTCCTTGCTGATCTGCGCCTGCAAAAGCACCACGCCCTGAATGCGCGCCTGACGCGCCAGCGGCGGATACGCGGGGTTTACCTTCCGGATGAGCAGACCGGACTGCACGCCCGACGAAACCCGCACGCGCTGCGGAGTAGCGATCTTCGGAACCGCTACAGGCGTCGAGCTGAGCACGCTGCCGATTACGCCGCCCATCGAACCGCCCGGAACTCCACCCGGAACGCCGCCTACCACGCCTGTCGATGCCATGACCGGCGGAGGCGCCTCGTCCTCTTTAATCATCTGAACCTTTTGTGGGATCTTGGTCGGCGTCCGCAGCTGGCCGTTCACGATGTCGGTCTGGATTACTTTCACGACCTTCACCGGGGCTGCAGCCGGTGGCGGAGGCGGCGGAGGCGGCGGGGGGGCCACCAGGAATGTCATGAGCTGCGTTCGAGGCAAGGCTTCGGTAAAGATCAGCGGGATCAGGATCATGACGCCAATAATCCCGATCTGAATGACGAACGAGACGATGGACGTCCACCCGCGGCTGGTCTTGAGCTTACCCCCGGACTCGATCAGGCTGTCTTCAAACATAAGATTCTCCCCTAATTCAGACCCTTCGGAAACTTAGACACCGAGTACTTCCTTTTTGCTCCCAAGCTCCCTGGCACGCCCTGCGGGCGACCCAGCCCGCACGACGTCCCGAGCGAACCCTTCTAAGTCCTTACGTAAGAAGGCATACTGCAACAGCCACTTCCAGACGATTCGAGTAATTCTTTTAGCTTTTTACTTTAACCTTTTCCACTTTGCTAGTGACCGCTTTGCCAGTGGGCGGCATCGCCATTGGCCGCCTTCCGCGATCAATCCGCCAATCCTGGTACGCGACTAGAATCGGAGCGGCAATCGCGATCGACGAATACGTCCCGATCAAAATGCCAATGACCAGCGCGAGGCTGAATCCATGCAGCACCTCGCCGCCGAATAAAAAGAGTGCGAGTACGGTAAGGAAGGTTAGCCCCGCTGTCAAGATGGTTCTGCTCAAAGTCTGATTAATACTGCGATTCACGATATCCGACAGCTTCTCGCGCCGCATGAGTTTAATGTTTTCCCGGATGCGGTCAAATACCACGATCGTATCGTTATTGGAGTAACCAATCAGCGTCAGGATGGCCGCGATCACCGTCAGGGAAATGTCGGTGTTGGTCAGGGAAAACGCGCCGACAGTGATCAATGTATCGTGGAACACGGTCACCACCGCAGCGACGCCGTAAATCCACTCAAACCGGAAACCCAGGTACACCAGCATCCCGGCCAAAGAGTAGATCGTGGCTAGCGCAGCCTGCTTCTGCAACTGCGACCCCACCTGCGGGCCGACGATCGCTACGTCGCGCACGCCGAAGTCGGACAGGAAGAAACCGTTGCTCAGCGAAGCGACAACGGCGGCATCCACCCCGCCGCCCGCCTTGAGCTGGTCGATCGAACTCAGCACCCCGCCGAGGGTCTTATCGCGATAGTCCACGGTGGCCTGAGCCTGCGCCGTGTACTTCTGATCAGCGTCCGAGCCGAGGTGCAGCGGGTCCTTATCCATCAGGTAATTCTTGATTGTCAAAGAACTGGCATTGTTCAGATCGGTCTTGCCGGCTGGAGCATTGCCCTCCAGCGCCTGAATAATCTTCAACTTGCCCTGGTCCAGCGCCTGCTCACTGGTTTCGCGTACGTCGAGGTCAACCAGGATCTCGTTATTCGCGATCTGCCCGTAACGCTGAATCTTGGCGTTGCGCAATCCAACGCGATCCATCGCGGCGCGCACCGCGTTGTCGTCGGGCGCATGGGCAAACTTCACATACACCAGCGTGCCTCCGCGGAAATCTACACCCCACGGAATGCCATGCCAGAACAGCATCGAAAGCACGCCGGCAACGCTAAAGATCAGGGAAAAGGCAAGAAAATACCACTTTTTGCCAAGAAAATCTATGTTGACGTCGTGAAAGAACTCCACCGGTTTATCTAGCCCCTTATCTAGTTCGATTGAGCTATCGGGCCATTGAGTCATTGGGCGATTGAAAATCAAATCGGCTCCAGGTTTTCAATCGCTCAATCTCCCAATGACTCAATCGCTCAATTCCTTAAATGCTCAGCGCTTCGCCGCGTTGCTTGCGGGTCAGAATCCAGTCAAAGATCACGCGCGACACGAACACCGCCGTGAACAGGTTCGCCAGCAGCCCAAAGGTCAGCGTGACGGCAAACCCTTTCACCGGCCCGGTTCCAAACAGAAACAGAATCGCCGCCGAAACGATGGTCGTGACGTGCGTATCCACGATGGTGATCCAGGCGTGGCTGAAACCCTGATCCACGGCCGAAGGCGGCGTCTTGCCGTTACGCAACTCTTCGCGAATGCGCTCAAAGATCAGCACATTGGAATCCACGCCCATACCAACCGTAAGAATCACTCCCGCGATTCCCGGCAGCGTTAGCACCGCTCCGAAGTAGCCCATGAATCCCAGCAGGATGATGAGATTCAGAATCAGCGCGACATCGGCGTTGATGCCGGCTCCGCGATAGTAGATCAGCATGAAGATCAGCACGGCCGCCATGCCGACGATCGCCGCGCGAACGCCGGCGCGTATCGAATCCGTTCCCAGCGAAGGCCCTACCGTGCGCTCTTCCAGATACTTGATGCCCGCCGGCAGCGCGCCCGAGCGCAGGATCATGGACAGATCTTTCGACTGCTGCTCGTTCATGCTGCCGCCGCTGATCTCGCCACGGTCGCGGATCGGCTCTTTGATATTGGCTACTTCCTGAATCTTGTTGTCCAGAACGACAGCCAGACTGTCGCCCACATGCGCCGTCGTAAAGTTGTAGAAACGCTGTCCACCCTCGCCGGTGAGGGTGAAGCTGACGCTGGGCTGGCCGTTCTGATCGCGGCTGGGCTGCGCGTCGCGCAGGTCTTTTCCGCTTACTGCCGAAACGCGCGAGACCAGGTACCAGGCTTGCCCTTCCGTCGCCACTCCGGGTGCGCTGTGCCCGGGAAGGAGTATCGCATCGGGCGGCAGAATGCCGTTCTTGTCCTGCAATGCCGCCGCCTCGCTCGGATACGGCCCCCCCAGCGACTGCTTGATCTCAAGCATGGCAGTGGACTGCATGATGTCTTTCACGCGAGCTGGGTCGTCGACCCCCGGCAGTTGCACCAGAATCTGGTATTGCCCAAGCCCATGTTCCTGAATCGTGGGCTCGCTGACGCCAAGCTGGTCAATGCGGTTGCGAATCGTCTCGATGGCCTGCGAGACCGCTTTGTTCTTCAGGTCAGCCAGCAACTGCGGCTTCATCGAAATATTCCAAGAATTGTCGGCGCCGCCGCTGACGTCGTACTCGGGCAAATGATCCTGCATGATGCTCAGCAGGTCGGTGCGTGAATTGGCCTGTACGCCCTTCAGAAGGATGTGATCGGGATTATTCTGCTGATCGGGCTGGGTGAGATCGGCGTAGTCGATCTTCCGGCTGCGCAGTTGCTGCTTCAGAACTTCCATGGCGTTCTGCGCATCCACATTGACCGCGTCGTTGACCTTCACCTGCAGAATCAGGTGAGTTCCGCCGCGCAAATCAAGTCCGAGGTGGATGTGGTCGGTCATTGCCGCGACCAGTCCCTGACCAGAAAACTTGTTGGGAATCCCAAAGATGCCGAACAGGAAGATCAGCAGCGTGCCGAGGATGAGTCCGAGCTTCCAGAGAAACGTCTTGTTCATAAGAATCAGCTCTGAGTCCTGAGCCACGAGTCCTGAGCGGTCGCACGTCGCGAAAACGCTCTGGCTCGCGACTCGGGACTCACAACTCGGGACTTATTTCGTTTTCGTTTCTTCCTCTGCGGTCGTCACCGACATCACCGAGGCCTTGGTTACTTCCATCCGCAAATTGTCCGGCGGCACGCGCAGGTGAATCGCATCATCCTTAAGGGCAATAATCGTGCCTCGCAGGCCGCCACTGGTTGTAACTCTGTCTCCTGTTTTCAGCTGGTCCAACATGCCCTGCCACTTTTTCTGCCGACGCTGCTGGGGCAAAATCAGAAGAAAATAAAAGATGGCGAAAATGAAAATAAGGGGCGCAATGCCGAGCCACCCCATACCACCGCCACCGGTCTGCACCGCTAGTAAGTATTGCATCTTAATTCAGTGTCTGAGCGGACACATCCGCGACAATTCGCCCACGCCTGGCCGCGGGACTGTTATTTCACCACGGAGTTCGGATCGACTTCGGCCGGGTTCCTTCTGTTTCAGGCTTGAATCCGGGGAGGTCTTCGTGGGGTCTAGGGTTCCGGTCGTGACCAAACACTAGAAAGAAAACGCGACTCTTCCCCAAGTGAAATAGAATGCCGTACCCTGCGCATAGTGTCAAGGTAGAAACTCAAGTTGTGGATCGTATTTAAGACCTGCGCCAGCACTTCGTTAGACGCATAAAGGTGCCTTAAATAAGCCCGCGAATAGCGCCGGCACACCCGGCAGCCGCAGTTAGGGTCAAGAGGCCCCTGATCCTGAGCATAACGCGCCTGTTTAATGGAGACTTTCCCCTCTGACGTAAATAGCAACCCATGCCGCGCGGCCCGCGTCGGCAGCACGCAATCCATCATGTCGACTCCCAAGCTGGCGTACTCGACAATCTCCTCGGGCGTGCCCACTCCCATCAGATACCGAGGCTTGTCGGCAGGCAGGTGCTCCAGAGTCGACTCCACGATCTCGCGCGTCAGCTCCCGCGGCTCGCCCACGCTAAGCCCGCCAATCGCGTAACCGGGAAAACCGATCTCGATGGTCCGCAGCGCCGACTCCCGCCGCAACTCCCGGTCCATCCCTCCCTGCACGATGCCGAACAAATACTGTGTGGCCTCACCGAGAGTTGGGTGCCCCATCCTAGCCGCGTTCTTTGCGGCTAGGGTGGGGATTTGTAATTGCAGACCCCACGGCACTTCGTTCTTGTGCTCCTCAAAATGTTTCTTGCTCCGCGCCGCCCAGCGCGCCGTCAACTCCATCGAAGCCCGCATGCGTTCCCGATCCGCGGGAAATTCCGTGCACTCATCAAAGGCCATAATGATGTCGGCCCCCAGGCCGATCTGCGCCTCCATCGCACTCTCCGGGCTGAAAAAGTGCGACGAGCCATCGAGATGCGACCGAAACGTCACGCCTTCCTCGCTGACCTTGCGCAGCTCGTTCAGGCTGAACACTTGGAACCCGCCCGAGTCGGTCAGGATCGCCCGCGGCCACGACATGAACCCATGCAGCCCGCCCATGCGCCGCACCGTGTCCACTCCTGGCCGCAAGTAGAGGTGATAGGTATTGCCGAGAATAATCTGCGCGCCCAGTTCTTCGAGCGTGTCTTGCGGCACCCCCTTGACCGACGCCAGCGTGCCCACCGGCATGAACACTGGCGTTTCAATTTCTGCGTGGGGAGTAAGCAGGCGCCCTGCACGGGCTTTGCCGTTGGTAGTTTCGATCCGGAGTTCGAGAGGCATGGAAGGGCAATTCTAACGTGCCCGCAGCGGATTCGCCGCGGACGCAG
>Ga0209698_10004039_pt1 | contig 16213 bp, 11 predicted proteins | sample LitLauG_LLR_2012_FD_187203 | JGI IMG/M metagenome (GOLD analysis project Ga0209698, IMG submission 187203) | Freshwater sediment microbial communities from Pennsylvania, USA - Little Laurel Run_MetaG_LLR_2012 (SPAdes) (version 2) | ecosystem: Environmental > Aquatic > Freshwater > Creek >...
CTTCTGCACGTTTGCCTGTCCGCTCAACCGCCCGAAGGATAGTTCGGGCTCTCGCGGGTGATCGCGACGTCGTGGACGTGGCTCTCGCGCAGCGCGGCCGAGGTAATGCGAGTGAACTTGGCCTTGGCGCGGAATTCCGCGATGTCGGCGGCCCCGACATAGCCCATTGCGGCGCGAATGCCCCCGGCGAGCTGGTGCAGGATCGCCCCCGCCGGACCCCGCGCCGGCACACGGCCCTCTACGCCCTCCGGCACCAGCTTCATCTGGTCGCGTACCTCGTCCTGAAAATAGCGGTCAGCCGAGCCGCGCGCCATCGCGCCCAGCGACCCCATGCCGCGATAGCTCTTGTAGGAGCGGCCCTGGTACAGGAACGTCTCGCCGGGGCTTTCATCGGCGCCGGCCAGCAGCGAGCCGATCATCGCGCATTCCGCGCCCGCAGCGATGGCTTTCGCGACGTCGCCTGAATATTTGAGGCCACCGTCCGCGATCACCGGAATGTCAGCCTTCGCGCCCGCCTCGGCCGCCTCCAGCACCGCCGAAAGCTGCGGCACGCCGACGCCCGCAACGATCCGGGTGGTGCAGATCGAACCGGGACCGATGCCGACCTTGATCGCGTCGGCGCCGGCGTCGATCAAAGCTTGCGCGCCCTCTCGAGTCGCGACATTTCCCGCAACGATCGCGACCTTGTTGGTCAGGCGGCGCAATCGGCGCACCTGCGACAGCACGGATTCCGAATGGCCGTGCGCGGTGTCGACCACCAGCGCATCGACCCCCGCCGCGATAAGCCGTTCCGCGCGCTCATATCCCTTGTCGCCAACTGTGGTGGCGGCGGCGACCCGCAGGCGACCCTCTGCGTCTTTGGCGGCGTTGGGATGGGCGGTCGCCTTCTCGATGTCCTTGACGGTGACAAGGCCGACGCAGCGTTCGAAATCGTCCACAACGACAATCTTCTCGATGCGATGTTGATGCAGCAGCCGCCGCGCCTCTTCCTGATTGAAGCCCTCGCGCACCGTGATGACCTTGCGCGTCATCAATTCGGAGACCGGCTGACGTGGATCGTCAGCGAAGCGCACGTCACGGTTGGTGACGATGCCGACCAATTTTCCTGTCTTGCCGTCCGGCCCATGCTCGACTACCGGCACGCCGGAGATGCCGGCGCGCTTCATGATCGCCAGCGCGTCGGCGAGCGTCGCATCGGGAAAGATCGTGATGGGATCGACGACAATCCCGCTCTCGTATCGCTTGACCTTGCGAACTTCGTCGGCTTGCTCCTCGGGCGTAAGATTGCGGTGGATGACGCCGATGCCGCCCGCCGTCGCCATCGCGATAGCGAGTTTGCCCTCCGTCACCGTGTCCATAGCAGCCGAGATGATCGGCAGGTTCAGGCGAATTGAGCGGGTGAACCGGGTGGCGAGCTTCACGTCGCCGGGGAGCACGGTCGAATAGCCCGGCCGCAGCAGCACATCGTCGAAAGCCAATCCATCGTCCGGCTCGAATTTGTCCCTGATCGCCATGACCGCCTCGATCTTTCTACGGGAGGGCGCGTCGAGCGCCGGTATGGCGCCGCTCGCTAGCACGCGAATACGCGGGCGCCTAGGAGGATGCTGCGCTGCAAACACCTTCGCGTTGACATCGCCCCTACCCTATGATTGATGCCCACCCAAGGCTTTTCTGCAAGCCGCCGCCTCGGGCCATTCGAGGGCGATGGTGTAGTATGAGCAGCGCTGCGTCTGCGAGCATTTAATTTGTTTCGCAGAACGTTGGGCATTGTGCGCCGGGTGGTCGCCTCGGCGGCGCAAGCGAGCGAGTCCGTGCGGCGCTTTCGTCGCGGGGAACCGGGGAGGCGGGTCGGCGGGGGCGGATTCGTGTCATGCGTCTGAAGATTGTCGGCCAACATCCGCTCGCGCACGGTTCCGAATGCGTTATCTTCGGTTATGTCGGGGCCAATGACCCTGCCTTCAGGCCGGTTAGCGCTGACTTGCGCGAGAGAGCGACGGCTGAGATTTCCGCCAATGGCAGCTGGGAGACTCGCTCGATGCGGCCCGGCCTCGGTTCGCAAACCGCGCCGGCGCTGGTCGGCGCTGAGGCAGGAGCCGACTCTTGCCGCACTACCGGCAGGCTCGTTGTGTTGTCGCACAGCTGGAGCGGCAAGCTGCAGATCAACAACATCGACCGCAAATATACTGTCGATTTGTTTTCGGAGGTGACGCGTCTCGTCTTGCTCGACCTCGTTTCCGAGATCATGATCGATGTAAGCGCGCTCGCAAGCTACGATAACGGCGCGATTCGTCTGCCCGATCTGACCAGGGACACGGTATTGCACGCGATTGTCGAGGATCGCGCCTGGTTTCGGTTTCTGGAGCCGGACGCCGATTTCGAGCCCGGCTGGATGCGACGCGCGCTGGGGCGCAGGCAGCCTCGGACGGATGCGTTCAAGCTGCAAATCGTGTCGCGTCTGCTGCCGGAACTGGCGACGCGGCCTGCGCCGCTGCCGCCCTCGCCGCCTGCGCCCGGCAACGGCCCCGGCCTTCGTGACGAAATGCGACTACTCGCGGCTGCCGTCGAGGGCCTGGCCCTGCGCGCAACGGCTGAAGCGTAAAGCGCGGCCGGATGCCTGGACTCACCGCTTCACTGGTCATTGTCACGCTCGACCGCGCCGACTCGCTTGATCGGACCCTGACGAGCCTCAGGCAGATTCGCTACGACAATTTTGAAGTCCTGGTCGTCGCCGGCCCCTGCGCCGACCATACGTCTGAGGTCCTCGCGCGGCATGCGCCTTTCGTGCGCGCGTATTTTTCCAGCGTCACCAATATCTCGGTCTCGCGCAACATCGGGCTTGCGCATGCGCGCGGCGACGTCGTCGTCTACATCGACGACGACGCCGTGCCAGAGCCGGACTGGTTGGAGGCTCTGCTGGCGCCCTATGACGATCCCGGCGTCGTCACCGTCGGCGGCTTCATCCGCGACCCCAGCGGGTTCGGGTTTCAGTCGCGCTACGTGGTTTGCGACCGTTTTGGAGATCTTCGACATTTCGCCGGCGCTGACGAGGTTGTGATCGAGCCCGAGACTTTTTTGTGCCTCACTGGTACGAATTTCTCCGCCCGACGTGAGAGCCTGCTTGCTATCGGCGGCTTCGATGAGGAATATGTCTGGTTCCTCGACGAGACCGACGTGAACTTGCGCATGCACGACCGGGGCTGGCGCTCAGCCGTCGCAGAGGATGCGGAAATCCATCACAAGTTCGAGGCCGGCCTTACGCGCTCGCGCTCGACTGTACCCCGCACAATGTATCCACAATTGCGCTCGAAGGCGTATTTCTGCGTGCGTCACAATCTTGGACGCAAGCGGCTCGTCGAAATATTGGAATATCTCGCCGATTACATCGCCAGGGAGCGCCGATGGAAGGGCGATTTGCTGGATTCGGGCGCGGCGGATCGAGAGACGGTGGATCGGCTCATCGCAGACGTGGAGCGCGGCTCGGAGCAAGGCGTGGCCGACGCATTGCGCTTTTGCCCGCCCGTATCTCTCGCGCCGAATCTGCTGCAAAGCGCCAGGCAGGATATATTCAAGCGCTTTCCCTTGCCGCGTGCGGCCGCCGACCGCATGCGCATCTGCCTTTTGACACGAGAATATCCGCCTCAGGGAATGGGCGGCGTGGGGCAATGGACGCGCGAGGTCGCGATGGGTCTCGCCGCGCGGGGTCATGAAGTGACCGTGATCGCCCATGCGCTTACCGGCGATAAGTGGATCGATTTCGAAGAAGGCGTTTGGGTGCATCGCATCGACATCGAGGCGATCTCGGCGGAAGAGGCGGCGGTCTTCGCTCCTGCACCGGCAAGCCTCACCGCTTCTTCGCTGGCGCTTTCTCGGGAGGTCAAGCGGATCGGCGCGCGCCGACGGTTCGATCTGATATCCGGTCCCATCGTCGATCTTGCCTCGATGGCGAGTTGCGCCTGGGCGGACGTTCCTGTGGTGGTGAGCCTGCACACGACCTACAAATTGTCGCTGCCCTTCAAGCCCGACTGGCTCTCGCGCCCGGACTATCTGGCGGGTCACGTCGAACCGGCGATCTCAGCCGAAAACCGACTGATCGACGAGGCGCAATATCTGCTCGCCAACTCGCGGGCGATCCTCGACGATATCGAGGCCGGGCATGACCTGAAGATCGACCGGACGAAGGCGACGATCGTGCCGCATGGCGTGGCTGATCTGGCTCGCGGGGTCGTGGCCGCCTCGCGCAAGGCTGGCGTGTTGAACCTCTTGTTCGTCGGGCGCCTGGAGCCTCGCAAGGGGGCTGACGTGCTGCTGGCGATCCTGCCGGATCTGCTCGCCGTTACGCCCGAATTGGTGGTGAATATCGTTGGTGAGGACAATATTGTCGTGGGCGACGATACGTTGCGGCGGCAGTTCGAGACGCTGAACGCGGATAACCCCGACGTGCTCGCCCGCACCCGCTTCCACGGCGCGGCGCCGCGCGAGGAGCTTGTGCAGCGCTACGCGGATTGCGACATTTTCATCGCGCCCTCGCAATACGAATCCTTCGGGCTCGTGTTTATTGAGGCGATGTGTTTCGGCAAGCCGGTGGTAGCATTCGAAGTCGGCGGGGCCTCGGAGATCCTGAGCGACGGGGAGACGGGGCTGCTCGCTCCGCCCGGCGATCACAAGGCGCTCGCCGCCTGCGTGCTGCGGCTGGCGGGCGACCCGGCCCTGCGCGAGCGCCTCGGCCAGCAGGCGCGCGAAGTCTACGAGCAGCGTTACACGACCGAATTGATGATCGACCGACTGGAGGCGTTCTACCGGGCCGTCGTCGCCGACCGTCGCCGCGCGGCGGCGTAGTTCGGGAGCAAAGCAATTGACCCCTTGTTTAATTGAGGGCGACGTGGGTCAATCGATTGAACGGGCGCATTGGCGGCTTACGAACAAGCGCCCGCACGTCCCTGAGCGGCGACGCCATGCAGCAGCGTTGCGACCATGCCTTCAGCGATCTCCCCTGGTTGAAGCGGGCCAGACGGATCGTACCAGCGCGCGATCCAGTTGAGCGCGCCGGCCAGCGCGAATGTCGTTAACCTGACATCGCCCTTCTCGATGCTGCCGTCGCGCATGCCGTCGGAGACAACCCGACGCACAATCTCATCGATCTCGCGCTTGAGCTCCCGAAATCGCGTGCGACTCTCTGGCGACAGTTCATGATCGGCGGTGCGGGTTACACAGATTCCAAAATCCTTGGTCATGATGATCGCGTAGTCGCGAATCAGCGCCTTCAGCCGCTCCAATCCGCTCCCGCCTCGTTGTTCGACGGCCTCTGCCGCCTCGCGCACGCTCGCCAGCCCAAGCCGTACGCACTCAAACAGGATTTCGTCCTTGCTGACGAAATAATAATAGATAGTCGGCTTGGTGACGTGCAGCGATGCCGCCACGTCGTCCAGCGATGTCGCGTGAAAGCCGCGCTCATTGAACGCCTGAAGGCAGGCGTGAAGCACCGCCTCGCGTTTGAGCGCGCGTCGCTGCGCCCGCGCTCGGGGTTTCAACCAGGGAGAACGCTTCTCCATGTCTTCACCCGCATCAATCGGCTGTTAGGAAACGCTGACGCAATTCGCGCTTGAGCAATTTTCCGCTGGGATTGCGTGGCAGATTGTCGACGAACATGACGCGCTTGGGCGCCTTGTAGTGCGCCATCGCCTGGTGGCAATGGGCGGTCACCTCACCCTCCGTGAGGCTCTGGCCGGCTTTCACGACGATGAAAGCAGTGACGGCTTCGATCCAGCGCGGGTCTGGCAGGCCGACCACCGCCACTTCCGAGACGGCTGGCAGGCGATAGATTGTCTCTTCGACCTCGCGGCTTGCGACATTTTCGCCGCCTGTCTTGATCATGTCCTTCACGCGATCAACGACCGTGATATAGCCCTCGGCGTCGATGGTTGCGAGATCTCCGCTATGGAACCAGCCGCCGCGGAACGCGGCCCTGGTTTTGTCGGGATCGTTGTAATAACCCGACATCAGATGCGGCGAGCGATGCACGATTTCGCCGACCTCGCCGACCGCGACGTCGCGCATGTCGGCGTCCACCACACGGGTCTCGACGTTGAGCGCGGGTTTTCCAGCCGACCCCGCCTTGCGCAACTGATCCTCCGGCCCCAGCACGGTAGCGAGTGGGGCGATTTCTGTTTGGCCATAGAAGTTCCAGAGGCGCACGTCGGGAAGACGCCGTTGCAGCTCCAGCAAGACTTCAACCGGCATGATCGAGGCGCCGTAATAGCCCTTGCGCAGGCTCGTCAGATCGGTCCCGTCGAACGCGGACGAACGCAGTAGACTGATCCAGATCGTCGGGGGGGCGAAGAACGACGTCACTTTGTGGCGCGCGATCAGCGACAGAATGAGATCGGCGGCGGGTTTGCTTATGATCACGTTGGTTGCGCCCAGATAGATTGCTGGGCCGAGGAACACGTCGAGTTGCGCGCAGTGATAGAGCGGCAGCGCGTGCAGCACGAGATCGTCGCTCGCCATGCCGCCGTCAATCACGCAACTGGCGTATTGCCATAGCACCGCCTCGTGCGTGAGCATCGCGCCCTTGGGCGAGGATTCCGTGCCGCTGGTGTAGACGATCTGCGCGAGGTCGCGGGCGTCGACCGAGACTTTCAACGGGGAGGCGTCGGCGTCAAACAACGCGTCGAAGTCGATCAGCCCCGGCGCCGGTTCGGACGCTTCCTCTCCGGGCATCCAGAAGATTTGCTCGACCGCCGCGCCCTCGGCAGCCTCTCGCGCGACGGCGACGAAGTCGCCGCCGACGCCGAGCAGTTTGGCGCCGGAACTGGCGAGGATGAACCGGGTTTCCTGCGCGTTCAGCATGAAGTTGATGGGGACCAGCACGGCGCCGATTCGCGCGAGCGCGAAACGAAGCGCGACGAAGGCGTGCGAGTTGCGCGACAGCACCGCCACGCGGTCGCCCTTGCCGACGCCGCGCGCGACGAGGCCGCGCCCGAGCCGATTGCACAAGACGTCAAGCTCGGCGTAGGTCCAGCGCGTCTCGCCGCATAGCACCGCCGTCTTGCTGGGAAAACGAGCCGCCGTGCGACGCAGAATGTCGCCGAGGCTCTGCTCGCGCGCGCCGGCGACCCGCGCCGTCAGATCGTCGTTCATGGCTCGCCTCCGTCAATGGATCGCCGCGTACATGATCTTCTCCTCGCTCGCCTCCAGCGCGGAGAATTCCTCGACCACCTTACCCTGTCGGCTCACCAGAATGCGGTCCGACAGCGCCAGCACCTCGGGCAGATAGGACGAAATCATCACCACCGCCTTGCCCTCATCGGCCAATCGGTTGAGCAGGGCATGAATCTCTGCGATGGCCCCGACATCGACGCCGCGCGTCGGTTCGTCGAAGATGATGAGGTCGGGATCCTGCACCAGCGACTTGGCGATCACCACCTTCTGCTGGTTGCCGCCAGACAATTCCACCACCTTCACGTCTTTACTGATCGCACGCACATTCAGCGCCTTGATCCAACGTTCTCCAATCTCAGCAGATTCGCTACGCGACACCAGCGGGCGCCTGGCCGCCCATTTGCTGAGGAAACCCATGTAGATGTTGCGCGCAATCGACATGGTCTCGAAGAACCCCTCGACCTTGCGATCTTCAGTGATATAGGCGACGCCCGCGCGCACCGCAGGCGCCGGCACGCGAAAGCGCGCATTCTGGCCCCGCAGCAAGATTTCGCCGCCGTGGAACAGATCGCGCTTGATCACGCCGGAGACGACCTTGAACGTCTCCGTGCGGCCGGAACCCACGAGACCAAACACGCCGGTGATCTGACCGGCGAAGACGGAGAACGAATTGTTCTTCACCATCGAGCCCATGCGTAGATTTTGCACCGAGAGCAGCCGCTCGCCGCGCGCACGCGCGTTCGTCTTGCGCTGCCCGTAAACAGTCTGCGACAGATCGCGCCCGACCATCGCCTTGACGATCCGGTCGCGGTCGAAATTCCGCGTGTCGTCCGTAACGACGTTCTTGCCGTCGCGAAGCACCGAGATGCGGTCGGAGAGCAGCAGCGCCTCTTCGAGCGCGTGCGAAATGAAGATGATGGAGACGCCGCGCTTCTTGAGATTGAGGACGAGATCGAAGAAATATTTCTTCTCCTCGGGCGTCAGCGTCGCGGTCGGCTCGTCGAAGATGATGACCTTGGCGTCGTGCAGCACGGCGCGCGCGATCTCGACCATTTGCTTTTTCGCCGCGCCGAGTTGGCTCACCGTCGCCGTCGGCGAAACGTCGAAATTGAGCGTCTGCAAAAACTGTTGCGCCGCGATGTAGACGCCCCGCAGCCGGTTGAAATATTTTTCGTGGCCGAGAAACAGATTTTGCGCGACGGTCATCGTCGGCACCAGCGAGTTCTCCTGAAACACCATGGCGACGCCAAGGTTGCGCGCCTCCAGCGGCGTGCGCGGCGAAACCTCCTCGCCGTCGATCAGCATCTGGCCGGAAGTCAGCGCGACCACGCCGGCCATCACTTTGGTCAGGGTGGACTTACCGGCGCCGTTCTCGCCGACCAGCGCATGAATCTCGCCGGGGTTAAGCGAAAAATCGACGTCCTCGATGGCCGGCACGCCCGCATATTTCTTGGTCGCCTGTCGCAGTTCGAGAATGGGCGTCACGATCGCAACTCCGAGTCGAGTTTGGCGAGGGGCAACCGCAGGATGCGCCCGGCGCCTTGCGACAGCACGTAGAGCCAGCCGCCCAATTCGACGGCGGCGGTGACGCCGTGATGGCGACCGCCCGCGCGGCTGTGAAGCGAATAGAGCGGTTGGCCGTCAGCGCCGAGGCGGATCACCAGCCCGTAGGAGACAGGCGGCGCCCAAGGCTTCAGCACACCCATCGTCTTGATATGCGCGCCCTGCATCGGCTCAAGAAAGGTGGCGCCGGACCGAAGCTTCGGTGCGATCCAGTAACGTGGATCGATTTCTGCGATCATGCGCTCGCGATAGGCTTTCTCCCGCAGCACGAACTCCACCAATTGCGTGCGGGCGACGAAGGCGGTCAACCAGAAGCCGCCGCCCGAAGCCGCAACGATGCGCGAGGGATAACACGGCAGCGCCTCCAAGACCGGGGCGCCCGCGGCGCGCACGATACGATGACGCCAGCTTTCGCAAAACCACACGTCGCCAGCGCTTGTCTGACAAGCCCCAAAGGCGAAGGCGCGACCGCCCGCCAACTCTCTGGGTTGGCCGTCATCGCCGGGAATTTCGATCAGCCGGCCGGTGGCGCCGAGCGTCATCAGGTCGTGAGCCCATTTCCCGCAGTCATGACCGAGCGAACCATCCGTCACTAGAAGCGCGCCGTTTGCGCCCGGCGAGATCGCGTTGACGGCGTTGAACCCCGCCCATTCGCGCGCCGTCCCGACAATGCGAACCCGCTTGCCGTCGAGCGCCACCGCCAGGTCGCCGCCGCTCAGCGCGCAGATCGCGGTTACGGGGCAATCAAAGGCGGCGATCTCGCTGGCCTCGCCGTTGCGATAGCGGAGCACGCGCGACCCCTGCGCGACATAAAGGTCGCTTCCGTCGCTCGCCAGATCGGCTGCGTCCGGGGCTTCTGCGAAGGCCTCGGCTTCTTCCAACAGTTGATTGGGCTTCAATGCGCCATCGAACGGCGGCACCGTCACCGCCGAATCGCCACGGCCCAAGAGCTTGTCGGCGAAAGCCGCCCAGGCTCCCATCATGACTGTTTCCCCCAGCGCACGTCGTATTGCACGAAGCCCGGGTCGGCGCCGGGCAGGGTGTAACAGCCGATGCGGTTGTTCATGATGCCGCCAAGATAAAGCTTTCCTCGATGCTCGCGCATCGAAGTTATCATGGGATGGTTGACGCCGCCCAGGTCCCAGAGCGTTTCGAGCACCTCTCCGGAATCGCTGAACTTGATGACGCAGCCGGTATTGATGTTGGGAAACAGCCATTCGTCGACCGGCAGCCGCTTGGCCATGCGGCGGCGAAACTCCGGCATGCGCCACGCCAGATCGAAGGCGGGTCCGCGCATGCCCACCAGCGCCAACCAATAATGGCCGTCCGAGGCGAGGTTGATGTTGTCGGGATAGCCCGGCAGGTTCTCCAGCACCATTTCAACCTGACCCGCCTTCGGGCCGTCAAACCAATAGCGCTTGACGCTGCAACCCCAGGTCTCCGCGAACAGCAGCGATTGCTTGTTGCTGGCGATGCAGATTCCATTCGGGAATTTCAGCCCGCGCAGAACCGTCTGGGTCTTCTTCGTCCGCGGTTCGTAACAGATCAACCGCCCGTTGCCGCGCGCCTCCAGCCCGTCGACGGCCCATTCGTGCATTTCGTAGCGCACGGTGGCCTCGGAGAAGAAGATGCGGCCGTCGTCGGCGATGTCGAGATCGTCGGCGAGCCGCATGCGGCTGTCGTCGTTGATCGACAACCAGCTTCGATTGGTCTCGTCGGTGACTTTCTGCACCTCGCGCTGCGGCGTGACACGGTAGAGACCCATGCCGCCGACGCAACAATAGAGATTGTCCTCGCGGTCGAACGCCAACCCCAGCGGCGTGCCGCCGATATGGGCGAACACCTCCATTTTCTTATAGTCGGGCGCCAGAAACCGGATGATGTCGCCCTGCCGCGAGCCCGCGTAGAGATTGTCGTCGCGGTCGAGGATCACGTCTTCGGGCGCCTCGATGCGGCCCAGCCCGATCTCCGTCACATTGCGCAGCTTGTCATTGACCGCGAAAGGAGATCCGCTGTCGGCCGCGGTCTGCGGCAGAGGCGGCATCGCGTGATAGGTCGGGCTCACATAGACCTTGCTGACGATGCGATGACGGTTCTTCAACCAGCGAATGTCGATCGTCGCCGCGACGACCAAAATGGTCGCCAGCACCATGCGATTGACGCCGCCCGGCGCGGACAGCGTCGTCAGTCCATTGGTGATGAGCAGCACGATCAGCGCGCCGACCATCGCCTTGACGACCGACCCATTGCCGCCGCCCAGGCTAATACCGCCCAGGATCGCCGCCGTCAGTACCGTCACTTCCAGCCCGACGCCGATGTCGCCGCCCACCGTGCCGAGCCGTGCGGCGAAGAAGAGCGCGCTCATCGCCGTCAGGACGCCGCTGGCGACATAACAGCGCGCAATCGTTCCGCGGACCGCGACGCCCGAATTATAGGCCGAGCGGCGCGAACCGCCGATGGCGACGATATGCCAGCCGGGCCGCAGTCTCGTTAGGAAAATATGGCCGAAGATCGCGACGCCGAGATAGAGCAGAGCGGAGCTGGGAACGCCGAACAGGTCGCCTTCGCCGAGGAAAGTCCACGAGGGAAAGTCGGGGAACGCGGCGGCGATCTGGTTGGAGTAATCGTGGATAAGGATGTCGTAGATGGCGCGATAGACGATGAGGGTGATCAGCGTCGTGATGAAGGCGCGCAGCCTCAGATAGCCGATCAGGGCGCCGTTGACCGCGCCAAGCAGGCCGCCAACGACCAGCGTGGCGAGGATGACCAGGGGGACGGGCCAGCCCAGGATGTTGAGGCAATAAAGCGCGCAGAAATCGGTGAGGGCGAAGATCGACCCCACTGACAGATCGACCCCGCCGACCAAGATCACCAGCGACATGCCAAAGGCGACGAGGCCGACTTCGCCAAATTGGCGCGCCGTGTCCGCGAGGCTGGCTGGCGCCAGAAAGCCGGGGATCGCCAAACTGAACGCTACCGCAGTTATGACCAGCACGATCACCGGAATTGCGGTCTCCGTCCAGCGCTTGGACAGAATTTCCCCCAATAGATGATCGGGCCAGTAGCGATAGCGCGCTTTGATGAGAACGTCGGACATCAACCAGCCGTACTATGAGAAGGGGCCGAGCGTCGCCGCCCGGCCCGGGGCCTATTTGCCGGCGGTCAGTCTCTCAAGGTTCCAGCACGTCCCTTCCGTGGCCGCGTTGGCCTTGGTGATCGGGATCAGCGATGTGTAGCTGGAGCTTTTCGTCGCACCCGCCTTCATGTCGCTGGCAAGCAGCCATTTGATGAGCGAACCCATATTGGCGGCCTGCGTGGGCACGTCGTAGCTGATGTCGAGATCGAAGGCGCCCGACTTGACCTGCTCGCAGGCGCCCTTCTGCTCGCCGCCGCCCGATGTGGCGACGAACACTTTGCCGGTGAGTCCGGCCTCTTTCACCGCCGCCGCCGTGCCGACGTCCATGCCGTCCCAGAAGCCGACAATGCCGCACAGATCGGGGTTCTGTTGCAACACCGTCTGCGTGATCGCCTTGGCCTTGGCCGCATCCCAGTCCGCCGCCTGGCTGGAGACGACCTTGATTTCTGGATGTTTGGCCAGCACATTCTCGACGCCCTTCAGCGTGTAGGCGCTGGCGGCGGCCGACAGCGCGCCTTGTACGACGGCGATCTTGTTGGATTTGCCGTTGCACGCAGCTACGACCGCTTCCGCGTCCTGCTCGCCGACCTGAACCCAATCGGCGCCGACAAAGCCCGTGGTGCGATAGGCCGAGCCCATATTGACCTGAACGATATACGTGCCCGAAGCCTCGGCGCGTTGCAGCAGTTTGGCGTAGGTTTGCACGTCGGGATTATGCACGACGATGACGGCGGGCTTCTCGCTGATCAGCGTTGTCAAGGCTTGCGCGCCCGCCGTCGTGCTCCAGTTGGGGTCGCGCACGACGACCTTGACGCCCCAAGGCTCCAACTCCTTCTTGAGCCCGGCGTACCAGCCCTGGGCGAGGTCGAAGTTCATGGCGACCGGCAGGAACGCCACGGTCTTGCCTTCCAGCGCCTTTCCGAACCCGGCGCGGAACGGCTCATCGAGCCCCTCGGCCCTCGCGGCGAAGGCGAGCGCGGCCAACCCGAGCCCGATGACGACAGTCTTTAGTTTCATATGATCCTCCCTTTGATTGTTTTGCGTAGAACGTCCCACGTTCAGATATCGCCCTGTTGCGCCGTCTCCTCGTTGCGCGGGTTGACGAAGGAATCGGCGAGTATGGCGATGAGCAGGACCAAACCCTTTACAAGGTTCTGTCCGGAATAGGAGAGATTGAGGATCGTCATGGCGTTCAGCATGGTTCCGATCAGCAACGTGCCGACGATGGCGTTGAGCACGCCGCCGCGCCCGCCCGAGAGGCCGATGCCGCCGAGCACGACGACGAGGATCACGTCGTAAATCAGCGTCGAGTTGAAGATGCGCGTCGGCATGCTGTCGATGGAGGCGGCCAGGACAAGGCCGGCGAAAGAGCCGATTAACGCAGACAGAACATATTGCAGCACGACGATGGGACGCACCGACAGGCCGCTGACCTTTGCGGCATAGGGGTTGTCGCCGATGGCGTAGATGCTGGCGCCGACGCGAGTCATTCTGAGGAGAGCCGCGATCGCGACCGCCGTCAGCACAAACATCAGGATCGGGGTGGGAACGCCGAACACGGCGCCGCGCCCCACGCCGGCCATCGCATCGAGCGCCGGGCTCCAGCGCACCACGTCGATCTGAAAGAACGCGACCTGGCCTAATCCTGCGAGAAACAACCCGGTTGCGAGCGTGGCGAACAACGAGGGTATTTCCGCATAGGCGATCAGCAGCCCATTGATCAGCCCAAAGACCAGGGTCAGCGCCAGAGCCGCTGCGAAAGCGATTGGAATCGCATGTCCGTGCTCAACCATGGCGAGCATCAGGCCCGGGGGGACCGCGAGAGCGGCCACCAGCGAAAGATCGATTCCGCGCCCGATCACGACGACCGACATCGCCAGCCCCAGAATGCCCAGGATCGCCACGTTCTGGAGCAACGTCAGCATATTGCCGGTCTTGAGAAAGCCCGGCAGGAACAACGAGAAGCCGACGAATAGCACAACGAACAGCAAAAAGACGATCATTTGCTGTGATAGTCTGAGCCGCATCAGACCGCCTCCCGCGTCATCGACGCCAGAGGTTTGCGGGCGGACGCTCGAACCACGGCGGACTTACTCACAAGGCGCCGCTTTGCGCAGGACAAAGCCGATCCCGCCCACGAGATATTCTCAGGCATGACGCCGCCTCCCCGGCAACTATTTTTTCTTGCGACCGCGAGGCCGTACAATAGTTTACTCGCGAGTAAGGAACATGGTCGCCATCTCCTGTCAATACGCCCGACGCTGAATCAAGGGCGTGCTCTGATCGGCAAGGAGATCGAACTTGTCAGCGACGGCCGCCGGCGTCGAAACCAGATGGCGGCTCGCGCCATTGTTGCCGCCCGTGTCCGCCAGTCGCGCTTCCGGGTTCAGGTTTCGACCGTAATCCCTTCTTGCATGAAGTTACTCGTGTCAAAACGACGGTTCAGCTAACCACCCGCTACCCAATCCGGCGCCGTCACTCTTTGCTTCGCGTCGGAAGTTTTGGTCACGCCGGACTGCTCAATGTCTTCTATATCACATAGCAGGCATGTCCCGGCCTTATGCTTTGGATCGGGCCCCTCACAAGATAGGGTGAATTCGCAGGTGCGCACCTCGTCGCCACGGCCAAGGCCGATCTTCGACGCCCAATCGGGATCGGCGAGCGATTGGCGCGCGACGCCGACAATGTCGTACGCGCCCTCTGCAAGCCACGATTCTGCGATTTCGAAATTGTGCGCGCCGCCGACAGAGACTATCGGCGTCACCAGTCCTTCGGCACGGATCGCGGCGCGGATCGCTTGGGTTGCTGCAACCTTACGCCCGAAGGGGCCGCGCGCGTCGGAAATGAATTGCGGCTTGCATTCATAGCCGCTGCGTACCGTGTAGGGATAGGCTGCGGAATCGATGGCAGGTCCCGCAGCGTCTTCAAATTTGCCGCCCCGCGAGGTCGAAAGAAAAGTCTTGCGCACCCAGGCGAAGGCGACGCCAAATGGAATCGCCTCATGGACCTCGTTGCCGCGAGCGATGCTTCTTCGACGAGAAAGCGACCGCCGACAAGAAAGTTTGCGCCGACCGCAGCCTCGTTCATCTGGTCGTCAACGATCCGCGCTTCATAGCCCTTGACCGGCTTGCCGGTGCAGCCCGGCCTGCTTTCGCCGAAGCGGCTGGTGACGAATATATGCAACATTTCCGTCGATCCGATGCCCTCTAACATTACTTGCCCGTCTTTTCCCGCCAGGCGTGATAGACGGGCGCCGGCGGGTTCTCGCCGGATGAGACGGCGGCGCGCAACGAGGAAAGATCGGCGCCCGCGTCTATCGCCGCCAGCATGGAGCGATAGGGGTCGGCGCTGTTCTGTGGCGCCCTCATAGATGCGCAGCGCCCAAATTTTCCCGGTACAAGTCTCGACGATCTCGCCGCGCCTGAAGTCGCGCCCGCCAAACATTTACACGGCGAGGTCGATGAAGCGTTGGGCGGTTTCGGTGGCCGTCATCCGCGCCATCGCCGCCTCGCGGGTCGTTGGCAAGCGCTGCGCGTTGCGCCGCCAGGCGGCGCGATAGGCGAGCAAAGCGGCGGCGTCGAGTCGGGCGCCATTTCACCGAGCGGCGCGTGCGTCAATTGCAGATCGGCAAGCGCGCCGACGAAGAACCACAGCCCCAGTCGCGTCGAGCCCGACGAGGCTGCAAACGTTCTTGCCCAAGTCGATTCCCAGAACTGCAACGGACATAGCGCTTCTCCTTCCTCAATCTCCGGCGAGACGACTCCGCCGGAGGGAGGGGCAGGCGATTCTGCAAAACTCCCCACGAACCTTCTCCAAATCGCGTTGAGGAAAGGTGTCAGCATCGCCGACCCGGAAATCTGGTTCGCCAATGAGGTGCGCGTCGCTCAGAAAAACAAGATTACTCGGCAAGCGCCAGAAGCTGTCGCGTTTGTCCGGCATCCCTCGAAGACCGAGCCGCCGCCCGGACCTTCACAGCGTCAAAATCCGATCGAAGCGGCGTCCCGCGCATGGCGAAACTCCTGTTCGCCACTTTGAATCATCCCCAAGCCGATTTGGGAGTCACCACCGAAGAGTCATGCCCTCTGAGGACTGGTATAAGCGCCCAAACTGTCATGTTTCGCCTAGGGGTTCAAACATGCAAAATCCTTGCGAGGGAACGTCCAGCGCCGCGTTGAACTTCGACGAAAGATTCTGAAAGGCCACGAGCCCGGTCAACTCAACGACTTCGTCCTCGCTCAAAGCCGACCGTACCCGCGCCCTCAATTCGTCGTTCACGCCGTTCAGCGTCATCGCCTCCGCCCACTCGAGCGCAAGCCGCTCGCGGGCGTCGAAGAGGTCGCTCGTGCGCCAATCCGC
>Ga0209698_10004041_pt1 | contig 16212 bp, 15 predicted proteins | sample LitLauG_LLR_2012_FD_187203 | JGI IMG/M metagenome (GOLD analysis project Ga0209698, IMG submission 187203) | Freshwater sediment microbial communities from Pennsylvania, USA - Little Laurel Run_MetaG_LLR_2012 (SPAdes) (version 2) | ecosystem: Environmental > Aquatic > Freshwater > Creek >...
ATCAGATCGGCGTCGAGCCGCAGGGTGATTTGCTGCTTCACCGGACGGAACAAGGCGCCCCGGCGGGCGCCGCTCCAGTCGCGCTGTTCGGGAATGTCGCGGGTGTTGATCCGATCTTCGGGAAGCGCGGCTAAAGCCTCCGCTTCGGCGCGTTGCGCGGCGCTCAGTTGGTCAGCTTTCGCCTTCTTCATAGGCTCTCCTCTCATGCGATGTCGCCTTGCGCGCGCTTATGATGCGTCCCACTTCCTCGCCGTCGATTTCGTCCGGCCATGTGTGGACGACAAACACCGTCGCCGCCCCAATTCTCCCGACCGTTTGCCACCTGTCGCCGTCCGGGTGCGGGTCATGCTGCGTCAATGCGAACGGGTCATCGAAAACGAGCTGCGCCGTTTCAAAACTGACGCCATGATCGATCTTGTTCGTTCGGTTCTTTTTATCGCTCCATATCCAACGCAAGACCTCCTCCGTGTAGTTACAATATGGTAGCTACGCCCGTCAACAGATTCCCTATCCTTCCGGGGAGCGCATACGCGGCGGATCGTCGGAAAGTGGACAAAACCTCCGTACAACCCCCTGAAAATACCCGCACGCGAGACAGACCCCACCGTCGCTCAATCCCGCACGAACTCGAACCGGTCCACATCCACCAGCCCCCGGTCGGTGATCTTCAAATGCGGGATCACCGGCAGCGGCAGGAAGGCGACTTGCAGGAACGGCTCGGCCAACGTCACGCCTAGCCCCTTGGCCGCCGCCCGCAGCGGGATCAGCGCCCGGCGCACCTCGTCGAAACTCAGCAGGCTCATCAGCCCCGCCACCGGCAAGGCCAGTTCCGCCAGAATCTTGCCGCCCTCAACCACCGCGAAGCCGCCTTCGATCTCGCCGAGACGGTTGACGGCGACCGCCATGTCGGAATCGTCCGCCCCGACCACCGTGATGTTGTGGCAATCGTGGCCGACCGAGGAGGCGATGGCGCCGCGCTTCAGGCCGAAGCCGTGGACGAAGGCGACGCCGATATTGTCGTTCGCCCCATGCCGCGCCACCACCGCGACTTTCACCACGTCCTGCGCCAGATCGACCGAACGCAGGCCGTTAGCGAAGGGCAGGGAGACCGGGACGCGCTGGGTGATGATCTTGCCGGGGACGACGCCAATCGCCTGCGTCGACGGCCCCTGACCGCGCGCCGCGAAATCCGCCGCCGACACCCGCCGCGCTTTGACGCTGCGCCGCCCGACCGGGGTGACCTTCGGCCGCGCCGCAAAAAGGGCTTCGTCAACGATCCGGCCCGCCGACAGCACCATCGACACGTTGCAGGACGCCAGTTCGTCGATCACCACGAGATCGGCCCGCCAGCCCGGCGCGACCAAACCCCGGTCGTGCAAGCCAAAGATGCTGGCCGCCGAAATGCTGGCGGTGCGATAGGCCGCCAGCGGCGGGGCGCCCAGCGCGATGGCGGTGCGGAGGACGTAGTCGAGGTGGCCTTCCTCGGCGATGTCGAGCGGGTTGCGATCGTCGGTGCAGAAGGCGAGGAAGGGGGAATTGCGCTCGGTGATGATGGAGGCCAGCGCATGCAGGTCCTTGGAGACGGACCCTTCCCGAACCAGTATCTGCATCCCCTTGGAAAGCTTCTCCAGCGCCTCCTCGGCGGTGGTCGTCTCGTGGTCGGTGCGGATGCCCGCCGCCAGATAGCCGTTGAGGTCGAGCCCGCGCAGCAACGGCGCATGGCCGTCGATGCGCCGCCCCTGAAACGCGGCGAGTTTCGCCATCATGCCGGGATCGCCGCCCAACACGCCGGGAAAGTTCATCACCTCCGCCAGCCCCAGCACTCGCGGATTGCCGGCGAACGGCAGCAGGTCGCCCACCTCCAGCCGCGCCCCGGACGTCTCCATCTCCGTGGCCGGGACGCAGCTCGACAATTGCACGAACAAATCCATCGCCAGCGTCGGCGCGGAGTCGAGAAAATACCGCAGCCCCTCGACGCCCAGCACATTGGCGATTTCATGGGGATCGCAGATCGAGGTCGTCACCCCGCGCCGCAACACGCAGGCGTCGAACTCGGGCGGCGTCAGCAGCGAGGATTCTACATGGCAATGCGTGTCGATGAAGCCGGGCACGACGATGCGGCCCCGAACGTCGATCTCGCGGCGCCCCCGATACTCGCCGCGCACGCCGACGATCCTGTCGCCGCAGATGGCGACGTCACTCGCCACAAGCTCGCCCGAAACGAGGTCGAACACGCGTCCGCCCTTCAGCACGAGATCGGCGGCGTCCGCGCCGCGCCCCTGAGCGACGGCGCGGGCGATAGAGGCGGGTTCGGTCATGCGGGGCTCCCTGTGGCCGCGCGACTCTAGCCTCGGCGGCCCCGGCGGCAACGGTTTTCCGCTTCCCGCCCGAATCGGTTAAGACGTAGCGTCCCGTTTCGAGACGAGAGCATGACATGGCGAGCGTAGACGAAGCCCGGATGCTGACCTCGCCGAGGATCTTCCTCGTCGGCATGACCGCGTTCCTCGCCATCGTCGCCTTCGTGGCGCTGATCCTGTCGGGCTCGATCGCCATCGCCTTCCAGGCCAATCCCGGCCTCAACAGCCTCATCCTCGGCGTGCTGGGGATCGGCGGCGTCTTCGCCTATCGCCAGGTGTTCCGCCTATTTCGCGAGATCGACTGGGTCAATTCGCTGACTTCGACGCAGGCGCAGGTCGTCGCCCAACCTCTGCTGCTGGGCCCGATGGCGACCTTGCTCAACGCCGGCGCCGGCGCGCGGGGCCTTTCGACGCTGACCACCCGCGCCATCCTCGATTCGGTAGGCACCCGCCTCGACGAGGGCCGCGAGCTCAACCGCTATCTCGTCGGCCTGCTGGTGTTCCTTGGCCTGCTCGGCACGTTCTGGGGCTTGTTGCAGACGGTCCATTCGATCAGCGGCGTCATCGATTCCATGAAGACCGGCGCCAACACCGCCACCATGTTCGACGACCTGAAAACCGGCCTCTCCGCCCCCATCGCCGGCATGAGCGTTTCGTTCACCTCGTCGCTGTTCGGCCTCGCGGGTTCGCTGATCCTGGGCTTTCTCGATCTTCAGGCCGGGCAGGCGCAGAACCGGTTCTATACCGAGCTTGAGGATTTCCTGGCCGGCTACGTCGACACCGGCGCGCCGGGGCAGGAGAGTTCCCCGGTCATGGCGCCTGACACCAAGCGCAACACGCTGGCGATCCAGCAGCTTTCCGACGGCCTGCAAAGCCTTGTCAGCCAGATGCGCGACGAACAGGCGCAGGTGCGCGAATGGGTCGAGCGGCAGGCCGCCGTGCAGGAGGACATGCGCCGGCTGCTGCGGCGCCTGTCCGAGCAACGCGAAAAGCAGCTTTAGACCATGGCGCTCGTTCGCGGACGGCGGGTCGAGCCCGTCAATTACTGGCCGGGCTTCGTCGATGCGCTCTCGACGATGCTGCTGGTCATCATCTTCCTGCTCTCCGTCTTCATGCTGTCGCAATATTTCCTCTCCCGCGAGGTGACGGGCAAGGACACCGCGCTCGATAAGCTGAACCGGCAGATCGAAGAATTGACGACGCTGCTGGCGATGGAGCGCACGCAGACCGGCGCCGATCAGGACCAGATCACCAAGCTGGCCGCGACGCTCGATCAGGCGCGCAAGGACAAGAACGATCTGGAGGCCGGCGCGGGGGCCGGCGCCGGGCGCGAGGGGCAGGCCGTCGCCGCGCTCGATGCGCAAAAGCAGATTTCCGAGCGCGCGCTGGCGCAGGTCGAAGTGCTCAATCAGCAGATCACGGCGTTGCGCCGGCAACTCGCGGCCTTGCAGGACGCGCTGTCGATCTCGCAGACCTCGGAGAAAGACTCTCAGGAGAAAATCTCCGATCTCGGCTCGAAGCTCAACATCGCGCTGGCTCAGAAAGTGCAAGAGTTGGCGAAATACCGCTCCGATTTCTTCGGACGACTTCGCCAGATTTTAGGCTCTCGACCTGACATTTCTGTTGTCGGCGACCGCTTCGTATTCCAGTCCTCGGTGCTGTTTGACCCCGGCAAGGCCGACCTCAGCGGCGCGGGCAAGCAATCGCTGGAACGTCTCGCCGCCGCCGTGCTCGATCTGGAGCGCGAGATCCCGCCCGATATCCCCTGGGTGCTCAGGGTCGACGGCCACACCGACGTGCGCCCGGTGACCGGCAGCGGTTACAAGTCCAACTGGGAACTATCGGCCGCGCGCGCCATTGCGGTCGCGCAATATCTGGTCAGCAAGGGCGTCGATCCGCATGTGCTGGCGGCGACGGGTTTTGGCGAATATCAGCCCATCGATGCGGGGACCACCGAGGACGCCTATCAGCGCAACCGCCGCATCGAACTGAAATTGACGGAGCGCTAAATCACTTAAGTCACTTGGCTGACGTAGAGAAAGCCGTTAGCTCTCGATGCGCGGCGCGAATGTCGCGGGGATTCGGGAGGAACACATGAAGCGTTTTGCTATCGCCGTGGCCGTGACTTTGATCGGTCTCCACGGTGCGCTGGCCGACACCTGCGCCAGCAAGGCGATGGACAAAAACGGCAAGCCGCTGGCCGGCGCCGCCAAGACCTCGTTCATGGACAAGTGCAAGAAAGACTCGGAGACGTCTTGCGAAGCCAAGGCGATGGACAAGAACGGCAAGCCGCTCGCCGGCGCCGCCAAGACCGCCAACATGAAGAAGTGCATGGACGATTCCATGGGCGCGATGTGAACCGCCCCCGGCGAGGGCCGCCCGCCCTCGCCGATTAGCTCATCCAGTTGCCGCCGTCGACGTTGAGGCACTGCGCGACGACATAGTCGGAAGCCGCGCTCGCCAGAAACACGGCGGGGCCGGCGTAGTCGCCGGGCCGCCCCATACGACCGAGCGGAACGGCTTCTCCCGCCAGCCGCTTCTTCTCGCCGAGCGGACGCCCCTCATATTTGGCGAACAGCGAATCGACGTGGTCCCACATCGGCGTATCAACTACGCCTGGCGCGATGGCGTTGACGAAGATGCGATGTTTGATGAGTTCGAGACCCATCGACTGGGTGAGGCTGATGACGGCGGCCTTGCTGGCGCAATAGACCGCGACGAACGCCTCGCCTCGCCGTCCCGCCTGGCTCGACAGGTTGACGATCTTGCCGCCGCGCCCCTGCGCCTGCATCTGGCCCGCGACGGCCTGGCTCATGAACAGTAAACCGCGCACGTTGACGCCGAACTGCCGGTCAAAATCGGCCTCCGACACCTCAGCGAGCGGACCCATGTTGAACACGCCGGCATTGTTGACGAGAATGTCGACGCCGCCGAACGCCTGAACCGTACGCTTAACCGCCGCCGCAATCTGGTCGCGGTCGCGCACGTCGAGGTTGACGGCGAGGGCGGCGGCGCCCAACTCGCGCGCCAGCGCCTCGGCGGCATCGGTCTCCACGTCGGCGATCATGACCTTCGCGCCTTCTTGCACGTAGGCGCGCACGATCGCCTCGCCGATGCCGCGTGCGCCGCCAGTGACAATGGCGACCTTGTCCTTCAGCTTCATGGCGCCGGTCTCACAGCCGGTTGTTGAGATAATCGTCGAGCGTGGCGCGCACACCCTGCGTCCACAGCCGCGTCAGCGCCGTGCTGAACGCAGCGACATAGGCGGGATCGCTGGCGTTGGCGCCGAAGATGTCGATCATCTCCAGATAGGCCCTGGGCTCGTCCTTGGCGCGGCGAGCGTGGGCTTGCAGGCGGTCCCAGTTCTCGTCGTTGGGCGCAATCGTCTTGCCGCTTTCGCTGACCCCGTAGGCGTAGCGGCACCAGAGCGCCGACACCAGCGCCAGACCTGCCGCGCCCGCGTTCCCGTTGAGCCGCGCGCGCGCCGCCGGAAGAATGAATTTGGGCTGCCGATTGGAGCCGTCCAGACACAACCGCGAGATGGTGTCGCCGATCTTGGGGTTGGCGAAGCGGCGGGCGATCAACTGGCGGTAGTCTTCCAGATCGGTCGCGGGCGGCGGCGGCACGGTCGGCATGATCTCGGTCTTGGTCAGCTTCTCCAGATAGGCCGAAATCTGCTGATCCTCCATCGCCTCGTGGACGAAATGGATGTCAAGTAAAGCGGCGGGATAGGCAATGGCGGCGTGACCGCCGTTGAGGATGCGGATCTTCATCAACTCATAAGGCGCGACGTTTTCAGTGAATGTGACGCCCGCCTCCTCCAGCGCGGGGCGCCCATCGGAGAAATGATCCTCCAGCACCCATTGCTTGAACTCTTCGCAAAACACGGGCCAGGCGTCCTCGACGCCCCATTGGTTGAGCAGTAGAGCGCGCTCGCGCTCGGTGGTGGCCGGGGTAATGCGATCAACCATCGCATTGGGGAACGCGACGTTGGCGCGAATCCAACTCGCCAGCTTGGGATCGACCAGCTCGGCTAGCCCCGCCACCGCGTTCTCGGTGACATGCCCGTTGCCGGGGATGTTGTCGCACGACATGACGGTGAACGGCTTGCCGCCGCTGTCCCGCCGCTGTTTCAAAGCGGCGGCGATTAGGCCAAAGGCGGTCTTGGGCGCTGCGAAATTGCGCGCGTCGGCGGCGATGTCGGGATGGGCGGGGTCGAATGTCTGGGTCGCGGGCGAGATGTAATAGCCGCCCTCGGTGATGGTCAGCGAGACGATGCGGATCGCAGAATTGGCCATCGCGGCGAGCAAAGCGGCGCTGTCTCCGGGCGCGACAAAGTCAATCATCGAGCCTGTCACCCGTGCGCTGCTCGCATGCGCCTCCTGCTCGACCACGGTCGTCAACCAGTCCTGCGCCTTCAGTTTGTCGCGCATTGTCGCGTCCGTTGCGCGCACGCCCGCGCCGACCAGAGCGAATTCGCGGCTGACGCCTTTGTTGAAGAGGTCGTCGAGATAAACCGCCTGGTGCGCGCGATGGAAATTGCCGACGCCGATGTGCAGGATGCCGGGCGTGAGGTCGCTGCGTTGGTAGCGTGGCGCGGCGACTCCGGCGGGCAGGGCGCTCAGGGCGGCAACGGAAAGCGTGGTCATTGAAATGGTCCTCAGGTAGCGATGCGGCGGCCGGCGACGTCGAACTTGTGCAGTCGCGTTTCGCGCGGCGTCAGGAACACGCGGTCGCCCGCATGCAGCGGCGCTTCGCCATCGACGCGGATCGTGAAGGCGCCGGCCTGGTCCGTGTCCACATATACGAACGTCTCCGAACCCAGATGCTCGGCGAGACGGACTGCGCCCGGCCATTCGCCTTCGGTCGTGGAGATTTCCGTATGCTCGGGGCGAATGCCGATGGTCTCCGCGCCGCGCCTTCGGGCGGCCTCGCCGGTGACGATGTTCATCGTCGGCGAGCCGATGAAGCGGGCGACGAACAGATTGTCGGGGCGGTTGTAGAGATCGAGCGGCGCTCCGACTTGTGAGATCGAGCCCAGATCGAGCACGACGATCTTGTCGGCCATGGTCATCGCCTCCACCTGATCGTGGGTGACGTAGATCATCGTCGTTTTCAGCTTGTTGTGGAGTTCGCCGATCTCGACCCGCATCTGCACGCGCAACGCTGCGTCGAGATTGGAGAGCGGCTCGTCGAACAAGAAGGCGCTGGGCTCGCGCACGATGGCGCGGCCGATGGCGACGCGCTGGCGCTGGCCGCCGGAGAGCTGGCCGGGGCGGCGGTCCAGATAATCGCCAAGGTTCAGCGTGCGGGCGGCGTAGGCGACCTTCGAGGCGATGACATCCTTGGGCGTCTTGGCCATCTTGAGCGGGAAGGCGATGTTGTCGCGCACGCTCATGTGCGGATAGAGCGCATAGGACTGGAACACCATGGCGAGCCCGCGCTGCGCCGGGCCGAGGTCGGTGGCGTCCTTGCCGTCGATGACGATGCGCCCACCCGACACGTCCTCCAACCCGGAGATGAGCCGCAGCAGCGTGGACTTGCCGCAGCCCGAGGGGCCGACGAACACGACGAATTCGCCGTTCTTCACTTCCAGATCGACGCCCTTGATGATGCGGACGGCGCCGAATTCCTTGGTGACCTGTTGAAGTTCTATCGCGCCCATGAGGAGTGTCCTATTTGACAGCGCCGAAGGTGAGGCCGCGCACCAATTGGCGCTGCGAGAACCAGCCCAGCACCATGATCGGCGCAATCGCCATCAGCGAGGCGGCGGAGAGTTTGGCCCAGAACTGACCTTCGGGAGACGAATATTCGGAGATGAAGAAGCTCAGCGGCGCCGCGTATTTGTTGGTGAGGTTAAGCGTCCAGAACGCTTCGTTCCACGACAGGATCACGTTGAGCAGAAGCGTCGAGGCGATGCCGGGCACCGCCATGGGGGCCAGCACATAGGCCAGCTCTTGCCACAGCCCCGCGCCGTCCATGCGCGCGGCTTCAAGGATGCCGAACGGGATTTCCTTGAAATAGGTGTAGAGCATCCACACCACGATGGGCAGGTTGAGCAGCATCATCAGCGGGATCATGCCGGCGAACGTGTCGATCAGATTGTAATCGGAGAGGTCGAGCCAGCCCCAGTCCTTGAAGATGAGGCCGTTGCGGTTGAAGATCAGATAGATGGGGATCAGCGCCCCGGCAGGCGGCATCATTTTTGTTGACAGCATCCACAACAGCTTGTCGCCGGTGCGCCGCGTCCAGACCCAGGCGACGATGGGCGCGGCGAAGACGACGATCAGCAACAGCCCCAGCGCGGGGCGCGCGGCCATGCTCCAGCCGACCGAATAGGCAAGGGCGCCGGCGGCGGCGAAAGTTCCCAGGATCAGCACGATCCACACGTAACCCGGCCACGAGACGCTGGCTTTCGCCTCAGGCTGGAACGCCATCGACCACGCAGCGGGAATGGCGAACAGGAGGCCGAGCAGGGTAGAGACGACGGCGATGATCGTGGTGTTCAGGACGTAGCGAAGGTAGTTGGAGCGGTCCTGCACGATAAAGAAGTTTTCGGTGGTCCACGGCGTCGCCCACCAGTTTTCGGGCAACGAATAGGCGTCGCTTTCCGTCTTGAAGGCGGCGAGCGCCGTCCACAGGATCGGGAAGAACATGATGAAGCCGATGGCCCAGGCGATGATCGTCGAGACCGTCATCTGGCCGGCTGTGGTCTTGCGCGCCATGGCGTCTAAGTCTCCAAAGTGCGGCCGATCAGCCGCACGAGGAACGCCGCGACGATATTGGCTAGCACCACCGCGATCAGGCCGCCCGCCGCCGCTTCGCCGACGTCATTGGCGTCGTTGAGCTGGCTGAACACCAGATAGGTGAGGTTGCCCGCGATGCCGCCGACCGACGTCACCTTGATCTCGGCGAACACGTTGAGCAGGAAGATCGTCTCGATCAGGATGACGACCGTCATCGGGCGCGACAGATGCGGCAGCACGATGTAGCGAAAATAATTGAGGCTCGAAGCCCCGTCCATCTGCGCGGCGTCGCGCTGTTCTTCGTCCAGCGATTGCAACGCGGTCAATAGGATCAGCGTCGCAAAGGGCAGCCATTGCCACGCCACCACAATCGCGACGGAGGTCAGCGGCAGCGAGCCGAACCAGTCCACGGGTTGAAGGCCGAAGCTGCGCCAGATATGGGCGAACACGCCATAGACCGGATGCATCATCAGGTTCTTCCACACCAGAGCCGAGACCGTCGGCATGATGAAGAACGGCGAGATGACGAGGACGCGCACAATGCCTTGTCCGTAGAAGGGCCGATCGAGCAACAGCGCGAGCAAGACGCCGCCGACCACGGTGATGACCAGCACCAGCGCCACCAGCGCAACGGTGTTGAACAGGTCACGGGCGAAGAACGGGTCGCCGATGAAATATTTGAAATTGTCGAGCCCGGCGAAGAACGTGTTGTCGGGATCGTCGAGCTTGTAATGCAAGAAAGCGTAATAGAACGCCAGCGCCAGCGGCACGATCGACCAAGCGGCGAGCGCCGCTACGGCGGGGGCCGCCGCGATGCGTCCTAGAGCCTGTCCTTGCCGGGTCGCCATGATCGCATCCAACTAAAAGCCGCCAGACGGGGTTTGCGGCCGCGCGCTCCGTCATGGCCGGGCTTGTCCCGGCCATCCACGCCGATCCGCTTCAGAGCCTTTGGGCGTTCATGCCGCCCTTGCGTGGCCAAACCTGTAGCTGTCGTTTGACGGACCCGCGTGGATGGCCGGGACAAGCCTGGCCATGACGGGGGCCGACGCTCAAGCGTTCCGTCGCTTTCGAAAGGCCGCCCGCCGGGAGGTGCGGACGGCCTCTGCGTGGTCGGTTACTTGATGTAGCCGGCCTTGGTCATTTCGGTCTTGGTGTAGGCCTGCGCCTGCGCCAAGGCGTCGTCGGCGCTGATCTGCCCGGCGAGCGCGCCCGAGAAGATTTCACCCACTTTCGTACCGATGCCCTGGAACTCAGGAATCGCCACGAACTGCACGCCCGTGTACGGAACCGGCTTGACGGTCGGATGCGTCGGATCGGCCGAGTTGATCGAATCCAGCGTCATCTTGGCGAACGGCACCTTGGCGTAGTCCGCATTCATATAGAGCGAGGTGCGGGTGCCCGGCGGAACGTTCGGCCAGCCTTCCTTGGCGGCGACGATCTCGGTGTAATGTTTGGAGGTCGCCCAACCAATGAACTTCTGGGCTTCCGCCTGATGCTTGGTGCCGCCGGGAATGGCGAGCGACCACGCCCACAGCCAGTTGCCGCGCTTGCCAAGGCCATTGTCGGGCGCGAGCGCGTATCCCACCTTGTCGGCGACCGAGCTGGCCTTCGGATCGGAGACGAACGAAGCCGCCACCGTCGCGTCAATCCACATGCCGCATTTGCCGGTCTGGAACAGCGCGAGGTTTTCCGAGAAGCCGTTGCTTGAGGCGCCCGGAGGACCGGAATCCTTCATAAGGTTGAGGTAGAAGTTGAGCGTCTGCTTCCACTCGGGTTGGTCGAACTGCGGGTTCCACTTCTCGTCGAACCAGCGCGCGCCGAACGAATTGGCGGTGGCGCCGAGGAACGCCATGTTCTCGCCCCAACCGGCCTTGCCGCGCAGGCAAATTCCGTTCACGCCTGTGGCGCGGTCGGTCATCTTCTTGGCGGCGTCGGCGATGAAGGTCCAGGTCGGCGCGTCGGGCATCTTCAGCCCGGCCTTGTCCATCAGGTCCTTGCGGTACATGACCATCGAGGATTCGCCGTAGAACGGCGCGGCGTAGAGCTTGCCGTCGACGGTCAGGCCGCCGGCGATGGCGGGCAGCAGGTCGGCCTGATCGTCCACGCCGGTGAGCGGAACCAACCAACCTTTCTTGCCCCAGATCGGGGTTTCGTAGGTGCCGATGGTCAGCACGTCGTATTGGCCGCCCTTGGTCGAAATGTCCTTGGTGACCTTCTGGCGCAGGTCGTTCTCTTCGAGCGTGACCCAGTTCAGCTTGATATCAGGATTGGCCTTGGTGAAATCGTCCGTCAGCTTCTGCATGCGGATCATGTCGCCGTTGTTGACGGTGGCGATGGTCAAGGTGGTTTCAGCGTGAGCGGCGAGAGCGAGCGGAAATAGAGCGCAAGCCCCGAGCAGACTCTTCATGAGAGTCGTCATAGGTGTTTCCTCCGAATGGGCGCTCGCGTTAACCCCTGCGGTGAGCATTTGCCTCGCGAGCGGGCGGATATTCGCCAAAAAAGAGGCCTATGTCAACAGGAGGACACTCAGCGGCGCAGCAGCGCCTCGGCGGTGGCTTCGTCGGTGATGAGGCCCGTCAGCAGGCGCCCGTTGAGGGCGGCGCGAATCGCGGCGCGCCTTGCCGATCCCATGGCGACGCCGATCATCGGCCGCTTGGCCGGTTGGCGCAACGGCGCGGAGGCGCAGCGCGTATTGGAATGGCCGGGGATCAACCGCCCCTGTGCATCGAACGCCCAGGCGGTGATCTCGCCGACCGCGCCCGCCCGGCGCAGCGCCTCGTTCTCGTCTTCAGTGAGGAAGCCGTCCTTCAACAAGGGCGAACCCTCGCCGATGGGTCCGATGCCGACGAACGAAACATCGGCTTGTTCAACCAGCGCCAACAGGCTCTGGGTGGAGGTAAGGTTGTTGAGCAAGTCGCGCTCCTCGGGCGAGCGCGTGAACACGGGCAGCGACATCGGGTAATGCGGCGCGCGCACGGTGTCCGACAGGCGGATGATGACGTCGTAGAAAGAAGCCGAGCCGTCCGCCTTGCCGGTGCCTACGCGCGCGACGAGCTTGTGCTGCGGACATTCCATGCGCGGCATCTGGTCAGCGACGGCGCGCATGGTGCGGCCGGTGCCAATGCCGATGACGACAGGATCGGGCCGCCGCAACCAGCGCTCCATCTCCGCCGCCGCCAACTGGGCTATGCCCAGCGTGGTCGAGGCCGACGCCGGGTCGGAGGGGGCGACTTCGGCGAGCGTGAGGTCGTAGCGCTGCTTGAGCGCGGCGGCCAATTCCATGCAGCGCGCGATGGGGTGGTCGAGCCGCACCTTTATCAGACGCTCGCTCATCGCCAGCGAGACCAGCCTTTGCGCGGTTTGTCGGGAGACGCCGAGTTTGCGCGCGATTTCGTCCTGCGTGTTGCCGGCGACGTAATAGAGCCAGCCGGCGCGGGCGGCGTCGTCGAGGCGGGCGGTTTCGTTCTCGGGGACTTTGGCCATCAGCGCTTGAAACTCTCAACCAAACCCGCGAGCTCGCGCATGTCGTCGAAGGCGCTGGCCGCGCCCGCCGCCTGCAGGCGCTCGCCATAGTCGCTCTCCGCATGATGCGCGCCGCCCACAAAGCCGAAAACAACCATGCCCGCCGCCCGCGCCGCCGTTACGCCCGCGATGCTGTCCTCGACCACCAGACAATCTTGCGGCGCCACCCCCAGCGCGCGCGCCGCGTGCAGGAACAGGTCCGGCGCCGGTTTGCCTTGCGCGACCTCGCGCGCCGAGAACAGGCGCGGACCAAACAGATCCGCGTAGCCGACGATGCGCAGGCTGGCGCGGATGCGTTCGGGCGAGCCTGAGGAGGCGACGCAGACCGGCCGCGCCAGCGCCGCCACCGCCTCGCGCAGATGCGGCACGCCCTGCAATTCGCCTTCGAAGCGGGCGAGCGTCTCGCGGCTCAGTTCCGCCTCGAAATCATCAGGCAGCGGGCCCCCCATGCGGCCTTCCGCGATCTTGCGCGCTGAGGCGGAGCTGAGGCCAAGGAACAGATCGCGCCCCTCATCTTCAGTGACGGCAAAACCGTGGCGCGCCAGATGTTCGCGCGTCAGCGCCAGCGAGATCGGCTCGCTGTCGACCAGCACGCCGTCGCAATCGAACAAGATCAGCTTGGGCCAGCGCGGCGCCGAGGCGGCGCGAATGTCGCGCTCAGCGCATTGCAACGTCTCGAAGGCGAGGCGCTTTCGGGCGTGCAGCGCGGCGATCTCGCCGCCCGCAGGCTCGACGATCTGGCCCAGCCGCGACATCGCGCGCATAGCGCCGCCGAGGTCGTGGCGCCCGGCGGCGACCGCGCCGAGCATCGCCGCGCCCAGCAGCACCGGTTCGGTGGTCTCGGCGCTGACGACGCGCCGGCCGCAGACGTCGGCGACGATCTGGCGCACGAGGCGTCCCCGCGCGGCCCCGCCGCACGCCACCAGCGCGTCGAAAGAAAAACCGCCCGCTTCCAGCGCGCGCATCACCTGGGCCAAGCCCTGCGCGAGACCGCTTAAGCCCGCGATATAGAGTGCGTGCAGGCTCGCTTCGTCCTCGTCGAGGTCGAGGCCCAGCACGGCGCCGCGGGCGCGCGCGTCGGCGAAGGGCGAGCGGTTGCCGAGGAAATCAGGCAACACATGCAGGTCTTGCGCGAGCCCGGCGGCTTGCGAGGGCTCGCCGCAGCGCGCAAGTATCTCGCGCTCCAGCGTCTCATAGGACCCGGGCCACGCGGGATGCGATTTCACCAACCGGTCGATGGCCGCGCCGAACGCGCTCTGTCCGCCTTCGCTGAGCCATTGGCCTGGCGCCAGGCCATCGTAGAGCGGCCCCCAGAGGCCCGGAATGAATCGCGCCTCGCCGCTCAGCGCCATGCAGCACGCCGAGGTGCCCAGGATCAGCGCAAGGCGGCGCTGCGGGTCGACGCTCTCCTTGCCCAGCGCCCCGCCGATGACGCCGAGCGCGCCCGCATGGGCGTCGATCAGCCCGGCGCCGACGGGCGTGCCTTGCGCCAGACCCATGGCTTGCGCCGCTTCGGCGCTGAGGCCGCGCCCCAGCGGCGTGCCCGGCGCGACGACCTCGGCGCCGATCCGGCGCGCGCCGTCGTCAAGCAGGGCGCCGAGGCCCAGCGCGCGATAGGTCGCCTCGGGCCAGGCGCGCTCGCGGCCCTGGTAAAGCCATTTGCACACCAGCGTGCAGGTCGAGCGCGCCTTGTGGCCGGTCGCCCGAAAGGTGAGGAAATCGGTTAGGTCGAAGAACTGGGCCTTTGCAAACGTCTGGGGTAGATGGCGGGCGAGCCACATCAGCTTGGGCGGCTCCATCTCCGGCGAAATTGCGCCGCCGATGAAGCGCAATGCCTCGTGACCGCCCCGGTCGATCTCGGCGGCTTCCGCGACCGCGCGATGGTCCATCCAGACGATGGTGTCGCGTTCAGGCGCGCGGGTCGGAGAGACGGTCAGCGGCAGGCCGGCGTCGTCGAGCGCCACCAGCGAGCAGGTGGCGTCGAAGCCCAGCCCCGCGACAGCGCTGGCGTCGACGGCCCCGGCGACCTCGCACACGGCGGCGCAAGCGGCGGCCCAGACGTCGGCGGAAGCGTGCTCTACTACTTCGCCCGCTTCGCGATAAAGGGCGATGGGACGGCGGGCGCTGGCGAGCAGACGGCCTTCGGCGTCGAACGCGCCGGCGCGCGCGCTGGCCGTGCCGACATCCACCCCGATGAAAATCTCGCCCATGCGCCCTCCCGCCGCCCTTGTCGGGCGCCGGGGCGCGGGTTTCAAGCCTTTAGAGGGGCGCTCTTTCGTCTGGCGCTTCAACGACCTCGCCATCTTCTTTGACGAAGCGTCCGATCGCCGGGTTGGTCAACAGAGCCAAGACTTTCTCCGACGGTCGGCAGAGCCGCACGCCTTTAAGCGTCACCACGATGGGGCGATTGATGAGGATCGGATGGGCGATCATGAAATCGACGAGTTGGTCGTCGGACCATTTGGAATCGCCAAGGCCGAGGTCGGCATAGGGCGTGCCCTTCTCGCGAAGCAGCGCGCGTGGGGTTACGCCCATGGCGGCGATCAAGGCGACAAGCCGTTCTCGGCTGGGCGGGTTTTTCAGATATTCTATGATTTCCGGCTCTTCTCCGCTTTGCCGGATCATGGCGAGCGTGTTGCGCGACGTGCCGCAGGCGGGGTTATGATAGATCGCGATCGTCATGGCTGGGCCTCTATCTTGGAGGGATCGTTTGCGCGCGCAGCAACCATGTCATCAGCGCCAGCGCGCAGAGGGCGCCGAGCAATTGCGCGAGGATGAATCCGGGCAGATCGACGGGGCGTATGCCTGAAAACGTGTTGGTGAAAGCGCGCGCGATGGCGACCGCAGGATTGGCGAACGAAGTTGAAGCGGTGAACCAATAGGCCGCAGTTATGTAGAGCCCGACCAACCAAGGCACGGTCGTGCGCTGGAAGCGAATCCCCGCCAGGATCGTGGCGACAAGGCCAAAGGTGGCGACGCTTTCGGCGAACCATTGCGCGCCGCCGGTCCGCGCCTTCAACGACAGTTCCATCAGCGGCAGCGCGAACATCAGATGCGCCGCCAACGTGCCCGCCAGACCGCCCGCCACCTGCGCCACGACATAAAGCGCCGCCTCTTTCGCACGAAGATCGCGCTTGAGCGCGAACACCAGCGAGACGGCGGGGTTGAAATGCGCGCCCGAAATCGGCCCCAGGATCGTGATGAGCACGACCAGTATGGCGCCTGTCGGAAGCGTATTGCCGAGCAGCGCCAGCGCGACGTCCTTCGTCAGGGACTCGGCCATGATGCCCGATCCGACGACGGTGGCGACGAGAAGCGCGGCGCCGAGCGCCTCGGCGGCGAGTCGTCGGTTGAGATCGAAGGTCGCCATTATATCGTCTTCGGCCGCAGGGCGGTCGAGCCGTCCATCTGGCCGATTTCGCGCAGACGCGAGCCTAGCGCGAGCGTGTCGATCGCGCCAATCGGCAAGGCGAGGAAAACGGAGATGCGATTTTTGAGGTAACGGAACGCCGCGACGAATGCCGCCTCTTTTTGAATGTCCGTTCCCTCCGCCGCAGCCGGATCCTCGACGCCCCAATGCGCGGTCA
>Ga0209698_10004042_pt1 | contig 16212 bp, 15 predicted proteins | sample LitLauG_LLR_2012_FD_187203 | JGI IMG/M metagenome (GOLD analysis project Ga0209698, IMG submission 187203) | Freshwater sediment microbial communities from Pennsylvania, USA - Little Laurel Run_MetaG_LLR_2012 (SPAdes) (version 2) | ecosystem: Environmental > Aquatic > Freshwater > Creek >...
GTGACGCTCGATCCGCGCACGCGCCAACGTCAACTCCCCGGTGGTGAGACGATTCTGGTGACCGATACGGTGGGATTCATCTCCAATCTGCCGCACGAGTTGGTCGAGGCCTTCATGAGCACCCTGAAGTCGGTGCAACTAGCGGACCTCCTGGTGCACGTCGTGGACGGTTCGAGCGACGACGCCGAGGAGCAGATTGCCGCCGTGCGTGACGTGCTGCGGGAGATCAACGCGGACGCCGTCCCTGAACTCCTCGTCTTCAACAAGGCCGACGTGCCCGGGTCGCGGTCGCGTGATTTGGCCAAACTACACGAAGGCAGTGTGTGGGTGTCGGCGTTGACGGGAGAGAACCTTGAGGAGTTCATCGCGACGCTCGGCGATCGATTGCGGACGAAGGACCGCGTCGCCGTGCTTCGCTTGCCCCTCGACCGTGGCGACCTCGTGGCGGCGGCCCACCGGGAGGGTGAGGTCGTCGAGACGAGCGTCGACGACGAGTTCGTCACGGTGACGGTCGTACTGGACGAAGTGGGGGCGGCCCGCTTCGCGCAATGGAGAGTGGTCACGTGAGCTTCGCGCCCCCGCCGTATCCCTACGAACGACTCGAGGGCCTCAAGGCCGCGGCCGCCGTGCACGACGGCGGCGCAATCGACTGCTCGATCGGAACGCCGGTGGACGCCCCGCCGTCCGCCGTCGTGAACGAGTTGGCTCAGGCCACCGGCGCGCGTGGCTATCCGCCCTCGGCGGGGACGCCGCGCTATCGTGAGGCCGCCGCCGGGTGGCTCGCTCGGCGATTCGGCGTCGACGTCGCGGCGGACCACTTGGCGGCGTGCGTCGGGACGAAGGAATTCGTGGCTTCACTCGCGGGGTACTTGCGCCTACGACGCCCAGATCGCGACACGGTGTTGTACCCGGCGATCTCGTACCCGACCTACGCCATGGGGGCCACCTTGGCGGGAGTACGGGCGGTGGCGGTGCCGATGCGCGCCGGGGTCTTGGACCTGGCGGCGATTGACCCGGCCGATGCGCGTCGGGCCCTGGTGTTGTGGTCGAATTCCCCGTCCAATCCGACGGGGTACCTCGACGATCTCGGGGCGGTCGCCCAGTGGGGTCGTGAGCACGACGTGTTGGTGGCGAGTGACGAGTGCTACGCCGACTTCACCTGGCGCGATCACCCGCGCACCATCTTGGCGCACGGCATGGACAACGTCATCGCGGTCCATTCGATCTCGAAGCGATCCAATTTGGCCGGCGTCCGCGCCGGGTTCTACGCCGGTGATGCCGACGTCGTGTCGTACCTTCGACTCGTGCGCCAACACGCCGGATTGATGGTGGCCGCACCGGTGCAAGCGGCCGTCGCCGTTGCCTACGACGACGATGCTCACGTCGAGGTCCAGCGCGACGTGTACTACCGACGTCTGCAGATCCTCGGTGACGCGGTACGTTCCGCGGGCGTGACGTGTCCGGTTCCGGAGGGGTCCTTCTACTTGTGGTGCTCGCGCCAGGGCATGGACGGCTGGCGGTTGGCGCAGTGGTTCGCCGAGGTCGCAGGACTCATCGTGAGTCCGGGTGAACTCTACGGACCCGCGGGGAGCGATCACGTTCGCATTGCCCTGGTGCAACCCGACGACGCGATCGAGCGGGCGGCGTCGCGACTTCGGAAGTCGTGAGGTCTCGACACTACGATTGAGGCATGAACGACCTCGAATCACGCATTCGTCACTGGTACGAGCACATCAGTGACCTGACGCCCGACCACGTGGAGGCTCGTCGCGACGTGGAGCTCGTCATCACGCACCTCGACGAAGGTACGTTACGCGTGGCGCAGATTGCTGAGTCCAATGACGTCGTGGTACACGAGTGGGTCAAACAAGCCATCTTGCTGCTCTTTCGCCTTCGCTCGATGACGACGATGGAGGTGGGGCCCTTTGAGTTCCACGACAAGCTGGACTTGAAGAAGGACTTCGAGCGCCTCGGGGTGCGAGTGGTACCGGGTGCTTCGGCCCGACGCGGTAGTTTTCTCAGCCGCGGGGTCATCATGATGCCGAGCTACGTCAACATTGGCGCGTGGGTCGGACCCGGCACGATGGTCGACACGTGGGCCACGGTGGGCAGTTGCGCCCAAATTGGGGCCAACGTGCACCTGGCCGGAGGGGTGGGCATTGGGGGAGTCCTCGAACCGGCGAACGCCGTGCCCGTGGTCATTGAAGACGGCGCGTTCATCGGGAGCCGATGCATGGTGGTCGAGGGGGCCCGAGTGGGGAAGGGATCGGTGCTGGGCGCCGGAACCATTCTGAATCCTTCGATACCGGTCATCGATGCGCAGACCGGAGAGGAGCTCTCGCGCGGTTACGTGCCCGACTACTGCGTCGCGGTCAGCGCGCAGCGCCGCCGCGAGTATCCGGGTGGAGAGTTCTTCCTACCCTGCGTGCTCGTCATCAAGCGACTCGACGACGAGCAGCGCCACTCGAAGGTGGCCCTCAACGCCCTGCTGCGCGAAAGTGGCGTCGCCACGTGACCTCGCTCGACGACGTGTTGGCGCTGGTGCGGATTGACTCGGTCAGCGGTAACGAAGCCGCGCTCGCCACTCACGTCGAGACCCGTCTGCGCGAGAACCCCCTCCTCGACGTCGAACGCGTGGGTGACAACGTGGTGGCGCGTACGCGGGGCTCGCACCGCACCCGCATCCTGATCGCCGGGCACTTGGACACGGTGCCGGGTGACCCGGGCGCCGCGGTCGTGAGAGGTGACGTTCTCCACGGACTCGGGGCGTGCGACATGAAGGGTTCGCTGGCCGCGATGATTGACCTCGCGCTCGAATCCGAACCACGACCCAGCGAAGTGACCTGGGTGTTCTACGCCCGCGAGGAGATTGCGCGCACCGAGTCGGGGCTGGTGGAGATCACGCAACTTCGTCCTGATCTCCTGGCGGCCGACGTCGCGGTATTGGCTGAGCCCACTGGCGGTCGAGTCGAGGCCGGATGTCAGGGGTCGTTACGGCTTCGCGTCACCTTGGCGGGCGCGCGCGCCCACACCGCCCGGCCCTTCACCGGGCGCAACGCCGTGCACCGTTTAGGCGAACTGTTGAGGGTGGTGGCGAGTTACGTGCCTCGAGAGGTGCTCATCGACGACGTCGTCTTTACCGAGCAGCTCCAAGCGGTGGGCGTGTCGGGTGGCATTGCGGGCAACGTCGTACCCGATAGCGCGTCGTGCCTGCTGAACCACCGGGTCGCTCCCGACCGAACGCGTGACGACGCCGTGAGTTGGCTGCGAACATTTCTGGGTGACGTCCTCGAAGCCGCCGACACCCTTGATGTCCTCGATTGGGCTCCGGCGGCGGTACCGGCGTTGACCAACAGTCACCTGTCTCGTCTCGTGCGCGACACCGGCGTGCCCGCCCGGGCCAAGGTGGGCTGGACCGACGTCGCCACCTTCCAGGAACTGGGAATACCGGCCACGAACTTCGGCGCGGGCGATCCGCTGTTGGCCCACCGTAGTGACGAGTTCGTCACGCAGGACGAAGTCACCGATTTTCGGCGAACCTTGGGCGACTGGCTTCGTGCGGCGATGTAGGGCCTGGCATGGTTGTCGTCACCCGTTCCAGGTGACGGTCGCGTGACATTGCTAGCCACACGAGATGGTGACCATAAAGATGTTACCGCTGACCAGGTATTTTGGTCATTGCCCCCTCGATGTCCGCACTGTGAAATGTCTGTTACATCGACCTTGTGTGCCGGTGTCATCGAGGTGACCGGTGCTAGTTTTATGAAACGGCAAAAAGCCGCATGCTGTTCCGAGAGGGGAAAGAATGAAGTTAGGGATAAGGAATCTCGGGATTGTCGCCACTGCTGGTGCCATGCTCGTTTCCACCGGCTTTGTGCTCACGTCGTCGGTTGCTACCGCCGCGTCGAGCAAGCTGCCGACGTACGCCATTGGCTATGAGGGACCGTTGTCCAACGGTAACGCCGCCACTGGTCTGTACGAGGAGTACGGGGTGCAATTGGCCGCCAAGCAGTGGAACGCCAACCCCAAGCGTCACTTCAACATCAGGATTGTTCCTGGTGACGACCAGGGTGACCCCAACATTGCTCCGCAGGTTGCGACCGGTTTCGTGCTCAACCCGCTGATTAAGGCCGTGGTTGGTCCGGCGTTCTCGGGTGCCACCATCGCCGGCCTCAATATCTACGGGGCGAACAACATGGCTGAAGTGAGCCCGTCGGCGACGCGCGTGTCGATCACGCTGCACGACCCCACGGCGTCCGCTGGCGCTCAGGGCCCGTACAACAAGCGCCACAACTTCTTCCGCGTGGTGGCGAACGACGGTGTCCAGGGTCCGGCTGACGGCTCCTACCTGGCGAAGAAGTACGGTAAGGCCGGCAAGATCCTCGTGGTCTCCGACACCTCCAGCTACGGTGGCGGTCTCGCCACGCAGGTGCTCAACGCGATTCCCGCGTCCGAGCGTGCCAACGGTGGCGCCGTCTTGAGCCTTCCGTACTCGAACTCCTGCACGACGGGTGGTACGGGTACCAGTGACGTGATCTCGTCGAGCCTGTTGTCGGGTGTGTCGGCCGTGTTCTACGGTGGCTACTACTGTGACTTCTCGCAGGTCATCGATGGTCTGCGCGTGACGGACAACTACAAGGGCGTCATCATGTCGGGTGACGGTTCGGACGAGCCTCAGGTGATTTCTGGCGTGAAGAGTCCTCAGACGGACTTCGCCTCGCCGGTGCTGCTGACCTGCGCGTGCTCCAACTCGGCTGCGGCCAGCTGGAACGCGGCGTACAAGGCCGTTGCCAAGGAAGCTCCCGGACCCTACGCGGCCGAGTCCTACGACGCGACCAACCTGATCCTGTCCGTGATGCAGGGCCTCAAGAACGTCTCGCGTTCGGCCATCATCGCAGGGATCAAGTCGGTCACCTACAAGGGCATCACCAAGACCATCAAGTTCAACGCGGCGGGTGACGTGGCGGGAACGGCGATCTTCGTGAACCAGGTCAAGGGCTCCGGCTCGTCGGCCTCCGGCTACAAGATTGTTCAGCTGGGCCTTGAATAATTGAGTCCCGTTTCAATCAAGAAGCCGGCTGCGATTCTGCAGCCGGCTTCTTGATTAGGCGCGATGTAGTGTCGGAGCGCTCGTGGGCGTGATAGGAAATCTAGGGGTTATATGTCGAGTTACATTGCGCAAGGTCTGTTCGCGGGCCTGATCTATTCGATGGTGGCGTTGGGGTACACCCTGGTGTACGGCGTTCTGCGCCTCATCAACTTCGCCCACTCCGAAGTGTTGATGAGTGGTGGCTTCGCGGGATACTTCTTCCTTCACTATCTGATGAAGAACAACAACGAACCCACGTTGACGCGGATCCTATTATTTCTCGGTGCGCTCATCGCTTCGGGCGTCGTGGGGGCCGTCGTGGCGATGCTGGTGGAGCGTTTTGCGTACCGACCGTTGCGACGCCGCAACGCGCCCAAGTTGACCTACCTGATCTCGGCCATTGGCGCGTCGTACTTCCTGCTCAACTTCGCGGGTAAGGAATTCGGTCGTAACCCCATCTCTCCGCCGTCTCCCATTTCGAACACCTTTCAGTGGAACGTCCTGGGGACGTCCATCTCGCTCTTCGACGTGGTTCTCTTGGTCGTGACGCTCGTGCTGTACTTCTTCGTCAACGTGCTGGTGAACAAGTCGAAAGTAGGGCGTAGCATTCGCGCCGTCGCTCAGGACCAGGAGACGGCCACGCTGATGGGCGTCAACGTCAATTCCACGATCGCGGCCACGTTCGCCATCGGCGGCTTCATGGGTGGCATCGCCGGTCTCTTCATTGGCCTGAGTTCGGTCGTCGACTTCAACATGGGCTTCACTCCCGCCCTCCTCGCCTTCACCGCGGCCGTGCTGGGTGGAATTGGCAATATCCGCGGGGCGATGGTCGGTGGGGTCGTCTTGGGGATCTGTATGTACGTTCCCATCTATTGGATTAATCAACCCTTCTACGAGCCGGTGATCGGCTTCTCGATCCTGGTGCTGGTGCTCCTCGTGCGCCCCACGGGATTGTTCGGTGAGAGTCTCGGGAGGTCCGCATGAGCGACGACATCACGCGCACGAAGTTCAACCGCGAGGACGCGCGGCTGGCGTCGACCTGCGTGGCGGGTGGTCTGCTGCTGGCCCTGATGACCGGGCCGGCCGGCACGGCCGACGCACCGTTATCGTCGGCGAAGACGTCTCTCTTCTCGGGCCACGTCTGGGGCTTCCTCGCCTTCGGGATCGCCTTGGCCGTGGTCAGCGTGTGGCGCCGCAAGGTCCGCAATGGCGAATGGGTGTCGCGACGCGAATCGCCACGACGATCGCCGTCAGTGTTCGTCGGTAACGTGATGGGGGCGATGAGCAACGCGTGGTGGATCGTCGCCTTCGTGGTCACGTTCCTCGTTGCCCTGCTGGTCGCGGACCTCACGGGGCCCTACGTTCCCAACAAGTTGTCTTTCGGCCAACTCTTCACGCAGTTACAAGACTCTCGTACCTACGGCTACATCGTGTTTCTGTGGTGGATCGTCAATAGCATCCGGTTGCGGCGCTCCCGGGCGGCGCGTCACGGCGTGTTGCCGGCGTTCACTCGCAGCGCCGTCTTTCGCGTGCTGGCGGGTGGGGTGGGGGGATTCCTCTTCGCCCTCGGCGCGGATCCGTGGTTGCCCGAGAAGTTTTCCTTCTCGTACTTCACGTTCCACAACAACTCGACGACCGCCTTCTTGTCACATCTCCCGACCTGGCTCTGGACCGGTTGTGGTCTCCTGCTCGGCGTACGCGCCGTGTTGGCCGATCGCAATAAGTCGACGCACTCGAATCGCTTGCGAGCACGTCAGTTCAAGATGAGCTCCAACACTCGCGTGGCCCTCTACGGTGTGGCACTCTTCGCCGCGTTCGAGGCACCGAAGTTCTTGTCGCCCTTCTGGCAGGAGGCGATCTTCCAGCAAATCGGAATCTTCTGCTTCCTGGCAATCGGTCTCAATATCGTGGTGGGTTTCGCCGGACTCCTGGACCTCGGTTACGTGGCCTTCTATGCGCTGGGGGCGTACGTGAACGCGTACTTCTCCGGTGCTTTGCCCATCCGTCCTCCGTTCATCTTGAATCCTTTCTTGTCGATCCCCGTGGCCATCGTGGTGGCGATGGCGGCCGGCGTTCTCCTCGGCCTTCCGACCTTGCGGCTGCGCGGTGACTATTTGGCCATCGTCACCCTGGGCTTCGGTGAAATCGTGTACGTCCTCGCCAACAACTTGCAGAACATCACGGGCGGCGCGAACGGCTCGGGCACCATCGGGAACTTCTCCTTGAATATTCCCGGCATCAGATTCACGCTCGACGGACAAGCCATCAGCCAGGACCTCAATTTTTATTACCTGCTGCTGGCGTTCATGATTCCGATCTTGATCATCTTCACCTCGCTCAACAATTCCAAAGTCGGTCGTTCGTGGGCCGCCATCCGCGAAGACGAAGTGGCCGCGGCATCGCTGGGCATCAATGGACTGAAGTACAAGGTGATGGCCTTCGCCATTGGCGCGTCGACGTCGGGCGTCGCGGGCGTCCTGGCGTCGGTGAAGCAGGGGATTCTTTTTCCCTCGAACTTCGCTCTCCAGGTGTCGATCACGGTGTTGGTGCTCGTGATCTTTGGTGGAATGGGGTCGATCACCGGTGTGTTGATCGGCTCGGCGGTGATCGGTTGGCTCTTGCAGTTCCTGCTCTTCCACTCCTTCATCGACTACCAAGACGCGGACAAGTACATGTACATCGGTGCGCTTCTCATCCTCGCGATGATCTTCCGTCCCCAGGGGTTGTGGCCGGCGACCCGGCGTGCTCGCGAGTTCCACGACGCGGAGATCGGGCTGGGAACTGCCGACGCGGTCGGAGAGCCGGCAGAAGGGCCACTGGCATGAGCAAGGAATTGATCTTCGACGTCAAGGACGTCACTCTGCGTTTCGGCGGCGTCACGTCGCTCAATAACGTCACCCTCGAGCATCGTCGAGGGGAGATTCTCGCCATCATTGGCCCCAACGGGGCGGGTAAGACGTCGCTCTTCAACTCGCTGACCGGTGTGTATCAGCCCCAAGAGGGCGAGATCATGTTCCACTCGGACACCCGGGGTTCGCACAGTGTGATTGGAAAGTTGCCCCACAACGTCGCTCGATTGGGCATCGCGCGGACCTTCCAGGCGAGTCGGCTCTTCAACGCGCTGACCACGTTTGAGAACATCAAGATTGGTATCGAGGCCCGCCAAAAGACGGGACCCATCGGCGCCATGTTGAAACTGCCGCGGACCCGCCACGAGGAGAACTCGTCGGACGAGAAGGCGCTCGAGCTCATTGAGTTCGTGGGGTTGACGCACCGGCTCAATACGCTCGCCGACTCCCTACCCTACGGTGACCGTCGTCGCCTCGAGATCGCCCGAGCACTGGGTACCGAGCCGGAGGTTCTGCTCCTGGACGAGCCGGCGGCGGGGACGAATCCATCGGAGAAGGTGGAACTCACCGAGCTCATTCGAAAGATCAGTCGAGAGTACGGTGTCTCGGTGCTGCTCATCGAACACGACATGCGACTCGTGATGGCGTTAGCGGAGCGTCTTTACGTCCTGAACTTCGGTTCGGTGATCGCACAAGGAACTCCCGAAGAGATTCGCGCCAACGACGCCGTGATCGAGGCCTACCTCGGTTCGGCTCACCACGACGAGGCCAAGGAGAGCAACTGATGCTGAATGTTCAGAACGCGGTTGTTCGCTACGGACAGATCACTGCGCTCCACGGGATTTCCTTCGAAGTGAACCAAGGCGAGATCGTCACGCTCCTCGGCGCCAACGGTGCCGGAAAGACGACCACGCTGCGTATGTTGTCGGGTCTGCACCCACCCGTGGGGGGCGCGATCACCTTTGAGGGACGTGACGTCACGAAGGTTCCGGCACATCAATTCGCGACAATGGGCATCAGTCACGTGCCAGAGGGGCGACGAATCTTCTCGCTGATGTCGGTGGAAGAGAATTTGGAAATGGGTGCTTTCGGTCGCAAGGACGCCTACGCCGACGACATCGAAAAGGTGTTCACCATGTTTCCGATTCTCAAGGATCGCCGCAAGCAACTCGGTGGCAATCTCTCGGGTGGCGAACAACAGATGTTGGCGATTGGTCGAGCTTTGATGTCACGGCCACGCCTGCTCCTGCTCGACGAGCCGTCGATGGGCCTTGCGCCCATGATTATTGATCAGATTTTCTCAATTATCGGCGAGATTCGCGATGAAGGTACGACCGTCCTCGTCGTGGAGCAGAACGCGGCGCAGGCTCTTCGACTCGCGGACCGGGGCTATGTGCTCGAGAATGGTCGCATTGCCTTCTCCGATGAGGCATCGGTCCTCTTGGACGACCCTCGCGTGCGTGCGGTGTACCTGGGCGAAAGCGTCGACTAGTAACTGCGCATGACTGAGATGACCCGGCCATAAATGCTGACGTCAGCGGCGTCGAACTCCATGGGTTCCATGGTGACGTTCTCGGGCTTGAGGACGATGCGGGCTCCTTGGGGGAAATAGCGCTTGACCGTTGCCTCGTCTCCGGGAATCCCGGCGACGACGATGTCACCCTTGCGCACGGCCGCGTCACGCTCGACCACTACGTAGTCACCGGGCAAGATTCCTGCTTCGATCATCGATTCCCCGCGAACTTGTAGCACGAAGCTGTCACCACGGCCCGCAAATTGGTGGGGGAGCGCCCACATTTCGTGCTGGTTCTCGGTGGCGATCACACCGGTACCTGCCGCCACGTCACCGATGAGGGGGATGTTTCGGACATCGGTGACGCTGGCCATTTCAGATGGTGTTTCCATGTCCAAGTGGACCGTGAGTGTACGTGGCTGCTTGGGGTTGCTCTCGATATAGCCGGCCTTTTTGAGCACGTCGATGTGGTTCGCGACAGTGGCCGGAGCGTTCAGGCCCACGTGCGCGGCAATCTCTCGGATGGTGGGTGGGAAGTTTCGTTCGCGTTGGCACGAGACGATGAATTCCAGGATCTTGCGACGCATTGGGGTTAGGACTTCAGCCATTTCCCTCCTCAGACTCGAACGTATGTTCGTAGTCTAGGCGAAGAGCAGCCCTAATACAAACACCTGTTCGTATTCCGACGTCGGCTGAGTGGCGGTTTCGAGCTATCGCACGACCTTTGGGACCGCGAAAGGGGTGAGGGTGGAAACAGCTTTAACGGTGGGGCAGTGCTGGCTGGACGTGACCGACGTACTCAAGGCCGGGTTACAACGAGTGCTCTTGTATGGACCGTCCGGTACGGGAAAGACGTTTGCGGCGCTCAAATTGGGTGTCACCCGAGGCGTCTCAGAGCGGTTGGTGTGCACCGAGGATCTCACGACCGGCGAGATCACCGGTACGTGGATCCCGGTGGGGTCCGGAAAATGGGAGTGGCGTGAAGGTCCGGCGATTCGGGCGTGGAAGGCAAACGGGGGCGCCGGCGGTCGATTGGTGGTGGACGAGGTGGATCGGGCGTCGGGCGACGCGTTGAGCACGTTGCTGGCGATCACCGACTCAATAGAGTCCGCACGATGGAGAAATCCCGACACCGGGGAGTGGGTTCGTCCCGGCGATGACTTCTCGGTAGTGATGACGACCAATGTAGAGAATCTCGACGAGATTCCTGACGCCTTGCGCGATCGTTTCCCAGTGGCGATTCGCATCGATCAGCCGCATCCCAATGCGGTGGCGAGTCTCAGTGATGATTTGAAGGGTCCGGCAATGGGTGGGTCCTTTGCGGACGCCACTCGACGGGTATCCCTGCGGCGGTTTTACGCCTTTGATCGACTGCGGGGAGAGATAGGCGTTGTTCGCGCGGCTCGGCTGGTCTTCGGCGACACTGACGCCCAGGGAGTGATCGACGCTTTGACGATCGGCGCGGTGGAATGAACGTAAGCGTGTTTCCCGAACTCGTGACGGGTCGCCGAGATGGATTCCGCCAAAAGTCCTGGAAGATTGAGGTAGGTTCACCGATTCGCGGTGGGGCGAGCTGCAATCTGTCGGAGCATATTTTGAGAGTTCCTACGGGGACAACCGAGACGGAGAGAGTCGTGCGCGCCCACGAGTTGGCGCACGTTCGAATGAGCCCCTACTTACCAGCGCACATCCCCTCAGGAGGCGACGTGTCGCCGTGGGCGTTGGAGTGTGCAGAGGAATTTCGAGTCAATCTGATTTTGAACCTGTTGGGCTATGACGTGGGGCTACTACGCGACGGAACCGAGCGGGTGGGGGGACAGAGGATTGCGCACGCCGGCTCGTGGGACGAAGCCGTATGTTTCTACCTCGCCGTGGCCGGAACCGGCGCGGAAAGTGATTACCTACGAGGGATTAGGTCGGTCCAACCCACCTGGGCTAGCGCGTTGAAATCGTTGAAGAAGCAGATCGCGCGGGTGGTCGGCGATCTCGAGATCTCCACCATTGTCGACACCCGGTTGGGCGACGATGGCGTGCCAGCCGGATATCAGCGGGTAACAGTAGCGCTGGCAACACTCATCAGCCGCACCATGAGCGCCGCCGCTCCGTCGGACGCCGATTCCCTGCGCCTACTGCGTCGGTCGTTCGAGCCGGGGGCGCGGCGTGCTCCCAGCGGTGTCGCGGCGCCGTTGGTGTTCGATGAGGCGATGCCGTTCGTTACGCGGCGGGTCCAGCGTGCTTCTCGACGGTGGCGGCCCAGTACTACGGGGACGGTGATGAAGTACCCGGACCGTCTGTTGACGGACCCCTCACGTCGAGCCTTCGGCCGTAAATCCCCCGCCGCCGGAGGAGTCGTCGTGATCGATCAGTCTGGTTCGATGGACGTGACTACCGGTGAGATAGAGCGAATGCTGGTCTCAGCACCCCACGCGCTGATCATCGGTTACAGCCACCGACCGGGAGATCTCGGATCGACTCCCAATGTGTGGATACTCGCCCGGGATGGACGAGTGGTGGCTGGTGCTAGAACCGGCAACATCGGTAATGGCGTTGATGTCACGGTGTTGCGCTGGGCGATTCATCAGGCGCAGCGACGTGAGGTGGTCGTGTGGGTCACCGATGGCCAAGTCACCGATTCACACGATCATCCGTGTCACATGCTCTCCTTAGAGTGTGCGCTGATGGTCCGACAACACCGAATTCGTATGGTCCGCACTCTGGAAGAGGTTCGTCCCGCTTTGCGAGGGCGGCCCGGTAACTACACGGGATTCGGACGGGTCGGACGCGAGTTATCGCAACTCGCGTCTCGGTAGAGCGAAAGAAATATCTTGCAAGCGAACGTCTGTTCGCCTAAACTTACGAACAGACGTTCGATACGAGGAATGAGGAATCCGAAATGGCCGCAGTGGAGATGTTCCCGAATGAGTTCGCCGGTGTTTCTGCCGCCCGCCCGATCCTTCGCGTCGTCGAGTCGGAGAACGTGGCTCCGTACCGGCGGGGCCCGCTGGTGGCGAACCGACGAGCAGCACGGGCTCGGATGAAGGCGCGCCGACGTCGCACGGCGGTGGCCGTTGCCGTGTTGGCGGGACTGGTGATGTTGGCGTGGCCCGGGCACGCGTTCGGGGGCACCAATGGAGTGGGATTGTCGACGGATGTGGCGAGCAGCGCGACCTTGTCATCCGGGATGGTGTACGTGGTCGCACCCGGTGACACGGTTGCGTCGATCGCACGCCTCGTCAATCCGGTCCAACCGGCGATGGCGGAGCGAGCTCTCGTCGCTGAGCTACAATCCACGGTCGTCGTGGCGGGTGAGCACGTCCTAATACCCTAGAATTTCAGGGATTTCGGTGTATCCTACGTATGTGCGTTGTCCATTTTGCTCGGCTGATGACGACCGGGTGGTCGATTCGCGATTGGCGGAAGACGGAGTGGCCATTCGCCGTCGCCGCGAGTGCTCGGCCTGCAGCCACCGTTACACCACTTTCGAACGAATCGAAGAGGTTGGTTTGTTCGTGACGAAACGTTCGGGGGAGCGAGAGCCCTTTGATCGAGCGAAGATTCTCTCGGGGATCCGGTCGGCGTGCAAGAACCGTCCCGTCGAAGTGGAACGACTCGACGCTCTCGCGGAATCCGTCGAAGAGGCGATGCGGCTATTGAACCGGGACGTGACCAGTGAGGAAGTGGGGATGGCGACTCTCGAGGCCCTGCGCGACGTGGACGATGTGGCCTACGTACGTTTCGCTTCCGTGTACAAGGGTTTCGCCGACGCTGACGATTTCGCTCGCGAGATCGGTATGTTGGTAAAGACCACCGCTCCTAAACTACGGACCTAATTCGTGCGAAGTCTCTCCCTGCGACCACGGGTCGCCATGGCGGTGTACGCGCACCCTGATGACGCCGATGTGGCGGCTGGTGGCGTGATGGCCGCGTGGTCCCACGAAGGGTGTGAAGTGCACCTCGTGGTGGTGTGCGACGGTTCGAAGGGGGCCCACGGAACGTGGACGAGCGCCGACAGTTTGCGCGACATTAGGCGTGAGGAACTTGAACTGGCCGCTGAAGTCTTGGGGGTGACTCAGGTGCACTGTCTGGAGGTACCCGATGGTGAAGTGACGAATTCCCACGAATTGCGCGAACGATTAGTTGGCCTTATTCGTCGGGTGCGTCCCGAGGTGATTCTGGCCCCGGACCCGACCGCGACATTCTTCGGCGGGGTGTACGTCAATCACCGTGATCATCGCGAGACCGGGTGGGCGCTGCTGGACGCCGCTGCTCCGGCGGCGGCGATGCCCTTGTACTACCCATCCCAGGGACCAGCCCATCAGGTGTCGCGGCTTCTCTTGAGTGGCACCCATGAGCCAGACGTGGCCATCGACGTGGCGGCGATGATTGACGTGAAGGTCAAGGCCGTCCTCGCTCATCATTCGCAGACGGGCGATGACGCACAGGGGGTCAGCGACGTGGTGCGCGGACGGGCCCAGCAGGCGGGTCGTTCGCTCGGTCTCGCCTTCGCCGAAGCGTTTCGCAGTGTCGAACTCGCCGACTAGGGAGCCCACGCTCGATGAGGCACCGATCCTCCACATCGATCTGGACGCATTCTTCGCGTCGATAGAAATTCTCGACGACCCGTCACTGCGAGGGCGGCCCGTGTGCGTCGGCGGATCGGGAGAACGAGGTGTCATCGCTAGTGCCAGCTACGAAGCGCGACGCCACGGAGTGCGCAGCGCGATGCCGTCGGTGGTGGCGCGTCGCGCGTGCCCCGACCTGATCATTCTGCCCGGTCGCTTTGACCGGTACGAAGAATACTCTCAACGATTTCACGCTCTGGTCAACGACCTCACCCCGGACTACGAGCCCCTGGGTCTTGACGAAGTGTTCGCCGATCTGCGAAGTTTGCGCCGACTCGGCGCTCGGCCACTGGAATCGGCGCGAGGGCTGAGGTTGAGGATCCGTGACGAATTGAAGTTGGAATGCGGTGTCGGACTCGGGCGCAACAAGCTCTTCGCCAAGTTGGCCTCCAAGAAATCGAAACCGCACGTGGTGCAGGGCCAGCTCGTCCAGGGCGAGGGGGTCGTGTGGGTCGACCGGGAACTGGAGGAACGGTGGCTCCGCGAGCTGCCCGTACGTGCGCTCTGGGGTGTCGGACCCCAGACGGCGAAGAAGCTCCACGATCTGGGCCTTCGCTGGGTGCGCGACTTGGTCAAAGTGGATGAATCGACGTTGGCCGCTCACCTCGGCCCCGCCCTGGCGTCGTCGCTCGTGGCCTACGCCCGCGGTGACGATGAACGACCGGTCGTGACTCAACGCGACTTGAAGTCACTCGGCCACGACGAGACCTTTGCCGTGTCCCTGGTCACCCTTGATCAGGTACTCGACCACTGTCGTCACCACGCGGGTATCGTGGCGCGCTCGGTCCGCGCGAGGTCGCAGGTCGCGCGGACGGTCAGCGTCGTGCTGCGTTTCGACGACCTCACCTCGCTCTCGCGCTCGCAGACCCTACCCTTCGGCATTGACGACGAGGGAGCAATCGCGGCGGTGGCCCAGGCGCTGGTGCGCAGCGTCGATGTCAATCGTCCGGTTCGGTTACTGGGACTCTACGCGTCGTCATTCTTGGACCGTGAGCGGAATCAGGTCCAGTTGAGTTTCGACGTCGGAGGTGGTGATCCGCTCGGTGATGCGCTCGCCGTCTCGCGTTCCCAGCAAGTGTCGGCGGCGGCGTTACGCGACGCACTTGACGACATTCGTCGTCGCTACGGTGCGGAGTCGGTGGGCGTCGCGGCGGACCTACGTTCGGACGGCCTGCGGGTGGATCGACAACGTGGTAGCCACGCCTTCGGGCCGGAGGGCCCCACGTCACCGTGAGGATCTGATTTAGGCGCGTACCGTCACGAGCGTGCCGATGGGGGTGTGCGGCCACACCACCCCGGCCGCGGCGAAGGGCATTTCGACACAACCCAAACTTTGGGGGTAGCCGTAGGACGATCGGATGAAGCCGTGCAGGGCGTCGCCACCATTGAAGTACGAGACCCACGGAATGCCGGGGTCGGAGTAGTGCGAACCGTCAGGGTTGGTCCCCGACATGGTCTGACTGGTGTAGCGCAGGTACACCGGATAGGTGCCCAGCGACGTCGGCGATTGGGGAATTCCGGTGTTGACCAGCGCGTGGAACTTCGCGACACCGTCTTGATAGAGCGTCAGCGTTTCGGGGGAACTCTGGGTGACGTCGACGTAGTTGTAACTGGCGGGATCGCGCCGATGGGCAGTCACCGCCTTGACCAAGTCGTTCCAGGTGGTGGGGTCCATCACGCCCGAGGTTGGCAACCCCTCAACGTTTTGAAAGTTCATGATCGCCCCGGTGACGATCACGTTGCTCACGCCGGCTTGCCATTGCGCGGAGAACGACGCCGGGAGAGCGCCGAAGCGCCACGTGAAGTATCCGGGGACCTGTGCCGCGCCGGCGATCGCGCCGTTCAGCGCAGTGAAGCTCACGGGCAGGTACTTCAGTTCGGCTAACAGCTGCTCCTCCCACGTCACGTTGATATTCACGGCGGTCTGGATGACCCGCGACGCGACAACGCGACACGCGGTGGTACAGCGGAGCGCAGTGGGCAAAGTGATGGAGTACGAGAGGGCCGGGGTCGGCGTGGCCACGGCGACCGCCTGAACATCGCGCGGACCGATCTGCTGCCACCGCGTTGCCAGGGCGGGTGACATCTTGAGCGGGGGCAACTGGGTGGCGAGCAGGGTGGTGGTGAGGTGTAGGCGCA
>Ga0209698_10004043_pt1 | contig 16210 bp, 12 predicted proteins | sample LitLauG_LLR_2012_FD_187203 | JGI IMG/M metagenome (GOLD analysis project Ga0209698, IMG submission 187203) | Freshwater sediment microbial communities from Pennsylvania, USA - Little Laurel Run_MetaG_LLR_2012 (SPAdes) (version 2) | ecosystem: Environmental > Aquatic > Freshwater > Creek >...
GGCCGCATCGTCGCCCACGGCCAGTCCGGCGGCGGCCTGCTGTGCTCGACGCGGCTGAGCCTCGGCAAGAAGGAGGTGGCCTTCGAGGCAGTGGCGCTGTCCGACCTCCGGCCCGAGCCGCTCGTGGGCCCCGGCGAGGTCACCTTCTTCCAGACCGCCGGGGGGCGCACCGGCGTGCCCGCCCCTCGCCGGGTGCGGCGGGCGCCCTACGTGCAGTTCGCCGCTCCCCTGGCGTGGACGTCGCTCGCCCTGACCGTGCGCGCCGACGGGACGTCGTCGTTCGAGTTGACCGGGGCCAGTACGTTCCCGCGGCACTGGGTGTACGACAGCGGGGGGAAGCTGGCGGCCAAGTCCGGGATGATCGACTTCTCGAACTGGTACCGCCGCGCCTTCGGCAAGCACAGCCCCTGGGGCGACCGGGACTCCGCCGCCCTCACGACGGAAGTGGAGTCGGCTCTCGAGCGCGAGCTGTCGCGCACGCTCATGCAGGGTGGGTCCAAGCCCAAGGTCCGCACGGTCAAAGCCGGGGCCACCATCACCGAGCAGGGCGCGCAGGAGGACGAGCTGTTCCTGGTCCTCGACGGCGTGGTGCGCGTCGAGGTCGACGGGGGGCGCCTGGCGGAGTACGGACCGGGGTCGCTGCACGGCGAGCGCGCCGTGTTGGAGGGGGGACGGCGGACGTCGACGGTGCGGGCCGTGACGGCCTGCAAGCTCGCCGTGGCCCCCGCGTCGCAGATCGACACGGCGGCGCTGACCGCGTTGAGCGCCGGGCACCGCCGGGAGGAGCAGGGCTGAAGTTGCCCCCTCCCGGCGGGCGCGCCTAGGCAGGTCCGCAGTGGACGACGTCGACGCCGTGGTCATCGGCTCCGGGCCCAACGGCCTGGTGGCCGCGGCCTTGCTGGCCCGGGCGGGGTGGCGCGTGACGGTGCTCGAGCGCGCCGCGGTGGCGGGCGGGGCCGTGCACAGCGGCGAGCTGACCGCGCCGGGGTACGTCCACGACACCTACTCCGCCTTCTACGGCCTGCTGCACAGCTCACCGGTCCTGCACGAGCTGGGGCTCGAGCGCGCCGTGGAATGGGCGCAGTTCTCCGTCCCGGTGGGCGCGGCGGTGTCGCCCGACGAGGTGGCCGTGTGCCATGCCGAGGTGGACCGCACCGCCGACGGGCTGGCCCGCCGGGTGCCCGCCGACGGCGACGCCTGGCACGCGCTGTACCGCTGGTGGCAGGAGGTGGGTGTCTTCTTCCTGCGCCAGATGCTCGGTCCCGTGGGAGCACCGGGCCCCGGCCTGGCCTTCGCCCGGCGCGCCCGGCGCCACGGCCTCTTCGACAGCGCCCGTCTCATGGTGCAGCCCATGGAAGCGCTGGCCCTCGAGCGCTTCACCCACCCGACGGCCCAGGCCCTGGTGGCCGCGGGGGCCTCGCACGCCGATGTGGCCGTGGACAGCCCCGGCAGCGTGCCCGCCGCCCTCATCCTGGCCATGGCCGCCCAGGAAGTCGGCATGCCTGTGCCCGTGGGCGGGGCCGGCCGCCTCGCCGCCGCCTTGGTGGGTGCCGTGGAGCACGCCGGCGGCGTGGTGCGCTGCGGCGCCGAGGTGCGCCGGGTGGTGGTGGAACGCAACCGCGCCACCGGGGTGGAGACGAGCGACGGCGGGCGTGTCCGGGCCCGGCGCGCCGTGCTCGCCGACACCGGCCCGGGGGCGTTGTTCGGCGCCCTGGTCGGCACCGACGCCCTGCCCGCCCGGTACCTCGACGGCGTGCGCCGCTTCCGGTACGGCACCGGGGTCTTCAAAGTCGACCTCGCCCTCGACGGACCGGTCCCATGGTCAGCGCCGGAGCTGGCGGCGTGCGGTGTGGTCCACCTCACCGGCGACCTCGACGACATGGCCCGGGCCGCCTACGAGGCGCGCCGCGGCACCGTCCCGGGCCGGCCCATGCTCATCGTGGGCCAGCAATCGGTGGCCGACCCCAGCCGGGCCCCGGCCGGGGGCCACACCTTGTGGGTCGAGACCCACGTGCCGCCCGTGCCGCGGCCCTCGGGTTCGTGGGCGACCGAGCGCGACGCCTTCCTCGAGGTCGTCCTGGCCCGCCTGGAGGCCCACGCCCCGGGGCTTCGCCAACGGGTCGTGGGCAGCGCCGTGCGCACCCCCGACGACCTCGAGCACGAGAACCCCAACCTGGTGGGCGGGGACCTCGGGACGGGGTCGTCGGCACTGCACCAACAGCTCGTGCTCCGGCCCGTGCCGGGATGGTTCCGCTACGCCACCCCCGTGAAGGGCCTCTACCTGTGCTCGGCCTCGGCGCACCCGGGGGGCGGCGTCCACGGCATGGTGGGGCGCAACTGTGCCCGGCGGGTGCTGTCCGACCGGCGCCGGCGCCGGATCTGAGGGCGAACCGCTCCCCGCGGGGACACACCGGCTGGCACCCCCTCCCACCGGGGGCGCGCACCCTTGACCCCTCCGGCGCCATCCGGCCAAATAGGGGCATGTCCGAGGGCGCCATCAGCGTGTTCCTGGCCGACGACAACCTCATCGTCCGCGAGGGCGTGCGCGCCCTGCTCGCCCTGGAGCCCGACGTGGAGGTGGTGGGAACGGCGGCCGACTACGACGAGCTCGTGACCGGCGCCAGCAAGCTCGCCCCCCAGGTGGTGGTCACCGACATCCGCATGCCGCCCAGCTTCCAGCAAGAGGGCATCGAGGCCGCCCACGAGATCCGCAAGCGCCACCCCGGGACGGGCATCGTGATCCTCTCGCAGTTCGACGACCCCGAGTACGCCATCTCCCTGCTCGACGAGGGAGCGGCGGGGTGCGCCTACCTCCTGAAGGACCACATCGCCGAGGGCGACCAGCTGATCCGGGCGGTGCGGGCCGTGGCCACCGGGGGGTCGGTGCTCGACCCCACCATCGTCGAGTCCATGGTGCACCCGGTCACCGACGGCGGCGAGCTGACCGAAGCCGAAGAGGACCTCTTGCGGCTCGTGGCCGAAGGGCGCCCCATCAAGGCCATCGCCGTGGCCCAGGGCACCACCCCGGCGGCGGCCGGGGACGCCGTGGAGAAGCTCTTCCTCCGCATCGCCCAACAAGCCAGCGCCGGCGGGCAGAACTCGCTGCGGCGCCTCCGCATGCTCCACGAGGCCATCGTCAACCGCGAGGAACAGGGCGAGACGCTCAGCCGGCTCCTGCCCGGCGGCGTCGCCGACCTCCTCGTCCGCCAGGGGGCGCACGTCGGAGAGACGGAGTCGCTCGTCGTCAGCGTGCTCATGTCCGACATCCGGGGCTACTCGACCATCGCCGAGCACGCCGACCCCAGTGCGCTCGCCGGCCAGCTCAACACCCACCGGGCCGAGATGAACCGGGCCATCATCGACGCCGGGGGGACCGTGATGCAGTTCGTGGGCGACGCCGTCATGGCCGTCTTCGGAGCCCCCGTGGCGCTTCCCGACCATCCGGCGTGCGCCGTGCTGGCGGCCCTGCGCATGCACGCCGCCCAGGAGAAGGTCAATGCCCGTTGGGCCGAGTCCGGCCTGCCCGCCTTCGAGCTCGGCATCGGAGTGACCACGGGGCCCGCGGCCGCCGCCCTGCTGGGATCGGAGGAGCGTCTGGAGTACACCCTGGTGGGCGACACGGTCAACCTGTCCCAGCGCCTGCAACAGTGGGCCGATCCCGGCGAGACCGTCCTCAGCGAGGCCACCTACCGGGCCCTCGACGACCCGCCGCCGGCCGTCGCCCTCCCTCCCGCGCTGGTGAAGGGCCGCGAGGCACCCGTCTCCGCCTGGAAGGTCGCCGCCGGCACGAGAGACCGCCACCGCGTCGGACCGACGCCGGCGACGGCGTAGGCCCGACGACAACAGACCGCACGACGAAGCGTCCACAGACCGCACGACAAGGGAGCAGGACATGCATGTGATGGAGGCACGAGGCGTCCGCAAGACCTACGAGGCGGACGGCGCTCCGGTCCGGGCGCTGCGAGGCGTCGACCTCACCATGGACGACACCGAGTTCGTGGCCGTCATGGGCCCGTCGGGGTGTGGGAAGTCCACGCTGCTCAACCTCGTCGCCGGCCTCGACACCCCCACCGAGGGGGAGATCCTCGTGGCCGGCGAGTCGCTCGCCGACAAGGACGAGAACGCCCTCGCCCGCATGCGGCGCGCCCACATCGGCATCGTCTTCCAGTTCTTCAACCTCCTCGAGGGGATGAGCGTCCTCGAGAACGTGACGCTGCCCGCCGTCATCGCCGGCGCCCGGCGGCGCCAGGCCGAGAGCCGGGCGCGCGACCTCCTCGACATGCTGGGCCTCGCCGACAAGCACGGCGCGGCACCGGGCGTGCTGTCGGGAGGCCAGCGCCAGCGCCTCGCCATCGCCCGGGCCCTGGCCAACAAGCCCACCCTCCTCCTGGCCGACGAGCCCACGGGGGCCCTCGACTCCGAGGGTGGCCTCGAGGTCCTCGAGCTCTTCCGTCGGTTGCACACCGGCGGCCAGGCCATCCTCCTCGTGACCCACGACGACACCGTGGCCGAGGCCGCCACCCGCATCGTGCGCATGCGTGACGGCCGCGTCGAGGACGACGGCACCGGCGACCTGAGCACCGTGCCGGCGGCAGCGGGATCCCCCTCGGGCACGTGACGCGTCCGGAGGCGGCCGCCGACCGGCGGCCCGGGATCACCGGCGTCGAGCCCCGGCGACCCGTCACGTCCTGGGCGGCCGCGGTGCTCGCCGTGGTCGCGGCGGCCGCCGGGGCCTACGCGCCCGTGCTCGGGCGCCACGGCAACCTCGCCACGGAGGCCATGCGGGCCGTGCTGGTGGGTGCGTTCGCGCTGGCCGGAACCTTCGCCGTGGTCCGCCGGCCCTTCGAGCGTCAGGGCGTGCTGGTGCTCGGGGGCACGGCCCTGGGTGCCGTCGCCGCCCTCATGGCGGCGACGGTGCAGGCCCATGCCCACGGGACGGCCGTCGGGGCCGGCGCCGTGTCGGTGGCCCGTTTCGTGGGGCCGGTGGCCCTCGCCCTGCTGCCCGTGGTCGCCATGCACCTGCTCCTCGGTCTCCCCGACGGCAGTTGCCGGCTCAGCCGGGCCGCCATCGCCGGGGGGTACGTGACCGGCGCCGTCGTCGGTGTGGTGCTGTGGACCCGGCGCCCGGCCCTGCCGTTGTGGCCGGTCGGCATCGAGGTCGTCGTGGCCGGCTCGATCGGCATCATCGGGTCCCAGCGGCGCTACCTGCGCTCGCAAGGCGTCGAGCGCCAACGCATGCAGTGGTTCGGGTGGGCCATCGCCGTCGGTGCCGAGATGCTGGTGGTGGCGCTCGCCCTGCACACCCTGTGGGGATGGCCCCGGTGGCCCTGGCTGGTGGTCATGGTGTCGAGCCTCCCCTTGGCGGTGGCCCTCGCCATGGGCAGCTCGCGGCGGTTGGCGGGGCGCATCGACCGCATCCTCGCCCACACGGTCTCACTGGCCGGGCTCACCGGGATCGTCGTCGTCGTGTACCTCGTCATCGTGGTGGGCCTGGGGCGCTCCCCCACCCAGAAGGAACGCCCCCTCTTGGCGTTGTCGATGCTCGCCGCCGCCGTGGCCGCGCTGCTCTACGGCCCGGCGCGCCAACGCCTCACCCAGTACGCCAACCGCATCGTCTACGGCGAGCGCGAGGCGCCCGACGCCGTCTTGCGCACCTTCGGCAGTCGCCTGTCGCGGGCCATCCCCATGGACGAGCTGCTGCTGCAGGTGGCCGAGTCCCTGCGCAAGACGCTCGGGCTGTCGTCGGCCGAGGTGTGGACGGGATCGGGTGGCCACCTCGAGAAGACGGTCTCGGTGCCCGACACCAGGGTCGAGCGCATGGTGCTCAGTGCCGACGAGCAGACGGTCGTGGCCCGGGCGGGTGTGACGGGCACCGCCTGGGTGGAGATCTGGCTGCCGGCCCTGCTGCGCGGCCGGGAGAACTCGGTGGTGCGCGTGGCCCCCACCACCCACTCGGGTCAGGTCCTCGGCCTCATCGTGGCGGTGCGGCCCGCCAACGGCGACCAGTTCACGGCCGACGACGACACCATGCTCACCGAACTCGCCCGTCAGGTGGGCCTGGCGCTGCACAACGTCGAGCTCGACTCGGCCTTGCAGGAGTCCCTCGACGAGGTGCGCCGCCAAGCCGACGAGCTGCAGGCCTCCCGGGCCCGCATCGTGGCCGCCTCGGACGCCGCCCGACGCCAGATCGAGCGCAACCTCCACGACGGCGCCCAGCAGCACCTCGTGGCCCTGGCCGTGAACGTCCGCCTGGCTCGTCAGCTGGCCCAGAGCGACCCCGAGGCGTCGGCCCAGATCCTCGACCAGCTGGGCGAGGGCCTGCAGGAGGCCGTGCAGGAGCTGCGGGCCCTGGCCCACGGGATCTACCCGCCCCTGCTCATCGACCGGGGCATCTCCGAGGCCCTGCGCTCGGCGGCAGGGCGAGCCGCCCTGCCCACGGAGGTCGACGCCGAGGGGCTGCGGCGCTACTCGCCCGACGAAGAGGCGGCGGTCTACTTCTGCTGCATGGAGGCGCTCCAGAACGCCGGCAAGCACGCCGGCGACCAGGCCACCGCCACCGTCCGCGCCTGGGAGGAGGGTGGGGAGCTGCGCTTCGAGGTGCGCGACACCGGCGCCGGCTTCGACGCCGGGAGCCCGCTGGCCAAGGGGGCGGGGTTCGTGAACATGAGCGACCGCGTCGGTGCCATCGGCGGGTCGGTGCGTGTGGAGTCGGCCCTTGGCCAGGGCACGGCAGTGTCGGGCCGGATCCCCGTGAGCCCGGCACCGACCGCCCAACCAGCACCGACCGCCGCACCGGCACCGGCACCGACACCCGCACCGGCGCCCGCCGCCGCGGCGCCCCCGGCAGTGCCAGCGGCGGTCACACCCGCTGCTGCTCCCACGGCAGGCCCCGCGGTTGCCCCGGCCCCGGTCGAGCCGTCACCGGCGCCGTCACCGTCTGCGACGCCCCAGACGGCACCGGCCCCCGCCGCCGGCCACTGATCATCCCCCGACGGCCCGGGGAGACCCGCCGGGACGCCCGTCAGTGCGGTGTGGCCTCGCCGTCGGGCCAGGCGCCGGTGAGGACGTCGGGCCCGAACTGCTCTTTGTGGACGTAGGCCACGGCCCCGCAGGTCCGGGCGTCGGCCGGGACGTCGTCGGCGTCGTAGGTCGAGAGCAGGACGACCCGGACGTCGGGGTGGGCGGCGGTGATGCGACGGGTGGCCTCGATGCCGCTGATGCCGTCCATGTTGATGTCCATGAGCACCAGCTGGGGGGCGAGCGCATCCACCTGCTCGACGGCCTCCTCGCCCGACTTGGCCTCACCGACGACGGTGAAGCCGCGCGTGGCCCCGACGACCGACCGCGCCGCCAGGCGGAACGGCATCTGGTCGTCGACGATCAGCACCGAGATCCCCGGGTCGGCCACGTTCCTATCCTCGCAGCCCCGGCGACCGTGGCCCAGGCTGACAGCACGACGGCCCCGGTGGTGGCAGCACCCCCGGCAGCTCAGTCCTGCGACGACAGGAAGAGGAGCACGGCCTTCACCCGGCGGTGGACGTCGGGCTCCTGCGACAGCGCCAACTTGGAGAAGATCGAGTTGATGTGCTTCTCGACGGCGCGCTCCGACAGCACCAGGGCGGTCGCCACCGCGGCGTTGTTCTTCCCCTGGGCCATCTCGGAGAGGATCTCCTTCTCGCGCACCGTGAGCCGGCGCAACGGGGAGTCGTCGGGCCGGGCCCGGGCCGCCACCAGCGAGTCGACCACCACCGGGTCGATCACCGACCCGCCGGCGGCCACCTCGCGGATGGCTCCGGCCAGCTGGCCGATGTCGGACACGCGTTCTTTCAGCAGGTAGGCGCGGCCCTTCGATCCCCCGTCGAGGAACGACAGGGCGTAGGCGGGCTCCGAGTACTGGCTCAGCACGACGACGCCCATGTGGGGATGGCGCTCACGCAGCACCGAGGCGGCGCGGATCCCCTCGTCGGTGCCGGTGGGCGGCATGCGGATGTCGGTGACGACCACGTCGGGCAGCTCCGCCTCGGCGGTGGCCAGCAAGGTGTCGTAGTCCTCGCACACCCCCACCACGTCGAGGTCGGGCTCGGACTCGACGAGCTTCCGGACGCCCTCGCGGACCAGGTAGTTGTCCTCCGCCAGGACCACTCGGACAGCCATGGCGCAAGACACTAGGCCAGGCCTCAAAAGCCCAGCGAGACACCCAGGCGCGGCGCAAAGGCCGTCAGGGGGTGGGCGGACCGGGGAGGTCGACGACCATCCCCTCGACGGCCGCGGCCACCGGGACGGGGCCGTCCGCGTAGGCACGGACGATGCAGTCGATGTCGCCGTCGGTCCTCGGGGGATCGTGGTGGAAGAACAAGAGGCGCCGGGCGCCGGCCCGGGCCGCCAGCCGCACGGCGTAGCCGGCCGAGGCGTGACCGAAGCCGGCGCGGGTGGCGAGCTCCTCGTCGAGGTACTGGGCGTCGTGCAGGAGGAGGTCACAGTGCGTCGCCAGGACGACCGCAGACTCGTGGTACTCCCCGAGCCCGTCGGGCCCGGACCCGAGCGCGGTCGGGCAGTGGTCCGAGAGGTAGGCGACCGACGACGAGCCGTCCGAGATGCGGTAGCCGAAGGTGCGCCCGCCCTTGTGGGGGATCTCGAGCGCCAGGACCGTGAAGCCCTCGATGTCGTGCGTGCCCGGCTCGAGGGCGTGGAAGCGCCACGATCCCCGCAGCTCCCCCGGGGTGATGGGGAAGTGCGGGGGCGACATGTTGCGGCCGAACACCTCCTCGGCGTCGCCCTGGGCGGGCAGGTAGACGTCGGTCCGTCCGTCGGGGCGGTCGGCGGCCGAGAAGAACGGCAGGCCCTGGGTGTGGTCCCAGTGCAGGTGGCCGAAGACGATGGCTCCGGCGAAGGGCGCGCCGCCGAGCAAGGGCGTGAGGCGACGGATGCCCGTGCCGGCGTCGAGCACGAGGCTGGGGAGCTCGCCGTCGTGGGCCAGGGCCACGCACGAGGTGTGCCCGCCGTAGCGGACGAATTCGGGGCCCGGCGCCGGCGTCGACCCCCGTGCCCCGCAGATCGTCACCCGCACCGACGGCCGCCGGTCCTCGGGGCCCGCCCCCGCCTCGTGCCCGGCGTCATGGCCTGATTTGGTCACGGCGGAGCCGCCGGGTCAAGGGTGTCCACCGGCATGCGGACGGGATGCTGGCCTCACCCCACCGGGCGGGCGCGTCCTCCCGCAGCCGACCGGCCGGGGTGCTGGCACCCGGGGCCGACACCGGCTGTCCTCATTGGTGTCGGGCCGGCTATCGGACACACTGGCGGTGGGAGGTGAGGGTGGGCGCGTTCCGGCTGGTGTTCGGCGCCGAGCTGCGGCGGCGCTGGCGATCGTGGCTCGCCCTGGCGCTGCTGGTGGCCATGGTGGGCGGCCTGGTGCTCGCGGCGGCAGCCGCCGGGCGCCGCACGTCTTCGGCCTTCCCCGGGTTCGTCGCCCGGTACGGATTCGACGCCGCCGTCTACACGCTGGCGGCGACGCCGCGCATCGCCGCGCTCCCCGACGTCACCGAGTCGGTCACGGTCCAGGGCGTCGACACGGGCCGCCCGGCGTGCGCCTGTACACACCCCATCAACCCCTCCGACTTCGGCCTCCTCGTGGTGCCCCCGGGCGGGCCGGTGTCCAAGCTGGTGGCTGGGAGGATGCCCGACCCCGTCCGCCCCGACGAGGTGCTGGCCTCGTACACGCTGGAGCAGGCGGCCGGCGTGCACCTCGGCACCGTCGTCCGGGTGCCGACCTACGCCGCCTCACAGGTCGACGCCTACAACAACGCCACGGGGGCGCTGCCCGCGCCCACCGGGCCGACGGTGTCCTTCCGGGTGGTGGGGTTCGAGGCCGCCGAGTTCGAATTCCCCTCGGGCGGCACCCCGTCCTACGACCTCTTCCCCACCCCGGCCTTCGCCCGGACGGTGCTGCCCCGGGTGGCGTCGGGAGGGGTGTACTTCGTGCGGCTGCGTCACGGAGCCGCCGATCTCCCCCGGTTCGACCAGGCGGTGAGCGGTCTCGGCTTCCCCAACAGCCAAGACGGGCAGATCGCCGCGGTCGAGGCATCGATCCACCCCCAGGCCGTGGGGTGGTGGATCCTGGCCGCCCTGGCCCTGGTGGTCGGGCTGGTCGTGGTGGGCCAGGCCCTGTTTCGGCAGAGCGCGGTGGAGGCCGAGGACTTCCCCACGTTGGCCGTCCTCGGGGTCGGCCGGCGCCAACTGGTCATGGTGGGCATGGCACGGAGCGCCGTCGTGGCCGTGGGCGGCGCCCTGGGCGCGGTGGCGGTGGCGGTGGTGCTGTCGCCGGTGGCCCCCCTCGGTGAGGCCCGCGTGGCCGAGCCCTCCACCGGTGTCACCTTCGACCCGCTGGTGCTGTCACTGGGCGCGCTCGGCGTCGTGGTGGCGGTGGCCGCCCTCGGTGTCTGGCCGGCACTGCGGGCCGCGTCCATGCGCCGCGCCGAGAGTCGCGCCGGCTCGACCCGGCCGTCGGTGGTGGCCTCATGGCTGGCGGCCACCGGAGCGCCCCCGAGCGCGGTCGTGGGAGTGCGCAACGCCATGGAGCGCCGCAGCGGCGGCGGGTCGGTCCCCGTGGGCTCGGCCATCCTCGGCACGGTCCTGGCCGTGGTGGCCCTGTGCGGGACGGGGGTCTTCGGCGCCAGCCTGTCCCACCTGACGGGCACCCCCCGGCTGTGGGGCGACGCCTTCCAGCTCAACTTCTCCAACCCCAACGGGGGCGGCCCCGATCCCGCGCTGCTGGCCACCCTCGAGCACGACCCGGCGATCACCGCCATCACGGAGGGCCGAGCCGTACAGATCGCCGTGGGCAAGGTGGCGGTGGGCGCGGTGCTGGGCACGGCGGTGAAGGGCCCGATGCTGCTGTCGTCGGTGAGTGGGCACGTGCCCGACGGTGCCGGGCAGATCGGCCTGGGGGCCACGACCATGCGCCAGGTGGGGGCGCACCTGGGCTCGGTGGTGCCCGTGACGGTGTCGTCGGCGAACGGCAAGCGCACGGTGCCCTTCCGGGTGGTGTCGGAGATCTCTTTCCCGTCGCTCGGCGGGGGCGTGGTGAGCCTGGGCAACGGCGCGGCGGCCACGCTCCCCGCCTACGAGGACGCCCTGTGCCCGGCGAGCCTCGGTCGCCCCGGCTGCCTCCGGGGGCTCTTCTCCGGCCTGGTGGGCGGGGGGATCCTGGCCAGCGTGGTGCCCGGCCCCCGGGGCCAGGCGGCCGTGGCCCACTACCTCGACGTCTACCGGGCCATCACCGCGCTACCGGTCGCCCCGACGTCGCTCGTGAACTTCGGGGAGGCCGTCAACTTCCCGCTGATCTTCGGGGCCATGCTGGCGGTGGCCGGGGCAGCCACATTGATCCATCTCCTCGTGATCAGCGTTGCCCGCCGACGGCGCGAGATCGGCCTGTTGAAGGCGCTGGGCTTCGTGAACGTCCAGGTGGCCTCGGCGGTGATCTGGCAGTCCACCACGGTGGCGCTCATCGGCTTGGTCATCGGCGTGCCCGTGGGCATCGAGATCGGGCGGGCCGTGTGGCTGGCCTTCGCCGGCAATTTGGGGGTCGTCCCCGTCGCGGTGGTGCAGGGGTGGCTCCTGGCCGCCCTGGCCGTGGGGGTCCTGGCCGTGGCCAACGTCCTCGCCTTCGCCCCCGCGCTCGTCGCCATGCGCCTGCGACCCCAACAACTCCTGCGGGCCCAGTGAGGCGCGCTCAGTCGTTGGCGCTCACCTCGGCGAGCAGGTCGGCGAACTTCTTGCGGGCCGCCTCGCGCCGGGTGGGCACGTGCTCGCTGGGCACCTCGGCGGGGGCGTAGCGCTTCAGCACCTGGCGGGCCACGGTGACCTTGTGGACCTCGTCGGGCCCGTCGTAGATGCGCGCCGCGCGCGCCGCGCGGTACATGTGCTCGAGGGGCATGTCGGTGGAGAAGCCCAGGGACCCGTAGGCCTGGATGGCGCGGTCGATGACGTTGTAGAGGACGCCGGCGCCGTAGTACTTGATCATGGCGATCTCGACGCGCGCCGCCGGGGCGCCGTCGCGGTCCATCTTCCACGCCGCCTGCAGCGTCATGAGGCGCGCCGCGGTCATCTCGGCCATGGAGTCGGCCACCCAGGCCTGGACCATCTGCTTGTCGGCCAACAGCGACCCGTGGAGGTAGCGCGACACAGCCCGCTCGCAGAGCATGTCGAAGGCGCGCTGGGATTGGCCGAGCCAGCGCATGGCGTGGTGGATGCGGCCGGGGCCCAGGCGCATCTGGGCCAGGCGGAAGCCCTCGCCCTCGTTGCCCACGAGGTTCTCGGCCGGCACGCGCACGTCTCGGTAGACGATCTCGGAGTGGCCGCCGAAGCGGCCGAAGTGCGGGAAGGGGTGCTCCATGGTCGAGACGTCGCGCACGATGTCGACACCGGGGGTCTGCGCCGGGACGACGATCATCGAGCACCCCACGTAGGGGTGGACGTCGGGGTTGGTGACGCACATGACGATCAGGAAGTCGGCGATGGACCCGTTCGAGGTGAACCACTTGTGGCCGTTGATGACCCACTCGTCGCCGTCGCGCACCGCGGTGGTGGCGATGAGGGTGGGATCGGCGCCCGCCCCGGGCTCGGTCATGGAGAAGGCGCTGCGCCGGGTGCCCTCGAGGAGGGGCTCGAGCCACTGGGCGCGCTGGTCCTCGCGCCCGGAGGCCTCGATCCCGACGGCCAGCAGCTCGGCGTTGCCGGAGTCCGGGGCGTTGTTGCCGAAGACGAAGGGGGCGAGAAAGCAGCGGCCCAGGACCTCGTGGAGGAGGCCCAGGCGGACCTGGCCGAAGCCCATGCCCCCGAGCTCGGGGGGGAGGTGGGCGGCCCACAGGCCCTGGCGTTTGACCTCGTCCTGGAGGGGGCGCACCGCCCGGGCGAGGTCGTCGTTCTCGAGCTCGAGGGTCTCGAAGGGGAGGATCTCCTCGTCGACGAAGGCCCGGGCCCAGGCCAGTTTGGCCGCGTACTCCGGTTCGGTCTCGAAGTCCCACGCCATGGTCGTGCCTCCTGTTCGGGTGCCGGAGGGCCGCCCGCTACCGTGTACCGGTGCCCGCCGACGCCTCCGCTCCCCCCACGCGTAGCACCGTCTCCCTCCGGGCGCCCGTCGAGCGCTGCCCGATCGTGCTGCCCCGTCCACCGGGTGCGTCCGAAGCCCGGGCCCGCATCGCCGCCGCCGGCGTGGCGTTGCTCGACGAGCGGCGGCCCCTCGAGGTCGAGGAGCTGGTGGGCCTGGCCGTGGTCCCCGACGAGTCGGTGACGGCACTGGCGTCGGTGGCGCACGAGGTCCGCCTGGCCTGGTGCGGCCCCGCCGTCGAGGTCGAGGGGATCCTGTCGGCCAAGACGGGGGGGTGCCCCGAGGACTGCCACTTCTGCGCCCAGTCGTCGCGCTTCGACACTCCGGTGAAGGCCACGCCGTTCCTCGACACCGACGAGGTCCTGCGGGCCGCGGCCGAGACCGCCGCCCTCGGCGCCAGCGAATTCTGCATCGTGCTCGCCGTGCGCGGGCCCGACGAGCGCATCCTGGGGCGCATCCTCGAGCTCGTCCCCTTGGTGCGCGACCGCACCGGCCTGAACGTGGCGGTGTCGGCCGGGATCCTCACCGACGACCAGGCGCGCCGGCTGGCCGCCGGGGGGGTGCACCGCTACAACCACAACCTCGAGACGGCCCGGTCGTACTTCGGCCAGGTGGTGACCACCCACGGGTGGGACGAGCGGGCCGAGACCTGCCGGCTGGTGCGCGACCACGGCATGGAGCTGTGCTGCGGGGCCCTGGTCGGCATGGGCGAGACCGACGCCCAGCGCGTCGAGCTGCTCCTGCAGCTGCGCGAGCTCGACCCCACCGAGGTGCCCGTCAACTTCCTGAACCCCCGCCCCGGCACCCCGCTGGGCGACCGTCCGGTGGTGGGCGCCTGGGAGGCCATCCGGTGGATCGCCCTCTTCCGCCTGGCGCTGCCCGGGGTCATCCTGCGCTACGCCGGGGGCCGGGAGGTGACCCTGCGCGACCTGCAGGCCATGGGGATGACCGCCGGCATCAACGCCCTCATCGTGGGCAACTACCTCACCACCCTGGGGCGGGCCCCCGACGAGGACCTGCGCATGCTCGAGGACCTGCGCATGCCCCTCGGGGCGCTCACCGCCGCCCTGTAGCCCGCCGGCGCCGTATCCTCTGGCCGCGGGCGGGGACCGGCCCCGTACCGGCGGGAGGTCGGGACATGGCACGGGTGCTCATCACGGGTTGCTCGAGCGGATTCGGGCGGGCCACGGCCGTCGAGCTCAAGAAGCGGGGCTACGAGGTGGTGGCCACGGCGCGTCGTCCCGGCGCCCTCGACGACCTCGACGTGGACGAGCGCCTGGCCCTCGACGTCACCGACGACGCTTCCGTGGCCGCCGCGGCGGCGGCGGCGGGGCCCCTCGACGTGCTGGTGAACAACGCCGGCATCGGCGTGGGCGGCCCGGTGGAGCTCGTGCCCATGGCCGAGGTCCGCCGCCTGTTCGAGACGAACTTCTTCGGGGCCCTGCGCATGATGCAGGCCGTGCTGCCCGGCATGCGGGCCCGGGGTGCCGGCACCATCGTGAACGTGTCGTCGGTGTCGGGCAAGGTGTCGGCCCCCCTGTCGGGGTTCTACGCCGCCTCCAAGTACGCCCTCGAAGCGGTGTCCGAGGCGCTGCACATCGAGGTTGGCCACTTCGGCATCCGCGTCGTGGTCATCGAGCCCGGCTTCTTCAAGACCAACATCTCCGAGTCGGGTGTGGACTTCGGTGTGGACGGGCCCCCTTACGACGAGCTCGCCGCGGCCACCAGCGTCATCGAGGAGCGCCTGGGCCGCGGCGAGGCGCCGGGGCCCGAGGTGGTGGCGGCCGCCATCGCCGACGCCCTCGAGTCGCCGGGGGCGCCGTGGCGCGTGCCGGTGGGGACCGACGCCGAGATGGTGCTCGGGGCCCGGGCCGCGCTGGACGACGCCGCCTTCGAGAAGTCCATGCGCGAGGTGCTCGGCCTGGAGTGGTGAGACCACGCTCAGCCGACGGACAGCGCCACCACGCCCTCCCACGACCCGAGCTCCAGTGACGGCCCGGCCGCCGACCCGTCGCGGCTGCGGTCGGTGCCGATCACGACGCGGTGCACACCGGGGAGGCCCACCGTCACCGGGGCGTCCCCGAAGTTGAGCGCCACCACCGTCGACCGGCCTCGGCGCCACGCCCACACCCCGTCGGGGGCGGCCAACCGCCGGTAGTCGCCCCCGCGCAGGTCGGGCGACCCCCGGCGCGCCGCCAGGAGGTCGCGGACGAAGTGCAGCACCGAGCGCCCGTCGGCGCGCTGGTCCGCGACGTTGCCGGCCGCGGGATCGGTCATGGGGAGCCACGGGATGGCCGCCGGGGCGGTGAAGCCGCCGTTGGGGCCGCCGTCCCAGGGCATGGGCGTGCGCTCGGGGTCGCGGCCCGCGTAGTGGGGCCAGAAGCGCAGGCCCACGGGGTCGAGCAGGTCCTCCTGGGCCAGCACCCCGTCGGTCAGCCCGATCTCGTCTCCCTGGTAGAGCACGGGCGTGCCGCGCAGGGTGAGGAGCATGAGCAGGGCCAGGCGGGTGCGGGCGGCGTCGCCGCCGGCCCAGCGGGTGGCCAGGCGCGACACGTCGTGGTTGGAGCCCGTCCACACCGGCCAGGCCCCCGGAGGCAGCAGGGCCTCGGTGCGTGCCGGATGGTGACCACCGCCGCGGGCGCCGAGACGCACGCGGCCTGCACGCCGCCCTGAGCGGCGCCGGGAATCGACGTGCTCGAGGTCGATCGCTGATCTAAGGTCTGCCCCGTGCGCGGCTTTCTTCTCTCCACCTTCGCCGTCGCGACGCTCCTCTCGGGCGGCGCCCTCGCGGCGTGCGGCAATCTCAAGACCGAGCAGTCGCAGGACCCCTGCACCCAGCTCACGCTCGTGTGCCCGTACTGCACGAGCCCCCTCGATCAGCAGAACTGCGCTGACGCCCTCAAGGCGGCCGACCCCGCGCGGTGCGCCGTGATCCTCGACGAGCCGTCGGTACAGTCCGGGTGCGTCCCCCTCGACGGCGGGCGCGACGCGTCGGATGCCGAGGCCGGCCCGCTCCCCCCCTGCGGCTCGATCGCGACGGCCGACGCCGGGTGCGTGTGCTCCAGCAGCAGCTGCGCCCCCGACTGTCCGACCGGGGGCTGCGCG
>Ga0209698_10004044_pt1 | contig 16210 bp, 13 predicted proteins | sample LitLauG_LLR_2012_FD_187203 | JGI IMG/M metagenome (GOLD analysis project Ga0209698, IMG submission 187203) | Freshwater sediment microbial communities from Pennsylvania, USA - Little Laurel Run_MetaG_LLR_2012 (SPAdes) (version 2) | ecosystem: Environmental > Aquatic > Freshwater > Creek >...
CCCTGGATGAGCGCCGCGTCTGCATTGTTCGTGACGGCGACAAAATCGCTGCCATCTCGACCACCTGCACTCACCTGGGCTGCATCGTCTCGGTGGCGGAGACCGGATTCTCCTGCCCATGTCACGGCTCCCGTTACGACCAGGACGGCAACGTGACCGGAGGCCCGGCTCCCAGGGCCCTGCCGTGGTTCCAAGTCAGTCTGGCGCCGAACGGCGAAATTGAAGTCGACAAAGACACAGAGACTGAGCCGGGGAATTACTTGCGAGTGTGAGTAACCAAGCATGGGTAAACAAGCATGACTAACCAAACGACATCGTCGCCCTGGAAGTCGCTGGTCAAGTTGCCGGAGAACATCTGGCACTCAATCTTCCGCAACCCGCTACCCTCGTCCGACCTGGGGCGGGCCGCGACCAGTTTCACCAATTTCTTTCTGCATCTGCATCCGGTCAAGGTCCACCGCAACAGCCTGAAGGCTACATTCACATTCGGTTTGGGACTGATCTCCTTCTTCCTTTTCTTCATTCTGGTGGTGACCGGAATTCTGCTGATGTTTTATTACGTGCCATCGACCACGCAGGCCTACGACCGCATGCTCGATCTACGAGGAACGGTCGCCTTCGGCATCTTTCTGCGCAACATGCATCGCTGGTCGGCGCACGGCATGGTCGCCGCCGTCTTTCTGCATATGTGCCGAGTCTTCCTGACCGGCTCTTACAAGCCTCCGCGGGAATTCAACTGGGTGCTGGGGGTGGTGCTGTTCCTGGTCACTCTATTTTTGAGCTTCACCGGCTACCTGCTGCCCTGGGACCAGCTTGCGTTCTGGGCGATCACCGTCGGCTCATCGATTGCTGGCTACGCGCCGCTGGTGGGCAAGGAAGTGAAGTTCATCCTGCTGGGTGATTCGACCGTCGGCCAGGAAGCGCTGCTGCGCTTCTATGTGCTGCACGTCGCGGTGCTGCCGGCGGTTTTGTCGCTGCTGGTCGCAATTCATTTTTGGAGAATCCGCAAAGACGGCGGCTTGTCACGTCCTGAGGAAGAAGACGCGCTTCCCGCCGATGCGCCAGCCCAGGTCGAGGTCCTGCAAGGGCCGGCAGTGGTGATGGCCACGTCTCCGGCGGCTGCTGCCGCGGCTGCGCCAGTGTTGCAGAAACGCCACTATGGCATTCAGGGACTGGTGCGCGGACCGTTCACCAAGATCGGCAATGTTCCCGACCGATCCGTTTTCGCCTGGCCCAACCTCTTTATGGCGGAATTGGTCGTCTTCCTGATCACCGTGGCCGGAGTCTTGCTGGTCTCGCTCTACTTCAACGCGCCGCTCGAGGAGCCGGTGAACATCATGCATCCGCCGAACCCGGCCAAGGCCCCGTGGTACTTCCTGGGCCTGCAGGAGCAAGTCAGCTACTCGGCGTTTTGGGGAGGCGTCGGCATCCCCACCATCGAGGTTCTGCTGCTTCTGCTGGTTCCATATATCGATCGCAAGGTCGCAGGCGTCGGTCGCTGGTTCGCCCGTGAGCGCCTGCTGGCGAATTTCCTTTTTCTGACGTTTGTAATCGTAAACGTCATTTTGATCATTATCGGCACATTCTTCCGAGGACCGAACTGGGAGTTCGTTTCGCCCTGGTGACGCACGTCCGGGGATCGTGAGGAGACCTTTGTGAGCACGCGTGTAACGCTGGCAGTCGTGAGTTTTGTAGTGCTGATCGTACACGGCATTGTCTTCTACGATCAGTTCTTCAATCGCTGGGAGAAACACCAGACCGCGTACTTCGAGCAGGCGCGCAGCCTGGCCAAGACGGACGCAGAACGCCACGCGCTCGATGAGCGCAGGCCGCGCATCGAGCAGATTATCGTCACCCAATTCGGCGGATCGCATGTGGACCGGTGCACGACCTGCCACATCGCCAGCGACGATCCCAGGTTTCAAGGACATGCCGAGCCGCTGCGTTCGCATCCTTATTCTGCGGGGTTGGGCGACGTCGAGCACAACGGGCGCTGGGAGCGCCGGCACAAGTTCACCGACTTTGGCTGCACCATCTGCCACGATGGCCAGGGCCGAGGCCTCGAAACATTCTATGCACACGGCGAAGACGTTTTCTGGCCCGATCCCATGCTCGGCTACGTGACCCAGGCGAACTGGCACTCTGAGTTCAAAACCAAGCTGACCGGCAAAGAGTACATGCAGGCCAACTGCGCCCAGTGCCACACGGAAGAGAATTTTCCCGGCACTGCCTTGGTCCAGCGTGGCCGCCAGCTCTTCTTCGAAAAAGCGTGCTATGGCTGTCATCGGATCGAGGGCCTCTCCAACGGCACGCTCGGTCCCGATCTCAGTGACGTGGGCAAGAAATTCAAAGTCAACTATCTGTGGGAGCACACGGTCAATCCGCGCGCCTTCCAACCGACGTCGTTCATGCCGAAGTTCGATCTCACCGACGATGAGATCAAGGCCATAACCGTTTTCCTGAAGAGCCGACGCGGCATCAACTTCTCCGAGACCTCCCTCGGTCAATACCGCGCGCGGTTGCAGCAGACCAAAGCAGAAGAGACAGCAAAGCCGCAGGCTTCGTCAGCACCCTCGGCAACTCGCGGAGAGCAATTGATCTCCGAGCGCTCCTGCACCGCCTGCCACAAACTGGGCGAGCACGATGGCCACATTGCGCCCGATCTTTCCTACGAAGGGTTGATTCGCGATGAAGACTGGATGATGGCCCACTTCCGCGAACCGAAATCGAAGATACCCGACTCCATCATGCCGGTCTTCGGCTTCGCCGAGCCGGATTTTCACTCGATCTCTGCCTATCTGAAAACGCGCAGCACTTCACCGTCCTTCAAGACCCCCGAAGAGATCTACAAGGGCCTCTGCGCCCGCTGCCACGGAGAAAAAGGCGATGGCAAGGGCGTCACGTATCTGTATCTCGATCCGGCGCCGCGCGATCTCACCAAAGTCGCCTTCATGAACAGCAAAAGCGAAGACCGCTTCCTGCAGTCTCTGAAGGCCGGGGTGCCTGGAACTTCCATGCCGTCGTGGGATCGCGTGCTGACCGACGAGCAGCGCCGCGCGGTTCTGACTTACGTCTTTCAAACTTTCGTCAAAGAACCGCGTCCAGAACTGAAGGCGCACAAGGTGCCAGAGCAGAATCCGGTCGCGTCCAACGCGGACTCGACCCACCGCGGCGAGCAGATCTTCCTGCAGCGTTGCACCGGCTGTCACGGTCGCAAGGCCGACGGCAAGGGCCCGAACTCGCTCGACATCAGCCCGCGTCCGCGTAACCTGCGCAATTCCTTCTTCGTCAACAACGTGGCGGATCGGCGCCTGTTCGACTCCATCCTTTACGGCGTGCAGGGAACCGCCATGCCATCGTGGATCGACTACGGCCTCACACAGAACGATGTTGGCGATCTCATTAACTTCATTCGCAGTATGAATCCGCAGGTTTCACCTCCCAGTGAGAAGTCCCCAGCGCTCACGTCCCAGGTGAAACAGGAGGTGCTATGCCCGAACAGCAGCGACGCATGCAAGTAACGGTCGCAACACCGATCGGCGCCGTGCCATTGGCCGATTCGATTCATGAAGACACGACGGCGAAATGGTTCCTGCTCAGTTCCATCACGTATTTTTTTATTGTAGGAATCATCGCCTTAACCATCGCGGCCAAGTTCGTCTGGCCACAACTTCTGGGTAGCGTCGCCTATCTCTCTTACGGTCGCCTGCGCCCGCTGCACGTGAATGGAATGCTTTTCGGCTGGCTCCTCCCGGCAGACCTGGGACTTGCCTACTACGTCGTTCCGCGGCTCTGCGGAGTGAAGCTTTGGAGCGAGAAGCTCGGCGTTGCCACCGCAATCTTGTGGAACGTCATCGTTCTCGGCGCGGTCTATGCCCTGCCCGCCGGCTACAACAAAGGATGGGAATACGCCGAACTTCCGCTCCCGCTGGTTGCGCTCGTGGTCGTGGCCTGGGTCATGTTCGGAATCAACATCTTCGCCACCGTCGCCACCCGCCGCTACCAACAGATGTACGTCAGCCTCTGGTACACGATGGCGACCATCCTCTGGACCACGTTCGTCTACAGTACCGGCAACATCGCTGTATTGTTCACCACCGGAACGAACCAGGCGAACCTGAACTGGATGTACGTCCACAATGCGGTCGGCCTCATCTTCACTCCGATCGGCCTGGCGATGGCCTACTACTTCATTCCCAAGGCCTCGAACACGCCACTCCACAGCCACAAGCTGTCGATGATCGGTTTCTGGTCGCTGGCCTTCGTCTACGTTTGGACGGGCGCGCACCACATGCTTCACGGGCCGATCTCGCAGTGGCTGCAGACCATCGCCATCGCCTTCTCGGTCATGCTGCTGATCCCGGTGTGGACCGTGGTCTACAACTTCTTCGCCACGATGAAAGGGCAATGGCATCAACTACGGGACAACATCCCGCTGAAGTTCCTGATGTCGGGCGTCGTGTTCTACCTCCTGACCTGCTTCCAAGGGCCGATGCACAGCCTGCGGTCGGTGAACGCTATCGTCTCCAAAACCGACTGGATCCCGGGCCACGCGCACATGGCGCTTCTCGGCTGCTTCTCCTTCTTTGCCATCGCCGGCAGCTACTACGTGATTCCGCGGATGTTCAAGACCAAACTTCACTCCGACGCGCTGGCCAACTGGACGTTCTGGTTCTTCATGATCGGCGGCCTCGGCTTCTTCGTGACGCTCTGGCTGGGCGGGTTCTGGCAGGGCTGGCAGTGGAATAACCCGTCGATTCCGTTCATCGACACCGTGGTGGCCCTGAAGCCGGTATGGACCGTGCGCTTCTTCTCCGGCGTGCTGATGTTCTGCGGCATCGCCACGTTCCTATTCAACATTCTGGCTACGGTTGTTGGAAGTGGCCAGCCAACAACCCGCACGGCGCCGGCCGTCACCGCCTGAGGAGGAACACATGCTGGACAAAACTGACAAAAGCGCCGTTGGCTTCGTGATTGCCGCCTTGGTGTTCTTTTTCATCGGCGGACTGCTGACCACGGTCGTTCCGCCCCTGATTGACAAGAGTTGGTCCAAGCCGTTCGAGAACAGCGATCCTTCGCAAGGACCGACCGGTAAGCTGCGCCCCTACACCGAACTCGAACTAAAGGGACGCGCCATTTATGTGCGCGAGGGCTGCTGGTATTGCCACACGCAGCAAACTCGCACGCTGCTGGCCGATACCAAGCGTTCCGGATGGAAAGGCGTAGATTCGCCTGTCTCCACACCGGACGAGTTCGTCTACGACAGCCCGCATATGTTTGGCACTAAGCGCACCGGCCCGGATCTGTCCCGCGTCGGCGGCAAGTATGATCGGCAGTGGCACCGTACCCATTTTCGCAATCCGCGCGACCTGGTTCCAGGCTCGGTGATGCCACCGTTCCCGTGGATTGCTAACAATGACGACGAGTTCAACGCACTCGTGGCTTACATCCAGACGCTTGGCAGGGCCAAGAACTGGCGTCCGGACAACGACTATGAGAAATAGAGGCGTGAGAAATGCACGACTACGTTTATCCCAGCATTTTTCTCGCGTACCTGCTGTTCTTTCTATGCCTGGCGGGAGCGATCTTCTTTTTGATTCGATCCCGCCACGACGGCTACTGGGGAAGTCAGAGCGAAGAACCGAAGTATCGCATGCTGGCCGACGATGACGGCGCCAACGACCAAGACGCCAAGACCGATCGAGGGAGACTAACTGATGCCCGAAACAAAAGTTGAGAAGAAACCGGAGAGTGACATTCAGGATTACGCCGATGGCTGGATCACCGAACGCAAGGGCACAGGCGTGCCAACGTTCCTGAAGTTCGCCTACATCGTAATTATGGTTGGTGTCATTGGTTATCTATTTATTTACATGAATGGTGAGGTACACCATTCCGACCGCGGAGCTCTGGTTCGCCAGTTCAATCAAGCGACGCAGTCCTCCCCTGCATTTATGTATGCGGTAATCGCGATGGTTGTGGTTTATGCGCTCATCGTGATTGCGTTCGGATTCAAAGCGGTTCATAAAGACTAACAGACGAAGACCAATGAGCGAATGGGCACAATTCGAAGCGATTGAAGGGGCCGACTACTGGATCAAGATGGTTAAGTGCCAGCACGCCTGCCCTGTGCACACCAACGCGTGCGGCTATGTGACCGCGATCGGCGAGGGGCGCTATGAAGAGGCCTATCGCATTGCTCGTGCCACGAATCCCTTCGCTTCGATCTGTGGCCGCGTGTGCGGCGCTCCCTGCGAATTGAACTGCCGGCGCCGCGACGTCGACGCTCCAGTTTCCATTCGCTCGCTGAAGCGCTTCGTCACCACCCGGTTCGGCCCGGAGTCCGGCGACTTCCGCGCGCATCGCGAGACCGGCGATCAGCGCATGCTGCCGCCCAACCGCGGCAACTACGAAAGAATTGCGGTCATAGGCGCAGGCGTCTCTGGATTGACGGTAGCGCACGACCTCACCCAGGTCGGCTACAAAGTCACCCTGTTCGAAGCGAACTCAGAGCCGGGCGGAATGCTGATGGTTGGCGTTCCAGTGTTTCGCCTTCCGCGCGATCTCGTCAAGAACGAGATTCAAGCGATTCTGTCGCTCGGCGTGGAACTCAAATGCAACATGCGCCTGGGACGCGACTTCACCATTGCCGATCTGCGCCGCCAGGGATACAAGGCGATCTTTCTTGGCATTGGCCTGCCCAAGGGGCGCAAGTTGCAGCTGCCGGGCTCCGATCGCGAGATGGTCTACGACGGCATGGACTTTCTGCGCGCCTTCAACGAAGGCAAGCCCCTTCCTCTCGGCCGGAGGATCGTCGTCATCGGCGGCGGCAACGTCGCCTACGACGTAGCCCGGTCCGCGGTGCGCCCCGCAGGAGCCGAAACTCGCAGCGAGGCCATCGCCGACATGGGACGCGGCGAGCAAGTCGCTTACGATGTTGCGCGTTCTGCCCTGCGCCTCAGCGGCGACAAGGAAGTCCACGTCGTGTGTCTGGAAAAGCGCGAAGAGATGCCCGCCGACGAGGTCGAGATCATCGAAGGCGAAGAAGAGGGTCTAAAACTGCACAGTTCGCGTGGGCCCAAGGCCATCTTCGGCGAAAACGGGACCGTCACTGCACTGCGCACCATTCGCTGCACGTCCGTATTCGACTCGACGGGCCGCTTCAATCCGAGTTTTGACGAGACTGATATCGAAAACATTCCCGCCGACACCATTATTTATGCCATCGGCCAGACCTCAGACCTATCGTTCCTGAAGCCGGAAGATGGAGTCGCGAGCGAACGCGGCCTGATCAAGGTCAACCGCGAGACCTATCAGACCACGGCGCCCGATGTCTTTGCCTGCGGCGACATTGCCCATGGCCCCCGGTTGTTCATCGACGCCATCGCTTCGGCACAGATCGCCGCACGCTCCATGCACGACTTCCTCCGCGGCACTCGCACCGACATTGCGGTTCGCAGCCAATGGGCCCCCGCCGTCTATACCATGGCCGAGGGATGGGATCGCCTGCCGCGTGCCACTCCACCTGTTCTCGAGGCGAACGAGCGCTCGACTTCTCTCGCCATCATCGAAGAGGACTTCTCCGTCGAAGACGCGCACCGCCAAGCCTCGCGCTGCCTGCGCTGCAACATCAACACCGTCTTCGACACTACCACTTGCATCGCCTGTAATGGTTGCGTTGACGTCTGCCCCCAGAATGTCATCCGGCTGGTTGGCCTTAGCGAGCTTTGCAAGGACGAACAGTGGCAGGACATGGTTGCCGGCGCCCTCGGCATCAGCCGTGATGAACTGCGCGCGCTGGATCGCCGTGAACTCGACGCTCTCGGCGGCGTCATGCTGAAAGATGAGACTGCGTGCATCCGCTGCGGCCTGTGCGCCTCGCGCTGCCCAACGCACGCCGTCACCATGAAGAAGTTCGAGTTCTATCGCGAGTGCGTCACCGTGCCCGCGCCGAACGCCAAGATTCAATATGTCGGCAGCGTGGCGCGACCCGTGGTAGAAGGGACGTCGTGACCCCGCTTGAGTTCAGCGTCATGTTCATGCTGGGGCTGGTCAGCAGTCTGCATTGCGTACAGATGTGCGGTCCGATCGTCCTTGCTTACAGCGTGGCCGTTAGCGAGCTAGGAAAAAGCGCCTCCTCCCCTACGGCCCGTCCTCTTCTGCGGAATCATCTGGCCTACAATGCTGGACGCATCCTTACTTACTCCGCGCTCGGCGCCATTGCGGGCGTAGCCGGCGGAACACTCGGACTGTTAGGCAGGCTAGCGGGACTTACCCACCTGCTGGCCATCGTTTCGGGCGGACTGATGATCATCGCCGGCATCTCCATGCTCGGCGTAATTCCAGCCAGTTTGCTGGGGAGCAGACTCTTCCGAATTCCGTCGTCGTTCCTTCGGCGTGTCGGCAAACTGCTCTCGGCGCCCGGTTCGGGCAACCGCTTCCTTCTAGGACTGGCGCTCGGTTTCCTGCCGTGCGGCCTTATTTACGCTGCACTGTTCAAGGCCATGGCGACCGGCTCTCCGTTCGCGGGCGCAGCCAGCATGCTAGCCTTTGGACTGGGAACTGCCGGATCGCTCGTAGCGCTTGGCGTGTTCTCCTCCGCGATCCGTATGCAGTTTAACCGTTTCGGAAGCCAACTGGCAGCGGCCGGGATAACACTCATGGGAGTTCTGCTAGTGTGGCGCGGCACCATGCCGGGGATGCTCCTGACGGGAGGCCACATGCATGGCCACCACTGAAGCCAAGACGGGCAACCCAAACATCTCGATTTCTTCGAAGCCGTTGCCGAAGTGCGAGCGGAATCCTCCCACTCCGCCAGAGAAATCGCTTTCCTTCCACCGTTTTCGCAAAGCGATCCATCTGGTCTGCGTCGTCATCTTCTTTGCATTGCCTTTTGCCAACCTGATGCGCGCCGATATTCCGCATCAGCGCTTTTACTTTTTCGGGTACGAACTCTGGATCAGCGAGTTTTCTATCATCTTCTTCTCGCTCATGTTTCTAATGTTCATCGTTGCCGCCATGGCCATGCTCTACGGTCGCGTTTATTGCGGATACCTGTGCCCCCAGATGATCTTCAGCGAAGCCTCGCTCGCGCTTGAGAGCAAGCTGACCCGTACCGTGAACAAGTATGTCCGGTGGAGCGCCCGGCCACGAAAGCTGCTCAGCCAGTTTTTATTCTATTCGATCGCCGCGATGGCCTCGGTCGTCCTCGCGTTTGTCTTCATTTCGTACTTCATCGAGCCGCGCGACCTCCTCCACCGCCTGCTGGCACTCGACATCAGAACCGCTGGCGGCCTCGCGGGCGCGACTACCTCGCTTTTAGCACTGCTCGATTTTCTCTTCCTTCGCCAGCGTTTCTGCACCACGGTTTGCCCCTACGGCTACCTGCAGGGAATGCTCGGCGACGGCGACACCCTTATCGTCCACTACCGCGACGAGAACCGCGAATGCATCGAGTGCAAGAAATGTGTGCGCATCTGCCACATGGGAATCGACATTCGCACTTCTCCCTACCAGATCGAATGCATCCACTGCGGCGAGTGCATCGACGCCTGCGTCGACGTGCTTGGCCGGTTGGGCAAGCAGGGACTGATTCACTACGCTTGGGGAGAGCACGGCGAAAAACTCGGAAGCGGCGACAAGCCGTGGTATCAGAAGCTCGGATTGCGCAATGCCAAACGCGTTGTCGTTCTGCTGATCATCCTGTTCTATGCGGCTGGCCTGTTCACCGCTCTCTCCATGCGGCGCGCGGTGCTGGTCCGGATCGCGCCCGACCGCACAACCATGTACCGCCTAGGCAACGACGGAACCGTCTACAACCGTTTCCGCCTGCAAGTCGCTAATCGCGGGCACGAGCAGGCCATCGCGCAATTTTCCATCGAAGGATTGCCGGGTACAAGCTTTGTCGGATTCGAGAACGCGGTGGTCGTCAATGCGGGCCAGACCCTGGAGCAGGCGGTCGAGATTGCCGCCCCGCCGTCGGTGGCCGTGCCGCCGGGCGTAAATCATTTTCGTGTGGTCAGCAAAGTCGGCAACAAACGGGATGTGTTCGAGGAAACTTTTATCACGCCGTCTGCAGATTCCCGGTGAGACGCTTATTCATCGTTTCGGTGTGAACGCGGATGTTCAACAGACAAGGAGTGGAGAATGAGCACCATGGTCATCGCATCGCATGGGGTCGGTAAGAAGCCGGCACCTCTCGCATATTTTCTGGGATTTGTCTTCGTGCTCTTCATCGGTATTTTGGTTTTCTGCTACGCCGTGACCAAACGCGCGAACCCAGTTTACCTCGACGAGCACGGCAAGCCTGCGGCCGCGAGTTCCGAACATCCGCATTGAGATTGGCACCCAGATGACCGCAAGCAGAGAATGCGACTTGTGCGGCCTGGGATGCGGCCAGCGTCCCTTGCAGCAGCATGTCGGCGAGGGCGATCGCTTCTTCTGCTGCGTCGGCTGCATGAATGTCTATCTCATCCTTTGGGAGAGCGGCGCCGTCAGCGCCGGTCAGGACATTCGCCAGACTGAACTCTTCCAACGCAGTCTCCAACTGGGACTCATCTCCAATCGCAGCCCGGACGACATAAAAGAAGACGCGAAGTCAGACTCCATTGCTCCTCCAGTTGCTGCCGAGGAATTGCTGCTGCACGTCACCGGCATGTGGTGTACGTCCTGTGCGTGGCTCATCGAGCACGCGCTGGCGGCGGTGCCAGGAGTGGCGCGGGCGGAGGCTTCCTTCGCCTCCGATCTGGTGAAGGTCCAATACTACCCGCAGACTCTTCCCCCCGAGCGCATCCTGACCCGCATCAGCAGTCTCGGCTACAACGCCCAGCCGTACGTCGGCGACAACGACGCCGCGGACGCCGAACGCCGCGACCTGATTATCCGTACCGGCCTGGCCGCTTTTCTGTGGGCCAACGTCATGAGCTTCAGTCTGGTGCTCTACGCCGGATATTTCGAAAATATCTCCGGCAGCGTGCGCCGCGGCCTGCCGTTCCTCCTCATGGCCCTGGCCACTCCGGTCGTCTTCTATTGTGCGCAGCCGATCTTGCGCGTCGCCTGGCGCGGACTGCTCCACCGCACAATCCGCATGGAGTCTCTGCTGGCGCTCGGAATTCTCGCGGCCTACGGTTACAGCGTGGTGCAGTCCTTCCGCGGCGAAATCCATCTCTACTTCGACACAGCAACCGTCATCGTGGCTCTTGTGCTGGCGGGTAAACTCATCGAGCGTGGCGCCAAGGAAAAAGTTTCCGGCTGGATCACCCAACTTCACCGCATGATGCCCAACAAGGTTCGCCTGCTGGCTGCCGGCTCCGAGCGCCTGGTCAGCGTCGGCGCGCTCGCGGCTGGAGACCTCTTTGTAGTCAAAGTCGGCGAGCGCATTCCCGCCGATGGTGTCGTCGTGGAAGGCGAGTCTCATGCCGACGAAGCGCTCTTGACCGGCGAGTCTCATCCACTGGGGAAGTATCCCGGAGAATCCGTAGCCGCCGGCAGCATCAATCTCGATGGCATCCTGACGGTGCGAGCCACAGAGTCGCCGGGCGGCTCGACCCTGGCGCGCATCGTCGCCCTGGTCGAGCATGCACTCAGCAGCCGCTCTGAACTGGAGCGCGCGGTTGATCGCGTCTCTCGCATCTTCGTCCCTTGCGTCGTGCTGGTGTCGCTCCTCACGTTTCTTTTCACGTGGATCGGCGGCACGGTAAGCGCGGACCACGCCCTCATGCGGGCCATCTCCGTGCTAGTGATCGCCTGCCCTTGTGCCCTCGGGCTGGCGACACCATTGGCGATTACAGCCGCATTCGGCGCGGCATCGCGCCGCGGAATTCTTGTGCGCGACGGTCGCGTTCTTGAAACACTGCGCAAGGTCGACACCGTCATCCTCGACAAGACCGGCACCGTGACCGAAGGACAATTCTCGGTTGTGGAGTTCATGCCGTGTCACGAATCCCGTGCCCAGGCGGCTCTGGCGGGAGCCACCATAGACGGCGGCCACGCCGTCTCCGAATCAAAGAGTTCCCTCTTTGCAGGCTCCGCCGGCCCGGACGACGAAGCGCTATCGCTTCTGGCATCGCTGGAGCAGTACTCGGAGCACCCTCTCGGCGTAGCCGTCACCGCGTTCGCTCGCCAGGCCGGGACAAAGCTGCACGATGCGCTCTCTCTTCAAGTACTCAAAGGCCGAGGCATCACCGGCATTGTCGAAGGGAAGGACGTCTTTGTCGGGAACCGGCGCATCGCGAACGAACTAGGAATCCTCATCGACGAAAGAACCCAGGAGCAAGCCCGCGCCTGGGAGGCGGAAGGCAAGACGGTCTCCTTCGCTGGCTGGGACAGCCAGATCCACGCCCTGTTCGCCTTCGGAGACCGTCTGAAGCCTGAAGCAATCGAGCTGACCGTGGAACTCAAGCGCCGAGGCGTTGAAGTCCGGCTCGTCTCAGGCGACGCCCAGGCCACTACAAGATGGACCGCGGCACGGCTCGGGATCGAAGACTGTGATGCCGAGGTTCTCCCCGAACAAAAGGCGGAGGCTGTCCGGCGACTACAAGCAACCAGCGCAGTGGTGGCCATGGTCGGTGACGGCATCAACGACGCTCCCGCCCTCGCTCAGGCCGATCTCGGCATCGCCATGGGCTCCGGCACCGACGTCGCCATGAAAGCCGCGGCCGTCGTACTGATGAATGGCTCCCTACGAAGAATTCTTGACGTCTTCGACCTCTCGCAGAAAACCATGAGGATCGTGCGGCAGAACCTCTTTTGGGCCTTCTTCTACAATACGGTCGGAATTACCCTCGCCGTGGTTGGAATCCTGAACCCCATCATGGCCGCCTCCGCCATGTTGCTCTCCAGCCTGTCGGTCGTGGCCAACTCCATGCGCCTTAGCCGGCGCACGGTTTGAGCTGCGAAACTGAATCAGCAGGCCGATTGTTGGGCTGGAAGTACTGACCTTCGCCGAGGTGACGGAGAGTCTGGGGGCCGCAATCGGGAAACGACTCAGGTTCCAGCCGATTTCTGATCAGGATGCGCGCCGGCGAGATGCGGCCAGCGGCGCATGGTCCGCAGAGACTGAGGCGCAGGTCTCGTTATGGCGAGCAATTCGCGAAGGGAGGCTGGCGCAGACCCCCGGCACAGCAGAACGTGTTCTTGGACGCAAGCCGATTGCGATGGATCAGTGGGCGATGGAAAACGCTGAGAAGTTTCTTTGAGCAGAAAGACAAATGGCTGGCGGGCTATAAAGTCCCGCCAGCCTCTAAGATTGCGAGCCCGAAGTGTTCGGCCCCAATTGACTACTGGTGTGTTGCTCAGACCTTGCGGCTGCGTTCCGAATATGAACTAGCTGATCGGTGGCAGGTTAGCTTGGCAGTGATGGCCCGGGGGGCACACGAAAATCGGTCCGCCGTCAGCGACCGGAACGGTCGGGACGCTAGCTGCGATGAAGGCACCTACCAGCCCTACAACAAGAATGACAATCCTGATTGCGCGCTTTGCATTGATCTGAACCATGGGTCGTGCTCCTTTGGGTCCCTGGGGGGAAATTTGTTTTCCTTGCTCGGCCGTCCGTTGCAAGTGCCTTTCTAGGAGCAAGCCGCATGCCAAATCCGACAAATGCTCGGGCCGCTCTCGATAGGCATGATTTGTGGGAAAAAGCAAGATTACTTTGGCGTTTCCGCCTCGGTTGAGACGTACCGGGCTCGGAGACCCAAGCAAAAACGCTTCGTCGCCTAACATTTATGTTAGGTGCGAGGGTTCCGCCGGGGCCCGTTGTCCGGGATATATACTCATTTCGTGACGCGCCATTCGGGTGAAGAGGTTATCGCCCCTGCCAGCGGGGCACGGCTGGAGGCGGTCAGCGGCCCCCTCAAAGGTAGGCTGTTCCGGCTCACCAAGGATGAGGTGTCGATCGGTCGCGACCCGTCCAACGAGATTTCACTTCTCGATGGGCTGGTATCGCGACGCCACTGCGTGATCCGCAAAGAAGGGGATGGATTCCGGCTTCAGGATCTGGAGAGCCGCAATAACACCTTTGTCAGCGGCGTCCCCGTAAGGGACAGGGTTTTGGCCCATGGGGACGAGATCCGCATTGGAAACTCGATCTTCATCTTCCAGGGAGCAAACAATGAGCCCACCACCGGCAGCGCTTCTCTGCAGCTAGATGCTACTCCGACGCCCGGTGGACCGACCGTCCTCCTGCGAAGAGAGGATCTGCGTTACCTCCAGCCAGCACGTCCTGATGGCCTGCCCGCCACCGCGAAGACGGTTCGCGACCTCAACGTATTACTCAATTTCAGCCGAACCTTGAATTCGGTGCGCGGGTTGGTCGCCGTGCAGGAGAAAGTGCTGGAAGCTGTGCTCGAGGTTGCCCCTGCGGACCGAGCCGCTATCTTATTGACCGAAAATGGGACAGAAGGTTTTTCTTCGATCCAGGGCAGGGACCGCCGCCTCGGAGCGAACCAGCCAGTTCACGCCAGCCAGACTATCCTGACCCGCGTCCTGGAGGAGAATCTCGCCGTGCTTTCCAACGACGTCCTGAGCGATGAATCCTTTCGGGAGGCGGATAGCTTGCTGGCGCCGAAGGTTGGATCGGTCCTGGCTGTACCTTTAGCCGTACAGGACAAGCTCTTGGGGGTGATCTACCTGGACGCCAGTGCGCCCGGGGTGCGCTTCGACTCGGATCTTCTGCAATTGGTGTCGGCGCTAGGCAACATCGCCGCCCTTACCATCGAGAACGCGCGGCACCTGGAGTGGCTGGGAGGCGAGAACCGCCGCCTCCACGAAGAGCTGAGCATCCATCACAGCATGGTCGGGGAGAGCAAGGCCATGCACGAGGTCTATGAGTTCATTTCCCGGGTTGCGGGGCGCGATTCGACGGTCCTCATTTCGGGTGAGAGCGGGACGGGAAAAGAACTGGTCGCGCGGGCCATCCACGAGAATAGTGGCCGGGCGGAAAAACCGTTTGTCGCCATTAACTGCGCGGCCATCACCGAAACCTTGCTGGAGAGCGAGTTGTTCGGGCATGAAAAAGGTTCCTTTACGGGCGCGGTCTCTCAGAAAAAAGGAAAGCTGGAAGTCGCTGAAGGCGGTTCAGTTTTTCTGGATGAAATTGGCGAACTCGCCGTCGCGATGCAAGCCAAACTCCTCCGGGTCCTGCAAGAGCGGGAATTCGAGCGAGTCGGGGGGACCCGTTCAATCAAACTCGACATCCGCCTGATCGCCGCCACCAATCGCGATCTGAAAGAGGCGTCCCGCACCGGCGGGTTTCGCCCCGACCTTTACTATCGCCTGAACGTGGTCTCGCTGCGCATGCCGGCCCTGCGCGAGCGGCGAGAGGATATCCCGCTGCTCGCCGCATTCTTCGCGGCGAACCACAGCGAAAGAGTAAAACGGCGAGTGGCGGGCATTTCTCCTCAGGCTCGCGCCTGCCTCATGCGCTACGACTGGCCCGGCAACGTGCGCGAATTGGAGAACGCCATTGAACGCGCCGTGGTCCTGGGCACAACGGAAGTGATTCTTCCCGAGGATCTGCCGGAATCGATCCTGGAAGAAACAGCCGCCGCTGGGGAACCCGTCAACGCTCTGCACGACGGTATTCGCGAGGCAAAAAAGACTCTGATCGAGCGTGCCATCGAGCAAGCGGACGGAAACTATACTGAGGCTGCCAGAATCCTCGGCGTGCATCCCAACCACTTGTTCCGGCTGATTCGCACACTGAACCTGAAGCCGAAGCGCGAGAGGCAAGGGTAGAATTTCCACACAAATGATGAACCCCATTTGGCTGCATGCTTCGAAGACTGCGCGTTATTTTGAATACCCTGATCGTTGTAGTAGTAAAATCGTTAACCACAGAGGACACCGAGGGGCACAGAGTTAGCACGCCGTTCTGCCCCTGTGATCCCCTGTGCTCTCCGTGTTTCATTAGCTACTCTGCCTGCCAATCGACGATCCTGAAACGTACGACCGCCCCGTGTCCGGGGAAAGAGCACGGCCAGTAACGCATATCGCCGTGGCCATAACTTGGGATCACATTTTGCAATCCCGGATTTTTTTGATTACTGCTTTTAAGGCCAAATGCAGGGGTGCTGAATCGGGAACGATAGCGGTTTATTCAGCTTATTTAAGGCCCTTCACCAGGAACAGATTGGCAAGATCATGCTGGAAGGTGGAAGCGCATGCTTTGCCATCAGCTGACAAGGCCAACGGCCCAAAAAACGCGGCTCCGGGT
>Ga0209698_10004045_pt1 | contig 16208 bp, 13 predicted proteins | sample LitLauG_LLR_2012_FD_187203 | JGI IMG/M metagenome (GOLD analysis project Ga0209698, IMG submission 187203) | Freshwater sediment microbial communities from Pennsylvania, USA - Little Laurel Run_MetaG_LLR_2012 (SPAdes) (version 2) | ecosystem: Environmental > Aquatic > Freshwater > Creek >...
TCAGGGGACCGGCCAGGATCAGCAATACACCCAGGAGTTCGTCCAAGCCTGCATGGAGGAATACATCAATCTCAAAAAGGAAATGCGCGCCCAGACACAGGATACCACTTTGGCCGGCATGACCGAAGAAGTCGTTCGCCTGGAAAAGGAATTGCGCAAATGCGACGAGGAGCTCGTCGCCTACGGCCGTGAGGCGAACTTCCGGCTGCGACCTACCTGGGACATCTACACCGTCATCACGTTGGCCTCGACGGTCGGCCCCGGGATCATCGCCGGCATCGCCGGCAGCCTCGGCAAGCCGGAGGCCGGCCTGGCCCTGTTCACCGGGATCGGCGGCATCGAAAGCGCCGGGACCGCCGGCAGGGTCTGGGAGCTGTCCCGGGCGGCGCGTCGGTCGGCTGTCGTCTCTGCTGCGTTCGACGCTGGCCTCGACGGGCTCCTGGAGCGGCTTCGCGCCGTCGACGACGCCGACGCTCAGGCATTCATGGCGTCCTTCGACGAGCTGATCGAGGTCGACGGCCACCGTGGTCCCAACGAGTGGGACATCATGAGCGACAGCTGGCTGCTGCGTCCCGACCTGCCGCTGCGCATGATCGACCGGCTTCGCGCTCAGACCGATGAGCAGAGTCCCGCGAACCGCTCCGCCGAGCACATCACGCACCGGGAGCAGGTGATCGCCGAATTGACCGAGGCGGTTGCCGGGGACCCCGAGACAGCAGGGCTGCTGGCGATGGGGCTGCGATCTGGTCAGGTGTACTACCAGGGCCGTGAGCTGGTCAAAGACAACTCGGTCCGGGTGATGCTCGAAGCCAAGCTGCCGTTCGTCGAGCTGGGTCGCCGGCTGGCCGACCGGGGCGTGATCGCCGACCCCAAGCACGTGTTCCTTCTGCTCGACCGAGAGGTCGACGAGATCTTGCGCGCCCCTCAGGGCTGGTCCGGCCGGCTGCAGGAGCGGGCCGCCGACTTCGCCTCACTGTCGCTGCGGGTGCCACCGTATGTCGTTGGGCACGGCACCCCGGTGCCGCCCATATCGCAGTGGCCGCTGCGCGCCGACCATGGTTCGGTCGCCGCGGCGGCGGTCGGTGACACCCTTTCCGGTATCGGCGTATCACCTGGGGTTGTCCGCGGTCGTGCGCGGGTGTGCTTCGACCTTTCCGAGATCGACGAGCTCGACCCGGGCGACATCCTGGTCTGCTCGACGACGGACCCGTCCTGGGTTCCGCTGTTCATGGTCGCCGGTGGTGTGGTGTGCGACGTCGGCGCACCCGGCAGCCACGCAGCGATCGTCAGCCGCGAGATTGGTGTGCCATGCGTGGTCTCAGTGCCGGACGGGCGTCGCCGGATCCGACCAGGCAGCCTCATCGAGGTCGACGGGACCGCCGGGACGGTGACGGTGCTCGAAGCCTGAGTCGAACGTGCGTCGATCCGAGCTCAGGCGGTCGGAAAGGGCATGACGTCGCCCGGATCCAGTGGCCCGCGGTACAGCAGGTGCAGCCGGCGGCTGGTGAAGCTCCAGCGCCCGTCGGCCCTAGCGAGGGTGTCGCTGTACTGGCCGAGGTGGAGCGCTCCTGAGCCGTCGAGCAGACGGTTGAGCTCGAGAATGTAGGTGCTGGCAGTTGCGGTCTCGGCGCGGTCCGCGACGTCGACAAGGCAGCCGGTCACCACTTGAGCTACCCACGGGTAGCGGGCTATCGCTTCACGCCACAGTGCCACCGTGGCCGGGCGTCCCTGAGAGCTGCGTCCGTCCGTCAGCTCCCACACGCAGTCTGGCGCCCAGGTCGCCGACCAGGCGGCCTCGTCGCGGCGGCAGACGGCGTCGGCATAGTCGGCGACGACTCGCTGGATCGCCAGGACGTCGTCCGCGGACATCAGGGCTGAGCCGAGAGCTTTTCCTGCGCGAGCCGAACGCGTTCCAGCAGCTTGGGACGAAACCCCGGTCCGACGAGCTCGATCCACATCCCGTCCGCTGCCTTGTGGTAGGTGAAGCGGGGGATGTCCGAGGCGTCGGCCACGAGCGCCGGCAGCCCGGCAGCCTCGAGCCGGTCCCGGGCCTGGACGACGTCGTCAACCCAGAAGCCGGTGTGGTTGAGGCCGTACTCGGCGCCGCCCCACACGTCGTGTGAGGTGTCCTCGATCAGCTCGAGGTAGGGAGGTCCCTCGACCGAGTAGCAGGCCCGGATCTGCGTCTGGCGCCGCACGCCGTTGACCACGACGTCCTGCCGTGACTGGCTGATCTCGGTCCAGTGGAAGCCGAACGACGCGGCGTACGTGTCGAGCGCGGCCTCCATGTCTGGCACGACGATCCCGACGTGGTACATGTCGAGGCCACGGGTGGCGGCGCCGAATATCGTCATGTTCTCTCCTGTCGTGCCGTGGGGCGCTGCTAGTGGGCTACTTCGCCGCCGTCGACAACGAGGTTGGTCCCGGTGACGAAGCTGGCGTCGTCGGAGAGCAGGAAGAGGATCGCGGCGGCGAGCTCGTCAGCCTTGGCGACCCGCTTTTGCATGTTCGCCTGTCCGAACACGACAGCGCCGGCGACCGCGTCGCCGTCACCGCGGGTACGCATGATCGGGATGGTCATCCCGGTCTCGGTGCGCCCGGGGGAGACGGCGTTGACGCGGATCTCCGGGGCCACCTCCAGTGAGAGCTGGGTGGTGAAGCCGAGAACTGCAGCCTTGGCTGCGCCGTAGGCGACGTTGGTGCGCTGGGCCAGCAGTGCGGCGACCGAGGCGATGTTGACGATGGACCCGCCGCCGCGGGCCCTCAGGTGCGGGATGGCGTACTTGCATACGAGGAACGGGCCGCCCACGTGCACGGCCATCATGCGGTTCCAACGTTCCAGGGAGTACTCGGTGACCAGCCCGAAGTCGGTGTGGCCCCCGGCGTTGAGGACGAAGTCAAGGCCGCCGAACGAGCTGACGGTACGTTCGACCGCAGCCCGGACGGCGTCCTCGTCGGAGACATCGGCGCCGATGCCTATGGCACCTGGAATCTGCTCTGCCACCGCGGCCGCTCGATCCGGGTCCAGATCGACTACCGCCACCTGCCCGCCCTCGGCGGTGAACCGGGTGGCGACGGCGCGGGCGATGCCCGAGGCACCGCCGGTGGCCAGGAGAACCTTGCCGCTGAAGCGCATGCGAACCGTCCAGAGCGTGAGTGAGTGCGGCGCGGGGGGACTGCTTGAGCTGAACTATGGGTCAGGGGACGACGACCGCGCGGCCTCGCACATCGTTGTGGTGCAGCTTCTTGTACGCCGCCAACGAGTCGTCAAGGGTGAAGCGCTCGTAGATCGGATGGATCTTGCCGATGGCGGCCAACGCCATCACCTCGGCGAGCTCGGCTCGGGTGCCCCACATCGTCGAGCGGACGTTCAGCTCGTAAGGCGCGGTGTAGATCCCGACGCCGAAGGTGCCGCCGGCGGCGCCGACGATCGTCAGGTCGCCGCGGATCCGGCTCAGGGCCACGCCCAGCGCGATGGTGGCGTCGACACCGACGAAGTCGATCACGACGTCGGCCGGCCCGCCGATCGTGTCCTTCACCTGGGATGCGACGTCGTCTCCGGTGGACAAGATGGTGTGGTGGGCGCCGCACTCGCGGGCCAGGGCGAGCGCCTCCGGCCTGGTGTCGAGCGCTGTGATGGTTGCCCCAGTCAAGGCGGCCAGCACCTGGATGCCCATGTGCCCGAGACCGCCGACCCCGATCGTCACCACATTGCTGCCCGGCGTCAGCTTGGGGATCGAGAGCTTGACTGCGTGGTACGGGGTCAAGCCGGCGTCGGTGAGCGGTGATGCGTCGACGAGGTCGAGGGCATCTGGAACCCGGACCAGGAACCGGGCGTCAGGCACGAGCATGTACTCCGCCATCCCGCCGTCGAGCCCGATGCCGCCGCCGATGGCGCTGTTGTCGGCATGGAAGGGGTTGGAGCAGTAGTTGTCTGCCCCCTCGCCACATGCGGCGCAGCGGCCGCACCCCCACGGACCGTGCACGGCGACCCGGTCGCCGACCTGCCAGCCGGTGACGCCGTCGCCGATCTCGCTGATGACACCGGTGTTCTCGTGTCCGAGGGTCATCGGAGGTCCCCACGGGAACATGCCTGCCGGGTAGTCGTACATGATGTGGAGGTCGGAGTGACAGGCGCCCGCTGCCGCCACTTTGATCACCACCTGCCCGGTACCCGCCACCGGGGCTGGAGCGTCGTCGACCACGACCGGGTCGGACTGCCACTGCATCAAACGGAGCGCACGCATCGCACACCTCACGGACGACGGGGAGGGACTCGCTGACTATCCCGTCGCCCGCCATGCGGGGTCAAGGACTATGCCGGACTCCGATTCAAGAAAGTGACGGCGTGCAGTAAGCCGAGCGGCAAGTCCGGGGTTCAGCTGGCGGCCGGCACCAGCCCCCGGGCCAGCGATGCCGCCGCGGCGCGGAACCGGACAGGTCCGAGCCCACGGTAGGACTCGTCAACCTGCAGGCGGGACCGAGCGGACACCTCTAGCAAGATCACCAGGGCAACCCCGGCGACTCCGGTCTCGGCGGCAGTGCCCTCGGGCCAGACGCGGCGCACGGCAGCGATCGCGACTGAGTAGACGTCGTTGCGCGCCTTCCGGCGCGTCTCCTCCGCCTTCTCGGTCGCCGCGACCGAAGTGACGAAATAGACGGTCGCCGGGCGCTCGTGGTCGTCCAGCCAGGAGATCATCATGGCCACAAGGTCGGGCACCTCGCCGACCGTCTGCACCTTCCCCAGACGAGCGGTCAGCTCGTCCACCCACTCCGCGGCGAAGCTGGCGACGATCTCGTTGAGCAGGTCGTCCTTGCTCGGGAAGTGGTAGTAGAAGGCGGCCGGCGTCATCCCGGCCTGGGCAGCGATATCTCCGACGGAGATCGCGTCGGGCAACTGTACAGACAGCAGATCGACCGCCGCGCGCACGATCTCCGGTCGGCGCGAGGGCCGATTGGCGGGACGTGTGCGCTTCTGCTCCATACTCTGCAGCATGACATCTCGTCGGTCACCGCGAAACTCGCCATCGGTCGCCGATGGCGGCCGGGTCCCTCCGCACCGACCTTCGCGTCGGACCGAGATCGTCGAGGCGGCCATCCGGGTCTTCGCGGAGTCTCCGCTGTCCGAGGCGACTGTGGAGCAGATGGCCGCTGAGTGCGGCGTCGCGGTGACGGCCGTCTATTACCACTTCAGCAGTAAGGAAGAGCTGTTTGACGAGGCGTTCAAAACCTGCCTGCACAACGTCACGCGGACGATCGACGATGAGCGTTCACGGGCGGAGAATCTCGACCGAGAAGCGCTGCGCGAGGTCATCTACGCCTCGTGGGCCTGGTTTCGGACCCACCCGGTCGAGGCTCGTTTCTTCACCCTGCACTCGGGCGGGGCGACCCCGGAGTCGAGGCGTGCGTTCGACGAGTGGCAGGAGTTTCACGCGCGGCGCGCCTTCGACTACCTCCCGGAGGACGAGCGGCCGTCGATGACCTCGAGGAAAGGCCGTGAGTTGTACTCGGCCCGGTTGCTGGCATTCCACTTCCTCAACCGGCTACTGAACGGCGCGCAGACAGCGTGGCTGGACGGGCCCCTGGCGAAGCTGCCGGTCAGCAAGCTCGAGGACGCCCTCGCTGATGTTCTGCTGCCAGTGATGGTCGGACCGATCGAGATCAACGCCCGCTCGGCACGCTGAGCGAGCCCGCGGGCGGGGCAGCTCAGCGCTCGGCGCCGGTCCGGGTCGGCCGATCCAGCCAGTTCGGACCGGCCAGGTGGTCGCGTTTGAGCTCTGCCCGGGCCAGCGAACGAAGGTGGACCTCGTCGGGGCCGTCGAAGATCCGCATGGCTCGGTGCCATCCGTACATGCGGGCTAGCGGGACGTCGTCGCTGACGCCGACTCCGCCGTGGATCTGAATCGCCCGGTCGATGACCCGGGTTGCCATTGCGGGGGCTGCCACCTTGATCGCGGCGATCTCGGTGGCGGCCGCCTTGGCCCCCTTGGCGTCGATCAGCCAGGCGGCCTTGAGAGTGAGCAGTCGGGTCTGCTCGATCTCGAGCCTCGATTGGGCGATGGCCGCCTGGACCAGACCCTGGTCGGACAGTGGGCCACCGAAGGCGACCCGGGTCGATGCTCGACGCACCATCATCGACAGGGCACGCTCGGCGGCGCCGATCGCCCGCATGCAGTGATGGATCCGACCCGGGCCCAGGCGCCCCTGAGCGATGGTGAAGCCGTCGCCTTCGGCGCCGAGCAGGTTGCCTACCGGGACGCGGACGTCGGAGAAGGTGATCTCGGCATGGCCATGCTGGTCCTGGCGGCCGAAGACGGGCAGGGAACGCAGGATCGCGACGCCAGGGGTCTGCCTGGGCACCAGGATCATCGACTGCTGGCGGTGCTTGGGGCCGCCCGGATCTGTCTTGCCCATCACGATGAGGAGCTCGCAGCGCGGGTCGTTTGCGCCGCTGGCCCACCACTTGTGCCCGTTGACGACGTAGCTGTCGCCGTCGCGGGTGATGCGGCACTCGATGTTCGTGGCGTCGCTCGAGGCGACCTGAGGCTCGGTCATTGCGAAGGCTGAGCGGATCCGGCCGTCGAGCAGCGGTTCGAGCCACCGGCCCTTCTGCTCCTCGTTGCCGAACAGATGCAGCGTCTCCATATTGCCGCTGTCGGGCGCCTGGCAGTTGATCGCCTCCGGCAGGATGTCGACGGACCAACCTGAGATCTCGGCGAGGGCCGCGTACTCCACCTGCGCCAGCCCCGAGGCTGAGGGGAGGAAGAGGTTCCACAGGCCGCGTCCGCGAGCCTCGATCTTCAGCCGCTCCACCACTGGGGGCACCGTGTGGTCGCCCGGGGGTGCGCTGGCTCGGTAGGCGTCGTACTCGGCCTCGGACGGAAGTACCCGCTCGACAAGGAAGTCCCACAGCTTGCGGCCGAGCTCATGTACGCGTGCACTGGGTTCGAAGTCCATCGCGCGCTCCGCATCGTCAGGTGTTTCTTGACTCTCACTCTACAAAGCATCACCATCGTCGGTGCGAAGGGGTCGGCCTTCGGAGTCGGCGCGTCACGACGTTGGTAGCGGGACCTCTGGAAGATCGGCGATGCCGGCGAGGACCGGCGCGGCGCGACAACGACGGAAGGGAGCGTTTTATGGACGACGGGGCCACAGCCGCGGCTCAGGAGCTCCCTCCCGCGGCCCGGGACAAGCTCACCACTTTGGTCATCCGTGGCATGGCGCGAGGAGACCTGGACCCCGAGCTGGCCCCGGCCGTCGACGCCCAGCTGGTGATGGTCAAGGGGCCCATCATCATGCCAACGCCGGCGGGCTCGGCGCTTGTCGGCTCGTGGCTGCGGCTGCCGGACGATGCTCCCGAGCGTGATCGGGTCACTCGTACTGTTCACGCGTTCCTGCCGATCAACCGACGGCTGCGCGAGCTGTGCACGGCGTGGCAGGTCCGTCCTGACGGTTCCGTCAACGACCACGGCGACCCGGGCTACGACGCAGACGTCCGCGACCGCCTCGACGACATCCATTCCAGCGTGACCCCGCTGCTGGGGCGCTTTGCCGAGGACATCGCACGCACGGCCGGTTACAGAGCCCGCCTGGAGGTGAGCCTCGCCCACCTCGACGACGGTGACAATGCCTGGTTCGCGTCGCCGCTGATCGACAGCTACCACACCGTCTGGATGCACCTGCACCAAGATCTGATCATGAGTTTGGGAATGACTCGCGCCGAGGATGAGGCCCTCGAACAGCGCCTGGTCGCCGGGTCGGCTGAGTGAGTCCGTTGGAGGTCGACCTCCTGGTCGACGATGTCGGTCTGGTGCCCTTCGGCAAGGGCACCGAACGCGGCCTGGACGAGCGGACCCTGGGCACCCGCGGCACCCAGCTGGAGCTCCTCGCTGGTCTGGGCCTGCCCGTTCCGGCCGGGATCACGGTTCCGGTGCCGAGCGTTCCTGGCCTCGTCGGTGGACTGCGCGCTCAGGCGGCTCTCGATCTGGTGCAGCTGCTGGCTGGCTCGACCATCGGGTCGGTCAACGACAGCGGTGGACTGCTGCTTCTGCGGATCAGCGCCAGCGCCCCGGTCGCGGCGGCGGGCCTGCCCCCTGAGCTCACGGGTCTGGGCCTGGACGTGTCGGTGTTCCCCGCAGGTTTCGGGGACCAGATCGATGCCGACCTGTGCCACGTGTGGTGGCAGTCGGCGTCGTTCATCGCAGAGCAGGCGCTCGAGGTCCCTGGCGACTTGGTGTCAGGCCTCACCCTGGACCTGCCGGACCCGCGGGACCGGGTGGAGCCGCTCCTGGAGCTGTGCGCGGCCAAGGGCACCCGGGCGTGGGCGACTGACCCGGCCGAGCAGCTCAGCCTCGCCGCGGTCGCACTCGCCCGCCGGTGGGCGTCGCCACGAGCCGCCCGGGCCCGGCGAGCGCAGGCTTTGCCAGAGGATCTACCGCTGGCGTTCCACCTCGAGGCGGTCCTGGCTACCGCGCACAATTCCTCCGGCTACGGCTCGGTGATGTCCCGCGAGTTCTCCAGCGGGATGTTCACGCCCACGGGCAGCTTCTGCCGCGGGATCCGCGGCGCCGACGACGTCGGACGCACCCAGCGCCCGCTCGATGAGCTGCCGGGCGGCATCTCCCTGCTTACCGGGGTCCTCGCCGAGCTTGAGGCCCGGCTGCAGCAGGTCGTGTCCGTCACTTTCGAGTTCAACGCAAACCACCTGGCCCTGCTGGGGGTGCAGCAGCTTCTACGCGCCCCGGCCCGGGCTACCACGAGCCTGGCCGTCGACCTGGCGATGCGTGGGGTGACCAGCGAGGCCGACGCAGTTCGTGCCGTCCGGCCCGCGCACGTGCTGGATCTGATGTACCCGCGGCCGCGGCTCACCGGCGACGAGACGTTGCTGGTCACCGGGTTGCCGGCATCACCTGGGGCGGCCGTCGGACGGGTTGCCCTGTCCAGCGACGACGCCGTCGACCTCGCTGACGAGGGGTACCCGGTTGTCCTCATGGCGGCCGAGACCAGCCCGAGCGACCTGTCGGGCATGGTCGCGGCAGCCGCGATCGTCACCTCGACGGGCGGCTCGGCGTCGCACGCGGCCGTGGTCGCACGCGGGATGGGGCGTCCCGCCGTCTGTGGCGCCGGCACCCTGCGGATCGACCGCGAAGCCGGGACGGTGACCGCCGGCGAGGTCAGCATCTCGGCCGGGGACACGGTCTCGGTCGACGGCGACAACGGGCGGGTGTACGTCGGAGAGATCGCCCTTGAAGTGCCCGAGCCGTCGCTGGCTTTGACCACGGTTCTGCTGTGGGCCGACGACGTGCGTCGGCTCGGAGTCCGCGCCAACGCAGACAACGCCGCCGACGCCACCACCGCGATCGCGCTCGGCGCCCACGGGATCGGCCTGTGCCGGACCGAGCACCAGTTCCTAGGAGACCGGCTCCCCCTGATCCGGCGAGTGATCCTGGCTCACGACGCGGACTCCGAAGCAGCAGCGCTCGTCGCCCTCGCCGACGCGCAACGGCAGGACTTCCGAGACTTGTTGCGCGCCGTCGGCGACCGTCCCGTGACCGTTCGTCTCCTGGACGCCCCGATGCACGAGTTCCTGCCGGCCACCGCGGCGCTGGCCGAGGACCACCACCAGGCCAAGCTCGTCGAACACATGCACGAGTCCAACCCGATGCTCGGGGTCCGCGGCGTCCGCTTGGCCCTCCTGCACGAAGGTCTCTACCCCGCCCAGGTGGAGGCGCTGTTCACCGCCTGGGCCGACGTCACCCACGAAGGCATCCGGCCCGAGCTCGAGGTGATGGTTCCGCTGGTGTCGCTGCCGGACGAGCTGGTCATGACCTTGCGTACGATGCGCCGGGTCAACCAGGAGGTCGCCACCCGCACCGGGACCCTGGTCCCCTTCAAGATCGGCACGATGGTGGAGACGCCGCGGGCGGCGCTGCTTGCCGACAAGCTGGCGCACTACGCCGAGTTCCTCTCGTTCGGCACCAACGACCTGACCCAGATGACCTACGGGTTCTCCCGCGACGACGTCGAACGGCGGCTGCTGGCCTCCTACATCGAACGGGGCCTGCTCCGCGTGAGCCCTTTCACCGAGCTGGACGAGCTCGGGGTAGGCGCCCTGATGCAGATCGCAGTCGACAAGGCTCGCTCAGTCCGTCCCGACATCAAGCTCGGCATCTGCGGCGAGCACGGCGGAGACCCGGAGTCGATCGACTTCGTCGAGCGTCTCCAGCTTGACTACGTGTCCTGCTCGCCGCACCGGGTTCCGATCGCCCGCCTTGCTGCCGCGCACGCGCGCCTCAGGGTGGGCGTTGGGACCGGGGGCGCGGGGGGCGCCGCCTCCTGAACTGATCTGTAGTCCGGTCCCGGTCGCAGTTCGCAACCGAACGTCGTGCCAAGAAAGTTATCTGCGCAATCCATGGACATCCAGCGCAGGACGACTACATTTGCCTCCACAGTAACTGTGTGTCGTATTGGGAAACTACCGAGTCGGGGCGCCTGTCGGGAGGTGCACGGCTGAGGAGTCACCCTCGTCAACGGCCCGCCTGCAGGAGGCAGAATGACCCCCGCGCTCACCGTGACGAGCATGACCAAGACGTTCGGAGGTCAGCGAGCGCTCAACGACGTCAGCCTGTCGGTGGAGCCCGGCGAGATCCGGGCCCTGGTAGGTCAGAACGGTTGCGGCAAGTCGACGCTGATCAAGATCCTTGCCGGCTTCCACCTACCGGACGCCGGATCGGCAGAGGTCGGAGGCGCACCGCTCACGCTCGGCAACGCGACCTCAAGCGAGGCCGTAGGGCTGCGGTTCGTGCATCAGGACCTCGGTCTCGTGGCCAATCTCGACACGGTCGACAACCTCGCGCTGGGAATGGGCTACCCGTCGTTCAAAGGGGCCATCCGATGGACGAACGAGCGTAAGCGCGCCCGCGAGGCCCTGAAGGCGCTGGGCTACGACTTCGACGTACGCCTCCCGGTGGGTTCGCTCGCGATGAGCGAGCGCACTGCTGTGGCTATCGCGCGTGCTCTCTCAGTCTCCGGCGCCGAGCCCAAGCTGCTGATCCTTGACGAGCCGACGGCCAACCTTCCCGCGGTCGAGGCCGAGCGGCTGTACCAGCTGATCCACCGGGTGAGCTCCACCGGGTTGGCCGTGCTCTTCGTCTCGCACCACTTCGACGAGGTCTTCGAGCTGGCAGAGTCCGTCACGGTCCTGCGCGACGGTGCCCACGTCGTGACCCGTCCGGTCGAGGGTCTCACCGAGCCAGAGCTCGTTGAGCTCGTCATAGGCCGCACCCTCGAGGAGTTCCACCACGATGCCGCGGCAGCCGAACGTGGTGCGGTCGTCCTCGAGGCAAACGACATCTCCGGCGGGCGGATCCGTGGGCTGACGTTCTCGGTGCACGCCGGCGAGATCGTCGGGGTGGCCGGCATCACCGGGTCGGGGCGCGAGGACGTCGCCGGGATGGTGTTCGGCGGTGTCTGGCGTGAAGGCGAGATCCGGATGGAGGGCAAGCATCTGCACCGGATGCGCCCCGACGTGTCCATGGCCATGGGCATGGGCCTCGTCCCGGCCGAGCGGCACGCCAATGCGGCCTTCATGGCGTCAACCCTTCGGGAGAACGTGACCCTGGTCGAGCCTGGTCGGCATGTGCGTGGCTGGGTGCTTCGGCAGCGCAGCGAGCGCACCGACGTGTCCGCCTGGCTCGAGAAGCTCGACGTGAGGCCGCGCGACACCGAGTTCAACATGGCCCAGCTGTCCGGCGGCAACCAGCAGAAGGTTGTGATGGCCCGCTGGCTGCGCAAGGAGCCGCGGCTACTCATCCTCGATGAGCCCACCCAAGGTGTTGACGTCGGCGCCAAGGCCGACATACACGGGCTCGTCGACGAGGCGGCGGGCTTGGGTACCGCGGTGCTGGTGACGTCGACCGACCACGAGGAGCTGGTCCGGCTCTGCCATCGGGTGCTTGTCCTGCGCAGGGGGCGCCTGGTCGACGAGCTCCACGGCGGCAAGCTCACCAGCGAGGCCATCACCGCAGCGACCATCGGTCGGGACCTGAACGTCGAGCCTGATCAGACCGCACCCACCGCAACGAGGAGTCGTCAATGACCGTGAACGACCAGGCAGCCGACTCAGTGACCGCGGAGGCGCCCGAGGAATCCGCTGCCAAGGCCCCCCGTAAGCGGCGGATCAACCTGGGGATGGACCGGTTCAGCGGCCTGTACGTCTGGGCCGCCCTCATTGTCATCTTCGGGCTGTGGGTGCCCAACCTCTTCCTCACCGCCATCAACGCCCGCATCGTCGCCGGCGCCGAGGCGATCACAGCGATCGTGGCGCTAGGTTTGATCGTGCCGGTCGCCGCCGGCGCCTTCGACCTTTCCATCGGTGGCACGGTCGGACTTTCGGTCTGCGTGGTGATGTGGTTCCAGTCAGAGGGCAAGAGTTGGGTGCTCGGCGTGTTCGCCTGCCTCCTGATCGGGCTGCTCGTAGGGGCGCTCAACTCGTTCGTCGTCGTCAAGCTGAGGGTCGACTCATTCATTGCGACCCTCGGCATGAGCAGCATCCTCATCGCAGCCACCTACTGGGTGACCGGCGGATCCCAGATCGTCAACGGCGTGTCGCCGAGCTTTCTCCTGCTCGGCCAAAAGCTCATTCTGGGTCTGCCCCTGCCGGTGTACTACATGGTTGTTATCGCAGTGGTCCTGTGGTGGCTGCTCGAGTACACCCCTGTCGGCCGTTACCTGTACGCCGTCGGCGGCAACCCGCAGGCCGCGCGGCTAGCCGGCGTCCGAGTGGACCGCGTCACCACTGGAGCTTTTATGCTCTCCGGACTGGTCGCCGCCTTCGCCGGCGTGGTCCTGGCTGCCCAGCTCGGACAAGCCAGCCCGGACGTCGGCTCGAGCTACCTGCTCCCCGCCTTCTCCGCGGTGTTCCTCGGCGCTACCCAGATCCGCCCAGGTCGGGTCAACGTTCTCGGCACACTGATCGCGATCTTCCTCCTTGCCACCGGCGTCAAAGGACTTCAGCTGGTCGGCACGCCGAGCTACGTCAAGGACCTGTTCAACGGGCTCGCGCTGATCATCGCCGTGGCGCTGGCCGCGCGCACAGCGCGGCGACGCGCCTGAACGCGAGGCGCCTCGGACCTGACGCCACCGTCCCCCAAGTCCGGGCGGCCGTCGAACCCTGAGAAGCAGTCGACGGATCTTTACTTTCTATATACCGTGACCATATAGTCGAGGAGGCGAGGCGTTCTGGTGGCACTGCATCGGAAGCAGGCGGCTCCTTGTGGGCAGTTCGCTCTGAAGACGCGGGGCCGCGTTGAGCAGAGAACGGAATCGACGTAACACAAGCAAGAGGAGGCGCACATGTCCGAGGCGGTGGTACAGGACGTTGACCATGCCATCGAGGCCGACGTGGTCCTGGACCTGCATCGGCGAATGGTGCGCATCCGACTGTTCGAAGAGCACGCCGGAAAGCTCGCCGAAGCGGGCACCATGCCGGGCTTCCTGCACCTGTACGTAGGTCAAGAGGCTGTCGCGGCCGGCGTGATGTCGGTCCTGCGCGACGAGGATCAGATCACCTCTACGCACCGAGGTCACGGTCATGCGGTGGCCAAGGGCGCGCTGTTTCGTCCCATGTTCGCCGAGCTGTACGGCCGCACAACCGGCTACTGCATGGGCCGCGGTGGCAGCATGCACATCAATGACCTATCCCGAGGCATGCTCGGCGCCAACGGGATCGTGGGCGCCGGCATCCCGATCGCGGTGGGCGCAGCCTTCGCGAGCAAGTATCGAGGTGAGGACACCGTGGCAGCCGCCTTCTTCGGTGACGGTGGCAGCAACATCGGCGCGTTTCATGAGGCGGCCAACATGGCCGCGGTCCTGAAGCTGCCTGTCCTGTTGGTGTGCGAGAACAACGGGTACGCCGAGTTCACGCCCCAGGCAGAGCACATGAACCTTGAGGACATCGCGGACCGAGCGGTCGCGTACGGCATGCCAGGCGTCGTGGTCGACGGCATGGACGCACTGGCGGTGCGGGCGGTGGCCGCCGAGGCCGCCGAGCGCGCGCGCGCGGGCGAAGGACCGACGCTGATCGAAGCCAAGACGTACCGCTTTTTCGACCATCAGGGCATCAAAGGCATGCGCATCCCCTACCGCTCTCCCGAAGAAGTCGAGGAGTGGAAGGAGCGTGACGCCATCCGCCTGATCGAGGCGGTCGGGATCGACCGCGGCTACGCGTCGGCGGAGTACTTCGAGAACGTCTGGGAAGAGGTGCTCGCCGACATTATGGACGCGATCGAGTTCGCCGAGGCGAGCCCGCACCCCGACCCGGCTGACATTCTTCTCAATGTCTACACGCCGGACCGCCCGACTCAGGATGCGATCGTTGCGACCGACCCGGCCCAGGAGGGTCTGGACCGATGACCAGCCGAACGCTGACCTACGTCAAGGCTTTCAACGAGGGCATGCACCAGTTGATGGCGGCCGATCCGGACGTCTTCTTGTGCGGCGAGGACGTCGCCGGGTATGGCGGGGTCTTCCACATGTTCGATGGGCTGCTCGACAGCTTCGGCAAGCGCCGCGTGTTCGACACGCCGATCTCGGAGCAGGCCATCATTGGCCTAGGCATTGGCTCGGCGGCTCGCGGGCTACGCCCGGTGGTGGACCTGATGTTCATGGACTTCCTCGGAGTGTGCATGGACCAAGTCGCCAACCAGGCGGCCAAGATGAAGTACATGTACGGCGGCACTGTCTCGGTGCCCTTGACCATCACGACCGCCGGCGGGGCGGGGATGTCCGCGGCGGCGCAGCACAGCCAGAGCCTTGAGGCCTGGCTCGCGCACATCCCCGGGCTCAAGGTGGTGATGCCCGCCTCCGCCTACGATGCCAAGGGACTCATCGTCTCGGCGGTGCGGGACGACAACCCGGTCGTGGTCGTACTGAACAAGAAGCTCCTCGGTGTCAAGGGGGAGGTGCCCGAGGAGCTCTACTCGGTGCCGATCGGCCAGGCCCGCGTCGTGCGGGCCGGCACCCATGTCACCGTGGTTGCGGTCGGCAGAATGGTCCAGGAGGCGGTCAAAGCCGCGGACATCCTGGCGGCGGACGGGGTGTCGCTCGAGATCATCGACCCGCGCAGCATCTCCCCGTTCGACACCGCGACGGTGGTGGAGTCAGTCCGGCGAACCCATCGCGCCCTCGTCGTCCACGAGGCCGTCAAGTTCGCCGGGATCGGCGCGGAGATCACCGCCCAGATCCAGGACGAGGCGTTCGACTACCTCGACGCCCCCATTCTGCGCATCGGTGCCCCGTACTCACCGGTGCCGTTCTCGCCGGTTCTCGAGGCTGTGTATGTACCAGACGCTGCTCGCATCGCCGACGGCGCGCGGCGTCTGGTGAAGCGGGGCTGACCGTGGCAGTCGAGGTCCTCCTGCCCAAGCTTGGGCTGACGATGGAAGAGGGCACAGTCGACGAGTGGCTCGTCGCGGACGGAGACCCGGTCGTCGTCGGAACGCCGATCCTGCGGCTGGCGACCGACAAGGTCGACGTCGACGTGGAGGCCGAGGCTGACGGGCTGTTCCACCGCGCTGTCGCCGCCGGCACCACTTTGCCGCCGGGAGCGCTGATCGGGTGGGTGCTCGCCGACGGAGAGGCTCCCCCCACTGCGCCGGACTCCGGGGACCAGGCCAAGCCGCCAGCGCAGCCTGCCGTAGCGACCACGCAGGCAGCGCCGCTGGTCGGCGGGCCGCCGGCGAGCCTCGGCGACGACGGCCGGCTGCTGGCCTCCCCGTTCGCAAAGCTCACCGCCGCCAACCGAGGCATCGATCTAGCGTCGCTGCGCGGCACCGGACCTGGGGGACGCATCGTCGCGGCCGACGTCGACGAGGCGGCCACCGTAGCCTCAGCGGCAGGTCCGACCGGCGTGGTCCATTCCCCGCTGGTACGCCGGGACGCGGCTGACCTCGGCCTTGACGTGGCTGGCGTGGCGGGGTCGGGCCCAGGCGGACGCATCACTCGCGACGACGTCCGCACCGCGGCCCGGCTGATGCGCCGTCCAGATGAGATCCGAGTGATCCCCCTCAAGGGGATGCGTGGCGCGATCGCGTCTCGGATGGTCGCGAGCTTGCACGAGATGGCGCAGCTGACGCACGGCTTCGAGGTGTCGATGGACGCCGCTGTAGCGTTTCGCGCCGAGCTCAAACGTGACTGGCCGGAACTTGGGC
>Ga0209698_10004046_pt1 | contig 16208 bp, 18 predicted proteins | sample LitLauG_LLR_2012_FD_187203 | JGI IMG/M metagenome (GOLD analysis project Ga0209698, IMG submission 187203) | Freshwater sediment microbial communities from Pennsylvania, USA - Little Laurel Run_MetaG_LLR_2012 (SPAdes) (version 2) | ecosystem: Environmental > Aquatic > Freshwater > Creek >...
GGCTGAGTGCTTGGGTGCGGTGTCATTTGGTGAACTGCATTTTATAACCAACATTCATTACTGGCCGTCGGGCGCGAGAATGGCCTCAATTCCGGCCGAGGCGTCGATGGCGGGCAATCCTTCGACGCGCTGAATGGTGAATGTGTTCTGCGGAAACGAAGTCATCTTGCGCAACGCAGAACCAGCATAGGCGTTGATGGAATAGGCGTTGACCTCTACAGCGACATCGGTGGAACCGAGAGCTTTGGCCGCGTGTTTGAGGCGCTGGAACGATTGTTGGGCATCGTCTAGGAAGCTGCCAAAGGTGAGTTGCATGCCGGTGAAAATCAGGCGCCGCGCCTTAACTTGCGCTACGCGGGTCTCCAGTAAGAACACAACGTCTTGGGCCGGTTTCTGGGCGAGTTGGCCAATGGCCTCGCACATGCTGAGGTCGTTGGGCGGATCGCGCAACGCTTGCACTACGTTTACCGAGGTATTGGGAAACATCTTCAAGACAGCATCGCGCGTGGCTGCGTAGTTCTCAATGTTGGAGGTGAAGCAGGTGGTGGTTAGCAAACTTGCAGGCTCCACTCCTGCCGCCTTGACGCTGGCGGCCAGTTGACGCACGGCGTCATTCAGGGTGGCGCCGGTCTGGCCGGCGACGAAAGCCAAGCCATTCGGATTGACTGAGCGATGGGTGGAGACGACGGCTTCGATCACAACCTTGGCAGCCTCATCGCCCAAAGCGCCCACCTGCAAAACGCTCAACACCGGAAGGGGCAGCTTATGTTCGGTAAACAAATCGGCCGCCTCCGACTGGACGCGGCGCGCATCGCCCGCGCCGGCGACAAAGGCGCGCAGCTTTACGATGGTTTCGCCATGAGTGTCGCGGATGAGATCGTCTAAGCTCTGGCGAATCTGCGCCGCCAAGCCGCCTGAGCGCATGAGCGGAGAAATGTGGAAATCGAGGGTTTCGGTTTCCGCGGCCAGGGCCATGGGCAGCTCGGGAGGCAAGGGGAGCACCTGGGGTTTAGGTTCTTCGTTCTTTTTCTTTTGCTTTTGCGAATAGCTTTCGGGTGTTGCCAACATCAGCAAAAGCATGAGCAGTGAAGTTTGCCGCAACATGGTCTAATGCTCTAGCCTAGCTTGTCGCTGGTTTGAGGACCGTATCCCCAAAAAGGCAGGTTTCCAGCGGCCCATGACAGGACTGCGAATTGTTAGCCTCTCCCGATCCAATCCGCTTGGTTCGAAATCGTTTGCAACGCGTTAAAGAGGGATGCCAGGGGTGACTTAGCGATCGCCTTTTCGCTTCTTCCGCCGTGTTATCGTAAGTCTAGGCGCCGCTCATCGGTCATCAGCGCCCATCCTCCAATGTTTAGTCCTCTTGCGGGCCTATGCTGGCCAATTTAGCGGCCCGCGCTCGGCAGGCTTTTCGCCATGTTGCTGTGCGGAATGCGCTCTTTCTCTACGCGGTCCAGTTCAGCGGATACGTCTTCCCGTTCATCACTTTGTCGTATTTGTCGCGGATTCTGAGTCCGGAGAAAGTTGGCTTGCTCAGTCTGGCCACTTACTTCATGTGGTATTTCAATACCCTTACAGAGTACGGTTTCAATCTGACCGCGACACGACGGATCGCCATCCAAAAAGACTCGCCGGAAGCTGTCTCCCAAATTTTTAATTCCGTCATGCTGGCCAAAGGGTTCTTGACGGCCATCGGTTTTGTGTTGATGATGGTGGCCGTGCTGTTGATCCCGAAATACCGGGCGCACTGGGAACTCTTCCCGCTTACGTTTCTGACCGTCGTTGGCGGCTGGCTGTTCCCAATGTGGCTGTATCAGGGCCTAGAGAAGATGGGACAAGTGGCGGCACGCGATTTTATTGCGAAGCTGCTGGCCACGCTTCTCACTTTGCTGGTCGTGCGGCGCGAAAGCGACTATCTCTACGCTGCGGGGCTGCAGGCCGGCGCGACAGTCATAGCGGGAGCGATCAGTTTGGCCATGGCCCCCGCGGTGTGCGGAGTGCGTTTCAAGATGGTGCCCTGGAGCGAAATCGTAGGGGCGCTCCGGCAGGGATGGCCAGTGTTTCTCTCCATGGCAGCCATGACGCTCACGACTTCCACCAACGTTTTCATCCTTGGCTTTGTCACCACCACGACGGAAGTCGCGTATTACACCAACGCGAACCGGTTAATCGTCGCGGTGAGAATGTTAGTCATTCCGATCGTAACGGCACTTTATCCGCACATTAGCCATATGGCCTCGAAATCAGCGGGAGGAGCAATTGCCTTCTTGCGAAAGTATTCCTTGCTTATGGCTGCGCCGTTTCTGGTGTGCTCCCTGGTTTTACTCCTCTTCGCGCCGTTGGTAGTCCACAAGTTCTTCGGTACGAGGTATGACTACACGCCCTCGATCTTATTGCTGCGGATTTTGGCGTTTTCGCCATTCCTGCTGGCTTTGAGCCATAGCTATTCAACGTATTACATGCTTGCTTTTGGCTTTGAAAAGCAGTGGTCGCGTATTATTCTGCAATCGACCGTAATCAACTACGTGTTGATGGGTCTGTTTATCTGGGTCATGCACATTCGGGCGATTAATGCGATGGCGATGTTGGGTACAGCGGGCGACCTCTTCGTGCTGGGTTCGTCTTATTACTTCTTCCGCATGAACACGAATAAGACGCATCCCCAAGTGGCCGAGCCCGTTACACAGACTTGACGATCAGCGTTTGTTCTTCTCGACGAACTCCACCAGCAGCTTCTCCGCAGTCAACATCCAGGCAATCAGCCTGCCGTCAAAAGCAACTGCCGGCTTCGGGCGCCGGACGATGAGCGCCTTTTGCTGCCTCATAGCCGCGATGGCCGACTCGCAATCATCCACCTCGTAGCAGACATGGTGAATGCCGCCCCCTTTGGCCAAGAAAGCCGAAACCGGGTTGCGGTCGCCCATAGGCTGGACTAGTTCAATCTGCACGTCCGTTCCGGACGTGGACAGGAAGGCGACTTTGACGGATTGAATGGGATCATGAAAGATTTTTTCGTCCCAAGTGGCGTTGAGCGATTTAAGGAAACCCGGCATCGTGGCCTCAATGTTTTCGACAACGAAACCTACGTGATGCATGCGTTGCAGAGCGCTGGACATATTGAGAAAAAAGCGCCGCTGACACAACAAAAGTATGAGCGACCTCCTTCATATTACTCCGCGGCGGCGAACGGGCTGCGTTTGGTTCGCTTTGGGTTGTGAAGGTCGCAAGTGTAATTGGCCAGTTATAATTAAGAAGAAAATTGAAAATAACCGAGGCGCTAAAAATTGCTCAGCAGGCTGATGCTGACGCTCCACCCTTCGTCGTAACGCTCGCTTGCGGGTTTACCCCGATGCATTTAAAGACGTTTCTGACGGCGCACCTGCAAAAGAGTCTGCCTGGCCGAAAAGTAAGTGTTGAACCGGGCCTGTATGGAAACCTGGTCGGAACAGTGGAAGGCGGTATTTCGGTCGAATCGCAAGCGGTGGCCGTTCCGTTAGAGTGGGCCGATCTTGATCAGCGGCTGGGATACCGGCAAACCGGTGGTTGGAGCCCGTCCGATCTCGGCGACATTGTGGCGAACGCCGGCCAGATGTTGAAGCGGCTTGAGAGTGCAATTCAGCGTGTTCGCCCTTCGATCAAAGTTGCGGTTTCGCTTCCGAGCTTGGCGCTACCACCCGTTTTTCTGAACCCCAGTTGGCAGGCGGGCGAGGCGGAGATGAGGCTTGAGCAGAGTCTGATGGACTTTGGCGCCTCCATCGCGAGCCAGCCGCATGTGGCTGTTGTCAGCCGCCGCCATCTAGATGAAATATCTCCTCGCGCCGGGCGATTTGATCTGAAATCGGAACTCTTAGTTGGGCTTTCTTACACCGTTCCGCATGCGGATTATTTGGCGGGGTCCTTAGCGCAACTGATAGTGCCCTTCGTTGCCAAGAAAGGCTTGATCACAGATCTTGACGATACGTTGTGGCAGGGATTAGTGGGGGAGGTCGGCGCCGATGGTGTGTCATGGGATCTCGAAAAGCACAGCCAAATACACGGCCTCTATCAGCAGCTTTTGCGGGCGCTCGCTGAGCAAGGCGTGCTTCTTGCCGTCGCGAGCAAGAACAATTTGGAGATTGCCGAAAAGGCTCTGTCGCGGCCGGATATCCTCATTCCGGCGGACAAGATGTTTCCTCACGAAATTCACTGGCAACCCAAATCCGGTTCCATTGAGCGTATCTTGCGCACCTGGAACGTAGGGGCGGATAGCGTTATTTTCGTGGATGACAGCCCGATGGAACTGGCCGAAGTACAGGCGGCACATCCCGGCGTGCAATGCCTTTTGTTCCCGAAAAACGATTATGCGGCCGCACCGGCGTTTTTGCGGAATCTGCGCGACCTGTTTGGCAAAGCGAAAGTATCAGAAGAAGATGCGTTGCGGTTGAATAGTATCCGCAGCGGTGCGGAATTCCAGCAGGCCGCGGGCGCGACCCCGGAAGCATTCCTTGAGCAAATGAAGGCTTCGATCAAGTTCGATTTCTCGGGTGCGGCGGCTGATCCTCGTGTTTTAGAACTGGTCAACAAAACGAATCAATTCAATTTGAATGGCAGACGGTATACGGAAGCCGATTGGTCAAAGGATCTGGATGATCCGGGCACGTTTGTCGCCTCCATTGCGTATGAAGACAAGTTCGGCGCACTCGGAAAAATTGCCGTAATGCGCGGCAAGCGCCAAGGCAATGGACTAAAAGTCGCTTCATGGGTGATGAGCTGCCGCGCGTTTGCCCGGCGCATTGAGTTCCAGAGCCTGCGCGTTTTGTTCGACCAATTCGAGGCCGATTGCATCGATTTCGAATTCGAGCCGACCGCGAAAAATTCTCCTCTGCAAGAATTCCTGGGCACGGTACTCGATCAAACGAGCGTTGTGCCGCCGGTGCGGTTGAGCAAGCCAGACTTCGAGAGCCGCTGCCCCACTCTCTACCACGCCGTTAGCAAGGTTTAGATATTTTATGAACGATACGACTCAGAAACTGACAAATTGTTTCCGCACGGTTTTTCCGGATCTGCCGGACTCGAAAATTGTGGAGGCGACGCAAAGCAATACGAAGGACTGGGACTCCGTTGCCGCCATTACGTTAGTGAACGTAATTGAAGAGGAGTTTGGCATCGAGATGGATTTGGACAAAATCGCCGATCTCGATTCGTTTGAAAAGATAGTGGCGTATTTGAAGGCCGAACACGCGGTGGCGTAAGGCTGGACCTAATCGGCTTTAGCGGCTGGCGGTTCAGCGGGCGTTCGTGGGCCGCCGCCTACATTCTTGACCACTACGCGCGCCGGATTGCCTAAAGCGACGCAATATGGCGGGATGTCGTTGGTGACCACGCTATTAACGCCTATCACCGCGCCCTCGCCAATTGTGACGCCTTTCATGATAAAGCTGTCCTGGCCGATCCACGCATAGCGGCAGATGTGAATCGGTTTTGATTCGTTCGGGTCGTCGGAAAAGTCGTCGGTATCTAGGAAGCGTACGAAGTTGGCTATGTTGACGTCGTCGTCGATCCGCACTTCTCGATTGATCAGAAACTGAAGGCCGTGGCCCAAATCCACGCGGTTGCCGACAATGAGCTTTGGAGTGACGCCGCAGAGATCTGTGGATTCGATGAGGTTTTCGCCGAAGAACCTAACGTTATCGCCGAGGTGAATCTCGACGGGGCCGCGAACTTTCGGTAAGAGCCAGAGATACAAGTTCTTGCCGACCGAGGCGCAGCGGGCCTGAAAGATCGGTCCTCGGTAGAAAAAGGTCACAAACCACTGCGTTCCCCATATGAAGCTGAAATGGGCGCGGTAACCCAGCTTGAACAGCGGCTTTAAGGCTTTGGGCACAGGCATGGTGCTGTGCAAGATCGTTTGCGCGACGCTGCGCAGGAGGCGAAAGAGCGGAGAATCGCCGCGCTTGATTTTGACAATCAGCTTTTCGATCATTGGCGCTCTGAATCCGTGGAAGCAGGGGCAGGAGGCGGCGGCACAGGTGCTGCAGTTGCGGTCCGGCTGACGAGCCGCGCGGGGTTGCCGGCTACAACCGCATTGGGCGGAACATTTGCGACCACCACGCTGCTCACGCCTACCTTCGCCCCATCGCCAATCGTGACGCCCTTAAGAATGATCGATTTTCGTCCGATTGTCACGTTCGATCCAACCTGAACGGATTTGATTTCGTCGGCCGGCGGAGGGTCGTCGGCAATACGCGACATCGTGTCGCGCGGATGTCCGTCGGTATCTAGGAAACGCGAGCCGCCGCCGATTTTCACGTCGTTTCCGATGCGAATTTGTTTGCTGGCTGTTGCAAAGACGAACGGGCCAAACGTGACCCGATCGCCAACGGAAAACTCCGGGTTATCAAATACTCGCCCCGAAGCTACCGCGAGATGCCCTTGCAAACGAACTCCGTCGCCGAACGAGAGGTGGGTCTGACTGGGTGTATCCGGAATCTTCATCAGACTGAAGTTCTTCCCAACCGAGTCACAACGGCCGACAAAGAGCGGTCCCGCGTAAAAGACCCGATACGCCCAGCGCAGCGTTGCCGCAATGGCGAAATGGAGGTGATATAAAACCCTGAAAATGGGAGAGACCAAGACGGGCAAGCGCCAGCACGCCACTGTCTCTGATCTTCTGATAGTGCGCATTCGTGACAACCGTAGGTTAACAAATCACTGTACTTTCGACGATTGGGCCAACTTTGTGGCCGGAGAAGCTATCATCGACGATTTCCCCTTGCCGCCGTGACCTAGTTCCACGGAGACGTAACGTTATTCTTGAATTACCATCGGCTCAATCTTCAGTAATCGTTAACGATTTTCTTCGGATCGAGACAGTCTAGGGGAAGGCTAATCTGGCACTAAGTGCCGATAAGCACCGTGCCGATAAGAGTTAAGGAGTAAGGAACACTCGTTCGATGAAGCCTTTGCACATCTGCTACCTTTGCAGCGAATATCCGCCGGCGCCGCACGGTGGAATCGGAAGCTTTACCCAAACTTTGGCGCGTTCACTGGCGAAACGGGGGCATAAGATCTCGATCCTCGGTTTATATCCGGGTCGGTATGCGGGTGCGGCGGCAGAGGATGGCGTGAACGTGATACGCATCTCGCGGCAGGGCCCACCGCTGATTCGCATTTTCCGAAATAGGATCAAATTCGAAAAGGCCTTGTCGGACTTACAGGCGGCGCACCCCATCGACATATTAGAAGGCGGCGAAATGGACGTGTACTTGCTGCCGAAAGTGTTTCCCGGACGAGCGGTGTTGCGTATGCACGGCGGCCCCACCTTTTTCCACGAAGGCCATCGAATGCGGGAGTGGAAAGAGCGGCGATCGTTTCAGAGAGCTACCGACTTGTGTGCCGTCAGTCATTGTGTGGCAGATGGCACCGCTAAGCTCTTGAAGCTTGGCAACCGCCCTATCGAGGTCATTCATAACCCGATCGACATGCGTTCCTTTTCCGGAGCGCAGGCTGGTGTTGAGGAACAAGACGGACTGATTGTCTTTGCCGGGGTGCTTTCCGAGCGGAAGGGCATTCGCCAACTGATCCAGGCCATGCCGCGCATTGTGGCCGAGGTGCCCGGCGCTTTGCTGGAGGTCTATGGCGGCGATCTTACCGATCCGCCACCAAAGGTCCCTCTCTCTCTGGAACTGACGCAATTGCTGTCGCCGGAAGTGGCGAAACGGGTGATCTGGAAGGGAAGAGTCGATCGCTCCGTCCTGCCTGGGGCCATCCAACGCGCGAATGTTTGTGTTTATCCGTCGCACATTGAAGCCATGCCCATCGCGTGGCTCGAAGGCCTCGCTTCGGGAAAAGCAGTGGTCGCGTCGGAGACCGGGCCGGGCCCCGAACTGATTGACGACGGCGTCACAGGTCTACTGTGTAATCCCAGCGATCCGAATTCGATTGCCACGGCGATCATTCGGGTGTTGAAGGACAAAGACTTGCGTCAACGGTTGGGAACGAATGCCCGGCAGATGGTGAAAGAGCGTTTTGAATTGGAAATGATTATAGACAAGAACGTGGAGTATTATCGGCGGCTTGCCGGGGCTTAGAGAGGCTTTCACCCTTCGAGACGAGGCAGTCCAATTCCCAGTCCATTGTGCTAGGCTGATGATTTGGCTGACTTCTCCCAAATCTCGCTAGATCCAGCAGCCAATACGCCAATTTACAAACAGTTGGCAGACGGTATTCGGTCGCTCGTCGATTCCGGGACCATCCAATCTGGTGAAAAACTGCCGGCCACTCGCGAATTGGCTGGTCTTCTTGGCCTCAATCGCACTACCGTTTCTGCCGCATATGCCGTTCTTGAACAGTCTCGAATTTTAGAAGGGCATGTAGGTCGCGGCACGTTTATCGCGGCCAGAACCAGTGCCGCCAACACGAACGGCGGCGAATCGACTCTGGATTGGGAGAGTATTTTGCCGCCGCTGGAGAATGCAACAACTGCGTCATCCAAAATCGGCATTACTTTTGCGAGTTCGCGTCCCGCACAGCGCTCGTTTCCACTTGCGGAATTTCGCCAACTCACCAAAGACGTGATCGATAGCGCCGAAGCAACGCAGATCCTGCAACTCGGATCTTCGCACGGCTATCTTCCGCTGCGACGCTTCTTATTTGAGCGAGCCTCGGCGGCTGGGATCGCTCGCGCCTCAGACGACCTGATCATCACCAACGGTTGCCAGCAAGCGCTCGATCTGTTGGCGCGTTTGTTCTTCAGTGAGAACCGCGCAGGCAATAGCGGGGTGGTGCTGGAAGACCCTGTCTATCATGGCCTCATACGCGTCTTCTCTCGCGCCGGAGCGAACATTATTTCCATCCCGCTAGACGCAAGCGGCTTGGATCCTGCTTTGTTGGAAGAAACTCTTCAGCAATATCGTCCGCGATTGCTTGTTGTAACACCGAGCTTTCAGAATCCGACAGGCGCGACGCTTCCGATCGACCGCCGCAAGCGCATTGTCGAACTGGCTCAGCGTTATTCGGTTGTCCTTGTGGAGAACGATATCTACAGCGAACTTCGTTACCAGGGCCCGCATCTTCCAACGTTGAAAGAACTCGACGAATCGAGCAACACCATCCTGCTCCGCAGCTACTCAAAAGTCTCGTTCCCTGGTTTGCGTGTCGGTTGGGTGATTGCGCCGCAGCCTTTGATTGCACGCATGGCTGAAGCGAAACAATTAAGCGACCTGCATTCCGATCAACTTTCACAGGCTGTGCTGCTGCGCTTCGCTCAATCGGGCGAACTCCTACGCCATCTGGAACGGACCCGCGCCGCAGGGTCCGATTTGCTTACCTGCGTTTTGGATGCCTGCGCCCGTTTTCTGCCTACGGGTTCGCGCTTCACGCGGCCGACCGGCGGTATGAGCCTGTGGGTTGAACTGCCGGCGCCTTTGCTGGCCGAATCTCTTTTGCGCCGCGCTACTGAACGCGGTGTCGATTTCCTGCCAGGACGCTATTTTTCCGCTCGCCGTCCGCACGCGCGCGGCTTCCGCCTGAGCTTCGGCGGTTTGACGCCAGACGAAATAGTACGCGGACTGAAGATTCTGGGCGAGGCTGCGCAAGCCGAGCTCGCAACGTTAACCCAATCAGCGCCCCTTGAACCGGTCGCTGCCCTAGTTTGAATTGAAAACTTCCAAGGAGACCTACTCAACTCATGAACTTCCAAACCGATCAGTTCCGCCTGAAAGTCGGCCTCGCCGAAATGCTCAAGGGCGGTGTCATTATGGACGTCGTCAACGCTGAACAAGCGATCATCGCCGAGCGCTCCGGCGCTTGCTCCGTCATGGCGTTGGAACGCGTGCCCTCCGACATCCGGAAAGACGGCGGCGTGGCCCGCATGTCACAGATCAAGATCATCCGCGAGATTATGAAATCGGTCACGATTCCGGTCATGGCCAAAGTTCGTATCGGGCATTTCACGGAAGCGCGGATTCTGGAAGCTCTCGGCGTTGACTACATTGACGAAAGCGAAGTGCTCACGCCCGCTGACGAAGAGCATCATGTAGACAAGCACGATTACAAGATTCCTTTCGTTTGCGGTGCGCGCAACTTAGGCGAGGCTCTGCGCCGCATTGGAGAAGGCGCGGCGATGATTCGCACCAAGGGCGAAGCGGGTTCGGGAAATATTGTCGAAGCCGTAAGGCACATTCGCACGATCGTGAAGGAAATGAAGCAGCTTACGGTGTTGGGCAAAGACGAGCTTTTCCATGCGGCAAAGAATCTGCAGGCCCCGCTTGAGTTGGTGCAGTGGGTAGCCGAACATGGCAAACTGCCGGTTCCCAATTTCTCAGCGGGCGGCATTGCAACTCCAGCCGATGCGGCTCTTGTGATGCAACTGGGCGCCGAAGCCGTCTTCGTTGGCTCCGGCATCTTCAAATCGTCCGATCCGGAGAAACGCGCCAAGGCCATTGTCAAAGCGGCGACTTATTACAAAGATCCCGTGAAGTTGCTGGAAGCTTCGGAAGAACTGGGCGAGGCGATGCCGGGGCTGGATGTCAGCAAGATTCCAGAATCCGAATTGATGCAAACGCGCGGATGGTAAACAATAACAACCATCACAAAGCGAAGATCGGTGTGCTGGCTCTGCAGGGCGATTTCGAAGCGCACTGCAGGGCTATTGAGCGTGCAGGCGCTCAGGCGGTTGAGGTGCGTACCGCGGAAGAGTTGCAATCGGTAGATGCGCTTGTAATTCCTGGCGGTGAGAGCACGACCATGCTGAAATTGCTCGGCATCGAAGCGCTGTTCCAGCCATTGGCCGAATTTGGCGCACAGAAACCTATCTTTGGCACGTGTGCCGGTGCGATTCTGCTGGCGAAAGATGTGCTCAGTCCAAAACAGGCATCGCTCGGTTTGCTGGATCTTACTGTGGAGCGCAACGCCTACGGGCGGCAGATTGATAGCCGAATTGCTGAGATTAGTGTGGACGGCAAGACCACGGAAGCGGTGTTTATCCGTGCGCCGATCATTCGCCGCGTGGGGCCCGGGGTGAAGGTGCTGGCGGAATACCTGGGTACGCCGGTTTTAGTGGAGCAAGGGAAGCATATGGTGGCGACTTTCCATCCGGAGCTTACCAACACCGATACGGTGCACAGGCATTTCATCGATAAAATTTCCGCCTCCGCTAAACTTGAGAAGGCGTGAAAAAAGTCCTTTTTCTTTGCATAGGCAACTCCATTCGCAGCCAAATGGCTGAAGGTTTTGCACGCAAGTACGGTTCCGATGTCATAGAAGCTGCCAGCGCCGGGTTCGCGCCGGCTTCAATTGTGCAACCGCTCACCAAGAAGGTGATGGAAGCGAAGAACATTAATCTGGACGATGCGTTTCCGAAAGATCTGGAACATGTGCCGATGTCGGGCTTCGAGCTGATCGTCAATATTAGCGGCAAAAAACTGCCCACTAAGATGCCCATGGAAGTTCGCGATTGGAACGTGGAAGATCCCATGGGTAAGGATGAGCCTGATTACGTAGCGGCGCGAGATCAGATTGAACATCTGGTGATGCGGCTGATTCTGGATCTGCGCAAGTCGACGCGGCCACCGGCTCGTACGCCGAGGGCGCCCGTTCCAGTGCGGCCGCAAGGGGCAAAATAAGCGAGCGTTTCAGCGCTTCCCGTACATCAACATCAAACTCCTCTGTGCGAACGGCAGATACACTAATGCCGCACTCATGCCGAGCGCCAGTCCTTCGCTAATGTGATGCACCAGCAAGAACGGCGACAGGGCCCACAACAAATCCAGCGGCAGCAAGACTGGAAAGAGCCGGCGGAATTTCGCGGGTAATCGAGCGAAGTCAAACGCAACAGCCGCGGACAGGTACAGCCGCACGGGAATCAATACACAGGCGGTTGTTACTAAAACCGCCATCATCGCCACGGGCGGAAGCCAGTTCACATCGAGAAAGATCTCGCGAATTTCTCGAAAGTTGGCAAGGGCTCCGAAGTAGAAGGCCAGGTACGTTATTTGGATGAGCAGCAGCAGCATTCGTACCACTCGCCTGGGGGCTTCCGGCAATTCCTGCGGCACCGTTAAGAGCGTCGCTGTTTCTATTGGCGCAGGAGGGGAGCCCACCGCAGCAACCGGCGATGCCGCTGCTGGAGTCGCTTCGCCGACCTGGGCAATAAATCGGTACCCCTTACCCGGCACCGTTTCCACGTACTTTGGCTGGGAGGCCGAATCGTCGAGCGCCTCGCGAATCTTGTTCACGGCTGCGTTCAGGCCGTGCTCAAAATCGACGAAGGTGTCCTCGCCCCAGAGTCGCTGCTGCATTTCCTTGCGGCTCACGACCGCTCCCGGCTTCTCCAGCAATAAGACCAGTACCTGAAACGGTTGCGAGTGCAGCTTGATCCTGACGCCATGCTTTCGCAATTCTCCGCTGGCCTCGCTGGCCTCAAACGCCCCGAACCGAAAAACCCGCCCGCTCTGCCCCGGCTCATCCGCCATATTTGTCACGGAAACGTTTAGTGTAACCCCTGCCAATGCAATTAGTTACACCTTGACCTCAAATGAGGCGGCTTCTGACCTGCCATGCATTGCGCACGCGGGCGGCCTAGCGCCATGATGCCCCCATGCAACAAAACAAAGCTACCCATTTCACAGACGCCCTGCGCGTCCATACCGCCATGACCGCTCGCTACGAAAAGCGTCTTCTTGTGTGGCTGGCACGCCATACCCCGGCATGTATTAAATCCGACCATCTCACGGCTCTCGCGCTTCTTGCCCAGATGGGAGCGGGGACTTCGTACGCATTTTCTCCGCTGAAGCCCATCGCCGCACTTTGGGCGGTCAACTTGTTCCTGGTTCTGAACTGGCTGGGCGACAGCCTCGACGGTACGCTGGCGCGGGTCAGGCAACAACAGCGGCCAAGATATGGGTTTTACGTCGATCACATTGTGGACACTTTGGGTGCGCTGGCTCTGCTGACAGGGCTCGGCCTTTCCGGCTACCTGCATTGGCCGGTGGCGATTGCGATGCTCGTCTGCTTTTATGTTTTGGCGATTGAAAGCTATTTGGCGACGTATACGATCGGGCAGTTTCACATTTCTCACGGGCTGTTTGGTCCGACGGAGATTCGCATTCTGTTGATCATAGGTAATATTGCGTTGAGCGCGTCGCATCAATTTGTGAACGTTGCCGGACGCCATTTCCTATTGTTCGATCTAGGCGGGGCGATCGCCATTATTGGAATGAGCGGCATGGCGCTCGTGGCGATTGGACGGCATACGGTTGTCCTGTTTCGGGCGGAGCCGCTGCCATGAATGAAAAGCGCAAGCGCTTTGCCAAATTCACGCTGATCGGGTGGTTAGGAGTCGTGGTGCAGCTTGTCGTGCTGACTCTGCTGACCAGACAACTGCACTTACCGATGCTCGCGGCGACACCGATCGCCGTGGAATTGACATTGCTGCATAACTTCTTATGGCACGAGCGGTTCACCTGGCCGGAGCGGACGGCTGGTCGTGCCTTGCTGCGTTTGTGGCGTTTTCATTTAGGGAACGGAGTGGTGTCGCTAGCCGGCAACGCGCTGCTGATGTACTGTTTCGTCGAGCGGCTGCATCTACTGCAAATGCCGGCCTCACTGCTCGCGATCGCTCTTTGCGCCATCGCTAATTTCGTCCTGGCGGATCGCTGGATCTTTTTCGACGGGCCGGCAACACTACGCATCGCGTGCGATGACGTAAGCACCGAGTCCGATCATCACGCTGCCGGTGGCACGGCGCTGATTGATTCGAGCCCGCCGCGAGGCGAGTAGGCGCCTGCTAATCGGACCAGCGCACAACGCTACTACGAAATCGGCACTCGTATTCAGAACGACCGACACTGTGCCGAAAGCCATGAATTGCAGGAAAGCCGAACCCGCTTTCGGATTGATGAACTGCGGAATAAACGACAGAAAAAACAGGGCCGTCTTTGGATTCAGAACCTCGGTAACGATCCCTTGGACGAATGGATTTCCAGCCGATGCCGTCTCACCGCCGATGTCTTCGCCATCTTTGCCGGCTGAGCGGATCATGCGAATCCCTAAATAGACCAGATACAAAGCGCCCGCCCAACGAACGGCCTGATAAGCGAGAGCCGAGGTTGCGAGCACCGCGGACAAGCCCAGTCCGGCTGCAAAGACATGGACAAACCCGCCGACGAACGTGCCTAGCGAAGAAAGCAGCCCCTCGCGGCGCCCTCCTGCCAAGCTGCGTGAGAGCACGTACATAATGCCCGGTCCAGGTGTAATGGCGAGAAGGATCGATGCGGATAAAAAGGCGACAATGGTTGTGGCCGAAATCATCTGGCCAGTGTACATCCTTTGGTTAGTGAGTTGATGATGGCGACCCGAAAAACAAGCTTGCCCATCCTTGCCTCCGATGTCGAGGAATTTTGTCAACGATGTCCTATTAGCTAGCAAGTGAATGCGCTGCTCGAGTTGCAACAGTATTACACCGGTGGCCACGGAGGCGACGTGACCGATGTCTTGCCCGCGCTTTTGGGACACCCACCGCTAAGCCTCGATCAGTTCCTGGAAGAACATAAAGATAAATTTCGGAGCCACGCTGCCAGTGCATAAAACGAGGACACATCGACTATGAATCCAAGAACCGGCATGACTTTTGACGAGATGAAAGATTTTGTTAGGAACCATTTTGAAGAGTTCGTTAACCGTAAGAATCTGGAAATAGCCGACCGCAACTTCGCGCCCGAGTTCGTGGATCATGGCGCGGATGTACCTCCAGGATTGCCACCCGGGCCCGCTGGCGCTAAGCAATATGTGGGCGGCGCTTACAAGAAGTTTCCCGATATTCATGTCGAGATTCTCGATTTGATTGCGGAAGAGGATCGGGTCGTGGTGCGGAATCACTGGACCGGTACCGAAGCCGCCAGCGGTACGAAATACGAATTTTCCGGCATCGTCATTTGGCGCATCGCGCACCGGCAGTTGGTGGAACGCTGGGCTTATTTGATGTCGCCACAGCGAGCATAAGAGACTTTGCCCTCTCGAAAGACGCTTGACAATCTCCTATCATTCGTCGCAAAATAGCTTTGTGATGTTCACTCTTTCATCCAGTCTTTGTCTCTCGTGGCGTCTCAGCTATTCGCTGAGCGGCGCGTCGGCTTTGCTGGCTGGATTCGATGAGAAACTCATGTAACTAAGTCTCATCTAAATCTAAGTTCTAAAAAGCCGCCGGCCACAAGCTGAGCGGCTTTTTTACGTTTATTCCCAGAAAGCACTGAAAACCAAGCGGTGAGGTGTCAGTCTGCAAAGCGCAAAGGGCGCGGACGCGCGCCGTCAAGTGAAGAGAAGACTCTCTAGCCCTTTAGGCGGCCGCTTGACACCGCGCTCGTTTTGCGCGTGTTTCGCAAGGACTGATTTTGATGCGTTCGACTCGCATTCAGTGCTCCATTTCTGGCCGAGTGGTGTAATTGGGAGCCACGCTGGTCTTAGAAACCAGTACCTTCGGGTGTAAGAGTTCGAGTCTCTTCTCGGCCACCAACAGTTCTTTGACATAACATGCGGAAGATGCCGCCGAATGGCCGGCGAGCGGTCCTGAAAACCGTGGTGCGTGAAAGCGCAAAGGTTCGATTCCTTCATCTTCCTCCATACTTTTCCCGAGAGCGAGGCAGACGGTAAGCCAGCGCACTGCTAACGCGCCAACTCCCGTAACACGGAGGAATGAGTTCGACTCTCATGCTCTCGGCCACATGGGTGCCACGCGGATACGGTTGGCCGCACTGCTCTGTAAAAGCAGATCTCGAAAGAGGCATTGCCTGTTCAAATCAGGCGGCACCCACCAAACTTTTCTGATAAAGGCTAAACGCTATTGCGAGCTTTTGGTTTTGTTGTTAGAATGAAAATTCAAGTGAGATACTTCCAGGAACAAATCGGCGCCACAACCGTTCGCGAGAGTCGCGAATGGCAAGACGTGCGCGTGTTCGGGGGAGTCTCGTTTGGCTGAATAACAACAAATTCCAGCTTAGTGAGTTTCAAAAGGCCCCGGACTGAAAAGTTTTGGGGCTTTTTTCTTTTTGCGCCGGGATCGTTCAGCGGCTAGGACGGCAGATTCCAAACCTGCATACGAGGGTTCGAGTCCTTCTCCCGGTGCCAATCTATTTCTGTGTGTTGCGGTTCCGTCATCCAGCGGCCAGGATGCTCGGCTGTCTACCGAGTCACGAGGGTTCGAGTCCCTTCGGAACCGCCATTTCGTTTTCGTT
>Ga0209698_10004047_pt1 | contig 16205 bp, 17 predicted proteins | sample LitLauG_LLR_2012_FD_187203 | JGI IMG/M metagenome (GOLD analysis project Ga0209698, IMG submission 187203) | Freshwater sediment microbial communities from Pennsylvania, USA - Little Laurel Run_MetaG_LLR_2012 (SPAdes) (version 2) | ecosystem: Environmental > Aquatic > Freshwater > Creek >...
CACATCTACGGACCGGAGGGTTTCGCTTTCTACACGCGGGCCAAGGTCGTCACCACCCGTTGGCCTCAGCCCTCCGAATCTCAGATCGACCTCGGATTCCCGCGAACTCGTTGAGTTCGATCAACGGTTGAACGACGAAACGGGACACTGGCGTGCGCCCCGGTGCCACGGTGTCCGCACGAAGTAACGTCTCGGTGAACAGGACAAGGAAGTTCCACCAATGAGCAAGAGACACACCAGCGTCCGTTCCTACGGGGTGCTTATCGACAACGATCGAGTCGCCCTGGTTCGATCCTCGAATCCCAAGCACACACCCTCACTGTGGTGGTTGCCCGGCGGGGGCATCGACTTCGGCGAGGCACCCGAGGACACGCTGGTGCGCGAGTTCTTCGAGGAGACGGGGCTGGTGGTCGACGCTCCCGAACTTCTAGGAGTGACCAGTGACGTAAGAAGCCGCGACAACGGCGACCGGATCCATACGGTGCGGATCATCTTCACCGTCTCGCTCGCCGGCGGCGAATTGCGCCACGAAGTCCACGGCACCACCGATCACGCCGCGTGGTTCAACCTCGACGAACTCGCTGAGCTCAATGTCGCCGATTACGCCCGCGAGGCCATCGAGGCCGCTCAGGGATAGTAGATCTTGGGCATCTCCCGCTTCATGAACTTGCCGGCGGCGTTTCGCGGCAACGGTTCTCGGGTGAACGCCACCCGGGTGGGAATCATGAATCCGGCTAGTCGAAGGGCGAGGAAGCTGTGCAGGCCTTCGACGTCAAGGTCCATCCCGTGGCGCAGCATCACCACGCAGGCGACCTCCTCGCCGAGTCGTTCGTGCTCCAGTCCGAACACCGCAGCCTCGTAGACGGCGGGGTGTTCGTAGATGGCGGCCTCGACTTCGGCGGAGTAGACGTTCTCACCCGCTCGGATGATCATGTCCTTCACCCGGTCCTCGATGTAGAGGAATCCTTCGTCGTCGATGCGGCCCAGGTCTCCCGTCCTCAGCCATCCGTCGACGATGGTGTCGGAGGTGGCTTCGGGCTTGCCCCAGTAACCACGGATCATCGTCGGGGACTTGAGCCAGATCTCACCGCTCTCGTTGCGCCCCAGGGTGCGCAACCGGTCGTCGCGGATCTCGACGTCCATGACGATGGTCGGCACGCGGCCGGTCGACGAAGGGTGGGCCACGTAGTCGTCGCCGTAGTTGCCCGGACCGTAGGCGTTGGTCTCGGTCATGCCGTAACCGAGCGACGGTCGACCCTTCTTGAATGATCCCTCCACCCTGGCCACGAGCTTGGGTGGCGCCGGAGCGCCGCCACCACCGACCGCCGTCAGCGAAGAGGTGTCGTACTTGTTGAAGTTGGGATTCTCCAGGAGGTCCCACGATTGGGTCGGAACTCCAACGAAATTGGTCACTCGGTGGCGCTCGATCAGCTGCAATGCCCGTTCGGGCTCCCATCGGTACATCATCACGAGCTTGAAGTGCCAGGCGAAGCACGACATCATGACCGGGATGCATCCGGTCACGTGGAAGAGCGGCACGATCAGGATGAAACAGGGGGCCAGCCCACCACCCAACTCATCGACGTCACGTCGGGCGGCCTGGACGGAAGCGCCCGATGAGAACGCCATGATCGCCTGGCAGACCGCTCCGTGGGTGGATACCGCGCCCTTGGGGAATCCCGTGGTTCCCGAGGTGTAGAGGATCGTCGCATCGGAATCGGCGTTCAACGCCACGTCCGGCATCGTGGCCCCGGCGACAACGACCTCGCGCCAACGCTCGACACCCGGGGCCAGCGGCTCCAACTCGTCGAGACGCACTCCAAGCATCGCCACGCCGGCCCGCCCGCAGGGACCACTGGAACGTGCGATTCGCTCACTGTCGCCGATCAGCAGTTTCAGTCCCGAGTCGCCAATCGCGTACTCCAGTTCCTCCTCGGTCCACCAAGCATTGAGCGAGACCGAAACTGCACCCACGGAGACGATCGCCGCGAAGGAGATGACCCATTCTGGGTAGTTGCGCATGGCGATGCCAACGCGCTCACCCGGCTGAATCGAGAAATGGTCGACCAGGGTGCGCGCCAGCGCATCGACCTCGTTCATCACTTCGGCAAACGTCCACTCCTCGTCCTCGAAGACCATGAAGGTCTCGTCGACGCCGCGGGCCAGGTCGAAGAATTGACGCAGGTTGGCCGGTGAGTTCTTGAAGACCCGATTCGTGATCCCGTGAGACTCGACCTCGATGACTTCGAAGGGTTGGCCCGGCGATGCGACCTGCGCGATCGCCTCCTGATAACTCAAAGCCACGAAATCCCCTTTACCGTTGACAAATACTATTCTCGCCCGTTCGCCAGACGGATTCATTGCTAGAAATGACCGGTGGTCGAGGAACGGTTCAGCCGTCGGTGGTGGCACGGGTGATCCGAGTACCGGTCCACGTCCATCCAGGGTCGAAGGCCGCCGGGGTCGGTGGTACTCACGGAAACAGTCTCGTCGTTCGGACGAGGTCTCGCGCCGTCGACGGAGCGGCGAACGCCGAAGTGTTGAAGGTGACCGCACGGGCGTTCGGGGTCTCGAACCAGGCAGTGTCTCTCCTGCGCGGGACTCGTTCGCGAGAGAAACTTCTGGGCGTGGAAGGGTCCGACGAGGCGCTCGCGACCAGGCTGGACGAGCTGCTGTCGCGCTCGGAGATCGAACCCGCCTAGCGGCGGTAGGTTGAATCCGTACGCGCAGCAGAGAAAGGCCCACCATGATCGCTTCCGGTTACCCGATGTTCGGCGTCTTCGTCTCCACCCTCTACTTCATGATCCTGATCTTCTGGATCATCCTCGTGTTCCACGTCTTCCAGGACATCTTTCGCAGTCACGACCTCGGCGGCGCGGCGAAGGCCCTGTGGGTGCTCTTCATCCTGGTCCTGCCCCTGCTCGGCTGTCTCATCTACCTGATCGCTCGCGGCGGATCGATGCACGAGCGGCAGGTCCAGATCGTCAAGGCCCAGCAGAAGGCGTTCGAGGACTACATCCGTCAGGTCGCCAATACCAAGGAGTAGTCGCTGAGGAAGCGGTAAGAGCTCGGTCAGCTGTTCAGGAGACGGCGGGGGTGACCCCGGCGGCCTTCTGTGCCATCCGCTCGACGGTCTCGGACATCTTGGCCACGAATTCGCTGAGCTCCTGGCGAGCCTTGTCCGCTTCGGCGCTGAGTCCAGCCAGGTGCTCGACGTCCCAGAGGTTGAGCACCGGGTCGAGCACGTCGCGCAGGAACTGTCCCAATCCGTAGATTCCCTCGCGGGCAATGCGCACCGCGTGGCGCGTGAAACTCGGGATACCGGTGCCCGGCATCGCGAAGGAGGTCACCTGCTTCGCCGCGGCGATCATCATCGTGGATGGGTCGATGGCGAAGGCCGCCAACGCCAGGTCCCGGTAGAAGAGGTAGTGCTTCGTCTCGTCACCCGCGATCAGAGCCAATACGTTGCGACCCATCTTGTCGTCCTTGGGCAGTTTCGCACCGGTGTTGCGGTGGGCGATCTGAGTGGCGCGTTCCTGGAACGAGACGTAGGTGATCAGGTCGGCCAGGGACGATGGATTGGGGACCTCGCCCTTGTGCATCTGGACCCGACGACCCTCTTCGAGCAACGTGGGATCGATGCAGCGGCTGATGTGGACCCAGTCGCGCATGACCATCGAATGACGGTTCTCCTCCATCGTCCACTGGTGGTTCCAGTCGAGGATGGGGTGGTCCTTGGGTGCGTGCGACAAGAGGGTGTTCGTGTAGTACGGCAGGTTGTCCTCGGTGAGTAGGTTCACGTAGATCGAACTGCGAACGCCTTCGGCCAAGGGGTAGTCCTCGGCCGACCACGGCCGGTCAGAGAAGTTCTCGCCGCTGCCCCAATCAATCTGTTCGTGAGGGAACCACAGGCGGGGCGCTTCGAGGTGTCGGTTGTACAACCGCTCGACGTCCGGGGCGATCTCGCTGAGTAGATCCGTCGGACTCTTGGGAAGAAGCTTGTTCGCCATGCACTGCCTTTCGCCCACCACGTGATGGGCCATACACAGCGTAATGCGCTAGCACACTCTCACCGCATAATCTTGGGCCTTCTTGTGATTGGATGCACAAGCCCTTTAGTAGCCTGAGCCACTCATGAAGCTCCTCGATTCGCTCCTCCCCCAAGACTTCCGCAGCAGCTTCGACGGTCCGCTGCGGCGCTTCTACACGTTCACGTTCGTCACGTGCATCGGCAACGGGCTGACCCTTTCACTCTTCATCGTCTATCTCCACAACGTTCGTGGATTCTCCATCGAGTACGCCACGCTGCTCCTCGCCTTCTCGGCGCTCTGCGGCCTCGCCTGCAGTCCGATCTGGGGAACGATGACCGACCGATTCGGTCCGCTCAGAGTCGCTGTCGTGGTCTACGTGACCGATGCCGTCGCACTCGTCGTCTGGGCCCTTTCGCGTTCGCGAGGCACTATTTCGATCGCCGCAGTACTCCTGGCGGTGTTCGGAAGTGCCGGCTGGGGGCCCCTGAGCACCATGCTCAGCCGGCTCGTGTCCGAGCAACACCGCCAGCGAGCCTTCGGCTTCAACTTCATGCTCGTCAACCTGGGCATCGGATTCGGCGGACTCATCGCGGCGTCGATCGTCGACCTTCATCGACCTTCGACGTTCACGATCCTCTACATGATCGACGCCGGCACGACCCTGATCGCGATCACGTACTTCCTCACACTCCGGGCTCACGGCGGACCGGTCACCGATCACCACGACGACCCGGTCAAGAGCGCCGAGGGATGGAGTGAGGTCCTCAGGGACAAGCGCCTCGTGCGATACGTGATCGCGGCGATCGTGCTGATGATCGGTGGCTACGGCTCCCAGGAGGCGGGCTACAGCCTCTTCATCGTCAACAACCTACACTTGCCCGTGCACGTCATCGGCGTCATATTCTTCTTCAACACCTCGACCATCGTGTTCGCCCAGCTCTGGGTGCTCAATCGGATCGAGGGTCGGAGTCGCACCCGCGTGATGGCGATGGTGGCTGGGCTTTGGTTCATCTTCTGGGTCGTCTTGGACGTCGCGCTGGCCCTACCGGCCTATCTCAGCGTGATTTCGCTCTGCATCGGCATGGTGATCTTCGCCATCGGTGAGACCATGCTCCAACCGGTCGGCTCAGCGATTGTCAACGAGATCGCCCCCGAGCACCTGCGAGGTCGTTACAACGCCGCGGCCGGTCTCGCGTGGGGGATCTCGGGCTCCCTAGCACCCGCGATCACCGCCTTCTATTTCAACAACCATCTGGGGGTCTGGTGGCCCCTGGGTACTGGCATGACCGCACTCGTCGGAGGCTTCTTGATGCTCAGCTTGCGCCGGCACCTGAGCGAAGCCGAAGACGGCCTCGCCAGCGCCAGTCCCGAGGACGAGCCGACCATCGAAAGCCGTCGACGCGCCGATTGATTGCCTGCCAATGAACAATGACGATATCTATCGGGAGTTGGAGAGTCGCTTCACTTCCTTGGCGATGAATAGCCGCTGCTCGGCGCTCATCGTGTACGGCGCGTAGACGCTGAAACGATCGATGAGGTCGCCAAAGCGCGCGAGCACCCGAGGGGCCGCGTCGTCCAGGGGGGCTTCGATACAGAAGCTGTCCATCACCTCGTCGTCGATCAACTCGCCCATCCGGTCCCAGTCACCGACCCGCGAGAGGGAGTTCAACTCCGTCTGCAGGTCTGCCCAACCATCGAGCTCGAGCACCCCGCGATAGGCCGGGGTCGACCCGTAGAACGCGATCTGGGACCTCACGCGTTTGGCCGCGACGGCCCGCTCTTCGTCAGTCGAACCGGTCGCGATGAGTCCCGAGAGGGAGATCTGGACGTCGGCGCGGGTGCGCCCGGACTTGGCGAGTCCCCGCTCGAGGGCGGGCAACGTGACCTCGCGCAGGTATCTCTCTGTCGTGAAGGGATGGACCAGCAGGCCGTCGGCCACTTCGCCCACGACTTCGGTCATGCGTTCGCCGACCGCGGCGAGGAAGACCTTCGGCGCACCGTAAGGGTTGGGCCCGGGATTGAAGAAGGGGCTCATCAGTGTGTGGCGATAGAACTCACCGCGGAAGTTGAGTTTTGTCCCTTCGTTCCAGCACGACCAGATGGCTCTCATCGCGAGGATGTATTCGCGCATCCTCGCCGCCGGTTGGGACCACGGCATCGAATAACGTTTCTCGATGTGCGGCTTGATCTGAGAGCCCAGGCCGAGCATCAGGCGACCCCGGGAGAGCAGTTGCACGTCATTCGCCATGGTCGCCGTGATCATCGGGCTGCGCGCGAAGGCCACCACGATTCCGGTCCCGAGTTCGATCCGCCTCGTCGCGGTCGCGGCGCCCGCGAGGATGAGCAGCGGGTCGTGACCGACCTCAGCGGCCCAGGCACCGTCGTAGCCGTCGGCTTCGACTCGTTGGCTCTGCCCGGCGAATCCCTTCGGGTCAAAGGCGATGTCTCCGTCGATGAGCATGGGCTCAAGATACACCCACGTCGCGAGCCGCCCATCCGCGACGCGTCGTGTGGCCGACCGGGTGTGCAATAGTCGAACCGTGGCCATCCGTGCATCGACCGGCCATCTAGAACCCCTGGTTCACATCGAGGGATTCCGGATGGCCTTCGCCAACCACCTCGTGATCGACGACCTCTCCTTCGACATCAGCCGCGGGGAGACCTTTGGATTCCTAGGCAGCAACGGCTCGGGCAAGACCACGACCATCAGGGCCTTACTCGGGATTTATCAACCAACCGCCGGGACCTTGCACATCGACGGACGGGTGTTCCGACCAGAAGACGGTAGGCAACTCGGATACCTACCGGAGGAACGGGGCCTCTACAAGAAGGAGTCCGTGATCGACGTCATGGTCTACTTCGGTAGGTTGAAGGGGCTCTCGCGTCAACGGGCCCGTAGTTGGTCCCTCGAGTACCTCGAGCGAACAGAAATTGCGGACAAGGCATCGATCCGGCTCGACAAGCTTTCGAGCGGCCAACAGCAGAAGGTCCAACTCGGCGTCACCATAATGAACGACCCCGAACTGCTCATCCTCGACGAACCGACCAAGGGCTTCGACCCGGTCAACCGAAATCTGTTGATGGACATCATCGAAGGACAGAAGCGCGCCGGGTCCACCGTGATGATGGTCACCCACCAGATGGACGAGGTCGAGAGGCTCTGCGACCGCGTGATCTTGTTGAAGGACGGTCGGGCCGAGGCTTACGGGACAATCGACGAGATCCAAGACCATTACGGCGGGAGAACGATCCGGCTGCGCTACTCGGGGACGATCCCGGACTCGCCTCACTACGTCGTGTCACTGCGTGACCGCAACTACGCGGAACTCAAGTTCACCGACGTGAGCGATGAATCGGCCATTCTCAAGGAACTGGTCGACTCCGGATTGCAGATCCGCGAATTCACCACTGGAAAGCTCTCCCTCAATGAGATCTTCCTGCGTGTCTACGGGGCCGAAGGCTCGGCGGTGGCCAAATGATGTCGAATCACAACCTCCGCACGGTCATCTCCTTCGAAGTTCGTCGGACCATCACGAAGAAACGGTTCTGGATCGCGACCCTCATCGTGCCAGTGGCCCTGGCCATTGTCTTCGGCCTGGTCTTCGCGAGCAACAACGCCACCAACAACAGCATCGCCGCGCAGAAGAGTTCCAAATTCTCCTTCGAATACACCGACGCGTCCGGACTCGTCAGCCAACCGTTGGTCAAGAAGCTCGGCGGCAAGTTGGCGACGAGCGTCGCCGATGGGATCCACGACGTCAAGTCCGGTCAAATCGACGCCTTCTTCTCGTATCCGGCCGATCCGTCCAAGCAGGCGGTCGACGTCTACGGCAAGGACGTCGGCATCTTCAACAACTCCAAGTACTCGAGCCTGGCGACCCGCCTGCTCCAATTGAGCGCCGACCTCAAGATCGCCTCGCCCCAGTTGTCGGTCATCGCCCAGGGATCGGTGAAGGTCAACTCCACGACCTTCATCAACGGCGTCAAGGCCCCGGGGATCAAGGGACTGATTCCCCCCCTCATCTACCTAGCGGTCTTCTACCTCGTGATCGTGTTGTTGGGCAACCAGATGCTGAACAGCACCCTCGAGGAGAAGGAGAACCGGGTCACCGAGATGATTCTCACCACTGTCGATCCGAACACACTGATCATCGGCAAGATCCTCTCCCTGTTCACCGCCGGCCTGCTGCAGATGGCGGTGTTCGTCAGCCCGGTCGTGCTGGCCTACGTCTTCTTTCGAACCTCCTTGAGCCTCCCCAACCTCGATCTGACCTCCCTGTCCTTCAACGTCGTGTCGATGATCACGGGCGCGCTGATCCTGCTCGGCGGATTCACCCTGTTCACCGGTACCCTGGTGGCCATCGGGGCGGTCATGCCGACGGCCAAGGAGGCGGCCGGTTTCTTCGGCGTCATGATGGCGATGCTCTTCATCCCCTTCTACATCTCGAGTCTGATCGTGAGCCATCCGAGCGCCCTCATCGTTCAGGTCTTCACGTACTTTCCCTACACGGCCCCGGTCACTGGCATGATCCGCAACGCCTTCGGCTCGCTCAACCCACTCGAAGCCGTGACCCTCGTCTTCGAGCAGTTCATCTTCGGGTACGTCGTCCTGCGTATCGCGGTACAGCTCTTCCGATTCGGTTCGATCGAGTACAGCAAGAAGGTGTCCATCCGCACCGCTCTCGGACTGATGAACAAGCGCTGAACCGATTCGCGGGTGGATGACGCCTCACAACCTCACCGACGGGTCGCTGCGCGAAGACCACGGCTTTGTAACTGCGACGCGTCCCCACTGGACCGCGTCTGGCCGAGCCGACAGCGATGGTGTCAGGTCCTCGGGCTCCGACCGCTCGGCCGACCGTGGCAATATACTCCGGCTCATGGCGATTCTCTTCTGGATAGTGATCTTGCTGGTCTGCATTTTCGCCGAGATTCACACCCAGGCCTTCCTCGCCCTCTTCATCGGTGTGGGATCGGTCATCGCCTTCTTCCTCGCCCTGGCCAGTGTCCCATTCGCCGTGCAGGCCGTGGTATTCGTGGTCGTCTCGGGGATCACCCTCGCTTCGCTGCGACCGGCGATCGTCCACCGGTTCGCGCACAGTCCGGTGGTCGACCTCACGATTCCCGCCAACAGTTCACTGACCAACCTCACCGGTTTCGTGGAGGAATCGGTCGGAGACGAGGGCCACCCCGGAAGGGTCAAGATCAAGGGCGAGTCGTGGAGGGCCGTCACCGAAGTTGGCGACCCCATCCCGAGCGGCACCCGGGTGGTGGTGAAGAAGACCTTCGGCACCACGCTGTGGGTCGAGCAGGCCTAGTTTCGAACCCTCGCCCGACGCGAAGACTGCAGTCGGGTGACGTGACCGATCGGACGACTACAGGCCGGCGACGCTCGGCACCTCGGACATCACGCTCTTGATCGCCTGAACGGCCCCCAGCAACGCGGCGCTCTCGGCGGGGATAATCAGCTTGGTGTTCTCGCTCTCGGCGAACTTGGACAACGTGTCGAGCTGAAGGATGGCGATCAGCGATGGATCAGGGGCCTGAGCCTTGATGGCCGCGTACACCGACGAAATCGCCTGGGCCCGACCCTCCGCCTCCAGGATCAGTGCCTGACGAGTACCCTCGGCACGAAGTATCGCCGACTGCTGCGCACCCTCGGCCTCCTTGATCGCCGCCTGGCGTTGTCCGTCGGCGACGTTCACGGCCGACTGTTGCTGGCCCTCGGACTCGAGGATCCGCGCACGCTTCTCCTGGTCGGCCTGCTTCTGCAGGGCCATGGCCTGGAGGATCTGCTCGGGAGGCGTGATCTCCAAGACCTCGACTCGGTTGATGCGCACTCCCCACTTGTCGGTGGCCTCCTCCATCTGGGTCTGCAGAAGCGTGCCGATTCGCTCGCGCTGCGAGAACGCCTCGTCGAGGGTGATCGAACCGAAGACGGCTCGTACCGACGTCCGGGCCAGGTTGTCGACACTGACCAGATAGTCCGAGTTGGTGAAGAGTGCGAGTCGCACGTCGACGACCTGACTGAATATCGTGGCGTTCACGATCACCGCCACGTTGTCTCGGGTGATGACCTGTTGACGGTCGCCGGTGCGAGGCGTCTCACGTACGTCGACGATCTTCATCTGCTCGATGAAGGGGAAGATGAAGGTCAGACCGGGATTCTTGATGTCCTTGAACTCACCGAAGCGAGTGACCACACCTTCAAAGCCCTGCTGGACGACGCGCACGGACTTGGAGATCGACGCGATCACCAAGAGAACGACGACGCCGGCGATAATGGCCAATACGATTCCGACTACCACGAGACCTCCAATGACCGTTCCGATATGGACAGTGGCTAAGTTTTGGCCAACATCCGGAGTGTAGTGTCAGTAGTTTTCCAACTCCCCCGACGACCACACCGACGCCCGTGGATTGCAGACCTCGAAGAGAAACCCGGGCGGACTTGATCGGCATCGACGGTTGGGAAGGGCGTCCAAGCCTCCCGGGGCGACCGGACACGATTCCCGGAATCGTTGAGATTCGTCTACCGGATTGGGCCAAGAGCCTGGGCGTCGGGACCGGCCCAACGAGCGAAGCGAACCTCGAATCCGTGCCCAACGACGCACCTCGCGCCGCGAACGCCGAAAATATCTCACCCCATAAAACCTGATCAGAGTCGTTACTGACACCGAAATCTGCCAATAAGGGTCAGAAATCGGGTCAATTCCCCCTAAACTGTGACGAGCAGCAACGTCTGCCTCGTCGTCACACCACAACGCTGTGGAATACAGTGACCAACCAATCTGCGCCCTTTGGTGGGGCTATTTGCTCGCCAAAGTCATTGCCGTGCTCGTGCCCTAGGCATGTATGCGTTGAGTGATGAAGCGCGGGTGAAGGAGAGATCAATGCGACGAAGTCATTTCGCCGTACCGGTAGCGCTCGTCAGTGCGGTGGCCCCACTGTCGTTCCCCCTCAATCCTGGGGTGGTTGGCCACACCCTTCGGGGCACCACGATTGCCTACGTGGTGAACGCCCCATCGCTTCACGCGACCCACGCGTTGAAGCCTGCTCATCACGTCACGATCGCCGAGGTGACGATGCACGAGTTGGCGCTCGTCGCCGCCAACGTGAAGACATCAGTCTCGCAACTGCGCGCGATGTGGCAGCACGTCGCGGTGTGTGAGGTCGGCGGCAACTGGTCCATGACCGGTTCCTGGTACTCCGGCATCGGGTTCCTCAATTCGACGTGGTCCGCCTACGGCGGAACTCGATTCGCACCGCTGGCCGGTCAGGCGACGCGCGATCAGCAGATCCTCATCGGCATGAAGGTGACCAACGGACAGGTGCCCGATCAGTACGGCTGCTCGCCGACCGGCTGGTGACAGGTGAACGAATCAGTTGATTCCGTTAAGACATTCCCTTCTCCACCTACCAGACCCGATACCTTCGAGTTAGACCAACATGAGAGAAACACCACGATGAGTGACCCCGAGAGCCCGAACAGCCACGACGAGTACAAGCTCGAGCGCTCGGCCCTGGGACTCTCCATCGCCAGTGGCTTCGTCCTGGCCGCCCTGGGGATCCTGATCGGCATCACCGCCGGTTCCCAGATCGTTCTCTTCGACGGCTTCTACACCTTCCTCGGAATCGGACTCTCCTGGATGGCGCGGCGGGTCTCGTTCCTCGTGCGCAGCGGTCCGACGACGCGCTATCCATTCGGCCGTGAGGCCCTCACGCCGTTGATCATCGGTCTGGAGGGAGTGGCGCTGCTGGCCACGTGCTCGTACGCCGCCTTCAACTCCGTGCTGACCATCATCCACGGCGGCAGTCGCCTACCGTCGGGCTGGGCCGTGAGCTACGCGCTCGTAGCAATCGTTCTACCCACGGGCGTCTGGTGGCTCATGCGCAAGACCGCCCGCCAATCGGAGCTGGTCGCCGCCGAGGCCACCCAATGGCTGGCGGGCGGCATGCTCGGCCTCGGAATGCTCGTGGGTTTCTTCTTCGCCCACCTCATCGTGGGTACCGTATGGACCCCGGCCGCACGCTACGTCGACCCCAGCCTGGTGATCATCGCGAGCGTGCTCTTCGTGATCCCGCCCGTGCGCATGATCCGCAACACGTTCTTCGAACTGGTCGAGGGCAGCCCGGACATGGATCTCCAGGGGCCCGCCCGCGACGCGGTCGAGGAGATCGCCGAACAGTTCGCCATTGGCGATCAACAACTGCGGATGACCAAGATCGGTCGCAAGTTCTACGTCGAGATCGAATTCCTCGTGAAGCCGGACTGGAGCGTCCTCCAATCGGATCAGGTCCGTCGGGCCCTGGCTCGAAAACTCGATCTCCTGCCCCACGACCTCTGGCTGACCGTCGAGTTCACCGCCGATCGCAACGTCGGGGTCTGATCCGGCCGCGCCTCCCGGAGAACGGTTGAAGGTCACGGAGCGACGACCACGGCAGGAGTGAGCCGTTCGCCAGCACCGGTACCGGCACCACGTCGGCCCTACAACGAAGCCCTGAGCCGTTCGATCACGTCGTCAACGACGCCACTCGTGGAGGATCCACCACCGAGGTCGAAAGTTCGCACTCCCTCGGCCGCCCCTTCGAGCGTGGCCGAGCGCAGTCGGGATCCGGCCACGCGGTACCTCGGGTCATCGAGTCGAGCCGCAGCCTGATCGAGCAGCGCGGCACCGGCGAGCAGCATGGCCATCGGATTGGCCACGTTCTTTCCCTCCAGCGACGGCGCCGTCCCGTGAGGAGCCTCGGCCATCGCGACCTTGGGTCGTAGATTCTCGTCCAGTGACAACAGCACCGACTCGGCACCGGCGATCGAACCGAACATCGCCAGTACGAGGTCGCTCAGGCAGTCGCCGTCGCGGTTGAGGGCTGGGATGATCAGCGGGCGTTCGTGCATCTCGGTCAAGAGTCCGGCGTACGCGGCATCGATGAGCGTAGGGCGATAGCCGATACCGGGATGACGTGACGACGCCGCGTCCATCTCCTCCTTGAGCATGCCCTCGTACGTCGGCGACACCGTCCACTTCGGACCCCCGTACACGACGCCGTCGACCTGGGTCGCGGCGACGAAGGCGTATTCGGCCACCGACCGGCAGATCGATCGCTCAATGCGTTCGGTTCGCCACGCGGTCTCGCCGATCTCTCCGACTGCGCCTTCGCGGCCCTCGGCCGCACCGTAGGCATCACCCACGGCCATTCGAATGACGATGATCGGCTGGTTGGTCGTTGAGACCGGTGGCGTGACCCCGGGGATGCGCCGCCCGGTTCGCACGATCACCGATCCTCCGATTCCTTCGCGCAGCACCCGGTTGGGTGAACCGACGCCACCGATCTCGGGCGGCGTGATCGTCGCCGCCTTGAGACCTAGTCCCGTCTCGACCATGGCCTTCGCCGCCTCACGAACGACGTCGTTGTTCGTGGCGCGGCGGTTCGCCAGCGAGAGGTCGTAGTGGACGAAGTCGAGCTCGACGCCGAGCAGATCGTTGGTCATCGCACGCAGGGCCTCGTCGAGAAGCTCCTGACCGGTCTGGTCGCCGTCGCAAACGATGATGGTGGCAGGAGAATTGGTCATTCGGACATTCTACGACAGCGGCTTCGACACGTCGCAGAACGCTTGGCGAATCGACCATAACTAGAATCGATTGATGCAACTGGCGGCGATCGATTCGGTGTGGCGCGTCGTCATTCTGTTCGTCGCCGGTATTGGCGGAGGCATCGCGAACGGCGTGGCCGGTGGGGGAACCTTCATCACGTTTCCGACCCTGCTGGCGCTCGGGATCCCGTCGCTGCAGGCCAACGTGACGTCGACCGTCGGGATTCTGCCCAGCGTGTTGGCCGGCGTGGGCGTCTTCAAGGAGGAACTGTCGGTCCACCGTGCGACGCTCCGTCGACTGATCCCGGCGAGCATCGTCGGTTCCGGAGCGGGTACCGCACTACTCCTCACCGGTACCGAGCAGACCTTCCGATCGGTCGTCCCGTGGCTCATCGGCACCGGCACGCTCCTCTTCGCCCTGGCCCCCCTGATCACCCGCTCACTCGCCCGCCGCCGCCCCGAAGGTACCAACGCCGCGTCCCACCCTCGCGTCCTCGCCCTCAGCGTCTTCCTGGCTTCGATCTACGGCGGCTACTTCGGCGCGGGGCTCGGGATCGTGCTCCTGGCGATCCTCGCGCTCAGCCTGCCCGACGACGTCTTCACGCTTCAGGGTCTGCGCATCGCCCTGGCCCTGGTCACCAACGCCGTGGCGGCTCTGGTCTTCGTCATTCGAGGACATCTGGCGCTCCTCGCCGTCTTGGTGCTCCTCGTGAGCACCCTGATCGGGGGCCGGGTGGGAGCCAAGCTGATGCGCCGGTTGCCACCGGTCACGGTGCGAGTGCTCGTCATCGCCATCGGGGCGATCACCACCGTGCGACTGGCGCTCGGCTGATTCAGTTCGTCTCGTTGTGGTGGAAGAAGAGCCACCCGCCCGCGACGACGATCGCCAATGCGCCGATCGGCACCAACGGGGCGAACCGCGGGGCTCCGAGTGCCGTACTCGAGCCGACGGCTGCCCCTGCGATCAGGGCCAGCAGGATGAAGGCGCTGCGAGCCTGGATTGGCTCGTTGCGCTTGGTCAAGCCCGCGATGAACTGGGTCAACGTGCCGGTCAGGTACGTCGTCGACAGACCACTGATCCCGAAGCGCAGCACCGCCGCACTCTGAATGCCGAGCGCGACGGCGTTGAGCGCCAGCAGCGAGTAGGCGACGGTGGTGTCGGGGCTCGCCCCGACGAGCTCCCACCAGACGCCGAAGATGGCGAGGACCGCCAATTCGAAGGCGAGGGCGTTCACGACCGGTCGGGGCCAGAGGTGCTTGTCACCGTCGGCGTGCCCGGCCACCCGTGCGCCGAGGAAGCTGCCGATGATGTAGGCGACGAACGCCACGCCGGTGTGATAGGCGATGGCCGCGTTGTGCTTTCCGATCGAGACCCCCAACAGCACCATGTTCCCGGTCATGACGCTCGTGAAGACGCCGCCCAGCTTGAGTAGGCCGATCGCGTCGATCGAACCGGTGACGAAGGTGAGGGCCACCACGAGTCCATCACGCCGGCGCGATGACGTCCAGAAGCTGCCTTCCGAGGCGACGACCCGCTCGCTGGTCACCATTGGACCGCCCTAGTGGCGCGCACCGCCGCCGAGGAAGGATTCGACGAACGCCGGATTCCCTTCGAGGTCCTTCGGAGCGCCGGAGAGCACCACTCGCCCGCCGCCTAGGACGTACGTCCAGTCCGAGATCCGCAAGGCCGACTTGGCTCGCTGTTCCACGAGCAGCACCGTGGAACCGTGGTCGGCGAAACCGCGTACGTACTCCTCGAGCAGCTGGGTTGCGACAATTGGGGCGAGGTTGGCCGTCGGCTCGTCGAGCACCAGGACCGACGGCGAGAGCATCAACACGCGACCCATCGCCAGCATCTTGCGCTCGCCACCGGAAAGTTTGCCGGCCTTTCGTGACATCATGTTCTTGAGCTTCGGGAAGACCTCGAGCACTGCCTCGATACGCCCGGGTATCTCGTTTCGGCTCAGCAGGTAGCCACCGATCTCCAGGTTCTCCTTCACCGACAGGGGCGGGAAGACGTCGTCGATCTGGGGAACGTAACCCACACCGATCTTGGCGATCTCCTCGGGCGGGTTGTTGGTGATGTCCTGACCACCGACGGTCACGGTGCCATCGAGCACGCGCACCACGCCGACCAGTGACTTCAGCAGCGTCGACTTTCCCGAGCCGTTCGGTCCGACGATCGACACGACCTTGCCGGGCGACGCCTCGACGGCGATCTCGCTCACGATGGCTCGGCCGTCGTAGCCCGCGGAGAGGTTGGTCGTGGTCAACACCAGACCTTGTTGTGACAGTTCAACCGACAAGGTATGCCTCCACTACTGCGGAATTCTCTCTGAGTTCGGCCATGGTCCCCTGGGCCAGGACCATTCCCTCGGCCAAGACGATCACCGGATCGCAGAAGGCGTCCATGATCGACAGTTCGTGCTCGACCATCAAGATCGTCATGCCGCCCGCGCACAACCGCGTGAGTTGGTCACCGATCTTGTGCGCCAGGTTCGGGTGGACCCCGGCCATCGGCTCGTCGAGCAACAGCACCTTGGGTTCGGCGAGCAGGGCCCGCATGATCTCTACGAGGC
>Ga0209698_10004049_pt1 | contig 16197 bp, 32 predicted proteins | sample LitLauG_LLR_2012_FD_187203 | JGI IMG/M metagenome (GOLD analysis project Ga0209698, IMG submission 187203) | Freshwater sediment microbial communities from Pennsylvania, USA - Little Laurel Run_MetaG_LLR_2012 (SPAdes) (version 2) | ecosystem: Environmental > Aquatic > Freshwater > Creek >...
GGTTGGGCGGGTTTTCACGGGGTGGCATTGGGGGTCGGGGCTTCGGGAACCGCCAGCCCTGGTGGTAGAGCATTCTCGAGAGGAGTAGCCAGCAGTCGTCCGGGTGGGGCCTGTGATCGCCGCCGCACTGGTCGCAGCACTCCCAGTTATCCCCGCGTTCGCTTCCGGCGCTGACCTTTCTTCTTCGCATGTTTAGGATAACTGCGCCGAGGTGCTTCTTGGGGGTCTTTGGATGTGACGCTCTGAGGAGGAAGATTAACATCGCTCTGCTTAAAGCCCCACGGAACCTCGTAAGGGTCCGGATACCAAGCAGGCGACCCCACAGGCTCAAGCGTCAACCCCTTCATTTCCTAGTGAACTATCTCGATCTTGGGCTTGGCGGCCTTGACTGCATCGTCGTGCCGGGCCATATCGACCTGAATCGCGTGAGACTGGGTGCCGATCGCCTCGGCCCTCGTCTCGGCCTGCGCCTCGGCTGCGGCTTGGGCGGTCGTAACCGCCCGCTCGAGCATCGCTTCCGTCAAGACGCCTGTCATTAGGAGCATCTGGACCATTTCCGAGAGTGAGTCCTTGAGTAGCCGGGTCTGGATCTCGGCGTGCTTCTGTAGCTGCACCCGAAGCTCGCCCTTCGTTACAAAGGTGCGGTCCTTGGTGAGGCTCGGGTTCTTGTAGTCTGGGGGGCTACCGTGGGGCATCGGGATTCCCTAGTCCTCTTCGCCGGACGAGAAGTGACCCGGGAAGGCTGATCCGCCGTGGTGGCCGTCGATGTGATGGCCCATGTGGTAGTTCTGGTGGAGCTCTGGGAGCTCATGCTCCTGGGGGAGGCAGGCCGCGTTATCGCCGCCCAACTCGTCGTTGTTGTCGCCGTAACCCTTGGAACCCTTGAACTCGGAAAGATCGGGTGCCCGCTTGGAGCCGCTATCCTTCCCGCCCTGATGAGGAACCACGTCCCGTCCGCCTTTCTTAGCCATTGTCGTCTGTCTCTGTCTGTTGGTTGTCCGAACTACTTGAATGGGTAAAATCCCTTGGGAAGTGCGGTTCCGGTCTTGGGAGGAATCCCGGGAACTGACCGTCCGATGGAACTAAGCGCTTTTGATCCGTCGGCTCCCTTGATGCCCCCGACTCCGGGGGCTCCGACCAGCCCTCCCTTGTGTCTTGGAACGCCGCCGCGAGGCGCTGTAGGGCCGTCCGACCCCGAGTACTTGCCAAACCTCTTGCTAGGAGCGAACGCGGAATGGGCATGGGCACTCGTTACACCCTTTGTGTGAGAGGTCATGTCGTGGACACCAGGCTTGGGCATTGGCCATGACTCGTTCTGCTTGCCGTTCCGGTAACCAAGGGCCCCACCGATCGCCTTGCCCAGCGATCCCTTGGAGGCCGTCTCGACCCCACCGGTACCCGGGGTCTTGTTCTCCCCGTTCGGGGTAGTGCCCGGAAAGGTAGTCGCGGTCGTCTTGAGCCGAGACTCGGTGTTGGGCTTGAGTGTAAGGTTGGCCATTATTGCTTCGGTGTGGTGTCGTTGGGTTTGATAGCCCGCTCTAGCTCCTCGAGCCGGCGCTTGATGCTGTATAGCTGGAGGTTCGCCCTGAGCTCCACATCCCGCAAGTGTTCGGGCAGGTCATGAAGTACAGCAAATACCTTCCGCACCTTCTGGAAGAAGCCCATGGCAATCTCTAGTAATGGTGAACTGGCCCCGGTGGGATCGAACCACCATGATCCTCCTTAACAGGGAGGTGCCTTGCCAAATCGGCCAGAGGCCAAGGAGGGGGGTGTGACGAAGGGCCCTTTATCGGGGCCCTTCGGTTTCCGCTTTGTTAGACCGGGTCGCGGGATAGAGAAGGCGCCGGGGCAAACCGGGGAGCTCTCTTCCGGGTGGGGAGGGCCGAGAGCAGCGGGTTTCTCTGATCGATACCACTCCTCATGTAATATACCCCACAATCCCCACGCACGCAAGACCCAAATTCCCAAGCAGTTACCCCGAAGGAATCCTACTCCCCGCCAGGGACCTTGAAACTCACTACCCGTGAGGTCGCCCCGTCGTCCAGGATGTTGATCCTCGTACCACTGATCCCAAGGCTCGCCTGGGCGTGATACGCGAAATGGGCCGCCTGGTCAGCTGCCGGAATCCCGTGGAAGGACACAGTCGTGTAGTACGGAGGCCCACCAAGCTCCCGCTCACCCGTCAATACCGCCATCCCGTCCCTGATCCGCGTTACCGTGATGTCTACAGCCATTTCTTCCGTTCTCCTAAAAAGTGTTTTCCCGTGTTTTTTGACACTTCCTACTGGGTAAGCCCCTAGAATTAGAGTTAACCCGCGCACGTATCCCCGTCGCGAACTATGCTTAGATACCGGAAACGACCGGGATACGGCTGCCGAAACCCTACTCGAGCTCGCCAGCTTCGGGTACGCTTCGGGCCTGGCATTACTTGTGAGAACGATCATTCCCAACAGTAATGCGTGCTAAGTCATTGCCACTGAACAGCTTAGCAGTAACATATGCGTGTGTACTGATCTAGGCTACCTCGGTAAAATCCGGACCCTGATCAGTCATGGCTAGTGCGTCACCATGGCTTGGTAGTGCCTCTATCTGTGCCTCTGGTATCTGTTCTGGTATCTCTGCACCTATTGGGGGTAACTGTATAGTATGGACTACCCTTGCTGTACTTGTAATGCTGACATGTTCTGTTGGTAGTCCTTGGCCGTATGCTGTGGCGTACTTGAGGGCATGGCCGTAATTCCGTGAGTCGGGATCAGTCAGTACCCTTTCTAACGTTGACTGGACATTGGGTTGCCTTAGCAAGTCCTCGCAGAATTGCTTAAACTCGTTCCGGGGTCTACCAGTGCCACCCTTGTTGCCCGGGTTGCCTACCCTCAGCTTGTTTCCGTTTCTACCGGGGTTAGACCTTTCGCTTTGCTTGTCGTCGGACATTTTTCCGGTGATTTGCACGATTGTTGGCAAATTGCAGCACTTTGTGGTGGCAGCGCCGCAACACTAGCAGGGGTTGGGTCGTCCTATTGCCAGTCAACACAGTGGCATGTACTGTGCATTACACAGTGTGTGTAGACCACCACTAAAACAACCACTAGCACGGAGACTGACACCATGTGGATAGTGAGAGTATACCGGGACAAGGCGAGAACAATTCGCGTAGCCTCATTGGGCCGCACCTGCGCGACAAGGTGGCACGCCGAGCAATGGGCGCGGGCGCTCGAGCTCAATGGCATGTTCACGACCGTCAAAACCCACTAACTGAGGATAGGAAAATGGCCAAGTTTCTCATAGCCTATAAGTCGGGACCAATCTCACTACAGGACCACATGATTGAAGCGAAGGATGACCATGACGCGACGGTTTACGCTGAGGCCGAGTGCGCGAAACACAACGCCGTCGTCGAAGTAAACCAGGAATCGCAGTTCAGCCGAGGTTGGTACCGTATCAGCATCTGCCGTCCACACTCAAAGACGGAGAAATAGCGCCATGAGCAATCATGCGATGAAAAGAGCGCCGACGCAGTCACGCGCGAAATCTACGCGCGCTACCGCCATTCCTGAATCGGTCGTCATGCTGACCCGTTTGGGCATTGACTACGACGACGCCACTGCGCTCCGTCGCATTGCCATGACCCTACACCGCTGGCACGAATTAGAGTGCGGCGACGGTACGGGTTGTATTGAGCGCGACGACGACACCGGCAAAACGTTCTGGTTGAACGCGTCGCCCGGCATGTATCGACGGTACCCGATAGCCGACCGTGAGACGGGCGCCCGCAGGCGTTTGGCCAAAATCATGGCCAAATATCCGACGCTTACCGCATACGTTCAGGGTGACCCTAGAGGCGCCGCCCTCTACATCCTTCGCCCTACCGACATGTTGCCCGGCTATGACATCGGCAGTTTCTATAACCGTGGGATCGCGGTGTACAAGTGACACACCGTGCCGAAGTCTAAAACCCAACCTCGAGGATCTAGTGTACAAGCTGACTGACGACGACCGACGCAAGGGAACAATCAGCCGACTACGAAAGACTGCCGAGCAGTGCAAGCTACGGGCGTTTAGGTCTCGCTGGGAGAAGTCCGGCAGTCTCGAGCGCTATTGGCTGGACAAGGCTAGAGTAGCAGAGGCACGGATCAAAGCGTTACAGGAACCCTTGACCGTCACACACAACACTGAGTAGAATTACCCATATGAGAAACCCTACAGAGCAGGACACAACCCCATATGCCTGGGTGCCGGTATCGGAAGCTGCACGGGCCCTAGGCATGGGCTGGTCCTCAGTCATGCATCGTGTCTATAAGGGCGATCTTGAGGCACGACGTGAGACTGGGGGAGAGTGGGAGATCAGTACAGCCAGTATCACAGCGTATGTTGACCGTGAGCGAGCAATCCGCGAAATCACCACGAAGACCTACCAACCACCAAAGAGGGCCGACTAACATGTTTAGCCTACTCGCCATCCTCGCATCGTTCGCTTTTCTCTGGGCTGTTGTGAAAGTCACGGCGATTGCTGCCCTATGGCTTGCCAAACGTGAGCGGCGGGCGCGCAAGGAGCCAGGACTACCCTCAATGCTCATCGGCGGCAAGGGCATCACTTCCTCGAGCATCCGGAATATCGACCCCGTCAAAGACAAGTATGTCGTGTCGCAAGAGCTCGGCGAGATGGCAAGAGAACAAGCTAGGAAGATGCCTGACATGTTTCTGGCCATCCTCATTACGGCAAACGAGAAGGGCTTTTCGACTCGCGTGAATGGTCTAACCGCTGATCCTGACAATCATATGGAGGCGGCCGGGCTTCTCATGGCGGCCGGCCGGGCATTGCTCGAGCCGTCCCTGGGTGGTGGCAATGCCCTAAAGCCGGTTAGTATGGACCCCCAAACGGTGAGCTAAAGCCAATGCCGACACTCACTCACGCCCTATTCTACAAGCTGGACGACAGCCATACACCCATCCCCGTCGAGGACCCGGTTGACTGGGCCAAGTGGATGGAGACACACAAGGGCGGCCGTGTGGTAGATCGTTCTGAGGTTGGCGGGTTCCTTGTCTCTACCGTGTTCCTGGGGCTGGACCATGATCACACTGGCCGGGCTGGGCCCATCCTCTTCGAGACCATGGTCTTTCGGTCGGACAAGTCACCCAACCAATTCGACACCTACCAGGAACGCTATAAGACATGGGAGGAAGCCGAACTTGGTCACGCTCAGGCGGTCGAATACGTGAGGAATCGGCTGTGATCGAGATCAAGGGCTGTATCGGCAAAGCTCGAGACGCCTATATCCAGGCTGCACACGCAGGTAGGCGGGGCGACACAGAACGCCAGAAGGACGAACTCTTTGCCCTACTGGCCTACCTCGAGCACGCAGCAAACCACGCAGCGGCAGAGATAGAACGCATCAACAAGTACGCGCTAGCTGAGTCGCGTTAGTCCGTGATGTAGACGGTGGCACTGGCGGCAGAGGGCTTCTAGATCTTCGGGGAGCTCGCTGCCGCCAAACCGCGCATAGGTCCTATGGTGGACCTCAAAGCGATTGGCCAAGAGTCCGCATCGCTCACACCTGCCATTGGCTCTGCTAATAGCCTGGCGTCTCAATTCCTTCCATACCCCGGACGATAGGAAAGACTTGTACCTGGCCTTCCGCCTGACCTGTCTCGCGGGATTAGATCGCCTGAGACGGCTACCCCGACGCATTGGTCGGCCGCGCTTCACTTCGACCCACCCTGCCCTAACGGCCTCGGGGTGGTACTATATGGCCCCTCTACTCCCTGCATTGTAATATACCACAATTACTTACGAGATTCAAGCCTCTTGGCCCTACGCTCTTTGGCCTCGAGACGCTCCCTGATCGCGGGTAGGTAGCTGGCGTAATACCACTTCTCGTCAGCGTCGTCCAAGAGCTCCCTTACCCACGGAGCCAGCCTAGCCACGTACTCAGGCCAGGTTAACGCGGGCGCTTTGTCCACTTCCTCTTCGGTCTTTGGGTAGTAAACCGGAGCTCTGAATGAGGACAACTCGACATGTGTACTGGCACCTCTTTGGTCGTGAGAACGCCGAACATGCGCCTTATCTCGGCCGGCATAGCTTCGGCCGGGTCCCACAAGGGATCGCGCATACAGATACATTGGTCCGGGTTCCTCGCCTGGGCCTGGAGACGGTCACTAACCGCCTTCCGTATGGCCGGGTGATTGCTCGCCTTCCGAATCCGCAGGTACTGCTCTGGCGTGAGGCTGTACTTCCTCGAGTAGCGTCTCCTCACTACCGATCGTGGTGATGGTCCTTCGCCGAGTCCCTATCGACGTAGACGGTATCGGGCTTGCCCGGGATCGTATCCGGGACAGAGACCCTAAGCGTATCCCAGCGAACCGGACCCACGATCGTCTTGGTGCGGTCGTCTTCACATCCGAATACCGAGAGTAGTAGGGCCGTGGCCACAATGGCCCCCACGAACAGCCCCGCATCGCTCTTCTTTAGCATTTGAACAGGTCCCTCGCTCTGATTTCGTTGATGCGATCTTCCAGCCAGGTCATGTTGTCGCTCTCGGGGGGCGCGGAGTCGATACGGATCTTTGGCGCGTGGTACAGATCACCCATGAACGGATTACTCATCATGTTGGCCCCCTGTAGCCCCTGCGCTCCAGATGGACCGTAGCTGCCGAGGGTGACGACACCACCGCCAGCGCCACCCCAGTTACCACCACCCCAAGACCAGTTGCCGGGGCCCAGAATCGAATTGGTGAAGTTCCCCATCCCCTACCTACCCCGGCGCTTAGGGATACTGGCCTCGACCAGGAACTCGGCGCTCGGGAGTCGCTTGGACATATCGGCCACGAGCTCCTTCAGGTACCCAACCTCCTGAGTCATCCGGTCGGTATGGAACTTCATCTGCTCCTCAAACCGTGAGCGGTCGGCCTTCAGGTTCTCTTCCCTTACCGAGAGAATGGCCTCTCGCTTGGCCGATGCGACCTCAAACTCCTGGCGCTTCCGCTCCAAGCCCACCTTGTGCTCAACCTCGCGCTCTTTCCGGGCGAACTCCTCCTCCTTCCGCCCCTTCTCGATCTTGAGGGTCTCAATCTCCTGCTTGAGCTTGACAGCTGTACCCAAGTCCCGAATTGCCGCGTTGGTGTCCGTGGTGGCGTTGACTAAGACCTTCTCTACCACCGCCCGCACCGTCTCCTCGAGCCTTTCGATCGCCACGTTGGTCGTGCTTCGCCTAAACCACATACAGTACTATCTCCACTCTGGGGTTAACCTTGTCGTGCAGTAACCGGGTACCGTCCCAGTCCACAATCCATTTGTCGTCATCTACCACATGCGCCTTCTCGAGCATATCGCCGATGGCTTGGTAAAAGTTCACAGCATCACCACTTAGCCTACTTCGGTATATGTTCGCCTGACAAGATAAGGGGACAGATAGTCTCGGCGCAACCCCCCTTATCTGGAGCAGTGCGGCCTGCTCCCAGTCCATGTACCTCTTGCTCGGAATCACGATGCGCCTGTTGTGGGCAATCACTATCCTGGCGCTGTTCTTCTTGGTGGCTGGGGAGCCCATGACTGTCCCCCACCAAGCGATTTCCCTAGGGTTGCTCACAGGAGGCGATTCTGGTGTGGTGGGCCTGGCATCTCCCCATCCTGAGGCCGGCCGTGTAGCTCGCTCGAGCCACGAAGACGACAAGGATGACGACCGCGAAGGGGACGAACCATTGGATGGCATCGTCTATCTTGGCAAGTTGCCTAGACCTCGTAGCGACCGAAGGAGACAGTCGGGGGCTCCCGAACGGTAAGTCTTCGCCAATCCCAAGTGACGGGTATCTCCTTAATCGGCCCGTGTCGGTTTTTGGCGAGTTTGAGGGCTCCACCTTCCGTGAGTCCGGGGGAGCGATTCGCCTTGCTGTTATCAATTATCACCACCTGGTCAGCGTCGTTTTCGATGGCGGACCCGCCCGAGAGTCCGTGAATGGTTAGACCCGTGCTAGCTGCATTACGATTGAACTGTGAGACCGCAACCGTGGCTATGTTCCGGAGGACGGCGAACTGGACTATGGCGTTTGAGACCGACCTGACTTCCTGGTAGGGGTCGCTAGCACTCGGGTCCCTCACCAGCTGGAGATAGTCCACGATGATCATACCGACCCCCGAGTCCGCCATTTCGTTCATGGCCCGGAGCAGCTGGGGGAGCTCCCGAGCGTTCTCGCTCATCAGGAACTTCGCCTGACCGATCTCCCCATGGAAGGCATTCATGCACTCTTCCCATTTGAGGGAGGAAAACCGTCGTCCAGGGTGGAGTGTGCCCTCCGTCTCCTTCCCCATGCAGTACAAATCGGTTATGAGGTCCCGGATCGAGCCCTCGAGGCACACGTAGCCAACCGAGTACCCATTCGTTAAGCCCTCTTTCGCCATGTTCCGGGCTAGTTTGCTTTTCCCGTTCCCGGACAGGCCGGCTATGACGACGTGCCAGCCGAGAGCTATCCCCTCTCTTCCCCCGAATCCCAGGCATGCGTTGTTCCACTCCTCAAATGGTGTAGGTATAGCCTTTACGGGTTGCTTGTTCTCCGAGCCAGTGGATCGACCAAGATCCCTAGATAGTATGCGTACTATCCGACCCTTGTCAACAAGCGCGTCGAGCTCTCCCACAGTATGGCCAGCCTTGAGCCAGTCCGATACATCGCCCTTCGGAGGTAGACCCGGGAGATCGACAATCCTCGAGCCAGGTATTGCCTCGCGGAGCTTTTGAGCGTGCTTCTGGCCGGGCTCATCGTTGTCCGGCAAGATGACAACTTCCGTACCTTCCAGCAGTGGTAGGTATTCAGGCTTCCACGGTGCCGCCGCGCCGCCCGAAAGCGTAGTTGCGTAACGATTCCGGTAGTGGAGCGCATCGGCATCCTTTTCCCCTTCGACGATGTAGACCCTTGCGCCAAGCGATCTCGCTTCAGCCAGAGCGGGCCTTCTGTAGAGTGTGTGGGGGAACCCCTGAACCGGCATATCGTCTGGACGCCGACGGAAGAAATCCTTGGGGTAAGCCCGAACGATCTCATACAAGACCTCCCCGTTGTCGTCCGTGTAGGGGTAAACGGATGAATTTGTTTCGGCTTTTCCGTCGTCACCATCCGCCGGCCTGGAACTCCTACGGATGTTTATTCCGTCCAAACCTTGGCCTTCTAGCGCAAAAATCACGTCATCGTAGCTGCATCCGGCGTGACATTTTAGAAGGACCGGAACCTTGGAACCCCTTGCTACGCTTAGACTTGCGCGCTTGTCCTCATGCGCGGGGCAGCGGGCGGTCCAGTAGCCCGAGTGCTGCCGAACGTCGTCCAAAAGCGCCAAAAGCGCGCTTAAGTAGTCTACGCTTTCTACTTTTTCTTCACGTGAGAGGATCAAGGTGTAGTACTCCCCCCTAAGACCCCCCTCCGGTCAGCACACTTCCAATTGCTGGGTAGTATGTGCCCGGGCCAGAAACTTGTCAAGTGCCAAAATCGCTTCGTTACAGTCCCGTTACAAACTGTAGTATTCATGCAACAGTTCATTTGCCGATGAGGTAGGTGATGAGCCAGCCGAGGAGTATGAGGACGCCCCCGCCCACGAATGCCCAGGCGAGGATTTGGCCGAGGATTTTCACTTACGTAGATACCGAGTGAGTAAAACCCGCTATGGCGTTCTGCGTGACGGCAGTGTATACTTCTGCGGCGGCAAACGCAACCATCAGATTACAGGGAGGGTGGATGAGAGCTCGACGCGAGTCTAGGCGATGAAGAGAGGGTTGGGCTTGCCCCTGGCTCTTGCCATGTTCGGGCTGACCCTGATGATCGTGTCTGCCCGGTCAACCCCTATCCACTCACGGGTAGTTAACGTCGCGATCATGGGTCACCCTGCGGCCGAGTCCCTAGCCAACTGGTGGGACCAAGACTCAGCGACCGGGCTAGAGCATGGGTTTTGTACGGTGCTCTGGACCTCGTCCCCCTACCGCGACACCACGGTGGTAGACACCATAGATATGGTCTATGGTGTAGAACGGTCGCCCAGGACGACTACCGCTGAGAAGTACCGGGTGGCTTTTGAGTGCCCGACCGGATCGCCCCCGATCCATACCCACCCACGGTTCCAAGGCGTACCGAACTGCTCACCCACGAAGATGGACATCAACAATCTGGCGCTTTCCGGAGCGCCATTTGGCGCAGTGCAATGCTCGAGAGACGTTTTCCAGTTCTTCTTTAGGGACATCCAATGACAGACGAGATCAGGGGCTATCCCAAGGTCTACGCTCTTGGGCACCCAGACATAGCAGAACTGCTATACGATGACGTTGTGGTGCAGGAGAAGGTGGACGGATCGCAGTTCTCTTTCCGGCTCACGCCAGATGGTGAGATCCAAATACGGTCCAAGGGGTCGGTGATCGTCCCCGATGCGCCGGAAAAGATGTTCAAGGCTGCTGTGGATGTTGTCCTCTCCCTCAAAGACCGGATGGTCCCTGGCTATACCTACCGCTGTGAGTATCTACAGAAGCCCAAGCACAACGTCCTGGCCTATGACCGAATACCGACCAGCCATCTGATTCTGTTCGACGTGGACGCGGGCTATGAGGACTACGCCAGGCCCCGGGGGATCGCTAAAGAGTCCGAGGTCTTGGGGCTCGAGATGGTGCCGACCATGGTCGAGGGGAAGCTGGACAACTTGGGGATGCTCAACGACCTGCTTAACCGGGAGTCCTGTCTCGGCGGTCAGAAGGTGGAAGGGGTGGTCATCAAGAACTACAAACGCTTCGGGAGCGACAAAAAGTGTCTCATGGGGAAGTTTGTCTCGGAGGCGTTCAAGGAGGTTCATAAGGGGGAATGGCGGAAGGCAAACCCCACCAACCGGGACATTCACGACGCCCTCATCATCCAGCTGAGGACCCCGGCTAGATGGGCCAAGGCCGTGCAGCACTTGACGGAGGCCGGCGTCATCACGGACAGCCCCAAGGACATAGGGGCTCTCATGGTGGAGACGGTCAGGGACATCGAGGAGGAGTGCGCCGGGATGATTCGGGACGCGCTCTGGGCGCACGCATGGCCCAAGATCAGACGAGGCGTGAACGCGGGACTCGCGGAGTGGTACAAGCAGCAGTTGGCCGAGCGTCAATTCGCAGGAACAACCGAACAACCCTAAGGACTAACCCGGGAGGGTGTTATGAGCGAGAATCGGATGGAGTGCGGACTGGTGCCAGTCGGACGATGATTATAGCTCCCTGGTTGTCAACCCAGGACACGTCCGACCTCAGGATCGCCGTGGTCCAGAACGCGATGGCGCTGATTGGGGTGGTTGAGACCCCCAGCGGCTCCAACCGCTCCCCCATGATCGACCAGATGATGAATGCCGTAGGGTCACCGTTGGGCGAATCCTGGTGCGCCGCGTTTGTGTCGTGGGTGAACAAGCTGGCCGGGGCTTGGGTGCCGGGTTCAGATGCCGGGGCTTGTGGGACTTGGCTTGAGCAGGCTAAGGCCAAGGGGACCTTCAAGACCACTAGCCCGATCGCCGGTGACGTTGTCCTCTACAACTTCGATGGCGGTACTGACGCCCACCACTGCGGCATCGTGTGTCGGGTCCCGGGAGACAATCGGCTCTACACTACCGAGGGCAATACTACCACAGCGCCCAATACCCGTACCGGCGACGGCGTTTATTACAAGCGCCGCCAGTTGGGCCAGCCCGGGATCTTGGGTTATGTGCCACCAATCCAAACGCGGGCGGAATCGTGAGCATTTTGACCAAGCTACTCGGTCTCTTGAAGGCCCTGCCGGCCCAGTTCTACCTGGCTCTCTTTCTCCTGGCTGTCGGGTTCTGGAGTGGGTATGCCTACGCCGGCAAGCTGGACGCCGAGCGATTGGCTAAGGCCAAGGCTACCGTGGCTGACAGAGACTCGGCGATCCTTAACCTCCAGCATACGCTCGAGGTCGTAGAGGCCGATTCAACCGACAAAGCAAGTCAACTAGAGTCCGCCGCACGGCTGTATGCCGATATACAGCACCGGCTCGCTCTTGCGGAGCAGGCCGTCCCGGTAAAGCCCAACCTCCCTGTGGCAACGGCCATCCATGATACCGTCTGGGTCCACGACTCGATAGCACTCGCGGGCAAGGATTCGACGCAAGCACCAACAGCACAAGAGGTTGCGACCGCATGCAACGGCTACGTGAATGCTTTGCGGGGCGCGTGGGCCAACTGTGAGATCAGGGCCGAGACTTACCGGCTCCTCTACACAGCCGAGGCCAAGAAGGACACAGCCCTCTTGAAAGAGATCCAGGGCTATCACCCCCGGCTATTCAATATAATGCTTGGGGTGATCGGAACCAATAGTACGATAACGCCGTTCGCAGCTGGTACACTCCAGTTTGGCAGGCTTGGGGTGTTTGCGGGCTACGAGGCGATCTATCAGAGCCCGGAAGTCAAGTGGAGTCCGGTGTTTGGGGGGACATACCGTTTGCTTTCACCATAGATGGCGAGACTCGCGGGACTCGAGGGCTTGCACCCGGCACAGATCGTCTGCTGGTTGCCCAACAAGCCCCCCTCAACATCTGATGGGATTCTAAGAGCAGTACTGTATGGGGATACCCACTGGCCGTTTGCCTGTCCTAAGACGTTAGCCATAATCGGAGCCGTGATAGACACCGTGCGACCTCACGTTCTAATCCATATGGGTGACTTACTTGACTGCTACTCACTCTCGAGCTACGAGCAGGACCCGGCGCGCAGGGGCTCGCTCCAGTCGGAGATCAACCTCGCGGCGGCGCATCTCGGAAACATGTCAATCCTGGCACCTTATGCCAGACGGATCTATCTGGAGGGTAACCACGAAGATCGTCTGCGAAGACGTCTCTGGGCCGCACAAGGCGGAGCCGAGGCTCTACTCTCCCTGGACGTTGTCAAACGAGAGCTGACGTGGCCCCGACTGCTCTCTCTCGACAAGAGCAAGTGGGAGTTCATACCATACCAGGAGCAGACCCGGCATGAGCTACTTCCGAAGATGGTTGTCAAGCATGGGCATGTGGTGCGAAAGTGGTCAGCCAGAAGTGCCCAGGGCGAGTGGGAGAAGTACTCGCGCTCTGGGGCTAGCGGGCATGTTCATAGGTTGGGTGAGTTCTACCACCGTAAGTACGGCGAAACCAACCACTTCTGGGTAGAGACGGGCTGTTCCTGCACGTTAGACCCGGACTACATGCCAGACCCGGACTGGATTAATGGGTGCGTGGTCCTGACTTTTGACACCGATACGGGGGCTGCTCAGGTGGAGACCGTGAACATAGCTCGCGGAATTGCTGTTTATCGAGATCAGGTATACCGGGCATGATGAAGCCCCTCAGGATCGTCCAAATCTCGGTAGGCGAGGACGGGGCTGTCTATGCCCTTGATGCGGGTGGCAACGTATGGGTGGCGTTTGAGGCGTTCACCCCCAAGCTCACATGGACATGGAAGCAGATCCCGGACACCCGAACGATTGAGCCCGATGCCTAAGCTACCCCCTATCCCCAAGAAGGTCTGGTCGGTCATTGGGCCTATCAAGGTCCTAAAGACCAACGATCTAAAGTCCGAGGCCGGACACGACCTCTACGGCATCTGGAACAACGACAAACGCACCATCGAGATCGACAAGGGCCAGCCCCGGGAGGACGACTGGCGGGCGTTGCTGCATGAGTGGATACACTCGGTCTTAGCGGACGCGACCGTTGACATCGAAGGGAAGCTCGAGGAGGATGTTTGTAACGCGATTGCAGGGGCTCTAATAGCGCAGGCTATCTATGGGCCAACGATCCTAACCATCAATCCCGCACCCAAGCGGAAGGCGAGCAATGGAAGAGCAAAAGCTGACCCTTAATCCCAACGTACCGGTCCAGGTGTCACTCACGGAAATAGCCGTGACGCCGGACGGTGGTTACGGGCCCGGGGTCGCATTCAAGGGCATCAACAACAAGGTCCGAGTCACCGGGTTCTTCAAGGGGAAGGCGTGGGCGGCCCTGAAAGAGCTCAAGCGGGCCCAGGTTATCAAGGACGAGAAGTACGACGAGGAGCCCCAGAAGCGCTACACGATCCCCCTGATCCCCGGGAACCACGAGGTGGTGATCGAGATGCAGAAGCGGGGCGATGCCAAATACGCCGAGCTCAAGATCACCCAGCTGGATGCGGTCGATAAGATGGAGGGAGAGGCGCAGGCGGTGGGTGAGGCCAAGGACCTCGCGGGCGTCACGGAGATCAAGTACCCCAAGGCTGATGTCGAGGACATGAAGGAGGTCTTTAAGAACCTGGGGAATGTCTGGGTGGCCGGTTTCCAGACGGCGGTCAGGGTCAAGACGTTCCTTGCCGAGAAAGAGGAGGAGGCGCATGGGATCGACTGCCAGACGCTAGCCACCAGCCTCTTCATCGAGTACAACAAAATCCTCTCACGGAGATAAGGCCCCATGGACAAGAAAGAGCCCAAGCCGTGGGACCCGCAGGGCGACCCCACCATCTGGGATACCCTTGACCGGATGGCGGCCGAACTGCCTGAGATTACCGTGGGTGACGCGATCGCTGGGATGGTGAGGCGGAGGGACGAAATGCTCAAGGACGTCGAGGAGGTCAGGGCCTGTATCGACGACTCGAACTACGTCATCGAGCGGTTACGGGAGAAGGACCCGGGGGAGATGGTGGGTGCGACGTTCGCGGTGGACGCGTTAAAGGTCAAGTGGATAACCGAGGGGTTGATCAATGAGCGCAAAGACGGCACTGGAAGTAACGGCGGGGGCTGAACCGCTCGAGGCGCTACAGGCCGAGCGGCAGGAACTGGCCGAGAAGATAGCGCCCCTGTGGGCCCGGTACGGGGACGGTGGTACGTGGAGCGCGCAGCGGGATAACCTCTACGCGGCCATTGCCCTAAAGAAGCGGATGGAGTTAGAGGCCAAGGGTTCCAAGATCACCGAGGCTGCGGTAGATGTCTTGGTGAGGACGGACGAGATGTTCACCAAGGTGGTGGATAGGGCGGAGGCGGAACGCACCAAGCTATTCCTACTTCAGAGTGAGATGACTAGCCTTGACGAAAGGTTTACGAGAGATACGCAGGCGTGCCGCTTCGCGAGCGAAAGCGCGCGATTCGGTGGCTAGACGAAGGGAAAAGGCGGTAGAGTTTAGGTGGCGGGTGGCGTTACAGGCAGTTGAGTCTGAGTTTGGGGTAAGTTACGGGGAGTGGAAGACCATGCCCATGGAAGAGCGTCAGTTCTTGCATCGGGCGTGGACTGCCAAGATGGTCGAACTCGCGAAAGCACCGGGGGCGGAAATCCCCTGGAATCCTGAATGGGACATGCGACACAAACTGGGGAGGCGGGAAAAATGAGCAAGTTCTGGCTAAAAGAGGGCAAGCAGTGGACAACAGCCCAAGGTGAAGTGGTCCGTAGTATTCGACCGGGGGCCTACAAGGTGTTTGTCCATAAGGGGATGTTCGGGACAACCATGGGACTCACCGAGATGGAGACGGTTTCAGACGCCATCATCGCGCCACCGGCATCGCTAACCGGTCGGGTGTTTGAGACGGTTGAGACCTTCTGGGGCGCTAGGCCCAAGTACGCCAAGATGGGGATTGTCCACAAGCGGGGGATGCTGCTCGAGGGGCGGCCCGGCACGGGCAAGACGGTCATCTGCCGGTGGGTGGGACAGCGGGTTGCGACCGAGTACGGCGGTGTGTCGGTGTTCCTGGACCCGACGACGCCCAACGAGTACCTGAAGGCGGTCCTGTCGGAGATCCGGAGCATCGACACCAAGATCCCGGTAGTGACGATCATGGAGGACATCGAGAAGCAGGGGGTGGGAAGCCTCCTCGAGCTCCTGGACGGACAGGAGCAGGTGGGAAACATCTTCCATATCGCGACCACGAATTTCAAGGGGAAGATGGACAAGCGCCTGACCGATCGGCCCTCACGGTTCGATGAGGTGCTGCATGTGGGGCCGCCGGGTAGGGACACTAGACTCGCCTACCTCACGGCCACGCTACCGGCCGACGATCCGACGATTGACCCCCAGGCCCTCGCGGAAGCAAGCCAGGGGCTGACGTTCGCCCAACTAAAGGAGTTGGCGGTCGCGGTCTATGTCTACGGGAGGAGCCCGGAAGTAACACTCAAAAGGCTCCGGGAGATGGGTGGCAAGCAAGCACCCGAAGTAACCCCGCCAGAGGAGGAGATTCCCGCTACGGCTACGTGGGGTGGGTTGGGT
>Ga0209698_10004050_pt1 | contig 16196 bp, 11 predicted proteins | sample LitLauG_LLR_2012_FD_187203 | JGI IMG/M metagenome (GOLD analysis project Ga0209698, IMG submission 187203) | Freshwater sediment microbial communities from Pennsylvania, USA - Little Laurel Run_MetaG_LLR_2012 (SPAdes) (version 2) | ecosystem: Environmental > Aquatic > Freshwater > Creek >...
CGACGGGGGCGGTCATCGGCCGTTCCCCCCTTCGGCCAGGAAGGCCGGGGCCGAGGCGGGCGTCAACCCGGGCATGGCGTCGGACGGGCCGGGCATGGCGCCGGCGTGGTACTCGACGCTGTCTCGGGTCAGCTCCATGAACGCCTCCTCGAGCGACGCCTGCTGGGGGGACAACTCGTGGAGGACCACGCCGTGGGCGGCGGCCAGCTCCCCGATGGCCGCGCCCTCGATGCCGGTGACGGCCAGGGCGCCGGGGGCGTCGACATCGTCGACCACCTTGGCGCCGGTGCCCCGCAGCAGGTCGGCCAGCTGGGCGGCGCCGGGGCTGCGGACCCGGACGTAGTTCTGCGAGCTGGAGTTGATGAAGTCGCTGACGCTGGTGTCAGCGATGAGCCGGCCCCGGCCGATGACGATCAGATGGTCGGCGGTGATGGCCATCTCGCTCATCAGGTGGCTGGAGACGAACACCGTGCGGCCCTGGCCGGCCAGGTAGCGCATGAGCTGGCGGATCCAGATGATCCCCTCGGGGTCGAGCCCGTTGACCGGCTCGTCGAACATCAGCACCCCGGGGTCGCCGAGCAGGGCGGCGGCGATGCCCAGCCGTTGGCCCATGCCCAGGGAGAACCCGCCGCTGCGCTTCTTGGCCACCTCGGACAGGCCGACCAGTCCGAGGACCTCGTCGACCCGTTTACGGCCGATGCCGTTGCTCTGGGCCAGGCAGAGAAGGTGGTTGTAGGCCTTCCGGCCGCCGTGCAGGGCCTTGGCGTCGAGCAAGGCGCCGACCTCCGACAGCGGGCTGGCCGCCGTCCGGAAGGGATGCCCGTTGACCGTCACCCGTCCCGAGGTGGGGGCGTCCAGCCCCAGGATCATGCGCATGGTGGTCGTCTTGCCGGCCCCGTTGGGGCCCAGGAAGCCGGTCACGATACCCGGCCTGACCTGGAACGACAGATGGTCGACGGCCAGGGTCTCGCCGTAGCGCTTGGTCACCGCCTCCGCTTCGATCATCCCTGCACGTTCCTTCCGTCCTGTTGGGGGGAGGACCGGGCCGACCGGTCTTCACAACGCCATCTTGGCCGCTGAGGGCGGCGACCGGCGGGCACCCAACCCCGCCCGGAGAGGGACCGGCGGCACGCTCACGGCGAGGGCGACGCTTCGGCATCGCTGGCCCCGCCCGACTCTTCACTCACCGTGGTGGACAACAACTACAAGTGGTGGCCCAGCCTTCGGCCTCGCGGATCATTCATTCCCCATTCACCCCGCGTTCGGGTCAACGTCAACTCACCCGGCGACGATGGCCCAGATGTGTAGAGCGCTTCCCGCCCAGTGCTGAGCGGAGGGAAGGACTCGATGTTGCACGAAACCCGCAGCCGCGACCGACCCTCCCAGCCGTCATCCCGAGGTGGTCACAGATGAGCGCGACGGAGACGGTCGTTCCGGAGCGGGAGCCACTATCCGCCGAACCTCCGCGAAAACGGCCGCGGGCCGTACTCGGCCTGAGCGATGCCGTCTTCCGCCGCGTTCTGCTGTCGGCAGGGACCACGGTCCTGTTCATCACCGGGGCGGTTGGCCTCTTTCTCCTCTTCCGGGCCGGCAAGGCGCTGAAGGTCGCCAAGCTGAAATTCCTCACCACCCAACAGTGGGCGCCCAGCGCGCACCACTTCGGGATAGCCGCCGTCCTCACCGGCACCGTACTCATCGCCGTGGTAGCTATCGGCATCTCGACCCCGTTGGCCGTCGGTACTGCCCTGTTCATCTCGGAGATCGCCCCGCCCCAGATCAGGCGGCTCCTGACCTCCGTCGTCGACCTGATGTTCGCAGTGCCCAGCGTCGTATTCGGCCTGTGGGCCTTCTTCTTCCTGCAAGGCCACGCCATCGGTTTCGCCCGCTTCCTGGCCACCTGGTTCGGATGGATTCCGTTCCTCCACGTCAACCGGTTCTCGCCGAGCAACCCACAAGCGTCCACAAGTCTGTTCACGTCGAGCACCTTTATCGCCGGCGTCGTCGTCGGCCTCATGGTCGCCCCGATCCAGTGCTCGCTGATGAGAGAGGTCTTCACGCAAGCTCCTCCCGGGGAGCGTGAAGGCGCATTCGCCCTCGGCGCCACGCGGTGGGGCATGATCCGCACGGTCGTTCTACCCTTCGGCCGAGGCGGCATAATCGGCGCAACGATGTTGGCCCTCGGCCGGGCCCTGGGTGAGACGGTTGCCGTCTACATGATCATCTCGCCGCTCTTCAAGATCAACTTTCACGTGCTCCAGGCCGGCGGTATCTCCGTCTCGTCGCTGATCGCCCTGCGCTACAGCGAAGCGTCGCCCTTCGAACTCTCGGCGCTCTTCGCCGCCGGCCTGTCGCTGTTCGTCCTTACCCTCATCATCAACTTCAGCGCATCCACGGTTGTGGCCCGGTCTCGTTCGGGAGCGCAGAGTGACTGACCTGCTCAACGCCCCGCTCCTTCACCGGACCGACGAGGAGCTCGGCGCTTCGGCCACGCGGCCGGTCGACGGGCTGGCCACGGGTACCATCGTCCCCTCACGCGACGCCAGCGGACCGCCGGCTGGGCGGCCGCGGCGGCTGCGCAGCCTCTCGGCCGGGATCCTGGACGTCCTAGGTGCGGCCGCGGCTTCGGTCAGTATCACCGTGTTGCTGTTCGGCCGTTTGGCCCCGTTCTCCGGCTTGATCGCCTTCGTCGTCGTCGACTACCTGCTCTTCCTGGGCCTGTACGCCGTGTTGGTATCGCTGCGAGAAGACCGTCTTGCTGTGGCAGACCGACTGATGACCGTCCTGCTCTACAGCGCGGCTCTCATGATGGGCATCGCCTTGGTGTTCATCGTGTCGTACGTGTTCTTCCGCGGTTGGTCGGCCCTCCGCCACGTCAACTTCTTCGACCACGACCTCAGCCGCACGGGCGGCCTGCAGCCCCTGACGTCGGGCGGCGTCGAGCACGCCATCGTCGGCACGCTATGGATGATCAGCCTGGCCATGGTCATCACCGTCCCTCTGGGGCTGGTCGCAGCCCTCTATCTCAATGAAGTCGGCGGTCGCTTCGCTCGATTCGTCCGGACCATCGTCGAAGCCATGACCGCGCTGCCGTCGATTGTGGCCGGGTTGTTCATCTTCGCCCTCTACATACTCACGCTGCACTTTGAGAAGTCAGCGCTGGCGGCGGCACTGGCCCTCAGCGTGGACGTGCTGCCGATCATTATCCGGTCGGCCGACGTCGTCCTCCGTCTCGTGCCGAGCAACCTGCGGGAGGCGTCAGCCGCCCTCGGGGCCCCACAGTGGCGCTCGGCCCGCCACGTGGTCCTGCCGACGGCGCGGTCCGGGCTGGCCACGGCCGTGATCCTTGGCATGGCCCGCGGCCTTGGCGAGACGTCGCCCGTGCTGTTGACCGCGGGTTACACAACCCGGTTCAACACTGACCCGGTCCATGGGGCCATGGTGTCGCTCCCGTTGGCTGCTTTCGACCTTGTCAAGACCGGCCAACGGCCCATGGTGGCCCGAGGCTTCGCGGCAGCTGCCCTCCTGCTGATGATCGTGCTCGTTCTGTTCGTCTTCGCCCGGCTCCTCGGCGGTCGCGGCCCAGGCCAGGTGAGCAAGAGGAAGGCCAATCGGATCAGGCGGGCGTCGACCCGAGACGCTAACCGCATTATCGCCCGCTACCAGCGGGAACAGGCGCGGCACGGAGGACCCGGCGTGGTCGGGCCCGCCGGATGAGGATCAGCAGAGGAGGCCGTAGCCGATTGGCGGCCCTGGTTGCCTTTCTCACCATGGCGGCCGGCGGCGCCGTTGGCACGGGCCTGGCGCCAGCGGGAGCCGACAGCTACGTCCCCATAGCCGGAGCCGGCTCGAGTTGGTCAGCCAACGCCCTCAACCAGTGGATCGCCGACGTGTACTCCGCAGGCATGCGGGTGGACTACGCCGCCACCGGCTCGTCGGACGGCCGCAGCCAGTTCCTCAACGGCACGGTTGACTTCGCCGCCTCCGACATCCCCTTCCAGTCCCACCCCACCGACGGCTCCGCTCCGGAGCTGCCCAAAGGGGGAAGCTACGCGTACATCCCCGTGACGGCGGGCGGCACGGCCTTCATGTACAACCTGGTCATCAACGGCCAGCGGGTGACCAATCTTCGACTGTCGGGCCAGAATGTGGCCAAAATCTTCACCGGCGCCATCACCACATGGAATGACCCGGCCGTCGCCGCCGACAACCCTCGGCTCGTCCTGCCGAACGTACCGATCGTGCCCGTGGTTCGCTCCGACGGGTCAGGCTCCACCGCCCAGTTCACCCTGTGGATGATCGCCCAGTACCCCGACGTCTGGAACGCCTTCTGCCAAGCCTCGGGTCGTGCCTCCTCGGGCGGCTGCGGGGCCACCTCGTTCTATCCCACGGTGACCGGCATGATCGCTCAGAGCGGCGACCTCGGCGTGGCCGGCTACGTGTCGCAGAACTACGCCAACGGCGCTATCGGCTACGTGAACTACTCCTACGCGCTGGGGGCAAAGTTTCCGGTGATCAAGGTTATCAACGCCGCCGGCTACTACACGGAGCCGACTCCTGACAACGTGGCCGTGTCACTTCTCAAAGCCCAGGTCGACACCTCCGACGTCAACGACCCGTCGCTCTACTTGACCCAGCAGTTGGGCGGCGTGTACACCGACAACGACCCGCGAACCTACGTGTTGTCGTCCTATTCCTACATGATCTTGCCCACCACTGTGCAGGGCCAGTTCACCACGGCGAAAGGCAAAACACTTGCTGCCTTCGCCTATTACGCCATGTGCCAGGGGCAGTCGGAGTCCGCCTCGTTGGGCTATTCACCGATGCCCTACAACCTCGTCCAGGACACCTTTAGCCAGATCACGAAGATTCCCGGCGCGGTGGTCGAGAACGTCAACATCCAGTCGTGCCACAACCCGACCTTCTCGACCACCAGTCCGAATTTGCTCGCCGACACCGCCCCCCAACCACAGGCCTGCGACAAGCAGGGGGGCGACCAATGTGCCAACGGCACCGCTGGCGACACCAACCCGACCACGCTCACCGGCGGATCGGTCGGTAGCGGATCGGGCGGCGGTACGAACCCAGCTGGCGGTGGCGGAGGCACCTCGAGCTCCGGCTCGGGTTCCGGTTCCAGCGGAACGTCGTCCGCGGGGTCGGGAGCGCCAGCCCGTTCCACCGCTCCGGGCCGGGCGGGCGCACCCGCGGCGGTCGGCGCCGCGGGCGGCGGCGTGGCCCGGCCGGGGACCGCGCCGCGAGGTGGTGCTGCCACGACCGGGGCCAAGGCGGGCGGAGCGGCGGTCGGCACCGCCGCCACGGGCGGGGCCACCGGGGCTGCCGGGGCGGCGAGCACGGCCTGCGACCCTTCCTCGGGGGGATGCTCAGGGCCGACGGGTGACGCCAGCGCATCGGACTCCGGATCAGGCGCGTTCACCCAGGCAGCGCTAGCTGGGACCACCCTCATCCCGGCCAAGCGCGGATGGACCTCGACCCAGACCCTGATGGTCTTTGTGGCTCTGATGACGGCTGCCGTGGTCGTGGCGCCCGCCCTGACCTATCGCTACGTGGTGCGACGGTGGCCGTGAGTGGTCTGGTCCGGCGGGCGGGAAGGAGCGCGTTTCGTGTACCTCTGGCCGCCGGGCTGCTGGTCGCGCTGCTGAGCGGCGGCCTGGCCTTCTTTGAAGCCATACGGACGCCGGTGTCGGGCACGACCTCGCTGGCCGGCTCGGCCGGCACGAACACGGCCCTGCCGGCGACCGACTCCCAGGTAACCGTGTCAGGTCGGGGCCAGTTCTCCAACCTTCGGGTAACCGTCAACCAGACAACGAATCTCACCAACCAGGCCGTGTCCCTCTCCTGGTCGGGTGCGGACCCGACCTACTCGACGGCGGCCACGGCGACCGCGCCCGCCACGTTCAAGGGTAGCTACGCAGGCAACTACCTGCAGATCTTCCAGTGCTGGGGTGACGACGACGGCACCAACCCGGCCAATCCAGGTCCGCCGCCCGAGCAGTGCGAGTTCGGCGGTGAGAACAACAACCAGACCGCCTATCCGATCCAGGGAGCCGTTCACGCCTACGAACGGGTTGTTGCCGCCCAGGGATGGACCTGTGGGTCCGGTTCGTCCGCGTCGTGCGTCTCCTACACCCAGGCGGTGGCGGACGCGGCGACCCAGCCTGGCAAATTCTTCCTCGATCCCAACTCCAGCTACGTGCTCGACCCGTTCAAGGCGGTAGACGGGACAACCATCGGATCGTCGGTCAACTACGCCTACACGACTACGAACCCGCCGTCCCCGTACGACACGAACCCCTACTTCAACTACAACACCACTAACGAGCTTGACCTCGCGCGGACCTACGACGATGGCACCGGCCACGAGCTGTTCCAGGCGTTCACCGGCCTCGAGGCCCCCGGCCTGGGCTGCGGACAAGACTTGCAGGCCCTGGCTGACGGGACGACCAAGATTCCGTCGTGCTGGCTGGTCGTCGTGCCGCGGGCGACCCCCGACACGGAGAACCTCGCCGGTGATCCGATTAACCCACCCGTCGTCGACACCTCCCCGCTCACCCCCTCCGTCTGGCAGAACCGCATCGCTATCAAGCTTGGCTTCACGCCGATCGGCTCATCATGCGACCAGAACGTCGATGCAAGCCAGGTCCAGGGTAGCGAGCTGGCTGGTGCGGCTGCGGCCAGCTGGGAACCGGCGCTGTGTGCGCAATCGAGCGCGAGCCGGTACACGTATGTGGCGCAGAGCGACGATCAGGCTCGGTCCCAGATGGCGATCGACGGATCGGGGATGTACGTGGTAACTCGGCCCGCTGACCAGCCTTCGGGACAGACTCCCGTGGTCACCTACGCGCCGCTGACCCTCTCTGGGGTCGTCGTAGCCTTCAACGTCCAGCGTCTTCCGGCTCTTGACGCCGCGAGCCTACCGTTGGCCGACGAGGTACCGTTCCAAGGGAGTCGGGTCGTCCATATCAACCTCACCCCGAGGCTCGTGGCCAAGCTCCTCACGCAATCCTACCGATCGGCCCTGTACGGACTCAGGGCGAGTGCCCTGCCGGCTGCGTATTCGTGGATCGGCCAGAACCCGGTGTCGCTGGCCAGCGACCCGGACTTTCAGCAGTTCAATCCGGAGTTCACCGAGCTGCGGACCGTCAATTATGTGCAGGCGGCCAACCTGGTGACGGAGGCCGGCTATTCCGACTCGGCCTACGAGGTATGGCAATGGATCCTCTCGGATCCGGAGGCCCAGTCCTGGATGGCTGGCAACGCTGATCCATGGGGCATGAAAGTCAACCCCTACTACGGAACGCAGGCCACGTACAACGTCAATGGCGTGACCTTCGGGACTCCGGCAGTCAGCAACTTCCCCAAGAGCGATCCCTACTGCTGGTCCCCGCCATCAAATGACACCATCCAGGGGCAGCTGGCGAGGAATCTCTGCGCGGGCGATTGGGCGCCGTACGTCCTTGACATGAAAAGTGCGGCCGCAGCCGCCCGCGCCGCCAACTCGGGATCGAAGACCACGTTCAACCCCTTCGCCAGCTCGAAAGACACGGCGTGGAGCTCGGACGGGCCTCAGCTGCCAGGGACCGACTACGTCCTTGCGCTGACCGACACCCCTCACGCCGCCGTCCTCGGTCTTCAGACCGCATCGTTGAGTCGTGCCGGCGATGATGGTGCGACCCGGGAGTTCGTGGCTGCCGACAGCGGCGGACTGCTGGCCGGCGAGAAGGCGATGAAGGTCAGCCCTGTCGCGGGTGTCGTAGTGCCGAATCCGGCGTCGACCATGCCTGGCGCCTACCCCCTCGCCATGCTCACCTATGGGGCGGTCGTGCCCGCCCAACTGAGCGACACGGCGCGGGCTGCCTACCGGGCCTTCCTCACCTTCGCTGTTGGTAGCGGCCAGACGCCTGGCGCAGCGGCTGGCAACCTTCCCCCCGGCTATATCCCACTTCCAACGGACCTTGTTGCCGAAGCGAAGGCTGCCTCGGGCGCCGGCCTTGACGCGCCGACCACGACGACCTCGACAACCTCGACGACTTCGACGACGGTGCGGGAGTCGACGTCAGCGCCGCCCTCGTCGGCCGTTCCGCCTACTTCGCTGCTCCCCCCGCCGGTGGTGGCCAGCGTGGCCGCGTCCCCCCCAGTGGCGTCCCCGTCATCGCCGGTGCCAGCGGCGAGGCCCTCACCAGGCACGACTTTGCCCGTGCCGCCCGCCTCGATCCCCCGCGTTGTTCTTCCCGGCCAGCCGATCGTCCACGCGGCAAGTCCAAGCCCAGGTCGGACACCGAACACGGTCGTCGGAGCGGTCGGCCTGGCCGTACCGGTAGGTTTCGGTTTCGGGACCCTGGCGGGCGGCGCGGCGGCCATTATCGAGTGGGTGCGGCGCCGCCGGGTTGAGACGACGTCCGGCCAGGGCCCCGCGGCACCTACCTAACGTGGTCGAGCGGCTACCGGGTGAGGGGATAGCCGTCGACGTTCTGAAGGTTCACCTTCGAGCCCTCGGCGGTTCATGGAGCAGTGGCTTGCCGGTCAGGTCGCTAGTGGACGATGAGACCGTTCGGTGGCCTGAACCTCACCGGACGCTCACCGGACTGATAGCCAGCCCGGCCCAGAGAGGAGAGGTCCACTCTATGAACCTGCGGCGGAAATCCGTCCGAATGGTCACGGCGACGCTCATCGCGTCGACAAGCTTCGGCATTGTCGGCGTGCTGGCCAACGCCTCGAACAGCCATGCTGATCCTGCCTACGCGGCCGGCGGCGCCAACTCGCCCCGTGTCGGCGTCGGCTCCGACACGATCCAGGCTGTCTTCGACGCCTACACGGGCGCCGAGCCGTACCCGCCCGCGGCCAACACGGTGCACTACATCCCGATGGTGAACCCGGCGACGGGTGTCGGCGTTGCGTCCTTCGACGCGATCCCGGCCGGCGGGTCAGCCACAGCCCCGGGCTGCATCACGCCCAAGCCGGGAGGAACGACGTTCGACCGGCCGAACGGCTCGGGCAACGGTATCGCCGCACTCAACGACACGCTGAGTGGAACGGCGTGGCTGGCCTCCACAGCCAGCTGCACGGGCGTTGGTGTGTCCGTCACCGGACAGATCGACTTCGCCCGTTCCTCGTCTGGCGTGACCACGACGGGGACGACCCTGACCTGGATCCCCTTCGCCCGGGACGCCGTGTCCGTGGCGTACTTCGACCACAGCACGAATAACCTCGCCAGCCTGACCGGCGCGCAGCTGACCAACTTGTACTCGAGCGCGACGGGCTCGATCACCGTCGGCACGGACACGGTTCTCGCCTGTCTCCCGCAGTCCGGCTCCGGCACCCGGAAGTTCTTTGAGAAGGCCATCGGCGTCACCGACACCGTCGCCGCCGCTGCTGTTACGGCGTCGGGCTGCTCTGCCACGGAGGAGAACGGTGCGAACACCTTCTACACCTACGCCTCGGGTCTCCCGGCTGGCACCGATGCGGTGATCCCGTTCTCCGTCGGCAGCTGGATCTCACAGGCCAACGGCGCAGCAACCGATGCCTCGGCCACCGGCCGGGCCAACGGCGTCGATCTCGCCAACCTTGACGCCTTGGGCAAGCCCTACACCGGCACTCCCGGTACGGAGGCTGCTGTCACGGCCTTCTACTCCAGCACCACCTGGGGCCGCAACGTCTACGTCGTGGTGCTCACCCGGGCCCTCGGGACGGCCCTCGGGAAGGACACCACCCTGCAGGCGCTGTTCTCCGGCTCCACGGCCCAGATCTGCAACACCACCAGTCAGGCCACCGCCAACAAGTTTGGCTTCGACTCGCTCACGGCGGCCGAAGGTACCTGCGGTGCAACCACCCTCCAGGGTGCCAACTGACCTTCTGACCCCGCTGGGCTCCGCCGGATCCTCCGGCGGAGCCCGACGGCATTGGCGTAGTCGTCTTGATAGTTCAGACCTCCCTCCCACGATCGCTAAGGAGAAATTTGTGGCAAAGTCCTTCACCAAGGTGAGCAGAATCGCCACCGGTGCCGCTCTGGCGGCTCTCGGCGTGGTTTCGTTCGCCTCCGCTGCCTCGGCCACCACCGGCTCGGCCAGTATCACCACGCCCGGCGGTGGCGCCCTGGCCGGCTACCAAAGCAGCACGACCCTCTACAACATCACGCCGCCCACCGGTGCGACGTGCTCGGGGACCGGCGCCGCCGGGTTCCTGATCAACACCTACCTGGTTGCCCAGGGTGTTGCGCCTCCCGGCCTCTCCGGCGGCATCCCGGCAAGCGGGGACACGCTGTATGACACCCTCGGCAACAACATCTACGCGGTTGCTCCGGGCTCGGTGCCCGTGGGTGGTGTGGGCGGTGCCGTCGAGGCCGGGCAGCTGCCGGCCAGTTACGACATCCACTTCAACAAGGCCGCCTTCGGGACCCTCTCGACGACACCATCGACGTTTGAAGCCGGCCTGGACTGCACCAATGGGTCCGGAACGGTGACCGACTATTGGAATGTCGAGCTGCTGGTCAAGTCCGTCCCGGCTGACGCCTACGGATTCCAGTGGGAGATCAACAACCCGGGCACGAGCCTCCCGGAGACCCCCCTCACCGTCGGCCTGCCGCTCGGCGGGGCTGCCGTGCTCGGGGGCGCCTACTTCATCACGCGGCGCCGTTCGGCCCGCCAGCAGCTGAACACCACCGTCTGACCTGGGGGCCGGCACCCCGTGGTGCCGGCTACCAGATGGTTGTCCGGGATGGCTGGGGCCGCGCGAGTGGCCCCAGCCATCTGCCGTGCCGCAGGGCTCGGCGGTTTGAGCGTTGACGAGGAAGGTAGGTTGGTCGTGAGCAGCCGCAAGGTGAGTCTGCCGAGGTGGTTTCATCTCGCCGCGTGGTGTCTGGCTGCGCTGGTGTCCGTGCTGGTCTCGCTCGGCGCAGAGCCTGCGTATGCCGCCGGCCAGGAGATCCCTGTGCGGATCGTGTCGGGCGACCAGGGGCTTACCTTGGCCGGCGGTGGCTCGGCCACGAACTTCAGCCTGGCCATCCCGCCGCAGGCCAAGTGCCCGGGCGACTCGACGGTCAAGCCCTGGTACCGGGTGTACAGCTTTGTGGATCCGGCCGGGACGGACATCACCACGGTGAACTTTCGCGCTGGTATCCCGGACAAGGGGCTCGGCCTGCGATCAGGTGGCGCCTACTTTGGCGCCATCAACGTGGCCAAAGGCACCGGCCAGATCCTCGCTCTTCCGGGTGACTTCAAGCTGGGTGAGTTCGGCGTGGCTGACCTTCTTCCGGGCGGAAGGACGACGCAGGCCTATGACGTCGGGATCGTCTGCACTGATTATCTCGGCCACGTCGCCGGTCACTACTGGGGCCTGAAAGTCACGATCGCAGCGAGCAGCAATGATGCAGGCGGGTTCACGTGGACCGCGGCCAATCCAGCCGCCAAAGCCAGTCGATCACCGTGGGCGCTGTTTGGCGTACTCGGCGCGGTCGTGGTTACTATCGCGGCAATTAGTTGGGCGCGCCACGAGCCCGCTCCCCGGAGGCCCGCACGATGATTCACACATTCGGGCCTCGAGCCGCTAGTTCACGTCATCCTCGGAAGGCAGCGAACCGATGAACCCTCCCCTTCGACCTTGGCCGATGTCGGTATCCGCCGCCCGCCTGGTCGCGATCGTGATGCTTCTCATCGGCGCAGTATGTGTGTACCAGGCGTCCGGCTCGGAGGCCACGGCGAGCGGCACGGTAGGTACCCTGAAGTTGACCGACGCAAATGCCCTGGTGCTTACCGGCACCGAAGGCTCCAACCAGCAGTTCTCCGTGGCTTTGGCTGCAGGATCGAAGTGCTCGGGTGATTCGACGGCCAACGGCGGCGCGTATCACATCTGGTCGTACCTCTTGCAGGGTAATGGTGTCCTTCCGACCACCATCACGTATCAGGGAGGGGTCCCGAACGCCGGCAACGAGATCTCCGACGCTCTCGGGTCGCCACTTGCGGCCGTGAACACCGGGTCCGGCGGACTGATCCCGACCATGCCGAACAACCTCGTGTTCGGGACGAATCTGGCGAAAGCCGATCTCGGTCTTACAGGTAGCACGACCTCCCAGGTCTGGGAGGCAGGGCTGGACTGCGCCAACGCCGCCGGTGCCGTGATCGACTACTGGAACGTCGAGCTGACCTTCAAGGTGCTTCCGGTGGGCACCGCTGCTGGACAGGATCCCAACGGCTACGCCTGGACCCAGGGCACAGCGACAGCGTCGGCCACCACGACGACCACATCGGTCTCCACCACCTCATCCACGGTGGCCGCGACGACGACATCGTCGACCACCTCTACCACCACGGCCACGACGTCCACGACTTCGTCAACCTCGCCATCTTCGACCACGGTCGCCCCGGCGGTCACGTGCCTTACGACGACAACATCCGCAGTGACCCCAACGTCGACGTCGTCGTCATCGACGTCCACCTCGCCTTCATCAACCTCGACGACCTCCAGCTCCACCACCTCGACCACCTCGTCCACATCGGTCCCGACGTCTACAACCGCCGTGCCGTGCCCAACGACCACCACCGTGGGAGCGACCGCGACGACGTCGAGCCCTGCCTTGGTCAGCGGTGCCTCGAGCGGTGGTGGTTCGCTGCCCTTTACCGGAGCCAACACAGGCGCCGAACTGGGTCTCGGTGTCGTTCTGCTCAGCGGCGGGCTCCTCCTTCTCGCCGCCGCACGTCGACGTCAAGAGCTCGAGCGGCTGGCATGGCCGGACTGAGGCTGAAAGGGGACTGCGGGCCGACTGAGCTGGTTGGTGGTTGAGGGCCGTGATCGGCGCTCGACGGCCGGCGCTGCTTCACGCGGTGACTGAGGCCGGGACCGAGACGGAGCCAACGAAGCGTGGCCCCGGCAGGGAAGCCAGGCTGCCGGTTCGCGCCGACCGGGCTCGCGGCCGGGCGGGCGATGGGCTGTTTCTTGCCATGGTGTCACTCGTCGCCCTGGCGAGCGTCATGCTCTTCCTCGTTGTCCACCTTGTCCTCATCGGACGCCTGGAACATCGAGCTGCGCAAGCCACTGCCTACGAGGTGCTCCGGAACCAGCTGGCCAAGGGCGTGGCGCCCGTTGCTCAGGTGGACCCGACACGCCACCTCCTGGCGACCGGACGACCGATCGCCCTACTCGAGATTCCGAGGCTCCACATTCAAGAGGTCGTGTTCGAAGGTACGACCGGGGAGGTCCTGACTCGTGGTCCCGGGCACCTTCGGTCGACGGTGTTACCCGGACAAGCCGGGACATCGGTGATATACGGCCGTGCAGCAGCATACGGAGGCCCGTTCGGCGGGCTCCACCGCCTCCGCAAGGGCGACCTTGTCCAAGTCGTCAGCGGCGTAGGGAAGACGGTCTCCTATGCCGTCATCGACTCGCGCAAAGCTGGCGATCCGCTGCCGGCGCAGCCGGCCGCCGGGTCTGGCCGCGTTACCCTGGTCACAGCCGAGGGCGCTCCGTTCGTCCCAAACGGAACCCTGCAGGTCGACGCTGACGCGACCCAGCAGGTCTCCCCTGCCTCGCCAGTCGCCACGGCGACGGTTCCTGGAAGCGAGCGGGCCATGGGTCGTGACACCAGCCACCTTTGGCAACTGCTTCTACTCCTCGAAGCTCTCCTGCTTGTCGCCGTAGCGTCAGTGGTGGCCTGGCGACTGTGGGGTCGGGCGCAAGCGTGGATCGTCTTCGTACCCGTTACGCTGCTTCTCGCTGATCTTGTCGCGGGCCAGGTCGCGCGGCTTCTCCCGAACCTGCTCTAAGAGCTGCACAGGCGCCCGCATCGTCAGTGTCCCGAGGGCACACCGTTGCGCTCCGCGCCGGCCAAGGCATCAACCGAACCGCCCCGAGACGTAGTCCGCCGTCCGACGGTCCTGAGGCGAGGCGAACATAGCCTGAGTTGGCCCATGTTCGACGATGAATCCGGGCTGGCCCTGCTCGGCAAGGAAGAAGGCACACACGTTCGAGACACGCGCCGCCTGCTGCATGTTGTGGGTCACGATCACAATCGTCACCTCGGCCGCCAGTTCGGCAATGGTCTCCTCGATTCGACGGGTCGAGGTCGGGTCGAGGGCGGAGCACGGCTCATCCATCAGCAGGACCCGGGGACGGATGGCGAGAGCGCGAGCGATGCACAAACGCTGCTGCTGGCCGCCGGAGAGGGCGCCGCCCGGTTCGCGGAGGCGGTCTCGGACCTCCTTCCACAGGCCGCCCTTGGTCAGGCATTCCTCGACCAGGCGGTCCCGGCTGTCCTGATCGACGTGAGTACCCGTGAGCTTCAGTCCGGCCAAGACGTTGTCGTAGATGGACATGGCCGGAAAGGGATTGGGCTTCTGGAACACCATGCCGATCTGGCGCCGGGCCTCCGTGATCTTCCGACGAGGGTCGTAGATATCCTGGCCATCGAGCAAGACCTCGCCGGCGAGCGTGGCCGACGGGATCATCTCGTGCATCCGGTTGAGGATCCGCAGAAAGGTCGACTTCCCGCAGCCGGAAGGCCCGATAAGCGAGGTCACCGCCCCGGCCGGCATTTCCAGCGAGACACGATCGAGCACCAGATGGGTGCCGAACCAGGCCGATATGTTGCGGGCCCCTAGCCCGGCGAGTCCTCCGCCATGGCGAAGGACGATCGGGTCGTGACCGGCGGCCCTCAGGGCAGGCTGACGGGCAGCCGATGGTCGGTGCCCGAACGACAGCCGTCGTCGGGGTGCGACCGTGGGATCGGGATCGGTGGAAGGCGGCTTCGGTGGGGGTCCCCACTGGCCGGCCTCGTCTGTCGCGGGCGGGGTCGAGGGTGTGGCCAGGACCGGGGGGAGAGGCGGGGAAAGAGGGTTCGAGTCGATCAGGTTTGATGACGTGGGCCTGCTCCAGGGCGCGTCGGAGCGGGTGGTGCTGCTGGAGGGAGGTGGTGGCAGGAGGCTGTCTGCCGCTAGCGGCACCCAGGCAGGCGGTTCGGGAGGAGGGAACCGCTGATCGACGCCGGGCGGAGGCCAGGAGGTCGGGTCGACCGTCTGGAACAAGGGGAACGAGCTGGCCGAGGGCGACCGGGTGCCAACGGCATCCCACGGTCGTGCATCCGGATGCGCGGTGACGATGTCCAAAGGAGGGGACGACGGCACTGCGGACGCGGTCAAGTCGATCACCGGGGCGTCTTCGGCGGTGGCGGGCGGGCTGCCGGCCGGCTGTCTCCAGGGCCGGAAGGGAACGGTGGGGTCACCAGACGTGATGCCGCCTGGCGGGATGGCGGCGGTGGGCCGCGGTGCTGGCGCCGACGCGCCCGTCAGGACTCGCCGGCCGGCGAACGGAACGATGATGAAGTTCCCCCTCCGCCGGGCGCTCGGATCGTCGGGCAGCCCACGGTGATCGTTCGATCGGTCGTCGGCCCGCGTACCTGCGTCGCCGACCCCGGAGGTCGACGGAGAAGTGGGAGGGGCCCACGGACCGTTGGTCGCCTCGCCGTCGCTCATGTGCTGCGCGCCCGATTGCTGTCAGCGAGCGTGGACATCAACACGGCCTGATGCTCCTCAAGCCTTACGGTGTGATCGGTCACCCGCTGCCACCTCCTGCTGCGGTTCCCGGACCAACCGTCGACGAGATCGACGGTACCGACGCTCGGAGGGCTATCAGGGCCTGCGAGTAGCCTGCCGCATAGCCGGCGGCCGACGGGTCGAGGATCACAAGGATCGAGCCGACGACGATGGGCACGCCCCCACCGGAGCCACGGGTCACCGCGGCGGCTGCGGCGGTGGTCGTGAAGACAGTCAGGGAGTCCGTACCGTGACTACGCTGATCAACGAAGGTGGCCGTGCTGCAAATCGACGCAGCGGCGGTCGGCGAGGTTGGCCCGGCTTCACTGGGCGGACGACCGGCGATGACCGGCAGACCGTACGTTCTGCTGAGGATGGCCACATCGAGGCGAGCGGCGCGCTGTGCCGCACACTCGGCCGGAAGGACCGGCACGATTGGGTCACCACCGGCCGGTGAAGGATCCCCGGCTGCGCTGACTCCGGGAACACCGGCCGCCAGCTGTCCGTGCGGTGCCGGACCAGCGGTCGCTTCGGCGGCGCCGGACGCCCCGGCGGTCGCGGTGCCGGGCGCCGCAATCGGTGCTCCGGCGCTCACACCCCGCCCGGCGCGGGTCACCACCGTCGTAGGGCCGGACGAGAATGCCCCGCTGACGCTGACGGAGT
>Ga0209698_10004052_pt1 | contig 16192 bp, 14 predicted proteins | sample LitLauG_LLR_2012_FD_187203 | JGI IMG/M metagenome (GOLD analysis project Ga0209698, IMG submission 187203) | Freshwater sediment microbial communities from Pennsylvania, USA - Little Laurel Run_MetaG_LLR_2012 (SPAdes) (version 2) | ecosystem: Environmental > Aquatic > Freshwater > Creek >...
GCCGAGGTGCGTCCCGGGATGAGGGAGATGAGCGCAGGCGGATCGAGATTGGAAACATGGTTCGACATGAATATACAGGCGCGGTCCCTGGGCACGTTCTCCGTCCCTGAGGTGTGGAAGCGGACCCCAGCCAGGCGGCAACTGCTCGCGAGCATGAACCGCGTGCCTTTGTAAAGCGGCAGCACGTTTCCCGTGAGCCAGCACCAGGGAATGAATAGGATTGCGGTGGGAATTCCAGTGATGACCATCGTGGCCATGAAGATGAGAGACGAAAGCATATGGGTCTTTCTGTGCGATCAGGAGTAGAGCTCCCTGAGCCGCGCTGGCAGTTTCTCATAGATGCCGTCGAATCCGCCATTGGAGAGGATTGCAACGACATCGCCGGCCCTGAGCCGCGGCGCGATTCCGCTCACGATTGCGTCTGCATCGGGAAGCAGTTGCGCCCTTGGGCCTTCGGCCTCCGTCTTCGCGCCTTCGGCATTCAGCGCCATTACTACATCTTCCGGATGCAACCGCTCGGCATCGGGAATGCGTTGCTGTTGATAAACGCCGGCCAGCACGACTTTGTCGGCCAGCCGCAGGCTTGCCACCAGGTCGGACTCGAGCACCTTGCGCCGCAGCGTGTTCGAACGCGGCTCCAGCACGGCCCACAGGCGCGCTTGCGGATAGACCGAACGAAGTGCTCTCAGTGTTTCGCGAATGGCGGTGGGATGATGCGCAAAATCCTCAATCACAGTGATGCCTGCGATCTCCGCGCGGACTTCGAGCCGCCGCTTCACACTCTTGAATGTTTTGAGAGCCTCTTGAATTGCTTCCTTGCCGACGCCTTGTCCCGATGCCAGGGCCGCCGCTGCCGTTGCGTTCAGCGCGTTGTGCTCTCCCGCCATGCGCATTTCGAGTTCAGCCCAAAGCGCACCCTCATGCCAAACTTCCCAGTGCGTTAAGCCGTCCTGGTAGCGAAAATTCCCGAGACGCCAATCCGCGGCCTCAGAAAACCCGTAACGCTCCACGCGGCACAGCGCATGTGAGGTGCACTCGGTTACGTTTTCGCTGTCATCGAACGCCACGATGAGTCCGCGGCGCGGAACCAGGTTGACGAGCCGCTTGAAAGCAGTTTTTACGGCCTCCAGGTCCGCGTAGATATCGGCGTGATCGAACTCCACGTGGGTCAGAATCAACCCATCGGGAAAGTAATGAAGAAATTTCGGTCCCTTGTCGAAGAACGCCGTATCGTATTCGTCGCCCTCCACAATGAAGGTGCGTGTAGGCCGCAACTGAAAGCTCGATCCAAAGTTTTCTGCAACGCCGCCAATGAGAAATGAAGGTTCAAAGTTCGGCATCTCGATTGCGGCCACTTGGTAGATCCACGCCAGCATACTCGTTGTGGTTGTCTTGCCGTGCGTTCCTGCGACGACCAGCGACTCGCGGCCCGCAAGAAACTCTTCGCGCAGCAATGCCGCCTGGGAAGTGAAAGGAATCCGCTCGTCGAGCACACGCTCCACTTCGGGGTTCCCTCGCGAAAGCGCATTGCCAATGACGACCAGATCCGGCTTGGGTTCCAGATTCGCTTCGGCATAAGGCTCCATGATTGGAATTCCCAGTTCGCGCAGCAAGTCGCTCATCGGCGGATAGGCAGCCTTGTCGGAACCGGTAATGTGGTGCCCATGCAGTTGCAACAGCCCGGCAAGCGAGGCCATCGCCGTGCCGCAGATTCCGCTCAGATGAATATGCTTACTCAATACCCCACCGCCGCTAACTTAATCAACCGCATCGCCATTCGCTAGTCCCTAAGTCCCTGGTCCCTAAGTCCCTGCTTTTCTCACCGCCGGTTCCAGCAGATTCAAGTGCGATTCTTCGCCGGCCTTCAGTTCGGCATGCACCCCGAAAGTCAGCGTCACATTCTGCCGCGACACGTGGCCGCTGCGCAGACCGATCGCGATCGGTCCATCGAATCCGGCAAGCGCGCACAAAATTGACTCATCCAGCAGATCCGGCGCGGCGCCCGGAGAAACGCAATCCACCATCTCACCAAAGACGATGCCGCTCACGCCTTCCAGCTTTCCCGCATGGCGAAGTTGCCACAGCATGCGGTCCACCTGGTAGGGTTTGGCTCCAGTGTCTTCAAGAAAAAGCAGCTTGCCCTCCGTCTGCGGCTCCCAGTCGGTGCCCAGCAGCGAGACCAGAATGCTCAGGCACCCGCCATAGAGAATGCCGGCCGCTTTGCCCGGCTTCAGCACGCGCATCCCCTCGGCAACGCCCACACTGTACCGTTCGCCTGCAAGAGCAGAGCGAAAACTAGGCAGATGCACGCCATTTTCAAGGTAAAAATCCGCGGCCACCATCGGCCCATGAAATGCGGCCAGTCCGAGCTTGTCGAGCAGCCGCAGTTGCACGCCGGTCAGGTCGCTGTAAGCAAAAAACGGCTTGGGATGTTCGCCGATCAACTTCAGGTCCAATCCGCCGAGCAGGTAGTTGGAGCCGTAACCGCCACGCAGGCACATCACCGCGCTTGTCGTTTCATCCGCAAAAGCAGCATGCAGATCGGCAATACGTTGCTGTGTCGTCCCTGCAAAATAAAGGGGCCCGCGTTCGAGTGCAGACACGCATGGGCGCGGTGCAAACCCGAGTGCGCGCAAGGCCTCAAGCCCGCCCTTAATACGGTCTGGCTGCGCAAACGAGGCGGGTGCGATCACGCTTACGCCAGCGCCGCCGCGGACCGATGGCGGCTTCAACAGGAGTGGTGTATGCATCGCCATGGTTACCAGGCCTCGCCGCGTGCAATCAATGTCGCCGGACCGGTCAGCCGCAACTCAGCGCCGGGACCGTCCCACTGAACGGATTGCGCACCGCCTGGCGCTACCACGGTAAGCGGTGATTTGCAGCCGTTCAGCGCAAGCGCCGCCGCGGCCGAAGCCGAGCTGCCGGTGCCGGAAGACGTCGTTGGCCCTACGCCCCGCTCGAAGATGCGAATCTCAATTTCATTCTTACTAACAAGGCGAACGAATTCCACGTTAGTCTGGTAGGGAAAATCGGGATGAACGCAGATCTCTCCGCCGATCTGTTGCCATGGTTTGCCCAGGACCGAGAAATCCACGCTATCCACCACGATCACGAAGTGCGGATTGCCCGTCGAGACCTCAGCGCCGTCTATCGCCATGCCGCTTGCCAGCGTTACCGTCCGTGCTGAATATGAAGGAATGCCCATCCCGGTCGTCACGTCCACCGTGAATCCGTTGTTCCTGTTTACCCCATTTAAATGACATACCCGCAAACCCGCATCGGTTGTAATCTCGACATCGTCGCCAGGGTGCAAACTCCGTTCGTACGCCATCCATGCGGCTACGCAGCGCGTTCCGTTACCGCTGATTTCGGCGATGGAGCCGTCGGCATTGTGCAGGCGAATGCGGCCCGACTTCGGTCCCGTCCACGCAAAGAACTCGATGCCGTCTGCGCCCACGCCGGTCGAGCGCGCGCAAAGCCGCCGCGTCAGTTGAGCCCAATCGTGGCCTGCGGCGGCCTCTTCCATCACAATGAGAAAATCATTGCCGCAGGCGTGGGCTTTGGTAAAGGGAATCAATCTTCCTCCGCATTCGGACTTGCCTTGCCCGATGCTACCACCGTCCCTGTCCGGTTGCGGAGGCTCGACGAAGGGGGAGTATCGGAGACATAAAGCGTCCCTGACGGCTGGCCCTTGGCCGCGAAGTGATCCACCGTGGTCAACCCATCGGGATGTGCCTTCACAGCGAGGTCTACCGCATCGCCGTCGAAGGCCAACACGATTGCCGCGTGTTGTGCGGGGGCCTTTAGCGCCGTGTCCCAGATCTCGAGGTCGGCTTCGTTGATGGTCTGGCGAAGTGGAATGCCGGTAAGGGCAACGATCTCCGGATCGACCGAGGTCTCCATCAAGATCGAAGCCCCCGGCTGCTTCGCAATCAACGCCCGCAGCACGGGAGGAATCGCGATCTGATAAGGGCGGTGCGCCTCGATGTTCTTCGTGCCTTCCACATAAGCCAGCGGCCGCTCACGGAGGACTTTCCAGGCATTCAATACAACCACCGCCACGAGAATGCCTGCAGCATATTGCGCCCACCTGGGCTTGAACTCGCGCATTCCGCCGATTGCGAAGCTCGCGGCAAAGCCCAATCCGAGCGCCAGCGCCGGAAGCAATTCCATTCCGTAGCGAGTGTTGTACCAGGAATGCGGCCACCACGGCGGCAAAAAGATCGGCACCGACCCGTAAGCCACGGAATATGCATAGAACGGGACCGGCAGCCACAACAGAAGCGCCCACGTGAAGGCGCGTCGGCGCGCAACGATCAATGCCCATCCGGTTCCCAGCGCGCTTACGGCCAGCAGTTTGTTGCCCCAGGCTGCGGCGAATGCGTCCATCTCCGAGACCTTCAGGAAGAACAGAAGCGAGACCCACGGATCGTGCCAGCCCGGATGTGGAGGACCGGCGCCATGCGAAGCTGTGCGCATTTCAATGGCTTTCGCCGAGTAAGGCCCGCGCGCAAACTCAAGCCAGTCGCCGAATGCGGCGGCGTTGTAGATGAACCACGCAACAGGCGCGGCAACTAAAACCGCGCTTGCCAGCCAGAAAGCGCGCGAGCGCAGTTTGCCACGCTTGAGCAAAGTCAGGCCGATCGAACACCATGCAAGCAAAGCCATGATCCAGCCGTCGTAACGCGTGTAGATGGCCGCCACCAGCGCGGCGGCAATCCAACCCAGCGCTTGATCGGCTCTGCCCGAGTCTTCGTCGAGCAGTGTCCGCCACTCCACAAGCCAGACGACAATCCAGATCATCTCGCAGATAAACAGCGGCTCGGTCATGGCCGTTGTTTGCAGATAGAGCAGGTTTGGATTGATGGCGAAGAAGGTCAGCGCCAGTGCGGCGGCTCCGGGCTCAAGCCAGCGCCGCGCGAGCCGATAGATGCCTGCGCAGGCAGCTAAATAGGCCAACGCCGATGGGATGATGCCCGCAATGCCATTCGCCCACCAGCTATAAATCTGGACGAAAGGAAGGAGAAAAAGGTGCGGCAGCGGAAGCCACACTGAGCCCAGTTGCGAGAGGCGCGGCTGGTGGCAATCAAACACGCGGCGCGCAATGTGGAGGTGCGCAACGGCGTCGCCCCAAATCAAAAGAGCACCGTTCTGCCAACTCCATGCAATCGCGGTCAACGACGCCATAGCCGAACAGCCCAGGACGGCCAACCACTCAGCACGAGAAATCGCTCTTTCAGTCAAGGTGGGTCAACTCGCGGAACTGCAGGAAACGAGCGTCGATCTCCTTCCGGGAGAGCTGCGCGATTCGTTCCGTGCCAAAGCGCTCGACTGCGAACGAGCCCATCACGCTGCCGTAAAACATTGCGCGCCGGAATGCGCCGGGAGTAAGAGCATCCTGCGAGGCGAGATAGCCGAAGAAGCCGCCGGCAAAGCTGTCGCCTGCGCCTGTCGGGTCGACGATCTCTTCCAGGGGAAGCGCGGGGGCTTTGAACGTCTTCGATGCTTCGCCGTCCGCACCTGCACGATGGAAGAGCGTGGCCCCATATTCGCCATGTTTCACGACCAGCAGGCGCGGCCCCATCGCCATCACCGCGCGCGCAGCCATCACGAGGTTGTTGTTGCCGGCCAGCATACGCGCCTCGGTATCGTTGATGAGCAGAATATCCAGGCCCTTCAGCACCTCAAGCAGCGCGGGCTTGTGATCCTTGATCCAGTAATTCATGGTGTCGCCGGCCACCAGCTTCACGTCCGGCATGGCTTCGCGCACGCGCCGCTGCAGCACGGGATCGATGTTGGCGAGGAACAGGAAATCCGAGTCCCGATAAGCAGCGGGAATTTTGGGCTCAAACGAAGCAAAGACATTCAGGTCCGTCTTGCGCGTCTTGGCCTCGTTCAAATTGTCGAGATACGATCCCTCCCAGAAAAAACTCTTGCCCGCGGCCCGTTCGATTCCGCGCGTGTCGATGTTTCGCGCATGGAAGACAGCCTCCTGCTCTGGTCCAAAATCCTCTCCCACCACTGCGATCACGCGAACGTCGGTAAAGAAACTCGCCGCCAGTGCAAAATGGGTCGCAGCGCCACCCAGGCAGCGTTCGCGTCGGCCGGCCGGGGTTTCAATGGAATCGTAGGCAACGCTGCCTACTACGGTAATTGACATTCAAGATCCTCTCTTGGATATTCCTGCAAACTCGTTTCAAAGGAAGCCGCGCGGGTTACACTACCACCCCAGATATTTGCCAAAGATCAGCCTCAGCCTTTCTTTAGCCGCCGCGGGAATCGCATCCGGCTGGGTCAGCACCGCGAACTTCGCCGCCGAGGCACAAGCGCAGACTCTCTCCCGCGGCATCGCCGCGACTGCCGCCTTAACCACCTTCGCCGCATTGTCGGCATTCTTGTTAAGCACGGCCACAATCTCTTCCACGGTGACTGCTTCGTGCCCTTCGCGCCAACAGTCATAGTCGGTCACCATGGCCACAGTTGCGTAGCAAATCTCCGCCTCGCGTGCCAACTTGGCCTCCTGCAGGTTCGTCATGCCGATCACGTCCGCGCCCCAGCTGCGGTACAGATTCGATTCGGCCTTGGTGGAAAACTGCGGTCCTTCCATGCACACGTAAGTGCCGCCCAGTTTGCCAACGACGCCGACTGTCGCGCAAGCTTCCTTTGCGGCCTGGGCCACAGTGGCGCACACCGGATCGCCAAACGCGACGTGACCCACTATGCCTTCGCCGAAGAATGTGGCGATGCGAAGAAACGTGCGGTCGATGAACTGGTCCGGCAAGACGAAATCGGTAGGCTTGTGCTCTTCCTTCAGCGAGCCGACGGCCGAAACGGACAAAATGCGCTCGACTCCAAGTTTCTTGAAGGCATAAATGTTGGCGCGGAAGTTGAGCTCGGATGGAAGAATGCGGTGCCCGCGCCCGTGCCGCGCCAGGAAAGCAACTTTGCGACCTTCCAGTTCACCAAGCACAAAGGCGTCGGAAGGTTCGCCGAACGGTGTCTCCACGCGCAGTTCATGCACATTTGTAAATCCGGGCATCGAGTAGAGTCCGCTGCCCCCGATAATGCCAATTTCTGCGTCTGCCAATTTCTGTTCCTCTCTTTATCGCAGATCAATGAGCCGAATGGTCTCCATGAACACATCGCCGTCGATGGTGAGGCTCTTCGCGCTGATCTTGTCCAGCGTGTCCTGGGCTGTATGGTGGTAGCTGTTATTGGGTCCGTAGTCGAGGTCGATCACGTCAATCGAGGGTACGCCGCGCCTCACAAACGGAAGGTGATCGTCGCTCACCGTTTCCTCGGTCTGAAAGAAATAGCGGTCGTAGCCAAATTTTTTGGCCGCCTTACGAACCAGATCCACCAGCCAGCCGGTGGATTGCGATTCGTGTTGAATGTCCAGATCCTTGTCGCCGATCATGTCCGCCAGGACGAAGGCTTTTATCTTGCCCAGAGTTCCGTCCCGTCCCCACTTGGCGGCCAGATGGCGGGTGCCGTAAGTGGAGTCGGAGTCCGTCCAGGTTGGTTGAATCGATTCTTCACCATCGTCGAAGACCAGCCACACCGAGTAGCCGTCCAGCTTTTTTCCGCCCGCGGTCTGTTCGTGCAGCCGGTCTGCAATGGCCATCAGCAACCCGGTGGTAGAGCCGCCGTCGTTGGCGCCTACGAAATTTATGTTCCTGAGCCAGTAATTGGTCTCGTAGTGCGTGGCCAGAACAATCACGCCGTCTTTCTTGCCAGGGAAGCGCACGATGAAGTTCGAAAGCGCTACCGGGCCGATGGGCGTATCCGCAGTGAAGGTGTCTTCTTCAAGCTGGTCGTGCGCGCGCTGGAAATGGCTGCGCAAAAACTCTTGGGCCTTCACATGGCCGGGGCCCGTAGGCCAGCGCGGGCCGATCGCCACAAACTCGCGCGCGTACTCAAGAGCCTTGCCGCCGTCGAAGTGCTGCTGGGCCGCAGCGGTGGCGGAAACAAAAAGTATGAGGACCGCGAAGAGCAGGGTTGGGATTCCTGGTATCCCAACCTTGCCGCGATAAGACTGCGGCAAGGATGGGGCACCCAGATTCCAGGATATGGAGAAGGTTGTCACACGCTCTCCTTGGCCTCTTTGGCCTTCCGTCTGGAGGGATGCACCCACCACGCTACGCCGATGCCAAGGATGTAGAGCAACAGCATGGGAACCGCATAAATGCACATCGTTCCCGGATCGGGGCTGGGGCAGATAATGGCGGCCACCAGAAACACCGCCAGGATCGCGTAGCGGATGTTCTTCCAAAGGAAGCGCGGGCTCACGATGCCGAACAGTGCCAGGAAAAAAATGAGGATAGGCAGCTCGAAGCTGACACCGAGGCCGAGGATGATGGAGAGGAAGAAGCCGGTATACTCCTCGATGGTGACGATGGGGTTGAACTTGCTGCCGAAGCCGAGGATGAGAATTTTGAGGGCGCCGGGAAGAACGAAGAAGTAGCCGAAGCTTGCCCCCGCAAGAAAGAGACCGACCGTGGCGGACATGAAGGGCACCACGAACCGCTTCTCCTTCTGGTAAAGCCCGGGCGCAATGAACAGCCACACCTGGTAGAGGATAAACGGCGAAGCCAGAATCGCTCCCCCAATCAACGCCACCTGCAAGTACAGGTTCAGCGGATCCATGGGGTGCGTGTAGTTCAGTTTGATGTTCAGGCGGTCGAGCGGGGCTTGCACAAATCCGTAGAGGCGCTCGTGGAACACGTAGGCCAAGATGAAGCCCACGAACAGAAAAATGGCCGAGTGAACGATGCGCTTGCGCAGCTCGTCCAGATGTTCCATCAGGCTCATGCCGGGCAGGTCCGCGCGCTGCGTCACTGCCGCCCGCGCCTTGCCGATAGCGTCCGCGGGGTCAACCATTGTGGGCCGGCTCCGTCGCTTTGTTCGTGTCTTCAACGGCGGTTTCGATCACTGCGTTCTCTTTCTCCGCGGGCCCGTGTTCCTCAACCGCTATCGTGCTCGCATCCGGTGCTTCGGCAACGCCGTTTGTTGGCCAGGCCGCGAGGACTGGCTCGCCGGTCGCCGGCGGCTGGATGCTTGGATAGGTAGCTTCTGCCTGCGCCTTGGCCTGGGCCTCAGCGTATCCGCCGCCGTACGGTGAGGAGCTTTCAGTGGGGGCAGGAGTCTCCTGCGTGGTGGTGTTTGCTTCAAGCTGGGCGGGAGGATTAGCCGCCAACCGCTTCTGCCGTTCTTCCTCTTCCTTCTTGCGCCGGTCGGCCTCCTCCGATGCGCGCAACTCTTCCTCCATCTGAAATTTGAAGTCGTTCGAGGCCTTGCGGAACTCGTACATCAGCTTGCCAATCTGGCGTCCGATCTGCGGGAGTCGCCGCGGCCCGAAGACCACCAGCGCCATCACCATCAGAATCAGCGAATCCGCCATGCCCAGGTTGGCGGTCTCGATCGTTGGAGGAATTCCCATGAAGGACAATGATAACTGCCTACGCACGAGCCTCACAAACGCGTTTTGATAAAGCTGGCGTCCATCAGTCGCGCTCAGGCAGTTGTTGCTTGAATTGATTTCAAGTATCGAGTTTAGGATAGGTTACACTTGAGAGGAATGGGTGGTCCTGGCTGACCGGGTTTCTTGAGCGAAACGACCGGCTTCGATAAACGTCCATTCAATTGAAAGGGCTGCAACAACCCCGTGGATATGGAACTCTGATGCAGTCGGCGCCAGCGCCGGCAACTTCAAAATGTTCAGTGCGTCCACTGCAGTCTGTTTGCTTTCAACAACCCCGCCCGCTGTCCCCTGAGGGATGAGTAGGGCTGAAGGCGGAATGAAGTGACCCTTATCCTTGATGAGGAGGCGGCGGCCTCGCAGCAGGCAGTTGACGTTTGCAGCCTTGAAAACTACCTGGCGCTCCCTGACCATTCTATGGATGACCGCATTGCGGAGGCGCGCGCAAAACTCGGCTCGACCACTATCCTGCTCGGCCACCATTACCAGAGGGACGAAGTCATTCGCTTCGCCGATTTCACCGGCGACAGCTACAAGCTTTCAAAGATCGCCTCTGAAACCGGTGCGAAGTACATTGTTTTCTGCGGCGTACACTTCATGGCCGAAAGCGCCGATGTGCTCGGCCGCGACGGCCAGCAGGTCATCCTGCCCGACCTGAACGCTGGATGCTCGATGGCCGACATGGCCGAAATCTCACAGGTCGAAACCTGCTGGGATGTTCTGGAGCGGCTAGGCCTGGCAGCCGAAACCGTGCCCCTTACTTACATGAATTCCGCCGCCGCGATTAAAGCCTTTTGCGGTGAACATGGCGGCCTGGTTTGCACATCGTCCAACGCACGCGCCGCATTTGAATGGGCGTTTGCCCGAGGCAAACGGATCCTGTTTCTGCCCGATCAGCACCTCGGCCGCAACACCGGGTGCGCCTTGGGCATTCCGCTCGAGCAGATGGCCGTCTGGGATCCCTGGGCCATGCAACTTGCCACAAATTATGGCGGCCAGACGAAGGAGAATCTCGCCGCAAGCCGCGTCATTCTCTGGAAGGGACATTGCGCCGTCCACCAGCGCTTTCTTCCCGGCCATGTCGACCAGGTCCGGGCCAAGTACCCTGGAATCAGGGTTATCGTGCATCCCGAGTGCCGCTGGGAGGTCTGCCAAAAGGCGGACGCCCTGGGTTCGACCGAGCGCCTTATATCCCTCGTGGAGCAGGCTCCTGCTGGTTCCATGTTTGCCATCGGCACCGAGATTCACCTGGTCAACCGCCTTGCCCGCCGCTTTGCTCCGGAAGGCAAAAAGATCATTACCCTCGACGACACCGGTTGCCTCTGCACGACCATGTACCGGATTACTCCGCAGCACCTCGCCTGGGCTTTGGAGAATCTAGTGGAAGGCCGTGTCGTTAACCGCATCCATGTGCGCCCAAGCGTCAAGCACTGGGCCAGGGTGGCGCTTGACCGCATGCTGGAACTGGGGTAAAGGCGCGGAACAGGGGACCAGGGAATTGGGAACCGCCAAACCTGTAAGCGCGCCCGCCACTGACTGCGTCCAGAATCGTAGAATCTCAGTATGGAGAATCTACCCTTCGATCAACCTTGCCCGAAGTGCGGAGCCAAACCCGGCGAAACGTGCAAGAACGAAGAAGGAATGGCAATTCGAGGGGTCCACACCGAACGCTGGCCGAAGAAGCAATGCACACCCCTGAACCCTGAACCCAGGGCAATCGCATGAATCCACTTTGCTGAGAAGCCTGGTCCCGATTTCGATCGCGCCGGAGGCGCAACGGTTGTTAGCCCAGCGCTTCAGCGTGGGGAAGGTGGCCAGCATGAGCCATTCAGCCCCGTAGGGGCGGCGCAAACGGTGAAATTGTCATCCAGTTATCGTTCATGCGATTACCCTTATCCCTGATCCCTGATCGCTGATCCCTGTTTCGCGGTATCCTCTAGTCAAGGTATTCCCCATGAAGACTTTCACCATTGACGAAGCGCAGTCCCTGCTCCCGGTGCTCGAATCGCTGCTCAAGCGCGCCATTGAGGGCAAACAGGCAGCGGAACAGGTGGAGTCCGGGCTCTCCGAGCTTGCGCGCCGTATTTATATCTCTGGCGGAATGAAGGTGGATGCAGGGACAGTTTTGAAGCAGCGCGCGGAAATGGATGGCTATCTGAAGCTGGCCCGGGAAAGTGTCGCCGAAATCGACGCTATCGGCGTCCAGGTCAAGGACCTGGAGGCTGGGTTACTTGATTTTCCCTGCCGCCTCGATGATCAAGTCGTGCTCCTTTGTTGGCGCATGGGCGAACAGTCCATCGAGCACTGGCATACAGTCGAGTCTGGGTTTCAAGGTCGCCAACCGGTGGACGAGCGGTTTCGCCGCCGGTCAACATCGGGAGGATCTGGGAATTCCGGGAGCCGGCCGAACTGACCTCTCTAAGATAGTCTCCCTGCCTTATCGTTTTGTCTCTTTCTGGCGGATCGGAGAGAAACGACGAAGATTGGGCATTCTACGCAATAACTGAAAGCACGCCCGCATGTACATCTCTGAGCCCGAAATCCGAGCCGTCCTCACGTACGAAGCTCTAATACCGGCGATTCGTCAGGCGTTGATTGACTATTCTGCGGGCCAGGTCGATCAGCCGCCTCGCACCGTTCTGCGCGCAGGCAATGCCGAAGGGTACCGCAATGGCTGGTTTGCCGTTATGCCTGTTGTCGCCGGAGATGTGATGGCCGTGAAGACGGTCACCTTTTATCCCGGCAACGACGAACTCGGTCTGCACACGCACATGGCCGTCGTCGAACTGCTGCGCCGCTCCACGGGAGAGCCGCTAGCCGTGATGGACGGCCGCCTGATTACGGAGATGCGCACCGCCGCTGTCTCTGCCGTTGCGCTCGATGCCCTTGGCCCGGCTGCAGGGCGAAGCCTGGGTATCCTTGGCAGCGGCGTGCAAGCGCGCTCTCACATGCGGGCTCTGCGGTTGGTTCGCCCCTCTCTCAACGACATCCGTGTCTGGAGCCGCAATCCCGCCAACGCCGAACGCCTTGCCGCCGAATCTGGTGCACGCGCAGTCTCCATTCACGAGGCTGCAGCCGCCGATGTGGTGCTCACTGTGACGTCCTCCACTGTTCCGGTACTCCACGGCCGCTGGCTCGCGCCCGCTGTCGTGGTATTGGCTGTCGGAGCTACCGGCTCAACTCTCCGCGAACTGGATGACGAAGTCATGCTTTCGAGCTTCGTCGTCGCGGAATCTCAATCGGCGGTCGAGAGCGAATCGGGCGACCTGCGCCTCTCGGGCGCAAAGGTCGGGGCCGAAATCGGAAACATCCTCTCCGGAGCAGTTGCCGCGCCCGTCGGACGACGGATCGTTTTCAAATCTGTGGGCATGGCCATCGAGGACCTGACCGCCGCGCGCCTGGTGTGGCAGGCAATCGGGGCCAACCCGTCTTAGAGCTGGTTGAATTCATGCCGTTCAGACGATGAAGAAAACTCCCTCAGGCGCTAAACCCGCGATAAGCACTCCAGGGCACGCAGCCGCACCCTGCTAAACCGCGGCATAAAAGCCTGCATTTTCGTCGCTGATTCCGCGATTTCTCCTCATTCGTACCGGATGGAAGGCATGTATCAGTGCATTCGGCAGAAATCGTACTGATGTTTCAGTGCATTCTCCTGGAAAAATCAGCCTTTTCCGTATCGTAGCCCTGCAGTTAGACAAAAACACTGCCATTCGTTGGCCTGTAGATCGACGAATCCAGACCCGGACCTGAAGTGACCCCAAAGTTGAGACAGTCAATTAAGAGACACTTTGCAGCGGATGGCGGTGGTCTGCAAGTGGTCAAAACGAGAAACAGGTATTCGGAAGAGTTTCGACAGCGTTTGGTTGAGCGGATCTAAGCCCGCGCGCGTCTCTGTTGCAGGGTACCCATAGCTGGCGTGTGCCCGGACCGGCAGGGGATCGGACGTGCACAAATCAGGCTTGCCTTAAAGCAATATTCTGTCGGCGGCGCCTCGAATACAATGACCCAAGGAGGAGCGGCAATGATGAAGGGCAAGTGGGCATGGATGCTGGTGGCGGCGGCTCCGCTCCTGATTGGGATCGGAACCGGCTGCGCAGGTTTCTGGCAGTCGCCCAGCACGTCCACTGGAGGCGGCACGTCATCCCAGTCAAGCGGCTTTTTCTATGTGCTCAACCAGCAGACCAAACAGATCGCCGTCTATTCAATCGCCTCCGGCAAGCTCACCCAGGTAAGCGGAAGTCCTTATGCTCTTTCGTCCGCGCCCTTCTCCATCGCCATCGCCCCGAGTGGCGGCTTGCTTTATGTGGGCACGGCCACTGGCATCTTCCTTTACGACATCGGGTCGGGCGGCGCGCTCACGCTGGCCAACAGTTCCAACGTAATATCGCAGGACATCGCTACCACCATGCAGGTTGACTCGACCGGCAACTGGCTGGTGGAGGCCGGTCCCAACCTTCCCGAGCTGTTCGCGATTCATATCAATTCAAGTACCGGGATCCCCGTCTCAACAACTGAGCAGAGTGCTTCGCTGCCTGCAGCGACCTTGGAGCAAGTCACCATCTCACCTGACAACTTGCATATTTTCGTGGCTCTCGGCTCCTCAGGCACCGAAAATGTGACCTTTGCTGCAGGCGCCAACACCCCTCTTGGCGCCATTACCAACATTCCGGTTCTTAATTCAGGTGGCGCGGCGCTGTCGGTCGCAGTGGACCCCAGCAGCCGCCTGCTCTACATCGGCGAAACCGCGGCTGTCTCCAGCGCAAATGCCGGTGGCTTGCGTGTCTTCAACTACAACACGCTGGCCGAACTCACCACCTCGCCGTTTGCATCCGGCGGCCTGTCTCCCATCGCCATCGTCCCCACGCACCATGGAACCAATGCTGGAGACTATGTTTATGTCGCCAACCGCAACGTAAGTAACGGTGTGAACGGGGACATTGCCGCCTTTGCGGTCTCAACCACCGGAACCAACACTTCGCTCACCTCACTAAACACCACTGTCTCGGTCGGCGCCACGCCCCTGGGCCTCGCTCAGGACTCCACGGGAAACTATCTGCTGGTTGTGGATTCCGGTGGCAGCCCAGATCTGGCGGCCTTTACTTTCGACACAACGACCGCAGGCAAGCTCGATGCCGCTCTCACCGCTTCAACGGGAACCGATCCCGTCCAGGCCAGTGCTATCGCGGCATTGCCGTAAAAAACAGGGGACACCGTTAAGGTGCTATCCTCAAGGTGATCGCCACAGGCTGTGTTCACGCGAACTCCAACATCCTTCGTTTCAATTCCCCAATGCCTCCGAGCCTCTTTGCCCCAAATGCGGTCGGGGTCGCTCCTCTTTGTCCTTTGTGTACTGGTGCTGGCCTCAGGATGCGCCCGCTTTCGCGATCAGAAATATGACACCGTTTACGTGTCAGCGCGGCAAATGTACCTCCATGATCGCGTCGCCGCCGTCTCAGAGCGCGTGGCCGAGGTGGTGAACGGGCAGCCGCTCCAGGTTCTCGAACACGGACGCCGGTTCCTGAAGGTAAAGACAGAAAAGAACCAGATTGGCTGGATTGAAGAGCGCGCCGTTATCGACAGCAAGACATACCAGGGATTCATTCAGCTCGCAGGGGCACACAAAAATGACCCTCCGGCAGCAACCGCCACCCTCCGGGACGACCTCTACATGCACATTCTGCCTGGCCGCAAAACGGAGAACTTCTATCTGCTTGCGGGGAACGCGAAGGTTCAACTACTGGCCCGCGCCTCGGTGCAAAAGATCTCCGGTCAGGCCCCGGCGTCAAAGTCTGGGTCCGATATACTCCAAACACCCAAACCTGGAAATACACCACCAGCCGCTTCGGTTCCGAAGCCTGCACCGGGGACAAAAACCGCGACCCTTCCCATTCTCGCCCAGCCGGAAGCCCCGCCCCCAATCATGGAAGATTGGTGGCTGGTGCGAGACAGTCAGGGTCGCGTCGGATGGCTGCTCGGTAGCCGCCTTGACGTCGATGTCCCGGACGAGATCGGACAATATGGCGAGGGCCAGCGATTTGTGGGCTCCTGGGTGCTCACCAAAGTCCCCGACCCTGCTGCCGATACTCCCGATCACCAGAAGCCAGAGTACCTCACCGTTATGGCCCCGCTCGGCTCAGGCCTGCCCTTCGACTTTGACCAGGTGCGCGTCTTCACATGGAGCATCCGCCATCACCGATATGAAACCGCGTTCATGCTTCATCCCATTCAGGGTTATCTGCCGGTCCAGGTTGGAAGACAGGCAGCAGGGCAGGAGTCAGGCAGAGTATCGGTGAAGACTCCTGGCAAAGGTAAAAGCCAACCCGTTTCCGGAAACAGTGTGCCGACATTCAGCTTCGAGATCGCTAACGGCCAGAATGTCGCCACCGATCCAGCCACGGGTATTACTCGTCCTGTCACTCCGCGAACAATTCGTTACGAGATGATCGATACCCGAGTGGTGCGCATCGGTCCTGACCTTGCGCCCATCGCTATCACGCACGAGCACCTTGCGGAGAAGAAAACAAAAGAGCAAAGGTCCGCAAAGAAGAAGCGCAAATAGCCAAGGACGGGGGTATTTAATGCCTCGGGCTGGTCACCGGAGACGTGACTTCGCCTTGAGCCCTGTCGGGTGACGGTGTCAGGGCGGGCGTGATTCCTGGCTCGATGACGGGAAGATCGACTACCACCCTCACGGCCTGTTTGGCGCCAGAAGTC
>Ga0209698_10004053_pt1 | contig 16189 bp, 9 predicted proteins | sample LitLauG_LLR_2012_FD_187203 | JGI IMG/M metagenome (GOLD analysis project Ga0209698, IMG submission 187203) | Freshwater sediment microbial communities from Pennsylvania, USA - Little Laurel Run_MetaG_LLR_2012 (SPAdes) (version 2) | ecosystem: Environmental > Aquatic > Freshwater > Creek >...
GTTCAACGGGGCCAAACTTGCCTTGTAAGCGGCGCTTCCGCCAGCGACGATGTTTTGCGACGGCGGCGATGCCGAGATGGAAAAGTCGGGAATGATCAGACCGACCGTGGTCGTTTGGACCAAGCTGCCGCTGGTTCCGGTAATGGTCAAGGTATAGGTGCCGCCCGGTGTGGTGCTGGTCGTCTGGACAGTCAGGGTGGAGGTTTGCGCGGGCGGGAGCGTCACCGAAGTAGAGCTAAGCGTGCAGGTGGTGTTCGCAGGGCAGCCACTGACAGTCAGACCGACGGTTCCGCTGAATCCGTTCACCGGAGTGACCGTAATCGTGCTCATGCCCTGGTTACCCTGCTTCAAAGTGAGGGAATTCGGGCTTGGGCTCATCGAGAAGTTCGGCCCCTGCGGTGCGGTTAGCGCGTTGATCAGGCCGGGGCCGTTCGGGCTGCCCCAACCAGTCACCAAGTCGTACCCGGTTACCGCCGGGAAGCCGTTGCTGCCGCTGGTGATGTCGTGGAACGCGGCGGCATAGCCAGAGCTCAGGCCCAGCGGGTAAATTGCCGGATCGATGAATCCGGGCGCCAGGGCGCCATTAGAAACTGCCTGTTGATTGGCGAGAGCGAAGTAACCGGCCCACATGGGTGCGGCGAAGCTCGTTCCGCCATAGCCGCTCTGACATGCACCGAGGTGGCACACATAGAAATCAAAGTTGGCTTCTGCCGCGACGTCAGGGCCGTTGCGTAGCGTGGTCGAGCCCATGTTTTGGGAATTGATCACCCCTGCCAGTTGCTGCCAGGTAGGTATTGGAATGCTGTCGGGAGAAATTCCACCTCCGCTATCAACCCAAGCGGTTTCCGACTGCCAGGGACCGCCCGCCCCGTTGGTCACCAAGTCCGTCCCGCCGACACAGATGACATAATCATCCTCACATGGGTAAGCGAAGCCGCCGCTCACCCAGGCGCCGCTGTCGCCTGCCGCGTCAAAAAAGCTCTGGCCCTGGGTCGCCATTTGCTGGTAGTAGGGATCGTCCGAGGTCGGGTCCGCCGGCCTCCAGGACCACGAACTGCTGATCTGCAGACTCAATGGCGCAGCCGTATTTGTCACCATCGCGCTGAGACAGTCCACTTCGTTAAACGTTCCGGTATTGAAGGCGTCACCGCACACGTACATGTAGAGCATGGTCGAGCCTGGGGCCATGCCCATCGCCTGAGTCATGTCCAGCGTCTGCTCGGCATCGTCGCAGCCGCCGGTGCAGGTCGTGCCGAACCCGCCCGTAGAAACGAGGGTTGGAGTGTAAGGCTGAGTTTGGTGAACGCTGTTGTAATAGAGGGTCAAGTCGGACAAATTGGTGCCTGCCAACTCGAGCAAGCCAATGTTCTGGCCGGTGCCAGTGAGGGACCCGCTCCCATAATAAGCCGCCCGCATGTCGCTACCGCAATAAGTATTGGCCGGACAGGACCCTGCGACATTGGGGTTCACACGAAGGTTGCTGCGCTTGAGGTTGGTGCGCGGGATCGAATAATTGTCCAGACCCGAAATCTGCCAAAGCCGGAACGGCAGATCCACGGTGGGCTCACGGTCGGGACCATAGAAGGTACGGTTTTCTTCCGGGTGCTGGTAAACGCCCATGGTTACATGGAAAGCTTTCTCGATGGCCGCCACAGTGCCCTTCAGTTGCACAACCCGACTATCGCGAGAGCCACCAACTACCGTGAAGCCGTTGTCTTTCGCAAACTGGACCACCGCGTTATATTCTTCCCGGCTGGGACCAAACCTCGCCGTGAACTCCTGCGGCTTGATGAAGTGCCGGTAGTGGGGACTGGCTGGATCGTAGATATCCTGCAGGAAGTTCTCCAGCTCAGGAGCGTGACGGAGCGCCAGCACGATGTCGAAGTGCATCATCTGTGTTTCAGGCAAGCGGCCAACGGCGGGCGCGATGCCGCTGGAAACGACCTCGCGTACGTGACGGGTTAACAGCGTCTGCGATTGTGCCGCGCAGAACATGCTCATAAACGAAATCATGAGGACGGATGCGAGCGACAACGTGCTGAACCTTCGAATCATGGTCCAATTCTCCTCTGGTTGACCGACTCCGGGAAACACTCTATCAGTTTCACTACGTGGATTGGGTCCGGACACCGGCGCGCAGGCACCATCTGAAAGTACTGAACTGCGCCAACTGAGCCGTGGGTGTCAGGCGGCGCGAATCCGTTGGCGGGGACGCCGTCAAAGTCCGGGGACGGTGTAGACCCTATTCCTGGTGCGACCCGCTGCTTCGCAACCCAAGGGCGACGTGCCCGGTCTCGAAAGCAGTTGCTGTTTTCAAGACCGGGCTTCGCCAGGACTGTTCGGAAACGAACCTTCGTTCGCCTGCCAAAACCCCCCTTAAATTGGGGGGAACTTCGTACCAAGTACTCCCGCCGAAAACGCGTCTCCACCGTTGCCAAAGGTCGCGCCTAACGGTCCATTGGTGGGGTCGAAAGTGGTGAAGAAGAAAGGAGAGTCAAAGAACGAGGCATCCTGCGGCGCAAGCGGACCGTAGGCATTCTTGGGCAGTCTATTGACGTATTCGACGTCGCTCAAGAAGAACCGTTCGGAGCAGTAAGGATCGCCGGTGTTCGTGCACATGGGCACCACGACCATCCAGTATTCACCCGCCGTAAGCGTGACACTGAGTCCTGACACCTGCACGGTGAACTCCTGTAAGCCAAACGCGGAGCGACCCGTCGGGGTGCTAGTGGCGGCAGCGGTGCCAGAAGCAATGGTGGTTCCTGGTATACCCGGCAGAATGCCCTGGCTGATGGCCCAGTAGGCAGCGGACGTCGGCACGTTGGGCGCCTGGTCAAGCACGCCATAGGTAGACTGGTCGTTGCTGAAGAGTCCTGTCACCGTCCATGTGTGGCCTGCTGAAACGGTGAATGGAACCCAAACAGCACCTCCATAGGGACTTCCGGTTATGAAAGTGGTGGTTTCGTTGGACAGACCGTTGGGCAGGCTGGGTGGGCCGACAGGGTTGTTCACAAAATCGCCGCCGTAGAAAAGGCAGGAGGCTGCCGGATTGCCGCACTTCCCGCTTGCGGGAACGCTGCTGGAGTTGCGGGTCTGGGACTTCGTGAACGGTCCATATTCCTGGATCGACCGCTTAGCCGGCGTGGTCAGGTAGTTCTGGGCCATCGCAGACTGAACGCAGAGAACTGCCGCTGCAACCAGCGCCAGTGAACAAACTGTTTTCTTGATCATGCTATTTGATCCTCCTTTTGAACGACTGTGCCAGTCGAGTCCACTACAGGCGAGACGGTGGCGGTCAAGACATACCCTTTAATGCCGAATTCTTGATTTCTGCTCTGGTCCGCATCGGGGAACTTACATTCGCCGTTATCGTGCTCGCGACGTGGTGAAACCAGAATTGCAACTACTGCTCTCACACCATCAGCGGCCACTGTCAGTGCACTTTTTTCCAGCCACGCATGCCGAAAAATTTGAACTGAAGCCAGAGGAGAAACTAAGAACCCGCGAATGTATATCAGAGCAACATCGCCGCGTCAATCGACTTTCACAAAGTTGACGAAAAATTCATGAAATATGTGCAAGACATTGCACAGTCGAAAAGAGGCGACCAGAGCCGAGAGTGGGCAAGCTTGCGCAAATGTCTCGCGTGAGCCGACTGAGCGAGGATTGCTTGCTGAGTGAGAGCAGGGTTGACAAATTATTTCTTCAAACCAGGCTGCGCAGTTTAATGATTGTGCATTCGAGGAATGAGTTTTGCGCTCGTTCCGGACCATTACCGGGTCGGCGACCCGCGGATTTGCCGGCCAGTGAGGACCGACAAGGCTGAGATGTCGCTTGATATCCGTGCGGCCGAGCCAGACCCTCGGCCTCCGAACCTCGTTGGAGGAGAAGGTGTTCGCGCAACCGCAGCTCAGTGAGCCGCGTGGATCAACTGCTGCAGTTCGTCGCGGCGGGCGCGGAACAGGGCGCGTTGCGGGTCCAGTTTGGCCGCAGTATCGAGTTCCGATAGCGCTTCCTGGTTGCGGTCCATATTGACCAGGCACGCCGCCAGCGCATAGTGGTTGTCGGCGGAGGGATTCAGGCGAAGCGCCTCGCGGAACTCAGTCTCGGCAGCGGGCAGTTTCTGTTCGGCAAACAACGCGGTTCCGAGCGCGTGGTGCGCAGCTTCGGAATCCGGATTGAGGGTGACGGCCAGGCGCAGTTCGCGAATCGCGTCGTCGTTTTTCCCGGCCAGCAGAAGAACTTGCCCCAAGGTGCGGTGCTCGGTGGAACTGGTCGGATTCTCGCGCACCGCGATCTCAAGTTCGCTAATGGCGTGGTCGTAGTCCTTGCGCGAGAGATAGGCGCGGGCCATGCACGGGTGCCCCTGTTCCCATTCTGGATGCTTGCCGTACAGCTCGCTGAACTCGGCGATGGCGGCATCGTAGTTTCCTTGATCGCAGTAGGTGTTGCCGAGGTTGTTCTGCACCGACGGCTCATCGGGAGCCAGGGAGCGGGCGGTTTGATATTCGGCGCGGGCGTCGTCAAGCTTTCCCAGAGCATGCAGGCTCAGGCCCAGGTTGGAGTGCGCCTGCCAGAATTCGGGGCGCAGACGAATGGCATGACGATAGGCTTCCACCGCGCCGGGCACGTCGCCGGCAGCGTTGAGCGAGATGCCGAGATCGTAATAAGTATCGGGATTGGCGGCGTCGTTCCTGAGTGACTCGCGAAATGCGTTGACGGACGAGCCATACTGGCCAATCGCATAGAAGCCGAGGCCAAGATACTGGTAGGCCTCCGCGTTTTTCGGGTCAAGACTGAGAGCGGTGCGGGCTTCGGCGATGGCGTTCTCGCCGTCGCCGGTACGGTAGAAGACGTAGGCGATGGCGCTGTGATTTTCGGCGAGATCAGGCATCAGTCGGGCGGCTTCACCAAATTCGTCAAAGGCTGCGTCCCACTGGTCCTGCTGGCGGAGCATGGCGGCCAACGCATAGTGGACCGCAGAATTGTTTGGATCCCCCGCGAGAACCTGGCGCAGGCTTAATTCGGCATCGTGAAAATGAGCAGCGCGGGCCTGTTTGGCGGCAACGACCAGGGCGTCCGGCAGATGGCTCGCTTGTTTGGCGGTAGATGGGTGTGGTTTGCACGCAACTTTGAGCAGAGTTGCTTCGGCGCCGGCATCCAGCAGTTGCCGACGTTCCGCTGCGTTGCAGCCGGTGACGCCATGCTGGTCAACAAACTGGGCCAGACGCGCGGAGCTGACCCCGCCGACCAGCCACGACATGAGGTCGGAGGCGGTCGCCGGCTGGGTGTTGGCCAGGCTCAACGAGCCGTACGACAGAAAGATGAGAGACAGGACGAAGCGCCTGGTTGTCAAGAAGACTCCTTCAAGTGGCCCGAATGCCGCGCGGGTGGGCCCCATCGAGCAAACATATGCCTCCGCGGGAACCGAGGGTAAGGTCACGGAGGTAATGGGCCGTAAGGACGAGGCTTCCGAGTCTCGGGACGAGACTTAATGAAGGTTAGCTGCTACGCCTACAGGTACTTAAGCCACCAGTCACTCCTATTAGCCTTTAGGTCGGCGAACCATTGGCAGGGGAAGTAAAGAAGCACGATGGCGATGGCCCAGACCAGATAAAGAAGCGGCAGACTCCAGACATAGCCGTCTGGCGGTTCGGGATTGCCCATGGGGTGGTTTGTGAAGAGCCACGGGCTGACAAATCCGAGCCGGATTTTCGAGACGATCAGCGCCAGGAAGTGGATCAGCGGGATGTGAAGCATGTAATAAAAGAACGGGACGCGGCCGAAGAGGGCGATCCAGCGGCCGACGGCGCCGCGCAGCCCTTCGAGTAACGGGATCAAGGCGATGATGGGGCCGAGCGTCATCAGCAGGAAGTCGAGCGAGGCCGGATATTTTGCTGTATTCAGGAACGAGAACAGGGCCGGCATCGGCGGCTGGCCGTTGCGTCCCTGCGTGGCGGCGTGCCAGGGGCGCGGGTCGCCATACAAGTTGAATCCGCGGAGGATGACGAACAGGCATATAACGGAAAATCCGATGGCGAGGCAGAGGCGATTTCTGCGCGTCGGATCGAGGACAAGAATTTTGCCGAATGCATACCCTGCGGCCATGACGCCGATCCACGGAATGATCGAATAGAGCACGGTGAGGTATGGGCCGTTGGGGCCAAACTGGATCGGCCCAGCATAGAACCCAACGTAGAAGATTTTCCAGAGAGCGGAGAGCGGGTTGTTGTCGAGCCCGTCCAGCAACGGCCCCATGTGGGAATCCATCAAGTTGTGCGCCGCGATGATCACGACTCCGATGGTTCCGACCGCGGGCAGCGGTAACTTCACAAGCCCGGCCATCATGATCATGCAGCAGCCGATGACCCAGATGACGCCTGCCATCTCGTAGTGGCGGAAGTCGAAGTTAAAGGTCCAGCACAACCGCAGGTAGGTGAACTCAAGGAAGATCAGCCAGAGGCCGCGGGTCAGAAGGAAGCGGGATGCGCCGGCATGTTTGCGGGCGTAGAAGAAGGTGCTGGTTCCGGCCAGGAAGATAAATGCCGGGGCGCAGAAATGGGTGACCCAGCGAGTAAAGAAGACTGCGGGCGTGGGGCCGCCAGCCGGCACGCCGGAAAAGACACGCACATGGTCGATCGCCATCAGGATCATGACGGCGCCACGAATCAGGTCGACGGATGCGACGCGGGAGGGCATCGCGGTGGGCGGGTCAGGAGTCATAATTTTTCCGATCACCTTACGCCAGTTGCGGCCGCAGGCTCAAGGGGAATTGGTGGCTCCGTGCACTCGAACCTCTGGAACGCAAGGGCCGCGCTGAAAACCGGACACTCGGGCACTGTGGCTCAGTGCAGCGCAGTTTGACTCCCCATCCCCTGTGGGCTAACCTATTGAGCTAGCGTGCGGTTGGACGCGGGTCGTCAGTCGTCTTTTAGACCCGGAGGTTTTATGGGAGAACTATTTACTCCGACACATCTTTTGCTGGTGGCGATTGTTGCCCTGATTTTGTTCGGCCCCAAGCGGCTGCCCGAATTGGGGAAGGGATTGGGCGAAGGCATCCGCGCCCTGAAAGAGGGCATGAAGGATACACCCCCGCCACCGCCCTCGAATGACGCGCCGAAACCGCCGGAGTCCAAGAGTTAAGGCCCGCGTTTTAGCGGATGTGGCCGGCGGGGCTGAAGGCGCGCCCTTCCCAAAGCCAACCTGGGTTCTGGGCAAGCAACTGCCAGCCATGCGCTTCCCGAAAGGCCTTCTCGTCAGTTGTGCAATACAATCCTGAGCCAACCAGAAATACTTAATTCACTTTAAGGAGATACCCGTGTCTCGTTTACTTGTTCGATTCGCTCTATTCCTCGCAGTGTTCACTTCCCTGGCGCTAGCCGACCAAGTCACGCTGAAAAACGGAGATCGCATTACCGGCACGATCGTAAAGTCGGACGGCAAAACACTGGTGCTGCACACGTCGTCACTGGGCGATGTAACCATCAATTACTCCGACATCGCGCAGATCACCACCGACCAGCAATTGCACGTGACTGCGAACGGAACAACGTCGGTGGGCACAGTGACGACCACGGACAGCAAGCTGGAAATCACTACGAAGACAGGCACTGTGGAAGCGGCCAAGGACAGCGTCACGCTGATCCGCAACGATGCCGAGCAGGCGGCGTATGACAAGTCGCTGCACCCTGGAATGATGAAGGGATGGAATGGCGGGTTGAATCTTGGGTTTTCGCTGGCGCGCGGCAACAGCCAGACGGAAAACCTGGGACTGGCCTTCAACGCGGCACATCCCACGCTGAATGACAAGATCACAATGTATGCAACGTCGGTTTATTCCAGAAACGACGCGCCCAATGCGACTCCGAGCGTGATCGCCAACCTGATCACCGGCGGCTTGCGCTATGACCGCAACATCACGCCACGGCTGTTCGCATTCGTCGGCGCCGACTTCATGAGCGATGCTCTGCAAGGACTGAACTTGCGTTCGGTAGGCAGTGTTGGTCTGGGCTTCCACGCCATCAAGAATGCGAAGACGACACTCGACCTGCTGGCGGGAGGCAACTACACGCACGCCACCTATGTGGCCTATACGACGCAGGCGCCTCCGGTGCGATACATCCAGAACCAGAATTCGGGCGGCTTGACACTGGGCGAGGAATTTGCCCACCTGCTCGGCAAGGCGACCTCGATCAATCAGAAGTTTTTCTTTTATCCCGATTTGAGTGACAGCGCGTATCGCGGAGAGTTTGACTTCGGGACGGTGACCAAGATCGCCAAGCGGCTGGGCTGGCAGAACCAGTTCACCGACATTTATGTGAGCAATCCGCCGTCGCCTGCGAAGAAGAACGATGTGGTGTTCACCACGGGCATCAATTTCTCGTTCGCGAACTAAGGAAGTGAGCGGCAAGCGCGGTCTCGCCCCGCGGAAGATCCCTCGCAGAGAACGCTCGGGATGACGCCCAAGGTGGAGGCGTCATCCTGTTGCTCACCAACAGTTGGCAAGCACGTCTGTAAGGGCGTAGTGTAGTGTGTTTGATTTGATCCGGACGTCCGTACTGTCATCCCAGGAGCGAATATGCGTCGTTTGCTAGCAGTGCTGGTTGCCCTTGTGTGCTTTGGAGGGTGGTCGCAGGCCCAGACCGCTGATGAATTGATTAACCGCAACATTGAGGCCAAGGGCGGCCTGGAAAAAATGAAAGCCATGAAGACCCTGCGGGTGGAGGGGCGGTTCGATGGCGGAGGCGGGTTCACTGCCATTATCAGCCAGGAAAACATGCGTCCGAACCTGTACCGCTCGACCTTCACTATTCAGGGCATGACCCAGGTGGAAGCCTACGATGGCACAGCCGCATGGCAGATCCAGCCCTTTGGTGGCCACAAGGACCCCGAATTGGTGGGCGAAGACGGCATGCACGGCGTGCTGATCAACTCGGACTTTGACGGTCCGCTGGTGGACTACAAGGCCAAGGGGAATACGGTGGAGTATCTGGGCCACGATACCGTGGATGGCGACGACGCGCTGCGATTGAAGGTGACGCTGAAAAACGGCGACGTCGTTTACTACTACCTCGATCCGGACACCTATCTGGAGATCAGAAAAGAGACCGAGTACCACATTCGCGGGTCGGTGCGGGCAATTGTGGAAGACCTTGGTTCCTACAAGCCGGTCAATGGCGTGATGTTTCCGTACTCGGTGGCCAGCGGGCCGAGGAATTCGAGTGACCGGTCCACCATCACCATCACCAAGGTTGTAGCCAACGGAGCGATGGATTCGGCGGAGTTCGCGCTGCCCGCTTCGCTTGCCGCCAAGAAACCAGCGGGCGGTCAATAAGCTCAAGTCAAAACCCCCAGCCTAACCGCAAAGAACGCGGCTGGGATGGGGCCCCGATCAGGATCCGCTCCATCCGGGATGACAGAATCAAGTTAATCGAGGAAAAGATGAAGATGAAATCACAGATTCACCGCTCCGCTATTTCGGGTTTCGTAGCTTTCATACTAATGTCTGCGATGTTGGCTGCGGGACAAACTGCGGTCCGTTTTGATTCGGCAACCGTGTCGGGATTGCCGGCGCGCAATATTGGGTCGGCCACTATGAGCGGGCGCATTGCCGCGGTCGACGCAGTGGAGAAGGAAGGACAGATCGTTGTGTTCGCCGGGTCAGCGAGCGGCGGAGTGTGGAAATCGCGCGATGGGGGAATCACGTTCCGTCCAGTGTTTGACCGGCAAGAGGTGCAGTCGATTGGCGCGGTGACTATCGATCCGACCGACCCGAACACGGTGTGGGTGGGCACGGGCGAGGCCTGGACGCGCAACAGCGTCTCGGTGGGTGCTGGCGTCTACAAGTCCACCGACGGCGGCGAGAACTGGAACTTCATGGGACTGAAGGACAGCGAGCACATCGCAAAGATCCTGGTGGACCCGACGAACGCAAACAGTGTTCTGGTGTGCGCGACCGGCCACATTTTCAATGACAACGCCGAGCGTGGCGTCTACAAGACCGCCGACGGCGGAAAGACATGGAATAAGGTGCTGGCCGGAGCAAATGGCTCAACCGGCTGCGGATTAATGTCCTCAAGCCGACAGGACCCGAAAACGATTTACGCGTCACTGTGGGATTTTCAGAGGCAAGGTTGGACGTTCCGCTCGGGGGGTGCGGGCAGCGGTTTTTACAAATCAAGCGACGGCGGCGATCACTGGACGGAAATCAATCAGAGCAACGCCAAAGGCCTGCCCGACAAGCCATACGGACGAATTGCGGTTGCGGTGGCGCCGTCGAAGCCGAATGTTGTGTACGCAAATATCGAATCGAAGAACAGCGCGCTTTATCGTTCCGACGATGGCGGGCAGACCTGGACCAAGGGCGATGCCAGCAACTACGTGATCTGGCGTCCGTTTTATTTCGGCAACCTGATCGTCGATCCAAAGGATGAGAACAAGGTCTATAAACCGGATCTGATTCTGCTGCTGAGCACGGATGGTGGAAAGAGCTTCAATCGCATTTCCGGCGGGGCGCACGGAGATTTTCACGACGTCTGGATCAACCCCAAGAACTCAAACATAGTCTTCGCCGGCGACGACGGCGGGTTGTGGCGCAGCGACAACGGCGGCAGCCGTTGGGAGCACATGTTCAATCTGCCGGTTTCGCAGTTCTATCACGTCAGCGTAGACAGTTCCGATCCCTACCACGTGTATGGAGGTCTGCAGGACAACAGTTCGTGGGTGGGAGATTCGTCGTATCCGGGAGGAGTGTCGAACTCGCGCTGGGAAAACCTGTACGGCGGCGATGGTTTCTGGATGTTCGAAGATACGGCAGATTCAGACTACGTATACGCGGAATCGCAGGGCGGGGAAATCGGACGTGTAAACCGGCATACGCTGGAGGGGCGCGACATCAAGCCGCTACCCAACTACGGCGAGAAGAAGCTGCGCTTCAACTGGAACACGCCGATCCACATGAGCCCCAACGAAAAAGGCACGCTTTACATTGGCGCGCAGTTCCTGTTCCGCTCGCGCGATCACGGGCAAACCTGGGACCGGATCTCTCCGGACCTCACCACCAACGATCCCGAGAAGCAGAAGCAGGAAGAATCCGGCGGCGTGACCGTGGACAATTCGTCGGCGGAAATGCACACCACAATTTATTCGATTTCCGAATCGCCGAAGAACGGGCAGGTCATCTGGGTCGGCACCGACGACGGCAACGTGCAGATCACGCGCGACGGCGCAAAGACCTGGACCAACGTGGTGGGCAATGTGCCGGGACTTGGGAAAAACTCGTGGGTGTCATGGGTGGAAGCCAGCCGCTACGACGAAGCGACGGCATATGCAACTTTCGATCGCCATACTTATGGGGACCTGACGCCCTACGCATATAAGACGTCCGACTATGGAAAGACCTGGACGGCCTTGCCACTGGCGGCCAGCGGAGTACGTGGATATGCGCACGTCATTAAAGAAGACACGGTGAATCCGAACCTGCTGTTTGCGGGCACGGAGTTTGGGCTGTGGATTTCGGTGGATGGCGGGCAGAGATGGGCCCAGTACAAAGGGTCGGACTTCCCGGCGGTGGCGGTGCGGGACATCGTGGTGCATCCGCGGGAGTCGGACCTGGTGCTGGCGACGCATGGGCGCGGCATCTGGATCATTGACGATATTTCTCCGCTGCGGGCGCTGAGCACCGATCTGATGTCACAGGAGGCGACGCTCATCTCTGGGCGGCCGGTGATCCAGTTCGTCAATGCGGGTGGAGGATGGCCCGAAGGAGACTCCACCTACTTTGGCCCAGGCCGTCCGGAGGATGCTCCAATCACCTACTACCAGAAAGGCCGCCACATTTTTGGCGACCTAAAGATTGAGGTGTTCGATGCCAACGGTAAGGTGATGGACACGGTGAGCGGCAGCAAGCACCGTGGGCTGAACCGAGCGTACTGGGGAATGCGAGTGAAAGCGCCGACGGTGGCGCCGGCGGCGACCATTCTGTTTGAAGCGGCGCAGGGCCCGCGAGTGTTGCCCGGCACATACACGGTGAAGATGACGAAGGGCGATCACGTCTACACCGAGCAGCTGAACGTGGTGCTTGACCCGCGTGTGAAGTTCTCGGTCGAGGACCGCAAGGCGCAGTTTGACCTGGCGATGAAGGTCTATCACGAACTGGAGCACATGACGTATGGCGTGGATGCGATCGAGGGCGTGCGTAACGACGCCAGTGCGCGTGCGGCCAAACTGGGGGAGAAAGACCCTCTGCGGAAACAACTGAAAGACCTGGCGGCGAAGTGCGATGAGCTTCGCGGCAAGCTGGTGGCGACTAAGGAAGGCGGCGCAATCACGGGAGAGGAAAGGATTCGCGAACTGCTCGGCCAGCTCTATGGAGCGATCAACGGTTATGAAGGACGTCCGGGGGATTATCAGGCGGCGCGGGCGGATTCGCTGGGCCACGAGTTGCAGGATGTGATCGACGAATTCCGCAAGCTGACCGATCAGCAACTGCCAGTCATCAACAAGGGATTGAAGGCAAAGAAGGCTGACGCGATCGCGGTGCTGGCGGAATCAGACTGGCAGGCGAAGCACTCGGGTGGAGGAACAGGCAGTGGCGGCGCTTACTTGAGCGGCCGGGATCACGACGGTCCGGCAACGCCGCTGACCAACGTTTGCGAGGGTTGCTGGGCGGTTTCGCTGCGGTAACCGTTCTCGTTTTTTGAAGTCGTACTCATTTTGCAGTTTCTGACGCCGGATTTCCCACGCGGGACGCCGATGTCTGGGGGCACGTTGGATAGTTGCGCTGTGTAGATCGCGGTGGGGCCACCCGCCGCACACCCACTAGTTCATTCTGTTTGACCGCCGGCATGGAACATTTTTCTCTTTGCATGCCATCTTTGCACGATCCAGCCCCATTGCTCTTCTCAACGACCTGCAATTCCAAGGAGTTAGGTGGCGATTGTCGCAATGGAACGGCAGTTGCAACTTGCCTGTGGCAAGGAACAAAAATCCTCTCCCAAGGAGACTGCTATGAAAACGAAGATAAGCTCTGCAGTGCGGGAATGGTTACCAATGATCGTGGTAATCGTCGGATTGTGCGTTGTCGTGGGGGAAACTGCAAGCGCCCAGAACGTGCAAGCGAATGCCACGTCCGCACAGAACCAGCAGATGCAGCAACCGGACAGCACAAAGGCTGCACCTGAGATAAAGACTTTTGCCGGCAAGATCGTCAAGAACGGGAACATGCTGGTTCTTTCCGACGCGCAGGGCAAGATGACTTACAAGCTGGACGATCAACAGAAAGCGAAGGACTTCCTCAACAAGGATGTGAAGGTAACCGGAGTACTCGACGACTCCACCGGTGTGATTCGCGTGACGGCGATCGAACCGGCTTAACCGTTTTCAATGAGCAGGGGACGGCTTGCGCCACCGCCCCTTTCTTAGTCCTCAGAAGTTGTCTACAATTCGCGCCCGCTCTCGTCGCTCGTCGTCCCAAGCAAGTTTTATCAAGCTCGCAGCAGGAGGTCCATGCATGCGGTTGCTGAGTGTTCGACTCATCGTCTCTCTGATCGTCGGCGTCACTCTCGTCTCCCTGGCTTTTTCCTACTACCAGGTTGCGGTGGAGAGGCGGGCGCTGCGCAGCGATTTGGAGCACCGCGCAGATGTGTTGGGAGAAAGCCTGGCGGGCAACGTCGAAAAGGCCTGGGGAGGCGGGTCCAATCAAGCACTGCAGCGCCTGGTGCAGCGTTTTGGAAATCGTGAGCATTTGATCGGAGTCGCAGTCTATGACCGGCAGGGTGCCGTGATAGCCATGACTCCAGAGTTGGAGAAAGACCTGACAGTCCGTCCGCAGACGCTGACCGACGCCATCCGGGCGGATCACGACGAGAGTTCGTTCGTGAAGCTGGGAAGCACGCCGGTTCTGATTCTTGCTCTTCCTCTTCACCGGCAAGACGAATTGCTCGGGGGCCTGGCGATCGTACACGACAGCAGCTACATCCAGGCGCAGATGCTGCATGTCTGGCGCGAGGCGTTTCTCCGGACTTTGGTTCAGGTCGTGCTGATCGTTTTCGTGACCCTGCTTATAGTGCGTTGGAGCATGACCGGACCAATCGCGCTGGCAGCACAATGGATACGGGCTTTGCGAACCGGCAGAATCTCCTCGCGTCATCAAATGCCAAACCTGGAGATGTTCCATCCCCTGGCCCGTGAAGTGGCCACGATGGCCGAGAGCCTCAACCAGGCGCGCACCGCCGCTGAGAATGAGGCCCGCCTGAGGGAATTAGGCGAATCGATGTGGACGGCGGACCGGCTTTCAGTACATGTCCGCACGCGATTGGAGGGGAGCCGGCTTTTCGTAGTTTCAAACCGCGAGCCCTATATGCATCAGCGCACCGGGAAAGAGTTGAACGTCGTGGTGCCGCCCAGTGGATTGGTAACTGCGCTGGAGCCTGTGCTCAACGCCTGTGACGGAACGTGGATCGCACACGGCAACGGGGACGCCGACATGGAGGTCGTGGACTCGCATGACCGGCTGCGGGTTCCTCCCGATGATCCCCGATATACCTTGCGGCGTGTATGGCTAAGCAAACAAGAGGAGGAAGGATACTACTACGGGTTTTCCAACGAAGGCCTCTGGCCCCTCTGTCATATCGCGCACACTCGGCCGACATTTCGCGCATCGGATTGGCAACACTACCAGGAGGTCAACCAAAAGTTCACTGATGCCTTACTGCAGGAGATCGAGGACACGGCCAGTCCGGTAATTCTGGTGCAGGACTATCATTTCGCCTTGCTTCCGCGAATGATCAAGGAAAAACGCCCGGACGCGCGAGTAGCCATCTTCTGGCATATTCCGTGGCCGAATCCCGAGGCATTTGGCATCTGCCCCTGGCAGCGACAGTTGGTGGACGGCCTGCTGGGCTCGGACCTCATCGGCTTTCACGTGCAGTCTCACTGCAACAATTTCTTGCAGACGGTAGACCGCATAGTGGAATCGCGTGTGGATTGGGAACATTTCTCTGTAAGGCGGCATGACCACGACACCATGGTCCGGCCATTCCCCATCAGCGTCGATCTGACAGACGACGAACCGGATGGCCAAAAACAGAGCGATCCATACATGGAACGCGCATCTCTGCTGCGCAGCTTGGGCGTGGAGGCGACCTACATGGGTATCGGTGTGGATCGGGTGGACTACACCAAGGGAATCCTGGAGCGCTTTCTGGCGATCGAGCGGTTCCTGGAGAAGAACCCGTTTTACCAGGGCAAGTTCACGTTCGTTCAGATCGGAGCGCCCAGCAGGACCCATATCAAGCGTTATCACGACCTGCTGGCCGAAGTGGATATGGAGGCTGACCGCATCAACTGGCGTTTCCAGTCAGGCAAGTGGAAGCCCATTGTGTTTATGAAGCGGCAGCACAGCCACAGTGAGATCACGCCTTACTATCGCTCGGCTGACCTGTGCATGGTCACGTCTCTGCACGATGGCATGAACCTGGTCGCAAAAGAATTTCTGGCCGCTCGACACGACGAACGCGGCGTTCTGATTCTGAGCGAATTCACCGGTGCGGCGCGCGAGTTACGTGATGCGCTGCTGGTGAATCCGTACGACATTGATCAATCGGCAGATGCCATCAAAACTGCGCTCGAGATGGAGCCGGAGGACAAGCAGCTGCGCGTGCAGCGGATGCGGCGAACCATCAAGGAGCACAACATATACCGCTGGGCCGGCAATCTGATCAGCGAACTGTGTGAATTGCGGTTGGACGCGGTCGAGGACGCGCACGAGAGAGTTCGCGCCAGCGCATCGGTCGCCTGATTTCCGGATTCTGCAAAGGAGGATGAGTGCTGGACCTGGATACGCAGCTTCGCATCGAGGGGTTTCTGAAAACCGTGGAGCAGGCGCCTCGCTCCCTGCTCTTGCTTGACTATGACGGCACGCTTGCGCCGTTCCGAGTAATGCGCGACCGAGCGTTTCCCTACCCGGGAATTGCGCGGGCCGTGCAAGAGATTGTCAGCAGTGGACGCACGCGCATCGTGATTGTTTCCGGGCGGGACGTGAATGAGACTGTTCCGCTGCTCGGTGTTGCACCGGTCCCCGAAGTGTGGGGTCTTCATGGGTTGCAACGACGGCGGCCTGACGGGAGCATCGAGATGGTAAGAATTGACGTGGGGGATCTCGATGCCCTGTCTGCCGCCGAGGGGTGGC